>Ga0164290_1000773_pt1 | contig 80680 bp, 68 predicted proteins | sample Micstemetagenome_FD_108782 | JGI IMG/M metagenome (GOLD analysis project Ga0164290, IMG submission 108782) | Contaminated culture microbial community from soil near Moab, Utah, USA - Microcoleus steenstrupii SON62 (Illumina Assembly) | ecosystem: Environmental > Terrestrial > Soil > Soil crust... | reverse complement strand
AAGGCTGTGAGCTTTGGGCTGCGAGCTATGAGATAAAAGCTAAACTTCCTGCTCAAGGCTCATAGCTCATAGCTAACAGCCACAAAAAAGCCCCGGCTTTGGGGCCGGGGCTGGTAATTTACGCTGCTAATTTTTCTTTTTTTCGTTTGATCTGTGAAACAATAGATTCCATAGCTGAATCGAATGACTCTTCGAATGACTTTGACGAGGCCTTCACAAAAAAATCATGCCTCGGCACATGCACCCGTATCTCCGCAATTTTGTCTTTAATCGTATGTACCACATTGTCCAGCTTCAGGAACACATCCACTTTCAGTATCCTGTCGTGGAAAGTGTTCAGCTTGGTCAGCTTACGTGATACATACTCTACCAGTTTGTCATCTGCATCGAAGTGCACGGTTTGAATGTTAACGTTCATAGCAACTCACGTTTAATCGGTGAAAAAATTATGTGAAAGATCTTTTTTGCTGAGGGTTTAGCCAGGGGGCTTTCCTGCATAACAAGTTATACTATTCAGCTGAATAAAAGAAAAAAACAAGCGCTTTTTTAGAAAGATTTAGAAGAAATAAAACCCGTCAGAAACAGCCCCCTGAAACCAGCTGCCAATCAATAAAAAACATATCAAACCCAACCACATTTATCCTCACTTCCAGTCCTCCGGTCTTTCCGACTTTCGGACTCTCGGACTTCCCGACTTCCCTACGCCTTCGGATGCGCTTTCTTAAACACTTCTTTCAGTTTTTCAATGGTATTATGGGTGTATACCTGCGTGGCGGCCAGACTGCTATGCCCCAGCAGTTCTTTGACGGCATTGAGATCGGCCCCGTTATTCATGAGATGGGTAGCAAAACTGTGGCGGAGAATATGCGGGCTCTTTTTCTGAATAGTGGTTACCGTAGCCAGGTGTGTTTTTACAAAACTGTATACCTGTCTGGGCTGTAAGGGTTTACCCTTTTCTGTCTGGAACAGTTTCGGGTCGCGCTCTTCCTGTCTGATTGATTTGTCCCGGATATACAACCTGAGTTGCTGTATCAATTCCCCAGATACCGGAATGATGCGCTCCTTATTTCCTTTTCCCAGTACTTTCACCTGTTTCAGTGAATCGTCTAACTGACTTTCTTTTAGATTGATCAGTTCACTCAAACGCATACCGGTATTATAAAACAGTTGTAAAACCAGCTTTTCGGTTCTTCCCTTCCAGTCGTCTGAGAATTCCACATAGTCAAACAATGTCTGTATGTCTTTTTCCTCCACAAAAGAGGGTAATCGCTTGTTGAGTTTGGGAGAAACAATGGTAGTCATGGGCGACTGCTGTATGACCCCGTTTTTTAACTGGAACTTGAAGAATGATTTAAGGGAGGATATTTTCCGGTTCAGACTCCGGCTCTCCAGCCCTTCCTCCTTCATTTCGGCCAGCCAGCTCCTGATAAACATGGCTGTAATGGCAGGAACATCGGGTGAATCGAACTGGCTGGACAGGTAAGCAAAAAACTGCTCCAGATCGGTCTGGTATGAAATAAGGGTATGCTGGGAATAACGCTTCTCGAAGCGGAGGTGATCGAGAAAGGGCTGTATGACAGGGTACCGGGTTTGGGACATAAAAAAAGTAGCCTAAAGTTACAAAACTCAGGCTACTGAATATATTCTGATTCGATAAAGGTTATTATCCCTCGATCTTGCCGCTAGCGATCTGCTGCTTATAGATGGCTTTTAACACCTCACCACGACGTCTTACAGACGGCTTAGTGAATGCCTGGCGCTCTCTCAACTGTAACAGTGTTTTACTTTTTTCAAACTTCTTTTTGTACTTCTTGAGTGCCTTGTCGATGTTTTCGCAATCTTTTGAATCAATAATAAGCATAACGATTATACCTCCTCGGGTGTTTTTTAGGAGTGCAAAGATAGAGATATCATTGAAATACACAAATCCTTTTTGGATATTTTTTGATGTCGGATGTCTGATGTCTGATTTAAATACAGTTTTATCAAATCAGACATCAGACATCAGACATCAGCTATTAACTTGCACCCATGTTTACAGGCATCATCGAATCCTTGGGAACCATTGTTTCGCAGGAGCAAAAAGGCAGCAATATCAGTTTTTGGGTATCCTCTTCCATCTCGGAGGAGTTGAAGATCGACCAGAGTGTGAGTCATGAGGGCGTTTGTCTGACCGTGGATGAACTGTCGCCGGGCCACCACCGGGTTACGGCCATCGCTGAAACCCTTGAAAAAACCAATCTAAAGAGCTGGCAAACCGGTACCACCGTTAATTTAGAAAGATGTATGCTGATGAATGGCCGGCTGGATGGTCATATTGTACAGGGGCATGTTGACTGTACCGCCAGTTGCATAGAAGCCACCGAACTGGATGGAAGTTGGGAATACCGCTTCCGCATCCCTGAATCCCTCGCCCACCTGGTCATTGAAAAAGGCTCTGTGGCAATTAATGGCACAAGTCTCACCTGTTTTGCCGTTGATAGTAACAGCTTCAAAGTAGCCATCATTCCCTATACCTACACCCATACCAGCATTCAGCAGGTTAAAAAAGGAACGCCAGTAAATATTGAGTTTGATATTCTGGGGAAATATATTGAGCGGATGGTGAGGAAGTAGGACACGGCTGATGGCTTATGGTTCATAGCATATGGTTTTTGCCTTGCAGCTTGAGGCTTGCTGCTCATAGCTCATGGCTCACAGCTCATATCGTCTTCCCCTTCAACGCCTGACCAACTGCCTGATCCATGGCGCGTTCCGCGAAGGGGCGGGTTACTTCATTTAATTCTTCTATCTTATTGTGAATCAAATTTTTATCGTTCATAGTTAAAGCTAATTGCAAGGCCTGCATAGCATTGGCAGTTTGTAAAACCTCTTCTTGCGAAAGTAAGTCGGGATGTTTGGTCATAAACTTCTCCGTAGCTGCTAAAATCTGTTCCCCTTCAGTTCTTGCTTCTACAAGAGCACGGGTAACCATATCGTCTTTGGCATGTGTAATGCTGTCTAACAACATCTGCTCTACTTCCTGATCGGTTAATCCATACTGCGGCCTCACTTCAATACTCTGTTCTGTTCCACTACGTAACTCTTTGGCTTTCACTATCAATATACCATCTGCATCAATTAAAAATTGCACTTCTACCTTTGGCAAACCGGCCGGCATTCCGGGTATACCAGTCAGGTTAAACTCAGCCAGCTTACGGTTATCTTTTACGAGGTCTCTTTCGCCCTGGAAAACAGATATGCGCATTCCGCTCTGTCCGTCTTTGTGGGTGGTGTATTGGCGGGCCACTCGGGCGGGTATTTTGGAGTTCCTGGGGATTAATACATCCATCAGTCCGCCCATGGTTTCAATACCCAGACTTAGCGGTGTAATATCAAGCAAGAGGAAATCGGTATTATTGCCAGCCAATATATCGGCCTGAACGGCGGCACCCAATGCCACTACCTCATCCGGATTCACTTCATCATTCACCTGGCGGCCAAAAAAAGCACTTACCGCTTCCTTTACAGCCGGAACACGGGTACTGCCCCCCACCATGACTACCGTATCGATGTCCTGCTGTTTCAGACCCGCATCTTTTAATGCCTTTGAACAACAGTCGATCGTTTTCTCAATCAACGGTGCAATCAACTGGTTTAATTCAGCCCTGCTCAAACTCAGTTGATCGCCATTCAATTCTATAGTAAAAGTATCATGTGCGCTCAGGTGCTTCTTGGCTTCTTCTGCACGAAGCCTCAATGATTGAGCAAGTTCTTTATTGCTTTTCAAATCATTATCGACTATACCTGCTTTTTTAGTCCAATAACTAACAATCACTCTGTCAATATCATCTCCCCCTAAATAAGTATCTCCATTGGTACTCAGTACTTCAAAAATGCCATTGGAAATTTTGAGGATGGATATATCGAAAGTTCCCCCGCCGAGATCATAAACCGCAATGGTTTTTTCCTCTTCCCTGTTCATACCCAATCCGTAAGCCAGACTTGCCGCAGTGGGTTCATTTACGATCCGGAGTACATCGAGTCCGGCCAGTTTACCGGCATCGCGTGTAGCCTGTCGCTGGGCATCATTAAAATAAGCGGGTACGGTAATGACCGCTTTTGTTACGGGTGTTTTGAGGATATGTTCAGCCCGCTGTTTTAATTCTTTCAGGATATAGGATGACAATTCAATCGGCGAATAGAACTGATTACCCACCTGTACTTTCACCAGGCTCTCGGTATCATCATCAATCACTTTATAGGAGAAAAAGTCGGCATGTTCTTTTACATCACGGTAGCTCTTACCCATCAGTCTTTTAGCACTGAATATGGTATTGGCGGGATCGGTCTCCAGGTATTGTCTGGCCCCTTCTCCTACTTCTGCATTGCCGAAAGCATCGAAATGCACCACGCTGGGTACCAGGCTGCTGGTATTAAACTCCTTTAAGGCAACGGGAACCTTACTTTCCGGGTGAATAATGGCCACGAGGCTGTTGGTGGTTCCCAGGTCGATCCCCACAATCATTTCAGCCTGTTGTAAACTGCCTGTTGCTATATTGATACCAATCTTTGCCATAATTCCGTGAATTGAACCGCAAAAATACAGCTTTACAAAGGGGAAGCAGCAAGAATATCGAATATTGAATGTTGAATATCCAATGTCGAAAATCGATTATCAATCACACCCAGCATTCGATATTGGACATTCGATATTCAACATTTATTATTCTGCTACACTTCTACCACTTCCGTTCCACTAATCCAGTCGTGCAGAGGTTTGCCAAGGAAAGGGATGAAAAAGAGATCGATGATGGTTACCCGGGCGAGGCTTCGGAGTAATATGCGCCAGATGGCGGCCCTTCCACCCTGTTTGTTTACCACCCTGGTATAACTGAACCATTTGGCTGGTGAGCGCTGAAAGAGTATTTCAAAAAAGCTGTAATAGACAAACATCATCCCGAAAAATATCCAGCCGAAATTGAGGAACGGGTATCCCCAATAGCGTACCTGAAACATCCAGAACTTATTAAAAGCAAATGCCAGGATGAAGATGATTAGAGTATCAATAAAGAAATTCAATATTCGGGTACCCTCGCCTACTTTTCGCATACAGCAAAATTAGTGAATGGTGAATGGTGAATAGTCAATAATCGACAGACATTTAAAAAAATATTCCTCTCGCAGCATTCACCATTGACCATTCACCATTCACTATCTTTGCCGCAAACAACAAGCAATGACCTTAATAGAAGAGCTGCGCTGGAGAGGCATGATACAGGATATTATGCCCGGCACAGAAGAATTATTGAACATGGAAATGGTTTCGGGATATATTGGTTTTGACCCTACTTCAGATAGCCTGCACATTGGAAGTCTGGTTCCTATATTATTACTGGTTCATTTACAGCGGGCCGGACATAAACCCATGGCCCTGGTGGGTGGTGCCACAGGTATGATTGGTGACCCTACCGGCAAAAGCGAGGAACGCAATCTGTTGAGTGAAGAAATACTCGCATTTAACCAGGAAGGTGTTCGCAAACAACTCGAGAAATTCCTCGATTTCGACCCCAGCAAACCCAATGCGGCTGAAATGCTGAATAACTACGACTGGTTTAAAGGTATCAGTTTCCTCAATTTTATACGTGATGCAGGTAAGCATATCACCGTCAACTATATGATGGCCAAAGACAGTGTGAAGAAAAGACTGGAAGGCGATACGGGTATGAGCTTTACTGAATTTACCTACCAACTGATTCAGGGATATGATTTTTACTGGCTCTATCAACATAAAAACTGCAAACTGCAAATGGGTGGCAGCGACCAGTGGGGTAATATTACCACCGGCACCGAACTCATCCGCAGAAAAGCAGGTGGTGAAGCATTTGCTTTTACCTGTCCGCTGATACGCAAATCGGATGGTGGCAAATTTGGTAAGACCGAAAAAGGCAATGTATGGCTCGACCCTAAAAAGACTTCCCCTTACCAGTTTTATCAGTTCTGGTTGAATGCCAGTGATGAGGATGCCAAAACCTGGATCAAAATATTTACCCTATTACCCGTTGCTGAAATTGAGGCACTCATCCATACACATGATGCGGCACCACACCAGCGCGCACTTCAGAAAAAGCTTGCAGAAGAACTTACCTGTTTTGTACACAGCCGTGCCGATTATGATTTTGCGGTAAAAGCTTCAGATATTCTTTTTGGCAATGCCACTACAGAAGTATTACAAAGCCTGAACGAAGAGCAATTATTGCAGGTACTGGAAGGTGTTCCTTCTGTAACCATCAACAAAACACAACTGGAAGCTGGTTACGACCTCGTGAGTTTCCTGGCCGAAACAGCCATATTCCCCAGTAAAGGCGAAGCACGTAAAATGTGGCAGTCTGGAGGATTGGGATTGAACAAAGAAAAAATTGCTCCCGAAAAAGCCAGCCTTACGACCAGCGATTTATTACAGGGAAAATATTTACTGGTACAGAAAGGGAAGAAGAATTATTACCTGGTGGTGGCAAAGTGAGCAGGTGTGAATTGTCAATTGTGAATGGTGAATGGAGAGTATACAGGTTAAATTGTTTCCTCATTATTCATAATTCACTATTCACCATTGACCATTGACAATTCACATCCCACCCAAAATCCTGCTATATGAACATCTACTTTCTCTCCGGGCTGGGTGCTGATGAATCGGTTTTCATTGGATTGGATTTACCCGGTGTGGAGAGGATTTATTTAGACTGGATAGCACCGCTTCCTGCTGAAACCATTGAAGCCTATGCACTGCGGATGGCTAAGCGGATTACAGATCCCAATCCCATTATCATTGGTCTTTCTTTTGGGGGAATGATGGCGATGGAAATAGCCAAACATATTCGGGTGCAACAACTGATACTTATTTCGAGTGCTAAAACTTGCAACGAACTTCCTCCCTATTTCAGGGTTTGCCGTTATTTACCCTTACATAAAGTGTTACCGCTGCAGTCTGTTGCCAAGAGCGATCGACTCATGGGTTTCTTTTTTGGGGTGAGAAGCCATGCACAGAAAGAACGACTGAAAAAAATCATTCGTAATACCACCAGCGGCTTTAATCAATGGGCCATTCATGCACTAGTAAACTGGAAGAATGAAATCATCAACACACCTGTATATCATATACATGGTAATGCAGATAAACTCCTTCCCATTTCATTTGTACGTGCTGATGTGGTGATTGAAGGTGGTAATCATTTTATGATCATGCAGAAAGCAAAAGAAATTTCAGAGCATATTCAGCAACTACTACTCAAGTAGTGCCCCTCAGTGCCTTCAGTGGCAACTCTCCTCCCGACTTTCGGTCTTTCGGACTCTTTGCCACTGAAGGCACAGAGGATCACTGAAATTATTCTTTAAATGCTCCTAAGCTTTTCCAGAACTGCCTTAATGCCTGAAGTTCCGCATCAATATTATCGGTCATGGTAGAATGACCCGCTCCGCTGATTTCCACAAAAGAAGATCCTGGTACCAGGCTTTGATAATATTGCACGGTTGCCGGACGGGCTGCATCGTATTGTCCGGCCGTAAACAGTACAGGAACTTTCAGTTTATTCAAATCAGCCACACGGTCATAATTTTTCAGGTTACCTGTTGCAATAAACTCTTCCGGTCCCCACATATGTCTGTACACATTCAATGCCTGCAGTCGCAGCGAACTGTCTACATAAGGCGACAAGGGTTGTTGGCGGTTATAAAAACTATTGTAATAAAGGGTAAGTGCATTGGCCAGTTGCAAAGAATCTGTTTGTATGCCTTTACTCATGGCTTGTAAAATATTACGTGTCGTATCAGGCAAGGTCTGCATGAGTATATTGGCATCTGCTATCCAGGTGCGGGTACGCATGCATGGACTTGCCAGTACAACGGACCTTATATTTTCCGGGTGCTGTAAATAAAAATCCATGGCGAGCATGGTCCCGAATGAATGACCATAAAGATCATATCGGCTTATTTTGAAGTGTTTAAGCAATGCCGATACCTGATCAACATGATGCTGCATATTCATCAGACTTGTATCGGTAATTTTATCGGAGCGGCCACAACCCAGCTGATCGAAAATAATAACAGGGCGGTCTTTTGCGATTGAATCGGCTAATGGGGTAAGATAATAACTGGTGAAGCCCGGTCCGCCGTGTAACATGAGCAGTGGCACACCACTCTTTTCCCCGAAAACCCGATACCATATTCTTCCACCCTTAACATCGATATAGCCCGTACCTGACTGGAATGTTTTAAACCCTTCTGAAGTACAGCCAAACTGTAAGACAATAAATATTATGAGAAAGAATTGAATGATTTTTTTCATATGCTTTCACTTATATCATGAATAGTTTTTTAATTATCCTTTCAACTCACCCCGGCCCTCTCTGCTTCGCAAAGAAGGAGCAATTTTGCTGCGCAGAGAGTGAGCATAATTAGATATTCTCTCAGCATCGACTGCTGATCACTCACTACTCACTGCTCACTACTCACTTTCTTAATCTCCTTCCACATCGCTTCTGCCACAACTTTATTGCCTTCATCGTTGAGGTGTACACGGTCGTAGGTGAGTATTTTTGAATCGAGGTTATTGGGGTTATGGGTTTTGCTGTAGTTAAGAAAGATGGAGCGCAGATCAACCAAAGGGAGCTGGTTGTCTGTTGAAAATTTCCGGATCCAGTTACTGTAATGGTTGAGTTCACCATCCTGTGGATTACTGCTGTCGTGTCTTTCACCAATGACAGCGGGTGTACAGAGTATTACTTTTATACCGGCCACCTGTAATTTCTTTACCAGTGCCGTATAGAACTTTCCGAATTTATCGAAATCGGTTCCGGTACCCATCATGCTTTTGTGCCAGATATCATTTACACCTATATACACAACTACAATATCAGGTTGCTGTTTCAGTACATCTTCTTCCATACGCAGGTAGAGATCGTACACTTTATTACCGCTTATTCCTTTACCAATGAGTTCATATTGCGTAACCTTATCTTCATTACGAACCAGGTCCTCTATCACCCGTATATAACCATTGGGTTTTACCCCCAGTTCCGTAATCGAATCACCAAAAAAAAGCACTTTCTTTTTTTTGTCCGAACGGAAAGAAGATAAAATAAACAGTGCAGCGATGAAGAGGGTTAGCAGGATGAGTTTGTTCATGGTAATTTGGAAATGTGGTGATTTGGAAATTTGGAAATGAAGCAGACTTAATTTACTTAAGTTCATCAAAAGTATTTTTCACATTGCTCAATCCATGAGCTATGAACTATCTGCCATACGCCATCAGCTCTCTTCAATACACATCCGTCATCACCGGCGTAGTCGTACTCCCCATCTGCTCCACAAAAGTTCTTTCATTCACTAAATAACCATTACCCTTTGCACAGAAATGAACTTTCAGGTTTTCTATCGTGATCGGATTTCCTTCGGGTATATCGGCCATATTACTATGTCTTATTTCATGACCATCCACAATGATCACCAATCCGCTGCCAATAGCTTCCATACGGTTGCCTCGGGTGATGAGCATGCCGGTATCTTCTCCCAGTCCGATACCAATACAGGAAGGGTTGGCAGAAACAGCCTGTGCCAGTCTGGCAAAACGACCCCGCTTTTCAAAATGGGAATCGAAGATCACATTGTCCATAAAACCGAGACCGGTAGTAATCTTCACTTCACCTTTTAAATGAGCTCGGGTGGCATTGCCTTCATAGATCATGGTATTGCTCATGGCCATGGCACCGGCAGAGGTGCCGGCAATTACAAACATTTCATGCTGGTAACGATCGTGAATGGTTTTCAGGAAACTGGTACCACCGAAGATGGCGGTTAAGCGAAGCTGGTTACCACCGCTGAACATGACCCCATCGCAATTGCGGATGCGTTGTACATAATCGGCACGCATGGCATCTTCCCTGTTACGGATATGCATCACCCCAATATCGGTACAACCAATTTTACTGAATGCATGTACATAATTCTCTCCTACTTCCTGCGGAATGGTGGATGCGGTGGTGATGACTTCAATCCTGGAATCTGTACCGCCTGTTTCTTCAACAATTCTGCGGAGGATACCCAGTTCAAAAAAGTTAAGGTTATTGCGGTGAACCTCTCCTTTTTCCAGATCCGTTCCCTTGTCTTCTGCACCGCCAATTGCGATCAGCTTGCCTTTTGGAATACTCATGCCCTTTTGATTCGTTCCTAACAAAAATAACGATTTACATGGGTAACTTTTATTCGAAAATGCACTATATTTCGTATCTGAGTTAGATATTTTGAGCTAAAACGGCTTTAGTAGTAGCTAACCCTCCGTTTACTTTTTTTCCTTGATGAAAAAAAGTAACAAAAAAAATCAAGGCTGTAGAAAAAAAGCTAAAATTTACTTCGTTACGCTACAAAGGATGAAGTCAAAGGCCACACTTTTGTTCAATGATTGAACGTAACTGTCCTTGATCTTTGGAATAGAGCCAAACATCATCCTTTGCTTAACGCTTCACTACGCAAATTTCTTAACGCTTTTTTTCTAAGGCCAATGTATTCATTTCGTTTATGAGACTGTGTATAAATAGAAGCCAAATCAAAACAACTGTATGAAAATTGAAGAGATTAAAATATTACGTGGCCCCAACTACTGGAGCGTGCGCAGACCCAAGCTGATCCAGATGAAACTCGATCTGGAAGAACTGGAACAACGACCTACCAATACCATCGATGGCTTTCTACCCCGTCTCGAAACCCTGTTTCCTTCCATGTATGCACATCGCTGTAGTGTGGGTAAACCGGGTGGCTTTTTTGAAAGAGTAAAAGAAGGAACCTGGATGGGACATGTGATCGAACATATTGCCCTTGAACTACAGACACTCGCTGGTATGAACTGCGGCTTTGGCAGAACACGCGGCACAGGCAAAGAAGGTGAATACTATGTGGTATTTAATTATATGGAAGAAGATGCAGGCGTATATGCAGCCAAAGCCTCTGTAAAAATTGCGCAGGCATTGGTTGATGGAACCGCTTATGACCTGTCGGCCGATATTCAGCGCCTGCGTGAGATACGGGAAGATACCCGACTCGGCCCATCCACCGGCTGTATTGTAGAAGAAGCGGCCAAAAGGGGTATTCCCTATATCAGGCTGAATAAGCAAAGTCTGGTACAATTGGGTTATGGCGTTCACCAGAAACGGATACGTGCCACTATTGCCAGCACCACATCGAATATTGCGGTTGATATTGCCTGCGATAAAGAAGAAACCAAAAACCTGCTCGAAGCAGCAGAAATTCCGGTACCCAGGGGAACAGTAATCCGTACAGAAGCGGGTCTGGAAGAAGCAGTGGCCAAATATGGATATCCGCTGGTCATCAAACCCATTGATGGTAATCATGGCAAGGGCAACACCACCAATATTACCACCTGGGAGCAGGCAGTAAAAGCACTGGAAGCCGCCAAACAATATGGCCGTTCTGTGATTGTAGAAAAATTTATCAGCGGGGTCGATTTTCGTGTACTCGTCATCAATTACAAATTTGTGTGTGCAGCTTTACGTACACCCGCATCTGTAATCGGCGATGGTGTACATACCATTCAATGGCTGATTGATGAAACCAATAAAGACCCACGCCGGGGTTATGGTCATGAGAAAGTACTCACACAGATTACCATCGACCAGTTCACCCAAAAAATGCTGGATGAAAAAGGCTATACGCTGGACACCATTCCGCCCAAAGATGAATTGGTTTTACTGAAACCCACCGCCAACCTCAGTACCGGTGGTACTTCAACCGATGTAACCGATGAAGTACATCCCATCAATATATTTTTAGCCGAACGCATCGCGAAAATTATTGGTCTGGATATCTGCGGAATCGATATCATGGCCCCTGATTTACGTGCCCCCATTTTTGAAAATGGTGGTGCCGTACTCGAAGTAAATGCAGCCCCCGGTTTCCGGATGCATATTGAACCGGCCGAAGGTTTACCCCGCAATGTGGCTGAACCCGTGATCAATATGCTGTTTCCGCAGGGCTCGGATGGACGTATTCCGATTATTGCCGTCACAGGCACCAATGGTAAAACCACCACTACCCGACTCACAGCCCATATCTGTAAAACAGCCGGACGTAAAGTGGGTTATACCACCAGTGATGGGGTTTATATACAGAACCAGATGATGATGAAGGGCGATTGTACCGGTCCGCTGAGTGCCCAGTTTGTATTGCGCGACCCTACGGTTGATTTTGCCGTGCTGGAATGTGCCCGCGGCGGCTTATTAAAGTCGGGACTAGCTTTTCAGAACTGTAATGTGAGTATTGTAACCAATGTTACCGCCGACCATTTGGGATTGGGTGGAATTGATTCACTCGAACAGATGGCCAGGGTAAAAGCAGTGATTCCTGAAACTACTTTTGACCACGGTTTTGCCATTCTGAATGCCGATGACGACCTGGTGTACAATATGCACAAGGGTCTCAGCTGTAATGTGGCTTATTTCAGTATGGATGAAAACAACCCACGCATACAGGAACATTCCCAGAAAGGTGGGTATGCTGTAGTGTATGAGAACGGTTATGTATCCATCCTAAAAGGCACCTGGAAGATCAGGGTGATTAAAGTGAGTGAGATACCCATTACCTATGGTGGTAAAGCCATTCACAATATCATGAACACCCTGCCGGCCGTACTCGCCACCTACCTGTTTAAAGACATCAGTATAGAAGATATCCGAACGGCATTAACCACATTTGTGCCCTCCCCTTCACAAACGCCGGGCAGACTCAACCTCTTTGAGTTCAAACATTTCAAGTTCCTGGTCGATTTTGCGCATAACCCGGCCGGACTGGAACTGCTATGCGATTTTGTGGGTAAGATGGATGGTCATCCCAAAGTGGGCATTATCAGTGGTACCGGCGACCGGAGAGATGAAGATATCCGGGAACTGGGTCGTATTTCGGGGCGTAGTTTCGATGAAATTATCATACGGCAGGACAAAAACCTGCGAGGCCGAACCGCCGAAGAAATTGTAAACCTGCTGGTAGAAGGCATTAATGATACAAAAGGCAAAGACATCCCCCTCACCATCATTTACAATGAGAAAGAAGCCATTATGCACGCCTATAACACCGCCAAACCCGGCTCCCTCATCACCATTATGTGTGATGTGGTAGCCGAAGCGCTGGATCTGATTAAAGCGCTCAAAGAAGCGGAATAGCGGTGGGAACAGAGAAATAGGAAATAGGAAATAAGGAATGAGAAAGTAGTACTGTGCTTCACTTCCTTATTTCCTATTTCCTATTTCACATTTCGTATTTCTGCTCCCCTCCAATCATTTTAAAAAATTTGGAACAATTCCCCTTCCCCCTTATTTTTGCAACCCATTCAGAAATGAATAGGTCGGATTGCCCGATAGTATAAGGGTAGTACAACTGATTTTGGTTCAGTATGTCTTGGTTCGAATCCAGGTCGGGCAACAAAAAAACCTCACAGTTCTGTGAGGTTTTTTTCTTTTAAAGCTTGCCTTCGAAGTAACCTTTTAGATAATCTCGGAATTTTCCAAAAGTTGTAATACAGTATTACAAATTCATATTAGGCCCCGAACGCTGCCCCATGGGCATCATCATTAAAGGGGAACTGATTTTTTTTCCACCAAAACTTGCAAATCGGAAAATAAATGAAAGCATGTAATATCTTCCCAATCGATTAGACCTATTGTCACTAATAGCATTGGCTGAAACGGTTCTTGTAACATTTACGTTTTGATTCAATAAATCAAATCCCTGAATGCGCAAGGAAGCCGCAGTTTGTTTAAATAATTGCTTTTCGATGTATGTATTCATGATCAAAGGATTAACATTTGCTGCTCCAAATCCCTCATTTATAGTCTTATCCATCGTATAATTTAAAATCCATTTACCGGGTAAATCTATCCGCATAGTGGTACCATATGAATAAGTTCGCGTATTATTGGCGGGTTGTGTTTGTATGGAGTTTTTTGTATTATTAGCTGAAAAATTCCCTGTAATTCCAAATTCAAGCCATTCTCCGGCGATCATATCTATTGAAAGTCCTTGACTAAGTACCAGATTTTTTGCAGTATTACTTATAGAATCTATGAAAGAGATATTATTATTGTATGCGATTGTACCTGTAAAATTAAGCTTAAGCTTTTTCTTAAATAGTGGTTTTGAAAAATAATAGAACGCCGTTCCGGAATAATAGCCATTAGTGTTTAAATAGCGCGTTTCTTGCACACCCAATCCTTTGTTGAGCGTATTATTAACAATCTTATCATTCGTAAAACTAAAAGACAAATTACTAAAGAATACTTCCCCTGTATAATAATCAAAATTATTATACCTGACATTCAGCGTATTGGTAAATTCAGGTCTTAATAAAGGATTGCCAATAATAACAAACTGCTGATTGGAATTGTCAGTAACAGGTTGCAATTGGCTATAAGATGGCTGCTGGGTTCTACCGGAATAATTGAAATCGAAAGAACGACTTCGTGAAAACTGATAAGTAAACCTTGCAACAGGGAAATAATTGATTAAATATTGGGTAAAGGATTGCTTATCAGAAGTTGAGTTACTATTCATGATGGCAGGCTGTACGCCTAATCCGATTGTATAATTTATTTTTTTTGCATTTACTCGATAGTTAAATCCGAAACGATGTGTGTGATAATCATTATCATATATATTACTCAGGCTATCTGAATAGATATAAGTGGCGGCGGTTGGATCGTACACATAACTGATTCGATCATTTCCAATATATTGTCTATTATAAGAGTAATTTAACTCCAAATTTTTATTCTTCTGTATAGGTTCATTATACGAAATCCTAACCCCGTAATTATTATTGATATTATCCTGTTGTATAAATTGTAATTGATCTGCATTGTTTACTGATCCATTGGGTAAAAAAAATGTAGAAAGATTTTGATTATCATCAGTTTGATCCGTTTCAACACTTGATAAAGACAAATTAAATAAAAGATTTCGCCCCTTTTTATAAAACCGATGATTAAATAAAATAGTCCCTGAAAAATTAAGCGAAGTAGTGTTACTTACATTTTGTTGAGCACCTTGATTGGTTTTTCTACCAGAATTCGATGTTTCAAAATCAGTAACACTACTCACATTGTTGTCTTGCAGACTAATCGAGGGGGTAATTTTTAAATAATTTAATGAATCTAATTGGTATTCAAGATTTAAACTGAGCCGATGATTAGAGCCATCACTTTTTGTGGCATTATTTTGTAAATTCAGATTCGTACCATTTGTAAAAATATTCTGCTGCGATATAATACTTTCCGTAATGTTTGATCTTGCGGAATATTGATAGCTACCATAGAAAGATACCTTTTTACCCCACTGATCACGAAAATTGAGACCCATTGATTTTGTATCTGTTAAACCATCATTATTATTTATACTTCCACCCGCAGCGGTTGCACCTCTATTAGCAGATCCTTGCTGCCCGCCCTGCATACCACTCCCTTGTTGCCCACCCATCATTCCCATCATTCCACCTTGACCACCTCCCCCTAAACCCGGAGTGGAGAAATTAAACAAATTGCTACCTGTATTATTGAAATTACTGATTATAGATAACTGTTGTGTTGATTTAAACCTGAATAAAGCTCCATTCAACTGGTACCTGTCTTCTGTACCTTTTCCAATGTTAGCATTACCGAAATAACCAGTGTTTTTATCTTTCTTAATTTGAAGATTCAAGACCTTCTGTGGATCACCGTCCTTTACACCTGTAAACATAGATTGATCACCATAATCATCAATGACTTGTATTTTATCAATTATATCAGCAGGCAACTGTTGTGTTGCTGTTTTTACATCCCCACTAAAAAAATCTTTTCCATCAACTTTTATCTTATTAACAGTTTTTCCATGTGCAGTAACATTCCCATTTTTATCGACCTGTATACCAGGTAGTTTTTTTAATAAATCCTCTACCAGCGCATTGGGTTTTACTTTAAAACTATCTGCCCGATACTCTACTGTATCTTCTTTTATGGATAAGGATTTGTTGGTTGTAACTGTTACAGATTGAAGAATGGTTACAGAGAATTCTAGCTGAATGGTATCCACATTAAAATAAGTAGCATTCTCCGGGATCGTAACCCATCGTATATCAGTTTTATAGCCCACAGATTGGGTTTTAATCCCTATCAACTGTTTACCAATAGTAATATTACTAAAACTATAACGTCCGTTTTGTCCAGACAATCGTCTTACAGTATCTTTTTGATTAGCTTTAAAAACACTTACCGTAACATTACTAAGTGGCTGCTTTTTTTCACTAACGACAAAACCGGATACTGTAATCGCATTTTGAGCTGCTAGATCTATAATCGCAGTTATCAATACACTCAAGACGATAAAAATCTTATTAATTGATTTCACTAACTAGAGTTTAAACTTTAACTTATGCCAGATAATATTATCACTAAACATTTTCTCCATTTCACGCATATCAGGCATCCCCGCCCCGCCCCTCATTCTTCCGCCCCCCATTCCGCCACTTGGTGGCATCATACCACCGGGAAGTGCTCCAACACCTGGGAACCCACCAGGAACGCCTTCAGGTCTTTCCATGCCTTTAATGATAATCCCAACTGAAAAAAGTTTTTCGAAATCAAGATTCTGCGCAAAGCCTGAAAAAGGGATGCTACAGATATATATGAGCGTATCGTTTTCACTAAACCCCATTTCAATTCTAACACCTGTTGTGTTATTGATATCAAACTTTCCGTTGATTTCTTCTTTAAAACCTATCAGTTCAATCTCTTTTTTTGTTTCCATCATAAACTCTATCATTGGCCGCATAGAGGGAGTTTCATTTCCAGTATTTCGTTGATTCGGCATACCACCCTGTTGTGAAAATCCTCCGGAACTGGGCAAGGGGAATTTTATGCCTGTTCGTTTACTGGTTTTTCCTTTATAATCTACCCATATCTCACCACCGTTTCTGACCAGTTTCATTTGTTGCATCGGGTCTCCAACTTTTATAGAAACAATAATTGATTGGGCATCATTAAATACATCATAAAAAAAATTGGATTCTTTATCATATAAATAGCCCGATTGTGCATGTGAATAACTAAAAAAGAATGAACAAAGAATTCCCAAAAAAGTAATGGCTTTCCTTTTCCTGATTAGTAAAGTCATAGTAATTATTTTTTTAAAACTATTTCTTTACCAGATGTCCTTTAATAAAATGAGACGAAGTCTCTAATTATAGAGACCAAACAGTAATTTATTGAGATGAAGTGAATCTTATTTTCTAAGAATTGCCTAAAGCTGGCTTTTGTATCCATCACCAATGGGTAACTCTATAAGTCCATCGTTTAAAATAATGGAATCTTTGGTGATGGTAAAAATTGACGAAACCGCTACAATGAAGGATTTATGAATACGTATATATTGATGCGGAGGCAGTAATTCTAAAATAGATTTGAGAGAACTCCTGGTTAAAATTGCTTTTTTACCCTGTACTAAGTGAATTTTCACATAATCCTTTAATGCTTCCAAAAAAAAGATATCACTCAAATTAATTTTAATGAAATTATATTCAACACTCACGAAAATGTAAGGCAACTCATTATTTTCCTTTACAGTTTCACGAGAATCGCCTTTATAAAACAGTAAGGCTTTGTTTGAAGCTTGAAGAAATCTATCAAAAGATACTGGTTTTACTAAATAATCAATAGCATCTAGATTAAAAGCAGTGATCGCAAAATCTTCAAATGCTGTAATGAAAATAATGATTGGTTTAACAGGTAATTGTTGTACAAATTGTAACCCACTTAAGCCCGGCATTTGTATATCGGTAAATATTAAATGGATTACATTTAAATCTAAATATATTTTCGCCTCTTTAACATTCCTACATCCGGCAATTAAGTTAAGATAAGGAATACGCCGAATATTATCGATCACTAAATCAAGTGCATACTTTTCATCATCTATCGCTAAACAATTAATTTTCATGACTATGTATTAAAGGTATTTCAAGAGAAACAGTAAATACTTTTTCCTGTCTTTCAATGTTTAAATTATAGAGATTCGCATATAAAAGGTCTAATCTTTTAGTAACATTAATTAACCCAATACCAGAATCTTTTTCAAGTGAATAAACGGATACTCTATCATAGGTATTGGCTACAAGAAAAATCAATCGATTATTATAAATTTGTAAGGAAATTTGGATAAATCCATTCTGGCTATCCGATAAGGTAGCATGTTTAAATGCGTTCTCTACAAATGGAATTAAAAGCATTGGCGCAATTTTGACTGTTTTATCTACTGATTTTAAGTTTGTATTGATTGTAAGATCGTGGTATCGAAGCTTTTGCAATTCAATATAGTCGTGTAAATAATCAATTTCTTTTGACAGTTCAGTGGTCGCATCGTTGGTCTCATAAATCATATAGCGCAACAATGAGGATAGCTTTAACAAAGCTGCCTCTAATATTTCAGATTTAGTTCTTGCCAAATAGGTGAACGAGTTAAGAATATTAAAAAGAAAATGTGGGCTAACTTGGGATTTTAAAAATTGTAACTCTGAAGTGAGTGCTTCCATTCTTTCCTCTCTTCGTTGTTTTTCTGAACGAATATTAGTTGATATAAAATAATATGCCAGACTGGCAGAAACCCCAATTAAAAAGGGAAAAATAGTGGTCCAATAAGGCGGTTTAAATTTCCTTTGCTTGAATAATTTAGACATTTCATCGCCGAACAAATTATTAGGCAATGTCCGAAAATCCGGTGGCTGTGAAACACTTATTGTTTTTTCAAAGAAAAATTGCGAACCTAAACCATAAACAAAAATAATCGCCATATTAATAATAACGAAAACTGCCCAATTCTTTTTTGATTTTGTTTTAGGTAACAAATAATAGGCATTAAAATAAAAGAGCAATGCGACCGACAGAATACTAACTATTCTAAATATCCTAAAAACAATTTCTTGTTCAATTTTAAATCGGGGTCTATCGATAAAACTTTCTAAAAAAAAAGAAATTGAAAGAATGCCTACCCAAACCAATATATGCAGAACAATGCTTCGTAAAATAGAATTACTTTTCATACCTGTAAATTGAAACTAAAGTCATCAAGACTTTTTACCCGTCGATAAAAAGGATCTATTTGTCGATCAATGGCAATATAACAGAGATGACCAGTATAAACTTGGGGGAGCTAGAAAACTCCCCCGCACCTTATTTAATCCTAAATTGGCCTTGACCAATTATTTACATTCACAGTACTTATCTAATACCTATACCAATAAATACTTACTGGGAAAAAGACAAATCTTGGAATTTTAATAGATAAAATTTGTCTACCCTTGCTAAGTTTAATGTTAGCAAATCGCTTATCCGAGTGAATTGTTGAATGAATAATTCCAGTATAATTATCTTCATTACCTCCTAAAGAGATATTACTTAAGATGGTATCCCCTTTTTTATCACTTTTTCTATAAGACTGATATATAACAGCAGTAAATCGATTATTACTACTATCTACAATTATTTGATAGATACGTGACTTATCTTCAGACTTCCAAAATCCATTAATAGTTTGCGAATGTGATATTTTGGGTAATCCACTTAGGAGAAAAAAAATAAAATATTTATAACAAATTTTCATTTACGATAATAATTACTTAATCATACCTTCTAGTATACTTGGGTCCAAGCCAAATATCTCGAAGTGTAAAACCAATTGTGTACTGCGTGAAATTTTCTTTAATTTGACCCAATGCTTTATCTCCTTTTGTACCAAATGAAAGAGCTCCATTAAAAAAAATATTTCTGGAAATAGAAGTACCGCCACCTAAATAGAAAGCATATTGTGACAAATTATTATTTCGTATCCGGATATAATGGTTTTCATAGCTTAACCCCGCACTTAAGTAGCTCTTTTCAATGAATGCTCCATTGAACTTTTGTTTAAATGAATATTCGATACCTGTCGAGATATTCAGATTTGGATTAGTATAAGAAGCAGTATAATCAACTTTTTGATAAGACCAGTTATGGTAATTGGCATCCATAGAAAATGTAAGGGCCTCATTTTTTGTTATGGAATATCCAATACCAATAGTTATAGGCAACTTAAATGATTTACCCCTCAGTATTTCCTTTTCTACAATCTCACCTGTTTCAGTATATTCTCTTACATACTCACCATTCAAATTGGTGCTAATTGAACTTGTGAAGCCAATATGATGCACCCATTTTCTTTTGGGATTTGAATAATATTGTAGGCCTCCCTGGATTTGAGCACCTGTATAAAAGTTAGTTTCCTTCTTTTGGATATTCAAAAATAAAGACTGGCTAAAATAATCAGTAGTTCTCATAATTGATCCAAATAACCAAGATGCAGTAACTCCAATAGAAACATGCTTATTAACAGTTTTACCAAGTGATACATAGAACTGGTTGATACCCCCAGAACCATCAATTAATTTTCTATAACTTGAATTACCGTCAAGAATTACATTCTCTTCCATAAATCGATAATTAACAGTACTGTACGGTTTTATACCGGCCGCTAAAGCAGTTTTATCATTTATTTTAAATGCCAGAGCCAATCTGCGAATTGAAATATCATTAGAAGGTATGCCAACGGATGTATCAGAAGTAGGATATGTATATCGTGCATTTACTCCTTTAAAATTAAAATCATAGTTCATTGTTTTTAAGGGCAATGCAGTTAATGAAGCCGGATTGGAAGAATTATACCCATTCATTGTTCTTCTCGCGATGGACGTTCCTCCTGATGAAAAATAGCGGCCATATTCTTTAATATCAATATCACCAATTCCCAAAATTGAGTATGGGGATGTAACATCTTGGGAAAACGTTATCACATATATAAAAAGCAGCATGATGACACTAAATAGCCTGATATATATTATGGAAAGATATTTATTGTTTAAAGGAAAATTATAATCCCAGTACATATAATTTCAGTTGGATAGATTTATCGATAGTTTGATCATTAAGTATCAATCGCTCAGTATCAATATCTGAAAAAAGACTTTTCGGAGAAATCATTAAAGCTGATTTAGAAAACCTCCCTTCATTCAGCAGAAAATTGATGTATTGGGTAACATCGAAACTATATTGTGTTTTATCTGGAAAAAGATTATCGATAGCCAAGTTTCCATTCTGATCATTTTGTCCAGAAGCATCCTTCATGATGGATATTAAATCATTATTATCATTGGTTGTATACAAAAACAGTTCTTTAGGAAGCTCATATGGGTAACGATAATTGATTGATCCTGGCTTGATGACAAGTTCAGCCTTTAGAATCTTTACATAAGGATGAAGTTCTTTAATTGAAAATATTGTAGGAAAAGACACTTTTATTAAAGAGCCAATATTATTGTGTAAAACCGATTTATTATTTGTTACCTTACTCTCTTTAAGTTGTTTTTTAAATGGTGTAAATATGGATAATGGGCTATTTAAAGAGTTATGAACAACTTGATTAAACTGATAAGATGTATTAAATGCAAAATTTAGCGTTTTTTCTTGAGAAGTATTTGAATTCAACCGATAATGCAGACGCATCAGAATACTTTTATCAAATGATCTGAAAGAAAATAGGTTATTACCATTTGAACTAGATTTTAAATATACACCTCTGAAATAGTTGGTAAAATCTTCCAGCGTTTGAATATCAGTATTATTTGTACGAAATTTATTTAACAACTCTCTGCCAAAATTATCTGCTAATCTGATGGTAATCTCAGATGTTCGCTTCGGTCTAATTACAATTGAGGTAGATCCAAAAATTGACGGATGTACAGAAAAACTACGCGTATTATAAAAAAAAGTATTTTCGTCTTCTTCATTTTTTATTTTATCCGACATCCTATATACCTCTATGTTAAGAGGTTTAAGCGTATCACCTAAGTAATTGCCAGTTGGTTTTAAAATCAATACTAGCGAATCATATATGACAGTTTTATCCTGAATCGGATTATTTTCTGGAAGTAAGATTTGAGAATATGAACTAGCAGTAAGCTGACCAGATAAAGAATCCTGGTGTTGGCCAATCATAAAGGTTTCGTGACCTGATGTAACAAAAGAATCAGTTCGATAAGTTGCTATCTCAACTTTATAATTATCAAAAAAAGTGATATTTGGATCACCCGTTCGATTATTATCAACAAATTCAATTGGTGCTTTAATACAGCCCACTGCTAATAAAAGGCAACAACAAGAAGATATACTAAAATATATATTACGCATTTTTCAAGAAATTACTAACAGGCAAAAATTAATTGTCATCATCATCCTGTTCCGCATCAGGAAAGAACTCCCATAAATCATCAAACCTAAAACTACTGTTGCTACCTGTCACAAGAAATCCTCGATTATTAACATAAAAGCCCAGTGCACCTTCACGTGCTGTTCCTTCGAAAGTTGTTTTCTCTACCCAAGTATCATTTTCGAAATTGTATTCCCAAGTACTGCTTGTAATACCATTCCCTTGCCCACATGTGATATAAGCTTTATTATTCATAATAAACGCAATAGCATTGCTTCTTCGGATATTATCACCATAATCATCGTCGTAATCTTCATCACTCACGTCATTGATTTTCCTTTTTTCTGCCCAGCTATTCGTAGCAGGGTCATACATCCAGAAATCTGTTAAATAACTACCATTATTAAAGCCCGTTACTATGTAAGCTCTGTTTGCAAAGACAAAAACCAACGCATCACTTCGTTTAGAACCAGCAAGGCTAGCTTTTTGCGTCCAAGTATTGGTAGTAGGATTATACTCCCACATATCTTTTAAGTAGTTACCGTCATATCCAGTAGCGATGTAACCAATATTATTAATGGCAAATCCAACGGCATTATACCTTGCAGTTCCTCCAAAATCAGCTTTCTGAGACCAACGATTTGCAGCAGGATCATATTCCCAAAAGTCTTTTAGTTCATCTCCGTTTTCATCAATTCCTGTACCTACATATCCTTTATTATTAATAGCAAACCCAACCGCTGAGCTTCTGGCAACTCCTGGGAAATCCGCAATTCGGAGCCATGTGCCAGTACCTTGATCAAATTGCCAAAAATCATTTAGCCTTTTTGTACCATCATATCCACCCCCAACATAAACTTTATTTCCAATCGTAAAAGATACTGCTTCGGTTCTGCCAACACCTTCAAACTCAGATCCTCTTTTCCAATTACCGATCAGATCTTCTGAATCAGAATCTTTTGAACAACTAATCATTAAAATGATAGCACTCAAAAAAAGTATTGTTCTTCGAATGGTGATAACACTAGTCTCTCTAAGTAAAATCTGGGAAGTCATATCTTATAATAATTTATGCTGGTTATAAAAGCAACTCGAAATTGAAGAAGTGATGTAGAAAAAAAATGTTAACACAGTTCTATTGGACAAAACCTGTCTTGAAATGGACAAAAAACGAAATGTACATGTGAAATCTACACAGCTGTATCGAAGTATCAGGGAATAACAATTGTTTTAGTAGATATTGAATGAGCACTAAAATAGCCTAACGCCCCTCCTGAAATATTACTTACAGGGTTTGCAGGTGTTGCCTGACTTTGACCAGTAGAAGCTTGATCTAAACTATACCAATACTTATAAACATTTTCATCAATACAAAGCATATCAACTTTAACTATATCTCCACTTTTGAGCTTACCATCCCTGTTTACTAATGGTCTGGTAACTCTTAATCCATCACCAAGTGCATCATTTTGCACAAATACCGCTTTCACCAACTTACCATTAGCTGTTTGAATAAAGCGATAACTATTTCCTAATCCAACAGGGTCTAAATAAGATGGCTGTATTGTTTTTGTACTTTCACCACCAAAAGCAAGATCATCAACAGAAATAGAATCTAAACTTACCAACTGTGCTGGCATAACTGAGGTCGAAGTAAACAACTGATTACCTCCGATTGCCACATTAAGCGTATATGAGTTGCCTGGAATACCGATAAAAGATCTTGTCTGATATACACCCCTAGAAGTTTCAACTAACTGGTAAGTAGTTGTTCCATTTACAGAAATTGCTACAACTTCACCAGATATGCCTGAAAAGCTATTATCTTCTTCAAATTTTTTTGTTTTTGATATACGAACTTCAATAGGTTCTGTATTAAGGTTACTTATCATGCCTTCCACAACATATTTTTCTGCAGACTCGTTAAATTCAACATGAATAACCTTCTCACATGAAGTCAATATTAAAATAAATGATAGAATAATCACCCATCGACTTTTTACGAAACTTGACACTAACAATTTTGATTCAAAAGAATACTTTGAGAAGAATATAATTTTCATATCGGCTTTAGATTTATTAAATTTAGAACTTGAAATTGTAGGAAATGGAAGGAACCCATCGAAACAGAGATGTTTGCACAGCTTCTGTTTTTTCCGGATTATTTTCATTATCTCTAAATGTAATTGTATAAGCATTTTGTCTGCCGTATGCATTGTATAGACTAAATGCCAGTTCGCTACTCCAGTTTTTTCTTTGTTTAAGCTGCATGGTAGCACCGATATCTAATCGATGATAAGCAGGCATTCGATAACCATTTCGATTTGTATAGTAATAAACGGTTTGCCCACCAACAGTATACTTTGCATTCGGGAAAGTAACAGCATCACCGGTGTAGTAAATCCAATTCGCCGAAACTGTCCATTTCTTATTTACCTGATATATCCCTACAATCGCAACATCATGTGTTCTATCTTGCCGTGCATTATACCATGCATTATTATTAACACCATCAATCTGTCTTTCTGTTTTTGATAAAGTATAACTGATCCATCCTGTTAGCTTTCCTGTCTTTTTCCTTAACATGGTTTCAAGACCATATGCGCGCCCTTTTCCAAATAATAATTGAGTTTCGATAATGTCATTTGTAAATACGTCTGCACCGTCTCGATAATCAATCTGATTTTGCATTGTTTTATAATAGGCTTCAACGGTAAGTTCATATCTATTATTAGCAAGATTTTTATAATATCCAACTGAAAACTGATCAGAAATTTCCGGTTTAATAATATTACTGCTACTTACCCATTTATCAGTAGGTGTACTACTTGTACTATTACTAATTAGGTGCATATTCTGAACATTTCGAACGTAAGAAGCTTTCAAAGAACTGTTGCTATTAAATTGATACCCAAAAGCGACCCTTGGTTCTAAATTCCAATATGTTTTAACTACTTCACCACTGTTATAGGAAGTTGTGTCGATAATCTCTCCTTTATCATTTAGACGATAAAAATCTCCTTTTCCAAGCACACTAAATCCAGTAAGCCTACTTCCAATGGTAATATTTACTTTATCAGATAGTTTCCAATTATCAGAAACATAAATACCATTCTCTAAAGAATATCGTTTTTGTTGAATTTTATTATTTACACTTGAAGTTTCCGATGCTGTTATCTCTCCAGGCCTTACGGTATGAAAAGTACTACTCCATCCAAAACGTAAACTGTGCCCGGAGCCAGTATTCAACTGATAATCTTGCTTGAGATTCCAATCGCGTATTTGTGAAAAGATTCTAAAATCATTTGATCCTGTTCTTATTTGTAATTCATAGTCATAATTACTATAGATCAATGAAGTATTCGAGAATAGTCTTTTATTAAAAATATGATTCCAACGCACTGTGCCTGTTGAGTTGCCCCAATTTATCCCGAATTGATCCCCAAATCCAAGTTTATCCTTACCAAAATACCCACTTACATATATTTTATCTTTAGCACCTAACTCATAATTCATTTTAGCATTCAGGTCGTAGAAATATAAATTACTTTGATTAATGGTACTATCTGGCGATGCCTTCAGAAACAGATCTGCATAGGTTCTTCTACCCGTAACCAAAAAAGAAGATTTATCTTTTTGTATAGGCCCTTCCACATTCAGTTTTGCTGAAATGAGTCCTAGCCCTCCACTGACACCATAGTTCTGATTATTACCATCATTCATCTTAATATCAAGTACAGAAGATAATCGACCTCCATATTGTGCAGGCATTCCTCCTTTATACACTGTCACATCTTTGATTGCATCTGAATTAAAAGTTGAAAAGAATCCAAGTAAATGTGAAGGATTATAAACATTAGCTTCATCTAATAAAATTTGATTTTGATCTGTACTGCCTCCGCGAACAAAAAATCCTGCATTCCCATCCCCGGCTGACTTTATCCCAGGCAATAATTGTATTGTCTTTAAAACGTCTTTTTCTCCTAAAAGGACTGGTATATTTTTAATTTCAACTGTAGATAATCTTTCAACACCCATCTGTGTTCCGGAAATCGTTCTTCCTGCTCGAGGCCTTGAAGTTACTGTTACCTCAGCTAGTGAAATATTATCATCTTCCAACTGAATATTCATAACTGTATCACGTTCTAAAAAAACAGAAACCGTATCGTTTAGCTTACCTATACTTCCTAATTCAAACTGATAGCTTCCTTTAGCTAATGAAATAGAATAAAATCCGTATTCGTTAGTAGTTGTTCCCTGCTTGGCATTTAACAAACGTATAAATGCTCCTATGATCGTTTCTCCTGTTTTTTTATTTTTTATTGTTCCACTAACTGAATAGCGTTGTTGTCCATTACAAATGGAAAAAAATAAAGTGGTAAAAAGTAAAAGCAAACTAAAGACTCTCATTTTTTTTGACTGCATTGCTGGTTTGAATTAGAGAGTAAAATTGGATAGGTAAGGACAAGATAAAGTGTCAAAAAAGGGTAAAATGGACAAAATCAAACATTAAATGGATATACGTCATCTGAATAGTCTAAAAAACAAACTGTATTATTAAAATGGGAAGAAAGATTTTTTAAATCCACTATTTTTATCTGGTCATGGAAAGAAATCTATCTAAAAAATTAATTAGGACAGCCCTGATTTCATCCCCCATTATAGCCTTATATGGGGTCAGTCCTGTATATATATTTAATAAAATACCAACTCCGCTAATATATTTTGCAGGATTGGGACTTATGATGAATGTACTGGCCTTTTGGATTGCTAATATTTGGATTATCAAAAAAACATGGACAAATGAATCAAAAGCGAATCGTTACGTATTCAGTTATTTATGTACGCTGGCCATTCACTTTGGATTTTCAGGCCTTAGATGGATCGCATTTAATTCATTTTCTGTCATAAGATTAGATCCCCGTTTCCTGCCTGAAGAAATGGCAATTAGCCAAGGGCAGTTATTTTTATATCCTTTAGTTTCTGTTTTCGCAATCAATACCATTATACTGATCATATCCAATTCTATATTATTAGCTCATAAAAAGAGAAATGCAGACTTGGAAATAGAATACTTAAAAGTAAACAATTTAGAAGCTCAAAAACAAATGTTGATTCAACAACTACAACCACATTTCTTATTTAATACACTAAGTGCCTTAAAATCATTGATAAAAGAAAGCCCTGAGGATGCCGAAAATTATACAATAAAATTATCTGAATTCTTACGGTATACAGTTCAAGTAAACAATACGCACTTAGTGACACTTACAGAAGAATTAAAATTCACAACTGATTATATAGACTTACAAAAGGTCAGATTTGATAAATCATTGTTAGTTGATATTCATGTTCCTTATTCCCTAACTGAAAAAAAAATACCGGCATATGCACTTCAAACTTTGGTAGAAAATGCAATTAAACATAATGCTTTTACTGAAGCTAAACCGCTGCATATTCATATTTATGCGACAGAAAAAACAATTACGGTTATGAATAATAAGTTTATGACAAAAGTGAATGAGAGATCTGGTTTGGGATTAAAGAATTTGAACTCGAGATACAATATGATAAGCAATCAAGATATCATTATATCAGATGATACTGATAGTTTTAGCGTAACTGTTTATTTATTAAATGAACCCAATATATGAAAATAGTTATTATTGAAGACGAAATTATTACAGCCAAGGATCTTAAAAAAACAATTCAATCCATCGATCCTGATTTCGAAATAGTAAAACTACTTCACTCAATTGAAGAATCTGTCACTTTTTTTTCTACCCCTCAAGAAATTGATCTTATTTTCTCTGATATACAACTCGGTGACGGTTTAAGCTTTGAAATATTTAGGAGATGTAGCATTCAAGTGCCTATAATTTTTTGTACGGCCTATAATACTTACTACTTTGAGGCTTTTCAAAGTACAGGCATAGATTATATTCTAAAACCATTTACAAAAAAAACAGTCGAGACAGCACTTGCTAAGTTTAGTAATTTACGTGCCAGATTTCTGAGTAAAAAGGACGAATATAACGACTTGCTTCAACTACTTGAGTCAAGAATTACGCCCAGAAGAAACTCAATAATTATAAGACATAGAGAAAAAATAATCCCGTTAAGTAATACGACAATTGCTGTATTATATATAGAAAATGGTTGTACATATGCATATACTTTTGATCAAGAAAAATACCTCGTAAACGAAACCCTTGAAGAACTCGAAACAGACTTTGCCCCAGGTTTTTATAGAGCTAACAGACAATTTCTTATAAATCGAAAAGCTATAAAAGATGCATCCCAATTTTTTAATAGAAAAATGGTTGTAAATCTTACTATCCCTTTCAAGCAACAGATTTTAGTTGGCAAATTAAAGACATCTACATTTATTGAGTGGTTAGCTCAGCATTAAGAACGTACTCTTCATGGGCTGATTTGTCCACTCCCACGAATATCTCAGCAACTGGTATTCACTGAATCTGCAATTTTGATTGTAAAGATTTATTCAGTGATTACACAAATTCAAATAGCACTTTGCGGTATTCTTTTTTTAGCCATTCTTTCCTATAGTTTTCATAATACACAAGATATTACTATTACTGGTAAATGGCGAAATGAGACCGATGAACAGCTCTCTACGATTGAAATTTTTAAAGATCACGATGGTTTATTATACGGAAAACAATTCGAAAAAAATAATGACCCCAAAGATTCAGTAGTACTAAAAAAATTAAGTTATTATCCTGAATCCAAAATATATAAAGGCACCATGTCTCCTCCTGGTGCTGGTTTAACATTGAATGTAACCGTCACTTTAATTAACCCTTCAAGAATAAAAATTGTAGCAAAGAAATTACTGTTTAGTAAAACATTCTATTTCTCAAGAGTAAACTAATCTAATGCACCAATTTATAAGAAGTCTATTAACCACTATTAGTTTGACCATATCTGTTAACTCATTTTGTCAGTTAACCTTTGAAAATATTGATTCGATCAATAAGTATGCGGAGAAAAATAGTATTACAATTATGTCAGGAAACATTTCCGCTGCTCAAGCTAAACAAGGCAAATTAGCCGCTTTATTAAGTATACCTGAGATTAGTGGAGGAGTTTCTTTCAATTTCACTAATAATGTAAAACTACCTGTAAGCCTTTTCCCAGCTGAAGCATTTGGGGGTCAAGCCGGTACTTTTAGAGAAATACAGACTGGTATTCAATACAACAGTTATTTCGGACAAAATCTGGATGTAAAAATCATGAATTTACCTGCCTGGAAAAATTTGAAACTGGCTAAAGTAAATTTAGATATTACAACTACCAGTAATTTATTAACAAAAAAAGCTCTTTTTGATAATATTAATACAACATACTATACGATAATTCAATTACAAGAGCAACTAAAACTTGCCAAACAAAGTACGGGCATGGCAGAACAATTGTTACAGATAACGACTAATAAACACACTGAACAATTAGCAAGGTTATCGGATTTAAATGAAAGTAAAGTCAATTTGCTTTCAAAAAAAGAAATAGAAGAACAATATCGTCTATTACTAAATTATTATAATAAAGCACTCAGCATACTACTTGATATTCCCGCAGACTCTACTATTATTCTAACAGAAACTATTAAAGTTATCCCAAATAAAAACACACTAACCGCTACTGACAATACATTAACTTATAAAAATGCTGTCGCAAAAGAACAATATGCTCTATCAACTTATCAACAATCAAAACTTAGCTTCTTGCCAAGCTTATCCTTTTTTGGCAACAATAATTACAACCTATATAATCAAAGTTTTAAGCTGCTGGATGGAACATGGATTAATAGTCAACAAATTGGATTTCGAGTAAATATTAATATACCTTCTTCACAACTAATCAGCAATAGAACAAAAGCAAAATACGATTATTTATTGGCGCAAAAAAATGTCACACAAATTCTCAATAAGTCTTCACTAGAAAGTATACAATTAAATATAGACTATGAAAAGGCCTGCTCACAATACAAAACAAACAAAGAAATCTCCTTGCTTAGGGAAGAGAGTTATAAAAAAAATTTAGAGCTATATAAAGAAGGAATTATAGGATTGGACCAAACACTTACAAGTTTTACAAACTTAATCACAAGTCAAGAAAACCTTATTATTTCAGCAGCAACAGTATTACTTACTGCTTCAAAAATTACACTCAATAATACTATCAAATGAGAAAGTCTATTCACTCAATACTTATAGGCAGTATTTTAATCGCACTTTTATCATCATGCGAAAAAAAGACAGAAGAGACAAAGCCAGTTCGTATTGATATTACAGAAACAGTTTTTGCTTCGGGTATTCTCGAGGCTAATGGTTTATACAATTTAACTGCTCGGGCAGATGGCTACCTTGAATCGGTAAATTTTTCCGAAGGCGATCTAATAAAGAAAGGAAGCATACTCGCTGTAATCAATAATGAAGAAAGTACTATTAACACTATAAACGCTGAAAGACTCTTTGAAATTGCCAAGTTAAATACTTCACCAACTGCTCCGGTATTACGTCAAGCAGAAATAGCTTTAGAAACTGCTAAACAAAAGCTTTATACCGACTCTTTACAATTTATTCGATATAGCAATTTATTATATAAAAACAGCATAACAAAAACAGAATATGAATCTATTTTGTTTCAATTCACTAATTCAAAGGCTAATTTATTAACAGCTATAGAAAATTACAAAAATCTCCAAATACAAGCAGAACAACAGTTGATAAATAGTGACACCCAAAATGAAATAAGCCGACTTGCGGGTACATATAATGAGCTAAAAGCACTTACAAATGGAAAAGTTTATAAAAAATTCAAACAAACTGGCGACTATATTAAAAGGGGAGAAATTATTGCATCAATTGGAGAATCAGATTTTATATATGCAAAGGTTAATATTGATGAAAGCAACATCACTAAAATTAAAGTCGGCAATGAAGCTATTGTTCAGTTAAACATTAATAAATCAAGGTCATATAAAGCTAGAGTAGCTGAATTATATCCATCATTCGATGATGCCAGCCAATCATTTATCTGTAAGCTATTTTTTACTGACACATTAGATTTTACCATTATTGGCACTCAATTACAGGCCAACATCGTTGTAGGTATACAAAAGAATGCACTTATTATTCCTAGAAATTTCATTGACTTTAGCGGAAATGTCATAATAAAGGGGGAAAAACAACCCAAAAAAGTGATTACCCAATTTATAAGCAATAATTGGGTGCAAATATTAAGTGGCATTGATGAAAACAGCATTTTAGTAACCGAAACAATTGCTACAACAAAGCCAGATACGAGTGAAATAAGAAATCAAATAAAAAAGTAATGAAAAAGAATATAAATTTTGATATTGCCTTAACACATATCATTACTCGAAAAAAACAGACTATGGTTGCAGCTCTTGGAGTGACGATTGGAGTAGCAATATTCTTGTTCATGAATTCCCTTTCATCAGGTTTCACTGGCTTTTCAAGAACTGAAATATTTAAAAATAGTGCTCATATAAAAGTATATAAAGATGATGAATTAAGTAAACCAATTCAACAACATATTGACTCAGGATTTGCAATCATCATTAACCCACAAATTACTACACTATCAAAAAAAATTCTTGATCCTGAAAAACTTTTAAATACTATTAAGCAGCAACCATATGTTACTCATGCAATAGCTCAAGTAAATTTTGATGCGTTTTTTACACGTGGCAAAGCACAAATAAGAGGGAACGGAAATGGTGTAAATATATTAGAATATGCATCTATGTTCAATACTAACAAATACCTTGTTGCCGGCTCTTTAAATGGATTGCAAGGCAACTTGAATGGTATCATTATAGGAAGTGGTATAGCAGAAAAATTAAACTTAGGAATCAATGATAATGTTACTGTCTCGTCATCATTTGGTGTCGTAAAAATACTCAAAGTTGTTGGTATACTTAAAACCGGGAGTAATGCCACCGATGGATCGAGGTCTTTTGTAAATCTAAGTACTGCTCAACAATTCATTAAAGAAGGCCCCTCATATGTTAGTAATTTATTTGTGAATACAATTAATCCAGACAAGTCAGGAGAATACGCCAAGCGGCTCCAAGTTTATACAGACTATACAGTTGAAGACTGGAAGACCACCAATTCAGATTTATTAGCCGGTGATAAAACGAGAAACACATTAATGACAGCCATTTCTTTCTCTATCCTACTTGTAGCTTCTTTTGGGATCTATAATATATTAAGTGCAACAATAGCACAGAAAATAAATGATATTGCCATTTTAAAAGCAACAGGTTTTTCCGGAGCAGATGTTATCACCATATTTATTGCTGAAGCAATCATCATGGGCATTCTTGGAACCATTATAGGATTGTTTATTGGAGCGATCCTCATCATAATCATGTCCAATATTTATATGGGTGGACCAGTTGGTTATTTTCCCATTGGATTTGAAGCTCCAATTTTTATTCAAAGTTTTGTTTTAGGAGTGATTGTAACTATTTGTGCCGGCTATTTTCCAGCAAGGAAAGCTGCTAAAGTTGATCCAGTAGAAATATTCAGAAAATAATTAGCATGCAGGAAAGAAAGATTGTATTGGAAACTCATCATTTGAGTAAATACTTTTATGAACCGATTCAGTTTAAAGTATTGAATGATATAAGCTTTACCGCTTATGCAGGGGAATTTCTGACACTTGTCGGGAAAAGTGGATGTGGCAAATCTACCTTATTGTACTGCTTAAGTACCATGGATACAAGATATGAGGGTGAAATATGGATAAGTGGAAATAAAATTACAGGTAAGAAACAAAATGAATTAGCATTACTTCGTAATGATTCTATTGGCTTTATTTTCCAGTTTCACTATTTATTACCAGAATTTAGCTGTTTAAAAAATGTGATGTTACCCGCATTGAAGTTAGGAAGACATTCAGTCAAAGAAATTGAAGAAAAAGCTTATCAAAAACTAAGTATTTTAGGAATACAAGATCAGGCATTAAAGCCTGCATCTAAATTAAGTGGAGGGCAACAGCAACGTGTTTCAATTGCCAGAGCTCTCATTAATGATCCGAAAATTATTATGTGTGATGAGCCAACTGGAAACTTAGATAGTAAAAATACCAAAATTGTTTTTGACATATTTAAACAGATTACTCATGACTTTGGCCAAACCATTATTGCAGTAACTCATGATAATGATTTTGCAAAAGCCAGCGATCGTACTATTGAAATGGAAGATGGGAGTATTTTGAGCCATAAAAAGGAATTCGACAGCTTTACTACTTAATAATTTGAATATGAAAATAAACTTCTTATTTGTCCTTTTCAATTCAATATTTTCATTTGTTGTTTTTTAGAGTTTACCACTATTGGTTCGATAACTTTATAATTCTCATACTCACCTAACTCATTGAAAACAAATGATTACAACTAAAACAATTCTGTAATCATCCCCAAATCCCTTTGAAACTGAAACGAACGCAAATCAGTTCTGACAACAATCCAATTTACCCCGCAATAGGTCTTAAACTTATTGCGGGTTTTTTTCTCCGCAGGGTGTTCTTTCAATAAACGTTCCCCGCAGACGTCTCTCGTCATAGGACTCTGTGACGCTCATACATAGACAAGTTAATACTTACTTTTTATCTCCAACATTTCATCCCGGTTTATTCGAAGATTAAAACTAATTGACAGACTCTAGCTGTGTAATACGCACAGTCCTCTAACGAGAGGCATCTGCGACGAACTACTCTTGATTATGTACACCCTGAGAAAAATAAATATGCATGATTGTATTGTTTTGACCTAATACCCGAGACGTGTAACACGAAGAGTCCCTCGTGCCTCGGAGACTCTTCGACGAACTCCTTTTCATTAAGTACACCCTGCGGAGAGGAAATGATTCTTTTCTTTTAAATAATTAAACCACTTATATACTGCATCATAGCCATGGGTGATTTCAAATAACGGTAGCCATCTGGCACAGGTAAATGTAATAAAGTATACTCCGTTTACTTCTGTAATTTGCTTACGTACTGACATGAAACAAAATTACTACAACACACTAAGAGCCTTACGGAGTGTAGGAGGTTCAGTAATGGACTACAATATGCATGGTTCTAATGTTTTAACCTAACACCCAAGACGTGTAACGCGCAGAGTCCTCTGACGAGAGACGTCTGCGACGAACTTCTTTAGGTTAAGTACACCCTGCGGAGAAAAAATACATGGACTATATCAGCTGCCATGAACTATAAAGCACTTTGCCTATTCTTTTTTAAAGAGGAGTTGACTTTCGAATTCTCTTTTAACCGTTGAGCTTGTTCGACAGCCTGGGCAAAGGTAATTTTTGGTTGCTTTGCAAGTACCTCTGCTCCTCTCAATGCCATTTCCTGAAATGATATTTTCAATTTACTGTCGGGTATCATGCAATATTTTTTTCAAAATTACTGATCTTGTTACTGTAAGCTTCCCTAAACTACAGCCATTGAAAGTTAGCAAAACTGTTACATGAACAAGCACCGTTTTGTTGACAGTACCCATTCCAATCATCTATCATAATTGAATTTTTACAGTCTTTCCTGAATACGGAACAAGTTTATCAATCACATTTGATTCGTAAATACTATTACCTTTCTTATCATTTACCAGTACCACTTTAAATAATCGATTAACAGACATACCGGGATAGGTACCCTTTCGTTCATGAATGGTTAATGAGCGCCTTTTATCGTCCCATGTAAAACCAATAATGCTATACATTCCTTTTTCATAATTATAGTTATCATTTTCATCTTCATATAAACTAAGCTCCCCATTTTTACCCGAGTATACCCTTATTTCCAATGTATCATTTCTTTTTTGTGTACTATACTGCATGGTATCGCCCATGGGTAAAATGGTTCCTGCCTTTATATATAGCGGCATCCGTTGTAAAGAACAATTCATAGAATGGTGTTGGCCTCCCTGATACATTTTGCCCGTCCAGAAATCAACCCAGTCATTCCCTTTTGGAAGATACGTAGAGACTGAGGTATTGATGTTTTTCTTCCAAAAAGCAACATCTGCTACACTGAGATATCCAAGTCTGAATTCTGCCCCTCCATTATTCTGATAATATTCGATCCTGATTTTATACTGCTTTTGAGCATCTAAAAATATCGAGTTAAAGGCAGTAGATACGGGTTTGTCGAACCATTCATTTACGATTAACTTATCATCAATCCAAATACGCACACCATCATCTGCATCTGCTCCCAGAATATATTCACCTGTTTCAGGCACGCGCAATACACCCTTCCATCTAATACTAAAAGGAACAGCTTTTGGAATATTCATGGCTCTTATAGATGCAGACTGATCGTCGAAAGTGAAAACAGAATCTATCCTTTTTCCCAAAGACTGATTGAACCTGTTGCCACTAAAGTACTCTGCCTCTAATCCCATTTTCCCATCTTCTGTAGTTAGCAACTGTACGGGAAGATCTTTTAGTGTACGTTGTCGCGGATGATACATTTCACGGGTAACCGGCTTCACAAGAAAAGAACTACCGAACATGTACTGGTCATTTAAATTGAAGGTAGCCGTATCAGATGGCGACTCCATCATGGTTCCTCTGATAAATCCATATCCCTTGCTATGCACCTGCCAAGAGGTATTGTAGATATAAGGAAGCAGGCGATAGCGTAAATGATTAAAGTGTATTAAGGCATCAAACATTTCATCACCCGGCTCCCCAAAGTTCCACATTTCTCTTCTCGTTCCGGTTCCATGCGATCGAAAGATTGAAGTAAAAGCCCCAAACTGAAACCAGCGAACATAAAGTTCTCTCCATGCAGCAGAACGAACCCCAAGTGGATACTGGCCTTCAAAATATCCGGGAAAAAATCCGCCTATATCATGGGTCCAGTATGGAATACCTGCCATTGAAAAATCAATACCTCCAGCAATTTGATTTTTAAGTGTATTCCAATTAGAACCATTATCACCCGACCAGGTAGCAACTCCATAACGTTGTTGTCCAGCAAATGAAGAACGTGTAAGCGTAAAAACACGTTTGGAATTTTGCAAAGCTCGCTGTCCCTCATAAACACCTTTTGTGGTCATCAATGAATAGGCATTCAGATAGCGGGAAAGAGATCCAATAGCTGTTGTACCGGCTTTTTTAATCCCCTGCTCACTCACTTCCGGACGTTGGCTATCATCTAATTCCGGCTCTGTTCCATCCATCCATAAGGCATCCACACCTTTACTCAATAAAGAATCTTGAATGTACTTGAAATATATATTTCTTGCTTTATTACTAAACGCATCATACACTCTTGCCTGCTTTGACAAAAAGTGGGTTTTGCCATAATACAGAAGTTTATTTTGATCCATTTCCTTGTATATGGCCGATTCTGGTCCTAGACATGGCCAGATCGAAATCATAAATTTTAAATGATATTTTTCATGTAGCTGCTTAATGAGAGCATCTGGATCAGGAAAGAATTTACGATCCCATTGCATTCCACTCCAGTACTTGTTACCACCCCAATAATTCCAATCCTGAACAATGTAATCAATAGGAATATTTCTTTTTCGATATTCAGATGCAATAGATATAAGTTCTTCAGCACTGATATACCTTTCCTTACTCTGCCAGTATCCAAATACAGACCGGCTAAACATAGGTGCACTTCCTGTAAGCTTACGATATCCGGCTATTACACTATCCATGTTCTTACCGCCAACCACATAATAGTTTATTTCATCTGCTATCTCTGACCAAAAAGACATCCCTTCTGCATCGTCATTAAATACTGTTTTAGAATAATTGTCCCAAAAAATCCCATAATCATTCGTTGAAACAAGGAATGGAATAACATCTTGCTGATTGGACTGAACCATGGTTATCTTTTTCCCTCTTCTATTAATCACACCATCTTGATATTCGCCTAATCCATAAAGCCCTTCCTCTTTTGTTAGATTAAAAACCTGTTTAACCGAAAATGCCTTTACTGAATCATCCATGATTTCATCAAATGAATGTCCCATACTCGCTTCTCTTAAAAGAACCTTGCCTTTATATCTAAAACTAATTGACCCATCTTTTTTTTGAATAGAGACTTGCATTTGTCCTGCAGTTGCTATCAATACTTCTTTTGAATCAGTTAGTACTATATTGGTTTTGTAAACAGGTAACTGTTCTACCACCAGACTGGTAAATATTTTATCATAACCAGTCTTTCTTGTAGAGATTTTTATAATTGAAGAATCTATAAAATGGACGCTTTTTAGAAACTCTTGATATTGAATTTGGAGTGTATTATCCTCTACCTTATATCTAAAATCACTTTGTGCATTCGTGTCAGCATGAATCATCACGAAAAAAAAGACTATCGTAGCAAATGGTTTAAACATAAATTAAATTTTTCTTTCGAACATTAAAACAAAAACCAAGAGGAGAATATTTTAATGCTGATTCTACAAAAGAAAATTATGAATTTCAGTTTCACTCACATAAGCCGATATTGACAATATTTAGCAGTATTTTAATAAAATATACTTATTCTATTAAAACAAGCCAGATTTTTTCTCCTCAGAGTTTACTTCATCTAAAAGTTCTACGAATCGTTTTCACCGCAGGTGAAAGATTGGGGACGTTGCGACCACTTACGCATAGAAAAGTTAATCATTAATAATCAATCCCGATTTTTCACGAACGAATAAGTAAACTTAAAACTAAATAATACTCTCTTTTTTCTCCGCGCTTGTACTTCGAAGACATCTGCGACAAACTACGTTGGGCTAAGGAGACCCCTCGAATAAAAAAAATGGTTCGAAGAAAGTACACTTAGCATTTAATTATAACCCTTACAAGTTCAAATACTAAACTGAATACAACTCCGTAATTATCCCCAAATCCCTTTGAAATTGAAATGAACGCAAATCAGTTCTGGCAACGAAAAAGCCTCACAGAGATGTGGGGCTTTTTATTTGTTGTCAGCCCTCAAGGTAAACTTTTGGAAAGTTTCGGAACTTTCCAAAAGTTATTGTGCACCAGTGATACCCATCGAAGAATAATGAATTACCTGACATTGCGCTCTTCGATATTGGTAATATGCTCATTTAGTTTTTCTTTTAAACGTTCAAGGAATACAGTGGAATCTTTACGGCGAAGAATTTCCTGGAAGGTCATAGATGTGTTCCAACTTTTTCTACATCAGTTCACTTTCCATTGTGCTGATCATGCATTCATCGGACATGCCCCTAAAGATGTAGAATTTCATTCCTTCTCCGAAGGGTCTACTTTCTTAAACGTTTCACGCAGATTCTGTGATAAACTGCATTACATTAAATACATGCAGCCAAGCTGAAAACTCCCTCCCTCTTTACCTCCTACTGCTTCCCCGCATTATCAGGCATACATACAGGTTATTGATTCTGTATTTCAAGCAAAAAAAGCCCATTCCCATCCCAATCAAAGCCCTATATAAGCCCTATACAAGCCCACCTTTTTAAAAATGCGTATATATAGGATTTAATATAATTTTTTATTTGCTTATGATATATTTTTAATATATTCGTGTAGCTAAGCTCCCCCTATCAGCTACAGATTAAGTCTATTTCATTACTTAAACACAATAAGTATGGCCACACTTAAAAGCCTCACTGAGTTTGAGGGAACCATCGGTAACATTACCGCTTACAAACGCCGCGACAGCGATAAAACCTACCTGCGCACAAAAGGCGGTGTATCCAAAAACAAGATTAAGAAACACAAAGCCTTTGAACGAACCAGAGAACTGAACGCTGAATGGAGTGGTTGTGCAAAAGCTGCCGCCCTTGTTCGCAATCTTTTCTATCAACAACAGCCTGTAATAGACTACAATCTTTCTGGACCATTAACTGCCATCGCCAAAAATATACAGGCACGTGATGATGCGCATGAGAAAGGAAAAAGATCGATTCTGTTCTCCCGCTATGGTTATGTACTGGAAGGTTTTCAGCTGAACCGCAAAAGCTCTTTTGAATCCATCATCAGGAGGAATATGCAGGTGCAGTTTATAAGAGAAGAAGCTAAAGCCATTGTGCAGTTACCTGAGCTTATTCCGGGTATTAATTTTCTGCCTACCATAAAATTACCGGTATTTAATATTGCGCTCAGCTTTGGTACCCTACCCGATTTGCATGCAACTGATACAGGGTATAGCATCAATCATGAAAACCCTAATTACTTGCAGCTTGGTATAGACCATCAAACACCCTGGTATTATTCAGCAGATACCATTGCTGCACAAACAGTTGAACTGGTGCTGAACAACCCTTTGCAAACGATACCTCAGGATACATTGGCACTGGCCATCTCCGTTAACTTTGGCAATCCTGTTACCAACGAATTGGTGAAGTCTGTAAGGTATGTTGGGGCAGGTAAATTATTGAAAGTGGTGAATGCCGGTCAGTAAATGTGTTCAGCATTGCAATTACCTTATTCATGTCCTTTATTTTTTCTCTGCAGGGTGTTCTTTCAATAAACGTTCCCCGCAGATGTCTCTCGTCAGAGAACTCTGCGAACGTTCACACGTAGGCAAGTTAATACTTACTTTTTATCTCCAACATTTCATCCTGGATTATTCGATGATTAAAACTAATTGACAGACTCTAGCTGTGTAATACGCAAGTCCTCTGACGAGAGACATCTGCGACGAACTACTCTTGATTATGTACACCCTGAGAAAAATAAATATGCATGATTGTATTGTTTTGACCTAATATTCGAGACGTGAAATACGAAGAGTCCCGCGTGCCTCGGAGACTCTTCGACGAACTCATTTTCATTAAGTATACCCTGCGGAGAAGGAAAGATCAAAGTCTTTCGCTTTTTTTACTCACTAGCTTGTTTTTAATGAGGCGACCAAAACTGGTGCAAGTTAAATAAGCAGTTGTAATATGTTAATTTTATTAATAAACCCGAATGGTGAATTATAATTGCCGGGGACTATATAACTTCAAAGCAACTCAGCTAAACTTTTATGCAACCATCTAGAAAACTTACTATCTTTTTTTCACTCAGCTTATTTGCTTTTAATGTTAGGGCACAATCAATACCGGACAATTTAGTATTGGAAAAAATAAAATCGTCGGCTAACAAGAATTCAAGTATTTCTACTACAATTATGAATCTGACGGATTTCTATGGCCCCCGTTTATTGGGTACTGATAATTATTACAAATCGGCAAAATGGACCAAACAACAGTTATTGAGTACTGGCGTTGATTCTGCATGGTTTGAGTCATTCGATCAACAATATCGTGGATGGAAAGTAAAATCATTTAACGTCGAAATGACTTCGCCTTCCTATATGCATATTACTGCCTATCCGCTGGCATATAGCAAGAGTTCTAATGGGTCTATGATTGGCGATGTGGTTTTACTAAAAAATATAGACAGCCTATCTTTATTTAAAGGAAAATTAAAAGGCAAAATACTGTTATTAGGTGATGGATATCGTCCCGTAAACAATACTTACACAATTACATCGCAGCGCTTATCCAAAGAACAGTTGCAGTTGGCGGCAGACAATCCTGACCCCAACGATCTTATGATCGGCTACCATAGCAGGCGCTCTACCCTTCAGGCCATTACTTCACAGGAAGAACGTCGTAAAGAATTAACAACGTTTTTTCGACTATGCGAAACTGAAGGCGTGATCGCCCTGATCGAACCAAGCGATTACCCTTATGGTATTTTGCATGTTGATGGCAACAACCATATACCTTCTTTTAGAAAGAATAATGAGATCACTCCTGTTCCATCATTTGTAATAGCCAATGAACATTTTGGACGACTGGTACGATTACTTGAACAAGGTGCCACCCCAAAGCTTCATTTTCACGTTGATGCAACATTCAATTTCAATCCTGAATATAATGTAAACGTAATAGCAGATATAAGAGGTACTGATATAAAACTACGTGAAGAACAAGTAATCATCGGTGCACATTTAGATTCATGGCATGGAGCTACGGGCGCTGTTGACAACGCAGCCGGTGTGGCCGTAATGATGGAAGCAATACGCTTGTTAAAAGCAGCAGCCCTGAAACCAAAAAGAACCATACGTATTGCCTTATGGGGCGGAGAAGAACAGGTCTTTGCAGGATCACGTGTGTACACTGAAGAAAAAGTAGGTAGCCTTATCAATGAACGCAAACAGCATGATTTTTCGAAAATATCAGCATATTTCAATCTTGATAATGGAACAGGAAAAATCAGGGGTATTTATGCGCAGGGAAACAGTGCAGTTAAACCACTGTTTGAAAATTTTATGGCCCCTTTTGTAGCAAATGGAAATGGAACGGTAACATTACAAAATGCAAACCAGACAGATCATGAGTTATTTGATGCACTGAATATTCCCGCTTTTCAATTCATCCAGGATCCACTCAATTATATTTCAGCCGTACACCATACCAACCTCGACGTAGCTGAATATGTTAATAAAACCGACCTCCAGGAAAGTGCAGTAATGGTTGCTTATCTGATATATAAAGTAGCTATGCACGATAGTCTTCTTCCCCGTAGAGAGCACATAAGCATTGAACCAAGCCTAAAAGGTAATACCAGTTTTTTCCTGAAAGGATTTGAAAATGCCCGCTCAGTTTCTATAGTCAGCGACTTCAACAACTGGAATATGTTTGGAACGCCTCTTAAAAAAGTATCCGGTGGCTGGACTTGCAGCCTGAACCTTAAACCAGGCCGATATCTTTTTAAATACATTATAGATGGAGATTGGACAAACGATCCACAAACACCTACTGACAAACTACTTCGCGATGGAAAAGGGCATGCCGGGTTAACGGAAATAATTGTGAAATAGCTTTATTCGATCTGGGATGTTATTACTGACAGAAATTTTACATCCTAAATCAATTGGTTTGAATAAAGTGCTGTTCGGGCAACAATCCAAAATAAACCCGCAATAGTCTTACACTTATTGCGGGTTTATTTTTAGTACAATTCTCGTCCTCACCGATTATCATTGCCCAATATTATCCTGCACGCTTATGATATCTTCCTCATCAGGAGGATGACCGGCAACTGTACGTTGCCAAATTTTAGCGATTACACCCCACTCATCTGAGCCAATTAATCGATGAGGCTGCCTTTGCTATAGTTGTACGGTATCATTTACCTAAAGAATGGGTTGCGCTGGTTACTCATCTGCTTCACTGGTAGCAACAGCAACTTATCTATCTCAATACATTTCTATACTTTTACTCTGTGATGATGGTATTGTCAGCCTAATCTTTCACCTGGTATTACCATGAGTATTTTAGGACTTCTCATTTCAGAAATCGTAAGTTACCCAACCGATTCATCCGGGAAAAATGTTGAGCAGATTGAGCAGTTTGAGATTCCTCACTAACAAAAAACCTCCCCCTGGTCTATCTCAATCCTTCTATACAACTGTAAAATTTAATTTACCAAGTAATTATCCTACTTGTTCGAATATTCACATTTGTATTTTCATTCGCTTCCTTTATCATTTTTTATTTCATCCAATACATTTGCTAAAATGATTTCAACTTTTTCAATAAGCTGAAATAGTTTCTCTGATTGACCATAGATATCGGCATTCTTTTCAATATCTCTGATATCATCTTTTAAAGCCGTAATCCCGAGAGTATCAATAGAAGGCTTAATTCTATGCGCAATTTTCTTGACTTGCTCCATCTGATTATTTGCATATGCATTCCTTATTTCAGTGAGGGTCTGCGTAGCCTGGTCTGTAAATAACTGAAGCATTTTTTGTATAAATCCTTCATCCCCATGACTTAATTCCTTTAAGCCTGATAAATTAATATACTTATATTCCATTACCATATTTTTTTTATATACCGAAAGAGGGCCTTCCATATTCCGATCTACACTAAGCCAATTCGCTAAAATTCTGAGCAATTCTTCTTCTTTAAATGGCTTGCTCATATAATCATTCATGCCCACTTGTATACATTTTTCATTTTCCCCTTTTACAGCATTCGCAGTAAGCGCGATATTGGGCTTTTCATATCCTGCTTGCCGGGCTGCTATTGTTGCATCATATCCATTCATTATGGGCATTTGAATATCCATTAATACGAGATCAGGCTGCTCAGTTTTGATGATCTGGGTTGCTTCCATTCCGTTAGATGCCTCTAAAATGTCTGCGCCATGATTTTTCAAAATAATAGAAGCTAATAAGCGATTCATTTGATTATCATCCGTTACCAGTATTTTTTTATGGCGTAAAAAATTGTGTTCCAACACATAGTTGGTCGATTTTTCTTTTGGCAAATCATGAATTACACCTTTAGAAAACTCAATTTCAAAAGAAAGAGTAGTGCCTTTTCCCTTTTCACTTTCCGCATAAATCCTTCCTCCCATCAACTCTACCAATTCTTTACAAATACTCATACCTAACCCAGTTCCTCCATAATTTCTGGTTATTGACTCATATTCCTGACTGAATTTATCAAAGAGTTTAGCTACAAATGCTGTCTCCATACCAATTCCAGAATCTTTTACACTAACCTTGATCACTTGAGATGTTGCTGAATCTTTGATCACTGTCCAGTCTACTTCAACTGAACCAACCTCAGTGAATTTGATGGCATTTCCTATCAGATTCAATAATATCTGATTCAACCGATAAGGATCTCCTAATAAAACTTTCGCTAAGCGATCATCATAATAAGAAGTAGTCAGTTTCAAACCCTTTTCTTCTGCTTTGTGCATTAGTACACGAATGGCATTTTCGCTGATATTCTTAGGTTCAAATCCGATCTTTTCAACTGTCAGCTTTCCTGCTTCAATTTTTGATAGATCCAGAATATCATTGATGATTACAAGTAAATTCTCCGCAGCTGTTCTGATGGTATTCAAATAGAAAGACTGTTTCTCATTCATTTCCGTCTTCGCTAATTGATTACCCATACCCAATATGGCATTCATAGGTGTACGGATTTCATGACTCATATTCGCTAAAAATGACTCTTTGGTCTTTGCCAGTATTTCGGCCTGTTCTCTGGACTTAATGAGATCTTTTTCTAACTGCTTTTGTTGCGTAATATCAAGACATATGAGAATATTGCCAACTTGCTTTCCCGAAATATCATATTTAATAGCCGTACTCACCAGCCACCATTCATGAGTGTCTAACCTGGTTTGAATCTCAAAAGCTTCATGGATAGCACTTGTACTTTTTCCTATCTTTTTCCGTAGCATGTCCAAGTACTCTGCTGAAACAAACTCGTAAACACTATTTCCAATTGCGTTAGACTCAGCCTTATTTGTCATCTTTAATAAAGTCTGATTCGCAAAATGAATCACCCCATTCATATCTACTTCAATCAAACCCAAATTCATATTCTCAATAATGCCCCGATATTTTTCTTCATTATGCCGAAGCGCATCTTCCATTCGCTTTCTTTCGGTGATATCAATACCATATCCGATAACAATCTCAACTTCTTTTTGACCATTCATGACAGGATACCATCTCCGAAGCATATATTTTTCACTTCCATCGGGCATCACTGAATGTTCCTCCCATTCATGCGGCTGCTTTGTTGCTATAACCTTATTGAATGTTTTGCGCCTTTCTGCAACGGTATTTACTGATTTATTTCTGTAGGCGCAATAGTCTTCATCTTTTTTTCCTATGATCCATTTTCTTAATACTTCATCTTTAATGCCCATTGGATTAACAAACAGGTATTCATGATTTGTATTGAATACTGCAATATCTGCAGGCATATTATTCAATATACCCTCATAAAATCGCCTTTGTTCATCAAGCTTCTGTTCAATGTTTTTCCGGTCAGTTATATCCAACATAAACCCAGTAAATACAATATCACCTTCTTCTGTTTTGTAGGAATAAGAAGAGTGAACAGAATGCCACCTAACAGGCTGACCCGGTATCACCAAACGCGATTCCGCATAAAATGGAGATAAAGTTTCCCTTGAGTACTGATTTTTCTCAATCACTATTTCCCGGTCTTCGGGATGTATATATTGTAAATAGTTTTTAAACTCATCGGGATGAATTCCAAAAATTTTCTCAATGGCAGGACTTATATAGTTTAGTCCGCTGGATCCATCTTTTCTGAAGACAAACTCATAAATTACTCCGGGAATATTTTCGGAAAGCGACTGAAACTGTTTAACCCTATTGGCCAGTTCAATTTCATTTTGTTTACTGTTGGTAATATCGGTGTGTGTGCCAATAATTTTTAGTGGGTTACCAATTGCATCTCTCTGAATAATAACGCCCCTGTCTAAAACCCAACGTACACTTCCATCTTTATGAATGATTCGGTATTCAAGGCTATGTGATTCAGCTTTTTTTTCTTTGTACTTTTTATCGCTTTCAATCAATATATTAAGATCTTCATCATGTACCCTACTCCACCACAAACCACTATAATCGGCTATCTCATCCGATACAAATCCCAAGAAATCATTGTTAGACTTTGAGAAAAAAGTAGTTCCCTTTTGAAAATCATGCTCCCAAACATTATCCCCTATACTTTCAAGTGCTCTTTTAAAAAGATGTTCAGACTCTTTTTCCTGTGTAATATTCTCCTCTAATGCAAAATATCCGGTAATCTTACCTTTTTCATTTTTAATTGCTTGGCCTCTTATCCGTAACCAATACTTTTCCCCCGACTTTTTATAATTGATAATATCTGCGTTAAAAGGATCACCATTAGCTATCTGCTTAGCAAGATACTGAACGGTTTCCGGATCTGTTTCAGGGCCTTGCAATAAGGAACCCGGCTTACTCCCTATAACTTCTTCAAAGCCATACCCGGTGAGTTGCATAAAGCTTTTATTCACCCAGGTTATCTTGCCATGCTCATCTGCAATAATAACAGCATGAAGATTTTCCTCCGAAATTTTTGATAATACTTCTAACTTCTCCTCATTTATTTTTTCGTGTGACACGTCCTCGATGATTCCGAAGAATTCAGAGATATCTCCATTTTTATCTTTTAGGGGTTGACTAAATGATCGGCCCCAAAAAAAACTGCCATCTTTCCTGTAATAAATAATATCCTCTGTAAAACCAACACCCTTAAAAAAACAATCTAAAATATATTCCAAAGTATCTGCACTGGTTAACGCCCCACTACACAACTCAACGGGTGATTTACCTATTATTTCATCCATTGAATAGCCGGTCAGATTACAAAATCCTTCATTCGCCCAAGTTATATAACCTGATGTATTAGTGAATAAAACTCCGTTTTTATTTGCACTAGCTACTAGTGATAATCTGGAAAGCTGATCCTGTGTTTTGTTCCTTTCTGTTATGTCCCGCCCATAAATATTAATATATCCTTCATCGATCATCGTAACACAAACAAATGAATATACCTTTTCACCTGACTGAGCTTCTATATTCCATCTGGTATTCTTTTTATCGATCCTGTCAGCAATGATTTTAAAAAACTCATCATTCCTTAGCAATCTTCCCTCATAAACAAAAAAATCAAGTAATGCTGCTGCGGGATTATTCAGAAGTACATCTCCCTCAAAGTTGATACGAATCAGAGGATCAGGATTTTGTGTAGGAAATAAGGCTATATCATGTATTTCTTTATTCGCCTTTTTTAAATCCTCTTTTTGTTTATTAAATGAAATAACCAATTTCTTAAGGTCATCATTGGTGATATCCTGTGCTTTTAATACATGTAAAAGATCAATTAAGGGATCATGATAGGCAAAATCATTGATGGTTAAATTAGTTGCTGTAACCTGTTCTACAGAATTAAACCAGGGTGAACCAATAAATAAGACTTCATCGCTATATGCCAAATATTCAAGCTGTCCCCTGATTATTATTTGTTTATCCCGTATACTCTCAATAACGATTAATTGATTCTTAAGTTGCACTAAATCTTTAAAATGATCAACTGGAGTAAGCGGTCTGGGAATTATAAAATGCTGAATAAAAGAATCATCAATTTGCAAATGGCATAACTTACCAATTGATTTACCAATAGAACGAATTTTCAGTTCCTTATCAATCAAAAGATAAAAAGGAAACAGATTATTAAACTGACCTTCATTAAATTGAAAATACTGACTCATACTACCAGCTTACTTTAAAAATTTCATGTGAGCTTCCCTCATCACGGGTTTGTAATAGTTCAATCAAAACACTGGTATTATACAATTTTCCCAATCCACTCAATAAACCCCTGACAAATTCCTGTAATCCCTCTCTTTTAGAAAAATAATGTACGTGAATAGCATTATCTGAAATATCGCTAACCTTAAATTCAGGAGGCGTTAATTTCGGATACATTAACATGATGCGGTTATGAAAAAGAGGTAAATTGACAAGAAACTCTTTTAAATTGGCTCCACCTGCTGACATTAATCCACCATATTTTTCTTTACCTGTCCTCAATACCCAGTACTCCCCAAAAATATTTAATACCTGACCTATCGTCATATCAAAAACTTCCGCAACGGCCGCTGCTAACTTATAAGTAATATCATCGTCATAAGGTTCATTACTAAGAAAAAAATCAACATCGATGCCACTTTTCTTTTTCACCATTTCCCATTCTGATTCCCCGAATTGTTCAATCACGAGATCCTGAATAGCCTTATTTACGATTCCGTACATAAAAAATATTTAAGGGTAATTTATCTTTCAAAAAATGAAGTAATCGTCATCGTCTGATTATGAAGCTGGCATTTCCCACCATCATTAAATGGACTGATCTCTCCATAAGAATAAAATCCTGACAGTATTACTTGATTATCGAATTGGTTACTGACAGCTTTCACCTCTTCTACAGTCTTATCACCTAACACAAGCTTTCTTCCAATACAACTAATTAATAAAGAGAAATTCGGTCTTCTTTGCTCAAACGCAGCAACTACCGCAGCTTCAGCAGCTGCTTGTGTAAGACGATCGAAATTTGCTTTCATAAATCGCACTTTAGATCCTACGGGTATATCACCCGCAAACGTCATACTCTTATCTTCTTCATTGATAGATAATATTGTTCGTACGATTGGTTTATTGGCACCCGGTATGATTACAGATAAAGGAAATAATAACGCAGATCCGGGCAAGTCATCAGATGCAGGTCCAAGGTATTTCTTATATAATTCCAAAGCATTTTGGTCCTCTAATTCTAAAAGTACATTACCCGAAGCATTGGTAACTCTTTTTTCCAACCCGAAAATATCCCATCCTCCTTGTGAGCCATGCGTAACTTGAATATCATCACCATATAAGCCAATAGCAACTATTCTGCCTTCTTTTGGCGATTCATTCAAACCAACCAATGTAGAACGAAAATTGGCTCCGTCACCAGCTAATCCACCGGTAATCAAAACCTGGTTTGCGGTTTGAGAAGACAGCCCTTTCACCAGATCACTCCCGTTCACTTTACTACCATCTGAAATAATCAACAGATAGGCAAGTTTATCCTTAGAAAATTTCTTTGCCAAAGCAATACCTGCTGTGTATGTATTGCTATAATCGTCTACAGAAACAGCATTTGAAAAAACCTGTGTTTTTTCAAACTGAATAGCTGTAACAACAATACTATCATCAAATACTTCACGTTGATAAATTTCACCAGCTGTACTACATATAACAATCTCGCTTCCGGGAAACTTTTCCTTTAATGAAGCATATATATTCGACTGAAGCGCTAAATTCTTTTTGGATGAAAAACACAAGACCAGGTTTGCCGACGAATCATCAAATGGTTGACTGATGGAATGTTTAGACCATCCTTTATTGTCTAATTTATACAGTGCTGTTTTCATATTTTTATTGTCCTGATCAGTAACAAAAAACTTACCACAATAAAAAAAATCGTAAGAATTTGATAATCAAATAGATATAAAATTAAAATGAATACCGGAATTCCATTTTTTGGACATCTTTCTATATACAAGAAATATTAGAGTTCCAGTTCCCCATCTTGTATCATCTTATAAATGGTACTTTTCCCAATATCCAATATCCGGGCAGTGGCCACCACGTCATTATTGTTTTTTTCTAGATAATATTTAACGATATCACAAGTATGTTGTCTGAGTGTTTTTGTCTGGGAAAGAAAAAATTCTTCCCGTATCGTTGAATTGAAAGTTATATCATCGGCTTTAACCTCATTATTTTCACACATCACCACACTAAGATCGATCACTGCCTTTAATTCCCGGACATTTCCCGGGAAAGGATAATTCAATAATTTTTGTTTCGCTTCATTCGAAAAATTAATGACCCCTAATTTGTTTTCTTTGGCAAATTCTTCTGCAAAATGCTTGGCCAAAATCAATATATCATTTCCCCGTTCACGCAGTGGAGGAAGTTCAATAGGCAAACCCATGATTCTAAAGTAAAGGTCTTCCCTAAAATTTCCCTTTTTTACTTCCTCTGCTAAATTTTTATGCGTTGCTACTACCAATCTTATGTCAAGCTTTATTTTTTCATTCCCTCCTATTCTGCTTACTTCTCTTTCCTGGAGCACACGCAGAATCTTACTTTGTAAGCTCAATTCCATTTCCGCGATTTCATCAAGAAAAACAGTTCCTCCATCAGCTTCTTCAAATTTCCCGATCTTTCGTGTTAAAGCCCCGGTGAAAGCTCCTTTCTCATAACCAAAGAGTTCACTTTCAATCAAATCCTTTGGGATAGCAGCCATATTAACAGCCACGAAATTTTTCTTCCTCCTGTCACTATTATAATGAATCGCTTTTGCGACTACTTCTTTACCTGTACCTGTTTCTCCGGTAACAGATACATTGATATTCGTTTTAACAGCCTTCTCCATCATTGAAAAAACTTTCTGAAGCTTTTCACTCTGCCCAATCAAGGTTTTTTCAAATGAATATTTCTGACCCAATTCCTTTCGCAAATCTTCCACCTCTTTTTTGAGAGACTGGTTTTCTCTGATTCTTATTACGCTATTCCACAATAAATCTTTTGTTGCTTCATCTTTTACCAGATAATCACTAACACCCATTTTAAGCAGTTTTACTGCGATTGTTACCTCTTCCTGTCCGCTGATAATTACAACCGGTACCTGCTGATTTATTTCTCTTATCTTTTTAAAAAGCGCATCCCCCTGCATGTCAGGTAATGAAAAGTCAATCGTAATGAGGTCGGGTTTTAATGAAAGCTTGGATAAACAATCCTTAGCAGACTCACACCGTGTTACTTTATAATCAGGATTCAAACTGAGGTGGTAGGATAATATTTCTCCATACCATGGATCATCTTCAACAATAAAAATATTAAATGCCATTGGTGCTCAAAGTTTAGTGACTCTAGACTAAATATAATTTTTTATTACAGCATTTGGATTTTTTCCAAAAAATAGACTTTAAAAAAAAGGGTTCCCCACTAAATGATTGATTTTCAACAATATATAAATCTGGCACCGGCTTTGAAATTGTTCTGCCTACAAAAAATAAAACTATGACGGTCAAAAAGATTCAACTAAGCTATGTGCACCACAAATTCGCAATGGTAGTTCCTTGCTACAATGAAGAAAAAAGATTTCCCTATGCTGACTTTCTACAATTTGCAGAAAAGCACCCTGAAGTTTTGCTTTGCTTTGTAAACGATGGGAGTAAAGACAAGACACAGTCTTTACTTACTGCCATTCAAATGGAATCGCCCAACAATATTACAGTATATGCGCTTGAAAAGAATAGTGGTAAATCAGAAGCTGTAAGACAAGGAATGATTTATGTACATAACAATTTTAAAGTCAGTATGCTTGGTTTTCTGGATGCTGATCTTGCTACCAGACCTGAAGAGTGGTTACAAATGGCCAGGTACAAAGAAGCCTATCCTCAATATGGCGCCATAGTTGGGAGTCGAATTCAAAGACTAGGCGCTGAAATTAATAGAAATGATAGTCGCTCTCTATTTAGTTCTATTATTAAAAAATTTATCAAATTCATTTTGAAAGCTCCGTTTCAGGATACACAATGTGGTGCAAAAATTTTTCAGAGACATCTCGTCCCCTTTTTATTTAAGAAACCATTTTTAACTCCATGGTTATTCGATGTTGAGATATTTCTCAGACTCCAAAAAAAGTTTGGAAGAGCTACCTTAAAAAAGGGGGTTTTAGAGTTCCCTTTACTGCACTGGACTGAAATTGGTGATTCGAAGTTAACCTTAAAACATACTTTAAAGATACCAATGCAATTATTAAAACTGCATTACCAATATAATATTACTGACAGATTCATTACAAAGACTGGCTACTCCGTTTTTTCAAAAAATTACAGTACTGCTCTTTTCAGAAAACTTATTTACCGGATGACTTCTTTCTTTTTTTAATCATAACTTTTACATATTCCCATGAATAAAAATAATTACGCAGTTATTATGGCAGGTGGCATAGGAAGCCGATTCTGGCCAATGAGTAAAACTTCATACCCCAAACAATTTTTGGATATCCTCAATACTGGCAGAACGCTACTCCAATCAACCTATGACAGATTCGCCAAGATTGTTCCATTAGAAAATATTTTCGTCGTTACTGCAATAGATTATATTTCTATAGTAAAAGAACAATTACCTGATATCCCTTTTCAAAATATTGTTGGCGAACCTGAAAGAAAAAATACAGCTCCGTGTATTGCATTAATAGCACTTAAAATTAAAAAGCTTAATTGCCATGCTAATCTAGTAATATCACCCAGCGATCATTTAATTGAAAACGAAAAGTCTTTTACTGCAAACTGCAATACGGCCCTTGATTATACAGCCAAGCATAATACACTCCTTACTTTAGGAATTCGCCCTACTCATGCTAATACCGGTTATGGATATATTCAGTATGAAGACTGCACAGAGAACAATACTGTTTATAAAGTAAATAGATTTACTGAGAAACCGGATAAACCAACCGCTATTCGGTTCCTAAAAGAGGGATCCTATTTATGGAATTCAGGGGTCTTTTTTTGGAAAGCAGAAAACATAATTAATTCATTCAGGTTACTCATGCCGGAAATGTTTGATGTTTTCATATGTGGCTTTGCAGATTTAAATACAGAAAAGGAAAGCAATGCTATCAAACATATTTACCGTCATTGTCCTTCCATTTCTATTGATTATGGCATACTGGAAAAAGCAACCAATGTATCTGTCATTACCGCTGATTTCATATGGGATGATCTGGGAACCTGGAATAGTGCATGGGAAAACACACCTAAAGATGATGACTTTAATGCTATCGGAGGACCGAATACGATGGTAATAGATTCTAAAGGGTGTATTGTTCACTCTACAGATAAGAAGCTTGTGTTGGTAGGAGGCGTTCAGGATTTGATCGTGGTTAACACTCCGGAAGCATTATTGGTTTGCACGAAAGAAAATGAGCAACAAATAAAAGATTATTTAGCTGTTGTAAAGGAAACAAAGGGTGAAATGTATCTTTAAGGAAACTGGAACTATAAATGCAGCAATCAGACTATCGGATCTGGGGAGAATATAACGGGAAAAAGCTATTATTGGTAGCTCTTTCACTGGCTTTATTAACGCATGGCATCATCATCTATTATACGCTTCCCAAAACCTATGACGCATTTGTTCATATTTTCTTTGCTGATCACTATTCAAGGTTTTGGTTTGAGCCATGGGATTATAGATGGTATACGGGCTTTCTAACGACCAGTTATCCTCCTTTGGTTCACCAGCTTATTGCGCTGATCAGTTTACTATTTCCACTAAAAGTTGCCTTTTGCATTTACGCAATACTAATTATAGAACTTTTATTGATTGGTGTATATAGATTCACTAAGCTATTTTTCAATAAAAGTATTGCTGGTACGGCCGCAATACTAACAGTGGTTTTAACGTCGATAATTGAAACGTTACATGTTTACGGACAGATGCCTACTTTAACAGGACTCGCCTTTCTCTTAAATGCCTTACCGTTTCTTTATCAGTATATCATAAGAAGGAAACTGATATATCTGATCATGACACTCTCCTTTCTTGCTGTAACAGTCTGTTCTCACCATGTTACAGCCATTTTCGGAATGGTATTTTTTATAGCGCCTACAATCTATATGGCTTTAAGTGATGAGGTGGCAGAAACCAGGCAGCCTTCTGGTTTTATCCAGTTTTTGAAATATATATTGATAGCAGCTTTCAAAAATAAAATACAACTTTTTCTTTTCGGATTACTTATGATTGTGATGGCTATCGGGCTTATATTCCCATATTGGTATTGGAGCAAAACTGACCCTATCACACAAGTTTCTATTCCACATGGTTCAAGAGATAATTTCTTTTTATTCCCATCATCCGGATTAATCTTTTTTGTTATTCCCCTGATTTTAATTTTCGCACTGTTACCCGCCATAAGCTATACCATAACCAGATATAGACGTTTTTTTGCCTGGGCTATATCTTTTTTTTTATGCCTGCTATTAGGCAGTGGAGGTACTACACCTATTCCAAAATTACTATTGGGTGAAAATGCATTTAACATACTTACACTCGACCGTTTTGGTTTCTGGGCATCGATCATCGCTATCCCCTTTATTGCCAATTTCATTTATTCATTTTTATACGGGTCTATCAAAAATTTCTGGTATAAAAGATTTAGTCCAAAAACACATTTTATTCTTTCTACCTTTTCAGGCTTCTCTTACCTGATTTTTATCATTTTCATTTATCATTTAGGAAGTTTCCGGCCATTACAACCTAAAGAGATTGATATAGACCCTATCACCAACTTTCTAAACAGAGATGAACACATGCGTTGGCGCTATTTAACACTTGGCTTTGGCGATCAAATGGCATGGTTGAGTGCAAATTCGATGGCTGCAACTGTTGATGGGAATTACCACAGTGCAAGAAGATTACCAGAACTAACCACAAGGCCAGTTGAGCGTATTGAAAACGCCAAATTCAGTGGAAAGGAAGGTATAGCATCATTGAATGATTTTCTGTCGAATGCTGAGAAATACAACTTAAAATATGTCTTTAGTAATGATCGCTATTATGATCCGCTTTTGTATTATACAGGATGGAGCAGAACCATAAAACTTGAAAATGGGATTATGGTATGGGAAAAAGGCAATATTTCAACAATTAAGCCTAAGCCCAGGAAAGAATTGGATCCATTATTAAAAAAAGCATGGGGAATTTTCCCATTAATGAGTCTCATATTGGTAATACTGCTTACAACAGTATACATGAAACGGTATAAAAAATATGACTATTTTAACCATGTCCCTCACCATCCAGATCATTTTCCATCTGGTGTTATGTTGTTATCATCTGTAACACCAGTACTATTTTCAACCTTATTTTTAATTCATCAGGTATATGAACTCCTTTTGGTTAAAGAACAAAATGCCCCAGACACAACCGTATTAAACTATTACAATCATCTTGACTTTCAAAGATTTGAAAAAGCTTTTCATTTTTTTGAGCCCCTTCCAACATATCCATTGGAACAGTATTTATTGGAGAAATCAGTGGCAGATGGAGGTCTTTTACCATCTTATGCCAAGTTAGATAGCATTCATGTTAGCAAAGTGTATACAAAGAAAGACTCAGCCCGGACTAATGTATATACACGCTGGAGAACATCTGTTGGTTATCGTGAAAAAGTTGAATTAATAGATCTTATTCGTATAAATCAAAAATGGTTCATTATACCTCCTAAATACATACCCGAAATTCCTGAAGAGCAAATAAGAAGCTACACATATACAGTCTTCAAAAGACAAGGAAAAAGAGTCATCAGCAGTTTCCCCACTGTAAAAGATGACAGAGTAAAAAAGCCATTTGCAGTATTTGAACAAGTGAACTTGCTTAAGAATGCTGAATACTATTACATCACGGGGCAACTCCTGAATGCCGATGATATTCCGGTGAACCTGTCTTTGGCAGTAAATGTTCAGTTTCAAAATAATACTACGAAGACTTACTATCCGGGAGTCCACTTTCAATATAATTTATCTCCGAAAGCCAGTACATTTTTTCAAATAAATCTTGATAAAACAATCAGCATGGATTTACTCAAGATAAAGTCAATTGAAGTGTATTGTGATACAGACATAAGCGAAAGGGGTTATATACATGGTGGAACACCTGGCTATAGCGTCAAGAGACTTACAAAAGAGCGTATTCAAATCAGCACTAACTTTTATAATGAATTACCCAGTGAAATAAATATCCCCGGAATTCTTTTAGCAGAAAAAGATAATAATGGTACCATTTGGCAGACACAACTTTACTTACATGAAAAATCCATCAGAAGCGGATTGCATATGGATTTTCAGTATAATTTAAAAAAAGTTCAACATACAACAACCTTGATAAAACAAATTCCAATATCTGTATTTATTAACGGACAGATTCGGGAAATCCGAGGCACGATAAAGGATGAGATGGCAAATAGAAATGGCGGGATCGCTCTTATACCACATTGCTTCATTAGTCAGGAAATTTATTTACAATGATCCAAAAAAACAACCTATACATATTTATCCTGGCAGTATTTTTGGCATGTTCTGGTAAGCATAGCCAAAACATGGTTTGGATTAATCAATCAGATACATTAACAATTCCGACTGATAGTTTACTATTTAGTACCACTGAAAAAAAAGGATGGGAAGCTTATATAACAAGTTTTACACAACCCATTCCATTAGAAATAACTCCGACAGCAACAGGTTTCAAAATACATCTTACAAAAAAAAAGGGTATTATGGAGGGCCCTGCTCACTTACTGATTAAAAAAAATACCCAGTATAGACTTTATCCAATTTGGTTAAAAAATACCCCCTCAATTATTCATACCCTAACAGAATATCGTTCCCCAAAAACAGTAAACCCAGATTCTGGCCTACATCAACACAATATATACCTGAAGATAGATCAATGGAGAAACTTAAGTCCTCTACAGTCACCCAATGGTTACTTTGATGAAAAAATCATAGACCTCCTCCCTGTTGCAGGTATTTTTGTAGGCCAAAAAAGCAATCCGGTTTCTGCCTACTATATACAACCCGGATCAGCCAAAAAGATTCAATTAAAAGCCAAATACATTGAAACAAATAATAACTTTTTCATCACTACAGAACAATTAAAAGATGTTCATGGTAATATCATTGCCGATGGTACGAATATGATATTTACCTATTGGAACAAACTTGGTGTTCATCGAATGGAAGCTCTGAGTATAAATGGATATGTTTCCATCAGCATACCAGCATCGGGAGAATCATATTTTTTGTATGCTTCAATAGACCAGTTAACATCAAAAACCATTCAATTAACTTCAACCAAATGAGAATCATTTTTTTAATCACAACATTCATGTTGGTTCTTTTTTTACTACTTCAAGGGCGATTGTATCAACGAAGTAGTGAAAAACCAGTATTCATGCAAAATGATTTAATTGCCGAGTCTCATCAAACAGAAATAGACATAAAAATTCACTCCTTATATCGTCCTGATTCATTTCAACTATCGATGTTGAAAAAAGACTATAGTAATATTTGGGCACACCTCAATTATTTGTATGAAACAAATGATGTAGAAAAAGGAAAAGAATACTACAGTGAAAAATGGTTCAAACAAATAGCTAACCACTATAAAGATGTCTCAGAAACTATGGTGACCCGTCATGATAAAACGCATCAGCTTCATATCATCAATTGGTCAGAAGATGGGCTCATTTGTAATCTAATTGATAGCAATGTTCAACTACATTACACTTTCCCCAATAAAACAACACAAGACTATACAAACACCATTGCAATGGCGCTTGTATTTCAGGGCGACCATTGGCGTATAGATGCCATGAAAGTATTGGAGTAAGTACATTTCCATAAAATGGAAAATAGGTTTATTATTCCAATTTAAGGAATGAATTTAAATTTTTATTACTTGTAAAGTATTAATTTGTAAGGTTTTGAAGACTGGCAAGAGAGTTGAACTAGGTTACTTAAATGATAACTATGACCTCAATTGTAAGACTCAGAAATGTGAATCACAAATCGATTGCACTGATTCTATTGTTTTCACTAACGCTTGTTGCATTACAGGCACAAAAAGTAGAAAACAGATCCTGTCCAACCAGTTATTTCAGAAACAATGGAAACGGACAATCAGTAACCATTTTTGCAGCAAATATTAGTCCATCCGGTATATATGCCCAAAATGCTTTAACAAGTGGCAACCAGGGAAATTTTACTTTCAAATGGGATGTAAACATTGTAAACCCTCCTGTTATCAAGAAAACCTGGGTAACATCTACCAGTGGTGTTACAACACAGAACTGGATTTTTGGAAATAATAATACCGGTTCCCCCTTCAATCCACCAGGAGTTCCAGAAAACGGAGATGTGAAGTACACATTTTACAATTCCAACTTACCTACAGCAGGAGTTGTTACACTTGAACTAATGGATCCGTTGGACGGTTCTTATGTAAATACCTGTTCCTATCCATTAACAAATGGCTCTTCCTCTACAGGTGGTATTGTTAGTTTAGCAGTAGAAGCACCCTCGAATTTCAGTTACTTTGTATCTTCTGCCACCAGTTTAAAAGGAGTGTCTGGCTTATCTGTAGACCCTGGTATCAATGCCGCAGGTGGTACAATCACTTATACATTAATCACTCCAGTAAACGGGGTTTCAGTAAATGCATCAAAAGGAGTCATCGCATGGAATGCAAATACGGATACAGGAACTCATCTAATCACAATCAAAGCAAGTAATGGAATTTTACCCGATGCTATTACAAACTATACCCTAATCGTTGCAGAAACAGGCGTCACTTCAGGAACAGATGGTGGACTTGAAAGCAAGAGTTTAGGTAATGCTGTTGCTGAAAGGCTATTTAATAAAACAATTCAAAATATATCTTCCGACATCGATTATGGTGCTATTCCTAAAAAAGTAAATGACACCAATAGACAACCACAAACTCGTTTACAGAAATTAATGCCAGATCAGCAAATTCTGGGAAATGCAGTGGCCAGTTATATTACATCGCCATTGGATATTTTAACATTTACAAATGCGGTGGATGTCATCTCGATGGATTATGTCGAGGGAGGACTTAATAAAGCTGTAGCCTTTTGCACAAAAACACTAAATGGTATATATACACATACAAAACCGGTTTGTGATAGACTAAAAGGGTCTGAGTTATTAGCGGTTAAAACCATTCACCATCAAAATTTATCGTTTCTGCGTTACGACTTACAACCAGCAAAAGGTCTGAAAGAATATGCGGTTAGTTTCTCAGCTGGCTTTAATAAAAACTCTAACAAAATTATCATACAATCTGAATGGACGACCGATCGCTATAGTTCGCAAGATACGATGTACAATTTTCAACTATGGAGCGAAGACTCTACGGCTCTTAAGTTAATGTTACAAAATGTTCTTGAAAAATTGGCAACCATACAACAAATAGAACAGCAAGGCACTATTTCAGAACCTATTATCTATGTTGCAAAAGCAAATAGAGATGTAAAAGATCAATATAAGCTGGAAGTAGTTATTAAGAATAATACATCAGCTACAAGGGGTAGCATTCATATATCAGGAAAGCAAAATGAACAATCAATAAATACAATATCAAGCATTTTTCCAATTAGTTTTCTTCCAAACAGTACAACAACCGTCAGTATTCCATTAACAGATATGGCTGAAACAGAATTAAAGCTAATACTCAATGGAAAACAGGAAGATTTTGTCTACAACAATGATGGAATATGGAATATTTATAAAACCAGAAATACAAATATTTCTGAATTTATAGTTACAAATGATACCGTAAAAGCTAAACCAAACGAATATCGCCTCTTTCGAAATATTAAATTGAAGGCTTCGACATCTGACTATGTTACTGTTTATCGTATGCTAAAAGGCGGGGGTGCTCCTTCAGATCTTTCAGACTATAACACATTAAGATTTACGGCCTCTGGCGGTGGCACTGTGAGACTCAGATTAATTAAAAAATCCATCACTAATTACGCCAATCAATACGAGTACAAACTCACGCTTCAGGAAAACGAAAAAGAATACATCCTACCACTTTCACATTTCACTTCTCAGGGGTATAAAGATGAAGTGCTTCTTAAAGATTTAACTATTCTGTCATTCACATATGAAGCCAATAACGGACCTATTCTATTAAATACAGATATACGAAATGTAAAATTTACAAGTGAACACAAAAATCAATTGTCCCCTAATACCAATATCACTATTTTTCCAAACCCTGTACTTTCTGCAACAACCATTCAATTTAATTCTTTATTCGATGAAGTCATGAACTTACAGCTGGTTAATATCCTCAATGGCCAGCAGATACTTCAAAAAACAATTCCAGTTATAAAAGGGCTCAATAGTTATCGTTTGCAGGTACCTCAACAATTGTTACCTGGGACATATATTATTAATCTTTCATCACCAAAACAGCGCATGCAAACAAAGCTGCTAAAGAGTCGGCAATAAAAGAAAACGACTCACAATTTCCATACTAAATAAAAATAATCTCTTAAACTTAATTGATAAGCTATCAATTATAGATTGGTTAAAAAAGCCTTTCAACTAAAAATGATCTTTTATGAAAATTGCATTTGTATCACCTTATCCCCCCAGCCAGGTTACGCTGAATGAATACGGCTACCATTTGATTAAAAGTTTTGTCGGAAAAAAAGACGTCGATGAACTATTTGTATTAACGAATCATCTACCAGACAATACGGCATATAACCGATATCAAATTAATGAACTCACTATAATTCCGTGCTGGAAATTCAACCATCCATTTGCCTTCTTACAAATCGCAAAACGTTTAAAAAAAATCAAGCCGGATGTTATCATCATGAACTTACAGTTTATGACGTTTGGCGAAAGTAAAATAGCAGCTGCCATGGGTTTATTATTACCATTCATTTGTAAACTAATGAAATTACCCAATATTGTCATCCTGCATAATATTACAGAAACAGTTAAGTTGGATAGTATTGGAATGGGAGCCAGCCAATGGAAAGAAAAACTATTTTTATGGATTGGAGAACAGTTAACAAAATTTATCTTAAAATCGGATCTTGTAGGACTAACAATCTCTCAATATGTTGACATCATAAGAACAAAATACAATGCATCCAATGTTATTCTCCTTCCACATGGCAATTTTGAACTTCCGGAAAGGAGTTTCCTGCCAGATCAACCAGAGATCATTAATCTAATGGCTTTCGGAAAATTCGGTACCTATAAAAAGGTAGAAGTACTTTTAGAGGCACTGAAATTATTACAAACGAAACACCCGGATCAACAATTTAAAGTGACCATTGCAGGAACGGATAATCCGAATGTAAAAGGTTATTTAAACAGCGTAAAAGAAACATACAACTATTTAAGTAATGTTGAATTTACAGGCTACGTACCAGAAGAAAATGTAGCAGAAATTTTTAAAGCTGCGACATTCGTAATATTCCCATACACCACTACAACCGGAAGTTCAGGAATTTTACATCAGGCAGGAAGCTACGCCCGTGCATGCATTTTACCTAAAATTGATGATTTAAAAAGAGTTGTAGAAGAAGAAGGATATGGTGGTGCCTATTTTGAAAAAGATGATGCAGAAAGTATGGCAGAAGCCATCAGCTATTTACTTGAACATCCTGATGAGCGAAAGAAAATAGAATCCATGAACTATGCTGCGGCTAAAGGGTTACCAATGACCGAACTGGCAGATTGGTATCTTGGGCATGCAAAGAAACTTATTAAAGATAAAAAATGTATCCAAGTTACATATGGCAAAAAACTTACTCCATCAATTGCTTAGGTTTAGTTATCCCTTCATCAGGAAGCTACTACCCTACCAAATTTATACTTACCTGGCAGTAGGTGCATTAAATACGCTATTGAATATTACGCTATTTATTTCATGCCATCATTTACTGCTTTCGACTAGTATTGCCGTGGAAGCGAGCACCATTGTTGCGTTGGCTGTAACTATATTTACAGGCTATTGGCTGCAGAAAAATTTTGTTTTCACAGATACTGCACACATAAAAAAAGCCGGTCGTAAACAATTGGCAAAATATACAATAGTAGCATTACAAGGTCAGTTGAGCGCCTATTTATTCACTAAAAGTATGATTCTGCTATTACACTTCAACGCATCAACCGCATATATCATAACCACTTTTATTATGCTTACACTCACCTATTTTTTACAGAAGTATTTTACTTTCAGACGGGAAAAACAATTTAATTAATCTAGTTATGCTTATTATTTTATTTTGACCTCCGTCTGATATTGATTGTAGCTAATCTGTTATACAGTTTAGTGATATGAAATCAATCATCGATTCCTATAATTAAAGATTTTTATCGGAGAAAAGTATAGTTATTTGAAAAGCTAGTATATTTCATAAAATTATTCCCTATCACATATCAGCATCATTCTGTATGTTGTGATAAAAGTCTATTTAACTAAAAGCAATCACCATATTAACTGAGATGGAACAAACTGAGCAGATATTCCAGCACTTTAATAAGTATATTCGACTCAGCGACTCTTTACAACAAGAGCTTTCGGATAGAATCTCATTGAAAACTTTTAAGAAAGGAGAACTCGTTCACAATGCGAATTTCGTTTGCACAAAAAGTTACTTTATCTTAAAAGGGCTAATGCGTATTTATTTTATCAAAGACGGAAAAGAAGTTACAGAATATTTTAGTGCAGAAAACGAATGGGTAAATTCACCAAGAAGTTTTATGCAACAGCAAGTAGACATTTACTACATAGATACACTTGAACAAACGGATTGCTTGTGCTTACAAGTGAAAGACCTTATTTTTCTGTTTGACAATTTCCCTGAAATGGAAAGATACGCCAGGCTTTCTATGGGTTCAGTCTTTGGACATTATATGGATCGAATAACCTCTATGCGTTTTTCAACTGCAAAGGAAAAATATCAGCATTTTTGCGAAACCTATCAAGAAATATATCATCGTATTCCTTTGGGTATGATTTCTTCCTATTTAGGAATTGCACAAGAAACTTTAAGCAGAATTAGAGCCGAAAGGTAATTTTTTGATATAAGTCAAAAAATAAAAACAGATTTAGAAAGAGATTTGTGCTGAATTAAAGCTCAAATGAAAATGACCAATTTCTGTAAAATTCCATTCAGCATATTATTATTGCTAATATCAGTACAGTCTTTTACCCAAATATCTTTACAGACACCTAATATTGAGAGCCTGCTATATGTAGGGAAGCAGAAAAATCAACCTCTTATTGTAGGGCTTGGTGGATCTGAAGGTGGAAATGCATGGAGCAGTGACTATTGGAAAAAGACCAGAGATCAATTTATTGAAAAAGGGTATGCGTTTTTGGCCCTGGGTTATTTTGGTGCTAAGGGCACTCCTGACACATTGAATAAAATTGCACTTGAAGATGTTTACAATGCCATTAAAATCGCATCTGAAAACAAAATGATCAACAAAAATAAAATAGCAATAATTGGTGGATCACGAGGCGCTGATCTGGCTTTGTTACTAGCAAGTTATTATAAAGATATAAACTGCGTTATAAGTATTGTAGGAAGTAATGCTGTATTTCCGGGACATACCAACCACTTTTCTACTTCCTGTTGGACGTATCAAAATCAGGAATTGCCATTTGTACCTGTAAATGACGCAGCTGTTCCTTATTTGATAAAAAGAGATTTAAGATCAGCTTTTGAGGAAATGCTGAAAGATACTAATGAAGTAAGTAAAGCTGCTATTAAGGTAGACGCAATAAATGGTCCTATTCTTTTTTTGTCAGCCACAAAGGATGAAATCTGTCCTTCAACCCCTATGGCTGAATCGATGATGCAATTATTAAAACGGAGTGACTTTAAATACAATTATGAACATTACCCTATTGAAGGCAACCACACAGAACCATTAAATCATTTTGATATTATATTCAAATTTTTAGAAAAAAATTTTGGTACTGATAAAACGATCAACCTATTACCATCTAAATAATACCCTGGCGGTATACCAATTAAACTGATAGCCTGTGCCATTAGCTGAGGCAACTGTACTGGTCTGGTATTTAAGCATAGCTTGTAGTTTTTCTAACCGGATACCTATTTCGGTCTGTAACCTTACTGAGGGTTCCCAATTACCGGCTTCAATCTTTTGTACTCCACCAGCAGCTTGTAATTGGCAATAAAATTTACTTAATCCCGGCAATGCTGTACTGTAATCAACGAAAATTTCTGTATTTAAATAGCGATTGGGCGAAAAGTAGGTTTTGATACTACTATCTGTATAATGCAAAGCTGAAAAATTAACCCCTGTTTTCAAGGTTGGCTCAGTTCTTAACAACCGATAAATTGAGCCAAAAAACTGAAATCGTTTATTATTGTCTGTTAGTATACCCGCGCTACCTTGACTGTAAACGCCAGTCTTGCCATCAAGCATAATGTGGGTGAGATAGCCCAGGCTATGATTACGAATATTCTTACCCAATAAGGAAGGCGTGAAATTTAAAATATCGGAACTGAATGACAGGCCAATCATTCTTCTGTCATTCGGCTGGTATCTAATGATTTGCTGACCTGTGATTCCGAAAAAATGTTCTCCGTTATGTGTTTGAATCGACTGTACATGAATATCTGTTTCTCCACCCCAGGCGCGGCTCCATCTTTCATCAGCTCGAATATGTGCGAATTGAGAGCTTGTCTTTTCAGCTGCCGAAGATGTTAATGTAGCATAACCAATACTAGCGCTGAAACGGTATCTTTTACTTTCCTGCTGCTGCCACCAGATACTATTTTCAAGTCGAACGTTTCCGGCTATGTCTTTGAAATAAATCATTTCAGTACCTGCATGCTGTTTCTCAATAGCTTTCAGCTTATTTGTATACACTTTAAATTCATTTTCCGAAAAAAGTGCTTTGGCCTTTAGCATGGTAGCAGAGGACTGCTCTACTTCCTTTTTCCCCAATAATACTTCAGCATATTCCTGCACATAATATTTATCGGGATAGGTTTTAACAAGACTATCATAATATTTTAATCCTGCCTGATACTGCCCGCTGGTGGTATAAAGTCTTGCTCTGAGTACTAATTTTTGAGCAGTTGAAAGTAACGTGTCCTGTTTCTGCAAAAAAATACCCGCTTCTTTGGTTTTAATATTCCATAATAGTGCATTAAAGTAATTTACGATTGCAGATTTGTTAATGGGGTCATGTATCCAGGCTTTTTCCGCATATGTAAGTGCCTTGGAGGGTTGATGACTCATAAACAAAGCATAGGATAAATTAATACGTGTAATAGTAATTTCAAATGCTAAGGGCAGTAACTTCTTATATACTGATACTGCATCAGAAAACCTTCTGGCTTGCAAAAGCAGATCTCCTTTAAATAAAAGAATTGGTGCATCAGTTGGTTGGCCAATCAGAATTGAGTCTAATTGCCTGATTGCATCATTAAATTGTTCATTACGTCGAAATGAGATTGCTTTTTGTACCAACTTTTCTCTTATTTCTATATTCAATGGTAAAGTATTCTCAGTTTGACATATGGCGTTCTTATAAATAAAAAAGCTGCCAATGAGTAATAAAGATGATACGATTTTCATACTATGAGATATTATTAAATGGATGTAGGTATAATAGCTACTTCAACAAACCGGTCGAGGCCGGTAGTTTGTACCCAACGTTGCATCAGAGAATTTTCGCAATAAGCAAGTACAATCTTTTTACCAATTGCATCAAGTAAAGAATGAGCATAAATGATCTCATTGATGCCGGAAATATCTACTTCCTTCACGTGCTTTGTATCTACATATATTTTATTAAAATTTGTTTTAGCAAATTCCTGTATTTCTTCTCTTATGGTTGGAGCTTCTTTGCCAGTTAGCTGATTCAGATTACTTATGCGGATATTACCCTGTTTATTATTATAAGTTTTAAAATAACAGATATTAATACTCATGTTTATGAAATTTAATAATGTGATGAAATAATAAAGAAACTAGTACCCATGCATAAAAACCACATCCCATAAAAGCAATCAATAGACCACCAAAAGAATTATACTGTGGCCAACCAATGATCCGGATAACCATAAAAGAGGACATTAGTAATATGAATATCTCCCAGTAGTAAGACTTGCCTGATATTTTACTTGTAATTGCCTGCTGAGGTAATTGATAGATCACATACAAAACAATGATCAATCCAATTACACTAAACAGTAATTGAAGTAAAAAAAAGAATGGAATATCCAGAAACCTCCACCCTGTATAATTTAGCAGAAATGTCATTTCAGATACAAAAAAGCCATCCTGATGCGTGAATCCATCCCATATTATATGAGAGCTAATTCCAAGTATGAAAGAAAAGATGACAACAAAGGGATATTTCTTTACATAACTATTCCAATTAAAGCTGCGGATACTCATAAACCTACTCTTTATAGAAGATGGCAAATGTTCAATCAGCATATTCCTGAGTAGCCCGTGGAAAAGATAGGTTAACAACAAAGCAACAGGTATGTCAAATAAAACAATACCATACCAATGATGTCCAATGTTTTCTACTTCCCGTAACTGAAAAAAAAATTCGAAATCAGGTACCATACTTCCAGCAAAGAGAGCAGTTACAGAGAATCTCTTATTCCTACAAAATGGTAGTATAATAGCAGGATGAGCAATTGTAAAAGGCATCTTTAAATTTTTAGTAGATTTTGTCGGCAAAAACCTGCTCTTCTTTCATTTGATCAATAATGGTTTCCACTTCTCTTTTATTACTGTTTACTTTTAATAAATACTCAAATGATCCATTACTAATCGCATCTACTGCAACACTTAAGTCTTCATGAGCTGTACAAAACACAACTCCGATACCGGGATAATATTCTTTGATTTGACGTAATACTTCAATCCCATCCATATCTTCCATCTGGTAATCCAAAAAGACTAACTGAGGATTTAAATGAAGATTTTGAATACACTCTTCTCCGTTTCTAAAAGTGCTGATGTTGGTGTAATCCAGACTTCTGAGGATTTCTGATAAAACCGCTGTCCAAAAGGGATCATCATCTACGATAAATATCTTTTTTATCATTGACTGTTTCATAATATCATTGTTTGGCATAGTCATTACGAATGAAATGCCAAAATCTAAATAATTGATTATCAATATTTTATACCCTATTGACGGCTCAATAAATTCTAATAAAGGGAGACTATTCCTGAATTTGGAATAATATCAATTGAGTTATATATCATCCTTTTATACTGAAACAGAATGCTAAAGGGTTTCTTAGTGTTTACCTGAAACAAGGGGTATAGACATAACTTTTTCTTCTCCGACAGACCTACTTTTCAGCACATCACACGCATCTTTCTTCCAGTCAATTCATCCCTCCAGAGAAAAAATGAAAAAACATGCAACGATCGCATTTCCCGATGCGTCAACCATAAAAATTGATGCCATGAAAATATTCATTTCATTAGCCCTGATGGCATGTCTGGCCATGGGTTGTACCAAAGAAGATGCAGCAGCAGAAGAATTATCTACCTGTGCCGGTTCTGCAGGTTTTGCCAACATTGAAAATAAAATCAGCGTATCGCAAGGTATCTATGGTACCATTAGTTTTACAGAAGGCAATTGTATGCCCGGACCCGGGCCAAGAGATTGCAGCACCTGTCCGGTAAGCCGAACAGTAAAAATTTACAGGTATACCACCAATAATGACGCCACCCGTGCCAGCAATCATGTAGCCAATTTTTACGAGCGTTTCACTACCGAATTGGTAGCAGAAACAAAGTCTGATGCCAATGGTTTTTATCAGCTCACACTCCCACCGGGTACTTATACCATGGTGGTGGTAGAAAAAGGTTTACTCTATGCGGAATTGGGTGATGGTCAGGGTGGCATTCAGCCCATTACGGTTGCCACAGGCAAAACAGAAGTAAATTTTGGCATTAAGTATAAAGCTGCTTTTTAATAGGGTAAGCACATAACTTTTTATTCTCCGCCTACTATCTTAAAAACTAAATTGTAACCCGCTGTAAGTGTGAACTTATAGCGGTTTTTGTTTAAGGAACCCCTCTTAAAATTTTGGAAAGTTTCGAGACTTTTAAAAAAGTTGTTTTGCAAAAAAAAAGTCCATGTTTAGTCAATATATAAAAAATAGCTATACATTAGATAAACCTAACACCCCATACAGCAACAGGTACCTATGCGATTTGTCCTTTACATACTATTCATCTTCACGCTTTTTTGCGGCTGTAATAAAAGAGACATGCCTGCTCAAAATGAACAGCTTTGTAATTTTATTGATTTCTATTACTATCAGGATAGCACCATTTCATTAGGTAAATTTTCAGATGAGTACCTCATGGTGGCATTTGACAGCAATTATACCACTACCCAGATCCGGAGTTTTATTGCTGCTCAAAAATATTTCGACCAGACTTATGCGTATACTTTATACGGCAGCAAGATGGCAGTATTAAAATTCAATCCATCAAAAAGCTGTGAACAGGTTTCTGCTATCATAGCCGTACTAAACCAGCAACCAATTATACGGTTTGCCCACTTCACCATGAAAACAGATGATTGCACGGATAGCTTCGGGCAACCGATGGCTGCCAGATGTATAAACAGCTATAATCATTTTTTTTACGTTAAAGTAAAAAATCTAAACGATCTCACTGGTTTACAAAAGATGGCAAGTGAAACAAAAACCACGATAGTAGAACAACATTCTTTTGCACCTCAGTGGTTCACTTTAAGTGCCGGGAAAAATTCAAAAGGAGATGCATTAAGAATGGCTAATTATTTCAGGGAATCTGGCCTTTTTGAATTTGCCCATCCCGAACCAATGAAATTTCCTGTACATTAATAAACCACTGAAAAAACATATGTACAGTATCGGTTTGATGGCTATTACCACCACATCATGCGAAACAGGGTCATTAATTAATAGCCCGCACATCGATGGTCATGTAAAGTAAGATTAACATTTTAATCAACCATTCAAAGAGAGACTTGTGTTGCAAGCATAAATACCCATCGTACATCAAACCGGTCTACTATTTCAATTAATGCATCCTGTGGATCACTTACCAGCTGATATCTGGTAGTCAGGTTTCGCAATTGTTCAATGTATTCACATCGCTCCTCATTATTACTACAATGAATCAGTACTGCCATATAATTACCAATGCGCCTACCCTCATCATACACCATATCTGACCCATAGAGTAAGAGCTTGGAAGATTTTAGTACTGCTTTTAGTACTGGTTTTACCGTAAATCCTGGCAGCGGCTGTTCAAACAGATGCATCTGCAGGTCGCCGCCAAAACATTTATGATACAGCATAAATGCCTCCCTGCAATTACCACTGAATGTAATGAACACACTGCTCCTGGTATGTGAAGCCATTCCCTTGATCATCTACCTGTTTTTACTTCGTTTTCATTTCCCATCTTAACTGGTTATTTAATAACCTTAAGGCAGTTTTATTGATGCTTTAGCGGTTGGGGTTGAAAATAATAGGACAGAAAAAGAATAATACCTACGATAACCGGCATCAGTATATATGCTATGTTACCATCTACCACAATATGACTGATGACTGCAAACAGCAGGTTGAAACTGAGTCCGGCATAAGCCCACTCCCTCAGCTTTGCAGGTAGTTTTGTGATGGTAATTGTTAAGGCACCCAGCACTTTGCAGCAAATAAGTGCATAGGCAAAATAATCAGGATAGCCCAGCGGTTTGGTTCCAAGGTTTACATATTCTGGCATAAACAGCACGGTCGACAAAGGCATAAGACCTTCCCAGATAAGGATGATGATAGTGGTGATCCAAAAAATGATTTTATTACGTTTCATGATAGTGTTTTTGAATGGTTAATTATTTATTAGTCACATACTGCACAAAATTGTTCAGAATAGCCTGCCAGCCCTGTTGCTGAAACTCAACCGGGTTTTCAGCTTCTGCATCAAATGTGGTGGTAATAAGTACCTGACCGTTTTGTTCTTCGAAAATGGTGGTTACCATTCTTCCGTCAGCCATCGTGTAGGTAATTTCTTTGTGGGGAATCACCATGTCATATACGCCCGCAAAATCAAATCCAAAACTCCCATCTCTTGCTTCCATTCGGTGTTTGAATGATCCACCGGTACGGAGGTCATTTTCACTGCTGGGGCAATGCCAGTCGGGATGTGCTGTATTCCATATTTTGATGTCTTCGGGATTGTTCCACGCATCCCACACTTTTTGAATAGGGGCCGCTACTAATGCAGTAATTGTGATTTTTGTGTTGGTACTCATTATTTTAAGTTTATAATTGATTGATGATACAAAGATGTAAAAGCTAAGCGAGGTTGGTGATACTTGAAAACGACAAGTTTAGGGGTAGATTATGACAATGACTATTTTTATGCCTGTACTTAATATCTTAGTGTATGCGTATATCCGTTTTTGTTCCTGAATATGGGGTCATTGAAGCCATTACACCTCCCTTCAGGTCTTTTCATACTGCCAATGAGTTCCTTACTGCTTTTGGTAAAGAGCCCGTTTTTGAAGTTGAGTACGTTGGACTCAACAGATATGTTACTGCAAACAATGGAGAATACACGATAAAGACTGACCGGCTACTTAAAGATGTTGAGAAAACAGATCTGCTGATTATTCCTCCCACTTTTGGCGACACCGGCAGAGGTATCGCTGCCAATGCGGAAGCTATCCCCTACTTTAAGGCATTGTACCAGAGAGGTACCAGTCTGGCAAGTCTTTGTATTGGTGCTTTTTTACTGGCTGAAACAGGTTTATTGAATGGAAAAAAATGTTCTACACACTGGGCCTATATCAGTGAGTTCAGGGAAAAATATCCGGAAGTGGCAGTAGAAGACGGTGCCATCATCACAGAATATGAAAATATTTACAGTAGTGGTGGTGCCAGTAGTTTATGGAACCTGGTATTATACCTTATTGAAAAATTTTCTGATAAAGAAACCGCTGTTATGATCTCCAAATATTTCGCACTGGATATTGGTCGTAATAGCCAGGCGCAATTCGCCATATTCAGGGGGCAGCGCAACCATACAGATACCGAAATACAAAAGATACAGGATTTTATTGAAAAAAATTTTGAAGAAAAACTAACCATCGATCAGCTCGCCGACATGATCAGCACAGGTCGGAGAACTTTTGAAAGAAGATTCAAGCATGCTACTAATAATTCTCCCATCGAATACCTGCAACGTGTAAGAATAGAAGCTGCCAAAAAACATTTTGAGATTTCCAGAAAGAATGTGAATCAGGTGATGTATGATGTAGGTTATACAGACACCAAAGCTTTTCGCGATATCTTTAAAAAACTTACTGGATTAACACCTATTGAATACAGAAACCGTTTTATTAAAACAACGGCTGAAATATAGATTGGTTAAATGGAACGCGGATAATCATGATGGTCAAGATATATCATGATAAATCCTGACCATCATGACAATCTGCGTTCCATTCAATAAATTTAATCGTTATCAATTAACTAATGATCATAAGCTTTACTCCTTCTACTCTTTCATCACTTACAGAACTTGCACTTGCGCTTTGGCCCGATATTGTTTACGGGGAAGAATACAGCTATTTTGAAAATATGCTTCAGTCTGAGCATGAACACTGTTTCCTTGCAAAAGAAGATGATCGATATATTGGTTTTATACAGCTATCTATTCGTAACGACTATGTTGAAGGCTCCGATTCGAGTCCGGTAGCGTATATAGAAGGCATTTATGTTGACCCGGCATTCAGGCAGCAAGGTATTGCCAGTCAACTCTTAGAAGCAGCCGAGCAGTGGGCAAGGGAAAAAGCTGTTACACAAATAGCTTCAGATACTGAGATCGGCAACCAGTTAAGTATTCTTTTTCATGAGAAAGCGGGGTTTGTTGAAGCAGGGAGACTGGTGTGTTTTATTAAGCACCTGTAACAAGCCATCGCTGATACCCTAACTAATTTATTATCGCCAGGGCTAATTTTTTAGTACGTCATATAAAGATATCTCTTGATAAATTCAACTGTACGGAAAACATATAAACCTATTATCATTTATAAGGAATAAAGTGAATCAATTCTTTTAATAATTTTTTCGGATAAGTTTATGCACTTATCATACGCTTTAATAATTTGAATGACATGACCGGAAGTGTAAAAGAAGTTTTGAATTTTCCTGTCCCTCAATACGATCAGCAAATCATCGCTATTACCTAAAATATTTTTTTCAATTGAATAGTGATCGTGTATATATCCAATAAAGTCCTTCTGCTTCCATGAAACATATAACCGTGACGAATAAAGTAATTCAGCCAAAGCTTCCTGATAAAACCTTAATATATCTCTTAACAAAACCTGATCTTCAATAATATATAACCTTCCTGCTGATTTCAAACCATCGAACCTGCTGGTATTAGGATATAATTCAGTTGTAGAAAAAAAACGATTGTTATACTTTTTTAAAGAATCTGGCTCAACTTTATTCTCTTTCCCGGATTGCTGAAAATAAGCCATACCTGTAAGCTCCAGGTTATAAGAACCCCGATCTGATTTCATTTCAGTTAAATCTGAAAGCAGGTCTTCCTTTAAGGAAACCAGAAACTCTTTGGCCACTTTTTCATCATGTACATGTTCCCTCCAACGTTCTAATAAAAGAGATAGGCTAATAGCAAACACTATAACCAGAATCTCTAATGCAACATCTCTTACCTTTTTTTCCCAGGAAACCGTCCTGTATTGTATCTGCTTTAATGCTTTTACACTATGCTTCACTAATTCATGCTCTGACATGTTTTTTTTACCAAATTAGATTACTAATAGCAAAATGGCATTCATAGTCATCTGCAATCTGAAAAAAAACAGTTTTTGACATATACTAATCTTATTATTAAAAGGAACTGACAACTACAATGACCTGACAACAGTTTCTTTCATACGTACCATAATGAACCCTGCAAAATCAATCCTGACTTTTAGCAAGCTTTCCCAAAAGCATCGTTATACTGAAAAACTTGTGCACCTTAATTTTTATATCTTCATCAGATGAAAACTTTATTGATACTCCTGACCCTGTTGTCCATTCAGACCATAAATGCCCAGGTCTCATTAGTTGTATTGGGTAATGTACAGGATGCCGGTTCTCCACATGTTGGCTGTGTGAAAGACTGTTGTAAAAACCTGTTCAATAACCCTGATCCTTCCCGCAAAGTAGTATCACTCGGACTTATTGACGAATTTCATAAAACTAATTACCTTTTTGAAGCCACACCCGATATATCCACACAACTCCATGCACTAAAACGTTTCAGCAATAAAGAGAACGATTTACCAGATGGCATATTTCTTACACATGCACATATTGGACATTATACAGGATTGATGTACTTAGGCAAAGAAGCCAGGAATACACAACAGGTCAGGGTATATAGTATGCCCGGCATGAAAAATTATCTCGAACAAAATGGACCATGGAGTCAATTGGTTAATCAGCAAAATATTTCGCTTCAACCACTGAAGAATGAAAGAGCTGTGCAATTGAATCCTGCTTTGCAGGTTACGCCATTACAAGTACCTCACCGCGATGAATATTCTGAAACGGTTGGCTTTCTCATCAAGGGACCTCATAAGCGTGCTTTATTTATTCCTGATATTGATAAATGGGAAAAATGGGAGCATAATATCGATTCACTTATTAGCACAGTTGATTATGCATTCATTGATGCTACTTTTTTTGATGCTGCTGAAATTAACAATAGAAATATCCGTGAGATACCACATCCATTTGTCATTGAGAGCATGCAAAGATTTGCCAACTTATCTGCCGCCGATAAAAACAAAATTTATTTTATTCATTTTAACCATACCAATCCGCTGCTTTCGACCACCAGCGAAGCTTCGGGCAAAGTGCTGTCTGCGGGTTTTCACATCGCACGTTTTGGGGATACATTCAAATTATAGCTACAATTTTTGCAGTAGTGTAGTCAATTAAAATCCAGCGGACCAGCATCTATTTATCTTTAATAATTATACTTTACTATTCACCGCTGAGAAGGGAGGAAACGGAGCTTACGCATGGAGTTAGACTTCCAGTTCGAAGAGGCTTACTTTATCGAGTTTGTAGTGATCGGGTAATGTGCTGGTATCTTTTAGTTCCACAAGCCCAAGAAAACGAAACCCACTTTCCTGATAATGTTGAATGAGTTTCTGGTTCTCTCCCACTGTATCTAACCGTACGTATTTTCTGCCCTGTTCTTTTGCATACAGTTTTGCCCAGTTCACAATTTCTTTTACCAGGTGTCTGCCCCTGAATGCCGGTACGGTGGTAATGCGATGAATATAAATAGACGGATCCACATCTTTTTCCTCCCATATGTCCGGATCATTGAAAGTGATGGCCCAGATACAGGCTAATTCTCCATCAATCATCATTTTCCATTGCCTGCCTTCTTCAATTTCTTTGATTACCATATTCCTGTCGAACTCAGGAAAATGTACCCAGAATCTTTCTTTCATGTAAAGAGCGGCCATACGGTATAAACCGAAAATGGTATCTATATCGGCGATGGTACTGTTTTGTATATCCATGATATAAAATTACTGCATGGCATATAGCTTATGCTGACCAAATTGATAAACGGTTTATTTAAAATATTTCCGCTTCTGGAAGGCCAGCGGACAAGCGATCTCCGGATGATTTAGAGAAGTTTAATAATAAAGCCACAGATTCACAGATTAGAAAAAATAATCTGTGAATCTGTGGCTTATCTCTACACTTCTACTTTATGATTGAAGTTTAAGCATACACGCGCGCAAAGATTCTCTCCAATCAGGTATTACAATTCCGAAAGCTGAGCTTATCCTGCTTGTATCCATGACTGAATAAGCCGGTCGTTTTGCCGGTGTTGGATATTCTTCGGTTGTAATACCACTGACTTCGCAAGATAATTTCGCTTCTTCCTTTATGGCTTTGGCGAATTCATACCAATTGGTGATGCCGTTATTGCTGTAATGAAATATCCCATACTGTTTATTCCCCTTTTCAAGTTCATCAACAATCTTCAAAATTGCAGCTGCAAGATCATATGCATAGGTAGGCGACCCCTGCTGATCAGCTACTACTTTTAATGTATCACGCTCTTTCATGAGCCGCATCATCGTCTTCACAAAATTATTGCCATGAGAACTATACACCCATGATGTGCGGATAATAATGGTGGCCGGATTATTAGCTAAAGCCAGCTGTTCTCCCACCTGTTTGGTATAACCATAATAATTTACCGGTTCAGTTATATCATCAATTGTATACGGTTTTATTCCACGACCATTGAATACATAATCTGTAGAGATGGTAATAAAAATAGTATTCGTTTTTCTACAGGCTTCTGCGATAGCTCCTGGAGCCGCGGCATTTATCTGATAAGCCAGGGTCTGTTCGGTTTCAGCTTTATCTACAGCAGTATATGCAGCACAATTAATAAAATAAGCCGGGCCATATTGTACGATACATCGGTTAATAGAAACCGTATCTGAAAGATCCAGTTCGGTTCTGTCCAGAAAAATAAATTGATACTGATGATGGCTTGTTGCCAGTTGCATGAGTTCCCAACCCAGTTGCCCCTGTTTGCCTGTTACAATTATGATTGGCTTAGACATGGATTCAATTAAATTCTTTGGGTTGTTTTGACCATTCTTCCTTGGGCAAGGATTTAAAGTACTCGTATGTTTTTTTCAATCCTTCAGCCCTATCGATGGTTGGCTGCCAGCCTAATATTTCCTTTGCTTTGCTGATATCGGGTCTTCGTTGCTTGGGGTCATCAACGGGCAATGGTTTATGGATAATTTTTACAGATGAGCCTGTGAGTTTCAATACTTCTTGTGCAAATGCGAGTAAGGTAATTTCATTGGGATTACCGATGTTAACCGGCAATGCATAATTACTCATGAGTAATCTGTAAATACCTTCTACCAGATCGTCAACATAACAGAATGAGCGTGTCTGACTACCATCACCAAAAACAGTGAGGTCTTCTCCTCTTAATGCCTGTCCGATAAATGCCGGCAATGCCCTGCCATCATTTAAACGCATACGTGGCCCATAGGTATTGAATATGCGAACGATTCTTGTTTCTACACCATGGTAAGTATGATAAGCCATGGTAATAGATTCCATAAATCGTTTGGCTTCATCGTATACACCTCTTGGTCCGACAGGATTTACATTTCCCCAATATTCTTCTGTTTGAGGATGCACTAATGGATCACCATATACTTCACTGGTAGATGCCACGAGTATTCTAGCTTTTTTATCTTTCGCTAATCCGAGGCAATTGTGTGTACCAAGTGCCCCCACTTTCAGGGTTTGAATGGGGATTTTTAAATAATCTATCGGGCTGGCAGGTGAAGCAAAATGAAGAATATAATCCAGGTGCCCTGGCACATGAATGAACTTGGTTACGTCATGGTGAAAAAATTCAAAATCGGGTAAACTGAACAGGTGTTCAATATTTTTCATATCACCTGTAATAAGATTATCCATCCCAATTACATGATAGCCTTCGCGAATAAAACGATCGCAAAGATGTGAACCGAGAAAACCTGCTGCACCGGTAATAAGTATTCTTTTCTTTGACATAGTTGTGTTGGTTTGACGATGGACTATGGTCTATAAACGACTATCTGCTTCTTCCTACACTTTCATAATGATACCCCATCTCAGCCATTTGCTTTACATCGAACAGGTTTCTGCCGTCGAAAATAGCTTTGTTGTTAAGGCGACTTTCCATCATCTCAAAATCAGGTGTTCTGAATTCGCTCCATTCAGTTGCAATAATCAGAGCATCTGCATTATTTAGTGCTTCGTATTGATTTTCTGAGTAAGTAATAACATTTCCCAATACCTGTTTCACATTATGCATCGCTTCAGGATCAAAGGCTGTTATTTTAGCCCCTTTATCGAGTAGTACACGAATCATATCCAATGCAGGTGCTTCCCTGATATCATCCGTATTGGGTTTGAATGCGAGACCCCAAACAGCCAGGATTTTACCTTTAAGATCGTGTTTGAAATAGCGGGTTATCTTTTCAACCATGTGCAGTTTCTGCGCAGCATTCACCTGTTCAACAGATTTCAGGATTTTAAAATCATACCCTGTTTCTTCCGCAGAACGTATCAATGCCTGTACATCTTTAGGAAAACAACTTCCTCCATAACCGATACCGGGAAACAGGAAACGTTTACCTATACGGTCATCACTTCCTATGCCTCGACGTACCATATCAACATCGGCTCCCATCCTTTCACAGAGCTGGGCTATTTCATTCATGAAAGATATTTTGGTGGCCAGGAATGAATTGGCGGCATATTTCGTTAATTCGGCAGAACGTTCATCCATATAAACAATTGGATTACCCTGTCGAACAAAAGGTGCAAACAAATCACCCATAATTTTTCTGGCCCTTTCCGAATCGGTACCTACCACTACCCTGTCGGGTTTCATAAAATCATCCACAGCTACCCCTTCACGTAAGAATTCCGGATTACTCACTACATCAAACTCACCTTTATAATTAGCAGCAATAGCCTGCTTAACTTTATCGGCAGTACCAACCGGGACGGTACTTTTATCAACAATGACTTTATACCCGGTTAATATTTTCCCGAGCTGATCTGCTACACCCAATACATATTTAAGATCGGCAGCACCATCGGCTCCAGGTGGTGTAGGTAATGCCAGGAATATAATTTCCGCCTCACTGATTCCAACTGAAAGATCGGTGGTGAATTTTAATCTTCCTTCTTTCAGGTTACGTAAAAATATTTTTTCCAGACCAGGCTCATAAATGGTTATCTCTCCATTGGACAACCGCTCTACCTTTTTCTTATCTATATCTACACAAATCACTTTATTGCCTGTTTCAGCAAAACAGGTTCCTGTTACCAAGCCTACATATCCGGTTCCTACCACTGCTATCTTCATGCCTTATCAGTTTACAAAATTTAACACCTGTTGTGTAATATACTCCAATTGTTCAGCATCCATTTCGGTATGCACCGGCAAAGAAATAACCCTTTCTGTTAACCAATCTGTTGTTGCCAATTCAATGGCAGGCAACTGAAAGCGTTTAAACATATCCTGTTTATGACCCGGTACCGGATAATAAATCATCGATGGAATTTTGTGTGCCGATAAATGCGCTACCAATGCATCTCTGTCTACCCCATTCAGCAACATGGTGTACTGATGATACACATGTGTGCTATATGGTGCCGCATAAGGTGTAACAAGTTTATTATTTCCTGCGAATGCATCATTGTAATAAGCGGCTACCGACTGGCGGGCAGCATTATATTGATCCAGTTTTTTCAGTTTGATATTCAGGATGGCCGCTTGTATGCTGTCGAGTCGCGAATTGCATCCTACTACTTCATGGTAATACCTTTTCTGCTGACCATGATTGGCCACCATTTTTAACTGCTGGGCAAGCGCATCATCATTGGTAAAAATGGCTCCACCATCACCATACGCACCCAGGTTTTTACTCGGATAAAATGAGGTAGCCCCAATAGTTCCGATGGTTCCTGTTTTCTTTATAGTACCATCAGCAAATGTATAGTTACAACCGATGGCCTGAGCATTGTCTTCAATTACATAAAGGTTATGCTCTTTTGCAATACGCACAATTTCTTCCATGGGTGCAGCATGTCCGTATAAATGTACGGGAACAATGGCTTTTGTTTTGGGTGTGATGGCCTTACGCAAAGCTTCCGGATCCATGCAGAATGTCCTTGGATCCACTTCAACAAATACAGGTGTCAGTCGCAGCAAAGCCACCACTTCTGTGGTAGCAATATAAGTGAAAGAAGGTGTAATGACTTCATCTCCGGGTTGTAAACCCAAGGCCATCATGGCTATCTGCAGCGCATCGGTTCCATTCGCGCAGGGGATGGTATGTTTAACACCCAGGTATTCGTTTAATCCTTGAGCAAAGTCCTGTACTGCCTTACCGTTAATATATGCCGCTGAATTCAATACCTCCTGTATGGCGGCATCTACTTCCGTTTTAATCTTTTCATACTGCTGCCTGGTATCTACCATTTGTATGGGTCTCATGCCTAATCACCTTTAGGCTGCGAATTTACTGCAAAAAGCGTTGTTTTTTAACTCCATAAGCAATCAATGAATTGGTTTACAAGAAGTTTAAGTTGTTATTTTGTGGATATAAATCAACATCCTTGCGTTTACTGTACCGATTGTTCGTATGGATTTATCCCAAAGCCGCCTGGTTATTATCGTTTTATAACCCTAAGGCCAAATTGTGGGTGAGTGGCAGGAAACAGCAGTTTCGCAAATTATCCCTGATTTTTCATACCAACCAGCGACCCGTGGTATGGATGCACTGCTCATCATTAGGTGAATTTGAACAGGGTAAGCCAATTCTTGAAGCCATCCGTCAACAATACCCGCAGTATTTTATCCTCGTCAGTTTTTTCTCGCCCTCAGGTTATGAAATCAGAAAACAGGATCCTGTGGCAGATCATGTTTGTTACCTGCCCATGGACCGACCTTATAATGCCAGCCGGTTTTTGAATATTGTTCAGCCCTCAATGGTATCGTTCGTAAAGTATGAATTCTGGTTTTATTATCTTGATGAGATCAGACAGCGGAATATTCCCCTCCTGCTTGTGTCGGGCATTTTCAGACCCGATCAGCCTTTTTTTAAATGGTATGGCAATTTCTACCGTGGTATGCTCCGCAAATTTTCACACTTGTTTTTACAGAATAAAGCATCTTATGCATTAATTCAACAGACTGCATTAACAGCGGACATTTCTGTTGCAGGTGATACCCGTTTTGATCGTGTACTGCAAATTGCCGGCAGGTTTGAGCCGATTCCATTGATTGCTTCTTTTTGTGGTAATCACCCTGTGATTGTTGCAGGCAGTACCTGGACAGATGATGATGAAGCACTGGATCATTTTGCCAATACCTATACCGATATACGTTTTATTATTGCCCCACATGATATTGATGAAGATCGTTTAAATGAATGCGAACTGCTTTACCAACATAGTATCCGCTATTCAACATTGGCATCGAACCCTGATGCAGCCAATAACAAACATGTACTGATTATGGATAATATGGGCATGCTGAGCAAACTCTATCATTATGCTACTATTTCCTATATAGGTGGCGGGTTTGGAGATGATGGCATACACAATGCGTTAGAAGCTGCTGTATTTGGCAAGCCCGTTGTATTTGGTCCTGTGTACGATAAATACCAGGAAGCCATTGATCTCGTAGAATCGGGCGGAGCATTCAGTGTAGAAGATACTTTGGAGCTGGAAGAACTATTGAAAAAATTATTATCAGATGGCTCCTTATTACAACAATCGGGTGCAGTTGCCGCACGATATGTAAGAGAGCAGGCAGGCGCTACTGCAAAAATTCTCGATTATATTCAGGCAAAACGTCTTCTGACCAACTGATCAAATAAACGGGCAGCTTCACACTGATCGTTCCAGCCGAGTTTTACTTTGAGTTCTCTTTCTATCCAATATTGCGCTTCCGGATAAATAGTAAATCCGTTAATAGTTTTCATACTTCGTTCATACATACTCTCATCACCGCGGAACAACTCATTTACAAAAAGGTAGCGGTCATTGATGCCTACTGCTTTTTTCAAGTCGCGTACGGGAGCACTTTGTAATACACTGGCTACTTCTACACGCTCTTCCTTTAATTTTTCATTCAATTCAGGTTGTTCATGTTGTGCCACCAGTATTTCATTTAATTCATACACTTCTTTCTGTACCATTGCCGGCTGGTGTACCATGGTAGGAATTTCTACAGGTATACTCATCATCCAGGGAACAGCCTCCTCTGTTTTTTCTGTAGACACAGGTTCAGGTTCAGGCTGTGTGATGAGTGCTATTTCAGGAACAACTTCTTTATCTGTTTCCCCTGTACTTGGTGGTGTACTCATAAAAGAAGAGGGCATGGTGACAGATACCTTGCTTTTTATGGTAGAGGGCTGCTGTTGCAGTGCCGTTTGTAATTCGGCCAGTAATAAGCGTGTATTGACAAGCAATTTGGCGGGATCGGCTTCCTGCTCAAACTGCTCTTTCAGTTTATTGATCAATGTGCCTACTCTTTCCATAGTATGTAATACATTTGGGGGCTTACTAAATAAGGGGCAGGGTTGTTTAAAGTTACTAACGTTTTATTTAATAATTTATTTCATTCATGTTCATTGAGCCAAATTT
>Ga0164290_1000772_pt1 | contig 81127 bp, 89 predicted proteins | sample Micstemetagenome_FD_108782 | JGI IMG/M metagenome (GOLD analysis project Ga0164290, IMG submission 108782) | Contaminated culture microbial community from soil near Moab, Utah, USA - Microcoleus steenstrupii SON62 (Illumina Assembly) | ecosystem: Environmental > Terrestrial > Soil > Soil crust... | reverse complement strand
CTTGCCGGCAAGTGGTACCGCAAAGACCTCGCTGCTTGGCTTGGGACGCGCGGGCACGCCGTCGAGGTGCCGCTGGCCGGGCTTGGCATCGGCCGCCAGCTCGCCTGGCTGAAGGAGCATACGTCACAGGGTAGCGTGAGTGCGGTATCGTGATTACTTCCTCGTAGATGTACCCCTGGTGCGTAGCACCCACCCTAAGGCGAACCCATCAATGGCTCCCATCACAACACCAAACGCGGCACCAATCAGAAGTAAATATTCAGCGATAGTAATAAAATTATAGCCAATAGCGGCACTTATACCACCAATCAGTGAAGTTACCAAGCTCCAGGAAAAAAGCACTGATACGTAAGGCTGTAATAATCTCGCCTTAGCCATGCCTAACACAGCCCCTATAAAAGTTCCTGTCATGGTTGTGGCATAAAGTTCTTGACCGAACAAGAAATATCCTATTGTCCAACCGAAAAATCCCGCCAATATGCACATCATGTAAGTAAGCGAAGCCAAAAACCTCCACCAACCATCAACTTCGATATATTGTTTTAATATGGATGGTTGAGAAAGTCCCACAATAGCAATGGCTATAAACCCAAATGAGATAGGAAGAGTAATAACGTTAGGTATAACCAGCACATTACTGCCTCTAACTATCTCGTGAACCATACCGAATATGAGGCTATAGGCAATCATGCTTGAAGTTGCCCACAAATAAATAAATGTCCAATCCCATTTGACTTTTATATTGTGTTCACTCGGATCAAGCCTTTCACGCCTTGGCTGCGATCCATTTGTATCTTCTACACGTACGCGGAAAGCTGCTTGCGGTTCTGACTGCGGTTCTAGCGGACGCACTGGTGGCTGCGCCGGTAACAATAGATGCGACAGAACATTTGCTAATGCGCCTCCGCTCGGAAAGCGGTTTTCCGGCTGTGGATCCAATGCCCGAAGTAAAACAGTGCTTACACTGGTGGGCACTCCGCTAGGCCAGTCTTTGGGAAATTGACGGGGGGCGAAATGAGCACGCATCACTGCTGGCGGTGTCGGTCCCTCGAACAACGTCTTGCCGGTCAGCATTTCATAAAGAACACACCCGAGTGCGTAAATATCAGCTGCCACTCCTCCTGGCTGGCCGTCCCAAATTTCGGGTGCCAGATATGCTGGGGTACCCACCATACCCCCATTACTCGATCGCGCGACGACACTCTGTTCGATCGCGCGAACCAGACCAAAATCGGTGAGCACCGCCTGATCACGGGCGTTGAAGAGAATGTTGGCTGGTTTTACGTCGCGGTGTGCCAAACCAGCAGCGTGCGCCTCATCAAGGGCAGACGCAATATCCCTGGTAATACGCACAGCTTCCTCAAAAGGTAACGCACCACGAGCTGCAATGCGCGCTCCGAGCGTCCCACCTGGCAGCAATTGTTGAGCAATAAACAACCGACCCTGCTCTTGACCAAACTCAAAAATCGTCGCGATATGCGGGTGGTGAAATGACGCCGCCGCACGCGCGTCAGCAATGAAACCTTGCACGAATGCGGGGTCAGTCATCAAAATGGGATGAAGTATTTTTAGCGCGACTTGACGGCCGAGTTGTACGTCCTTGGCTGCGTAGACCGTAGCAAAGCCACCTCGCCCCAGCTCCTGGCCAACAAGGTACTTGCCAAGCTGTAATTCCTCGCCGGAGTTCGGTGAGCCCATAGAGTCTTTCTGTAAATTCATCAACCCTGTTGCTTTGATAGTACCCTCACTGTCAACGCTTGACAAGCTGTAATAGAGTGCTATTATTGTCCTAGACAGCGGACAGCGGGAGGAGGTGGGCGATATGTATAAGCGGCTGACCATTCGGCATTCGCTGCTTGCAGGAAATACCGCCCGCCTGGCGTACCCCAAATATCATGTGCCAGGCAACGAGGAGGAGGAGGTTTCCTTCACTCCTGACTATGCCATGATCGCCACGATGCGGGAGCGCCTTCTGGCCCGCGGCTGGACGGTTGAGCGCGATTCTGACGGCACCCTGGTTCTGCTGAAAGAGTATGGAACGCATTAAAACGCCGCCGGGCCGCCCCTAGGTGGAGCAGCCCGACGACGGGACAGCGACAGCAACGGTGCTCGCGCGGTGACGAGTCGCGCGACACGTTCACCATAGCACCGGCGTCAAACGCACGAGGAGTATCGCTATGAGCGACGAGCAGCCCCAGGCCCCACCGTCCCAGCGGGTCTGTAGCGTGTGCAGCAAGCCGCTCGACCACAGCTGGAAAACCATCACCCGGTGCCGCGAGCATCACTACGCCTACCTGAAGGCGTACCGGGCGGCGAACCCGCGCGCCCGCCAGAAGCTGGCCGAGAAGCAGGCGCGGTACCGGAAGAACAACCCCGAGAAGGTCAACGAGTACAACGCCGAGTGGCTGAAGGCCCACCCCGAGGTGAACCGGCGCAACGTAGCCAAGAGCCGGGCGCGGAAGCGCGGCGAGGAGCCGGCCGGTGAAGCCTGAGCCCAAGCTGCGCTGGGTTATCGTCGGCCTGCCGCACGCGCCCGCGCCTTCGGTGCCCGCCCTAATCCAGGCCCGGGCCCATGGCACCGCCGTGCCCTGGGACGGTGGGTGGTGGAAGATTGTCGACCTGCTCGGCCCGCAGCCGCCCGAGCGCCTGCACACCGTCGCCCTGCTGGAGCAGGTGGAAGGACCCGCGGATGCCTAACCTGCTGATCATCACCCCGGCCCAGCACTTCGCGCTCACCATGCTGGCCCAGGACATCGAGCGCGGCGCGTCCCTCGACCAGTGGCACGACGGGCTGCGTGAGGCCCTGGGCGCTGAGCTCTTCGCAGAGCTGGCCGGCCCCGCGCTCCAGCTCGTCCGCGTCACCGACCCCTGGGCGCCAGGGATGGCCGGCACGGAGAGCACGCGCACGATGCACGTGCATCGCCTCGACGATCCCGCGCCCACAACCTGGCTGATCGTCGTCAGCAGTGCTGACGAGGTAGTGGCGGCCGACCGCTGCATTCGTGGCGCGACCCTGCTGTACCAGGACGAGCGCAGCGGCGCGACTCTGCTCGGCGACGAGCTGGGCCAGCTCCACCTGTTCGACACCCACGAGTCCGTGCCGGCCGCCGAGCCCCACATGGTCGACGACCCGCGCCGCGCGATCCGCACCCTGCGCCCGGGTCGCGCCATCCGCCCAGCTGAGCCGTTCAGCGACCCCGAGTCCGACGGCACCGCGCGCGACTTCGTCTACGGCCAGCTCCGGCCGGAGCAGATCCGGGTGGGCCGTGCTATCATCTGGGCCGCCTTCGACCCCGAGGAGCGCCGCTGGTACCGCGGCCGGCGCGTCGAGCACGTCGAGCCGCGCGAGCCTTACCTGACTGGTTAATTGACATCTTTTGTTAACCCACTGAATTAGATATTATCGATTGCAGCCGTTCAATACAACACCGTTGAACGGCCGCATCACATTCGATAAAGAGGGTTGACAATGACGGGATATGAACGTGGAACTCTGTATTTTGCATATGCCGCAGTTATCATTGCACTCGCGGAGCTACTCGCCCTTTGCATCACCACTTACCTTGACCATGCCAGACGCAAGAAGCAATCTACAATTGAATATGTAAATACGATCCGAAAGTTGTACCGCGAGCTTAACGAGGGTCTAGCTCAGAAGTATGGCGATCAGATTATCGACATCCATACAGTAGACAAGGATTCAATAACAGATATTAGAGAGTTGCTTTCTATAGTAGAACATCTCGCAGTTGGGGTGAATACGCACGTATACGATGCCAAGATTGTAAATCGGATGTCAGGTCACTACTTCATAAAAATGCGCGAACGCCTTGATCCCTATATTCGACATGCGAGAATTCAACACGAGGACGACCAAACCTTCTTATTCGTCGATTTCGAGAGAATGTGTAGGAAGCTTAAAAAACGAAGAAAGACAAGGGATATTACAACAGAAGGGGATTTAATAGGTCCGTAACATCTGCACTGATCCTTCTGGCACAAAGACCCGCTCCGGCCACCCGGGGTGGGCCTTTTTGTGCGCCCACGGATATGGGCGATTTTCGCATAGAGACGCCCTAAACCCCTAGACAAAGCTGTAATATGGTGCTATAATAGACTATAGATAGGACACGCGCCCAGCACCGAGGAGGCCCACATGACCGACCGCAGCACCGCCGCCAAGAAGGCCGCCGCCACCCGCCGCGCCCGCGCCGCCGCGCAGGCCGTCGACCCGCGGGCCGCCCAGCTGCGCGAGGCCATCGGCGAGTACGTTGCCCTCGACACCCTGACCAAGGCCGTCGAGCTCGGCGGCGACGTGTTCACCGCGCTGCGCACGGGCGCTATCCCGGAGGCCGAGCAGCTGGTCAAGCTCGTCTCAGCCCTGGTCACGCCCGACGCGCGCGTGCAGATCCGCAGCCCCCGCGATGTGGCCGCCATGCTGATGGTGGAGATGGGCCACCTCGACCACGAGGAGCTGCGCGCCGTGCTGCTCGACACCAAGAACCGCGTCATCCGCGTGGTCACGGTCTACAGCGGCTCGGTGAACAGCGCCATGATCCGGGTCGGCGAGGTGTTCAAGGACGCCCTGCGCGTCAACGCCACGGCGATGATCATCGCTCACAATCACCCGTCCGCCGATCCGACGCCCAGCCCCGAGGACATCCTGGTCACCCGCCAGATCGTCGAGGCCGGCCGGCTGCTGGACTGTGAGGTGCTCGACCACCTCGTCATCGCGCGCGGCACCTTTTCCAGCCTGCGCGAGCTGGGCCTGGGTTTTCCCCGCTAGGCCCAACCACCCCGGGGCGGGCCGCCCGCCCCGCCCACGAGTTTGACGAATTCCGCATAGAGACGCCCCAAACCCCTAGACAAGTATGTAATATGGTGCTATAATTGTCCTATCAGCAGGACGGACCTGCTGAACCAGCGGAGGACAGAACGATGGGACGCATCAAGGCGCTGAGCGGGGCCGAGACGGTGCGCGAGCAGAGCGGGATGCTGGACGGCGAACCCACCACGGTGCGGCTGTGGCGGCGCGAGCAGGGCAGCACCATGGGTGTGCTCTTCGTGACGGTCGCCCAGGGCGAGGGCGCGGGCAAGACCGAGCAGTTCAGCGGCGATCGCCGCAAGCTCGCCTACCGCACCTACATGGGCGCGGTGGAGCGCCTTCAGCCCTTCGACCTGGAGACCCCGGTCGACGCCCCGGCTGCCGCCGCGCCGGCCCCGGTCGCCCTCAGCCCCGCGCAGAAGGCCGCGCAGACTCGCAAGCTGCGCGCCGCCGGTCAGGCGCCGGCGCCGGCCCCGAAGGCCCCGATCAGCGATGACGAGCGCGCCGCCATCCGCAAGGAGGCCGCCCGCAAGGCCGTCGAGACCCGCCGCGCGCGCCAGGCCGCCCAGCCCGCCTAGCCGCTGACCGCAAAGGGGCGGAGTGCTCCGCCCCTTTGTCCTACGTATCGGACAAGCAACGACGAAAGGAACCCACGATGAACGCCCTCACGAACGACCAGATCCGCGCCCTGGCCCCGTCGGTCTTCGCTCCGCACGCCCACCCGGACGTCAGCGAGCGCTACACCTTTCTTCCCACCGTGCAGGTGGTCGACGCGCTGCGCGGCGAGGGATTTCTGCCCGTGGCCGCCGGCCAGACCAAGGTGCGGCTGGTGGGCAACCAGTCCTTCACCCGCCACATGATCCGGTTCCGCCAGGCCGACGCCCTGGCCCGCGCGGGCAGCGAGGCGCCGGAGCTCGTCCTGTACAACGCCCACGACCGCACCAGCCGCTACAAGCTCCACGGCGGCGTGTACCGCTTCGTGTGCGCCAACGGCCTGATCGTCGGCGACTCAGTCGCCGCGATGCAGATCAGTCACTTCGGCGCCGTGGTCGACAACGTGCTCGCCGCCACCTTCCGGCTGGCCGCCGAGCTGCCCGCCCTGATGGAGCGGATCGCCGCGTGGCGCGGCATCACGCTCACCCCGGAGCAGGCCCGCGCCTACGCCCTGGCCGCCCTGTCGCTGCGCTACGGCCGCCGTGGCCCACTCGGACCCGAGGACGTGACGACCCCGCGCCGCCTGGAGGACAAGAGCGCCGACCTGTGGACCCTGTTCAACACGGTGCAGGAGCACATGATCCGTGGCGGGCTCGACGGCCGGCGCTCCAACGGCGGCCGCATGCGGACCCGTCCCGTCACCTCGGTCCAGGCCAACTTGCAGATCAACACCGGCCTGTGGGACATGACCACTCGCGCCGCCGACCTGGTGCCGACCGGCGCCGTCATCGAGCTGGCCCCTGACGAGTACACCGTGCACACCGACGACCCCGCCGCCCGCTCGACTGCCGCCCGGAAGGCGTGGGCCACCCGCCGCGCCGCCGCCCAGCGCGCCTAAACCGCATCACAACGCCACCGGGGCGGCCTACTCAGGCCGCCCCTTCGTCATGTGTTATACCCTCCGAGGGTATGCCTCGACCCATTACACCTGATCACGTGTAGCGCGGGGGATGGCGCTCTGATGCCGGGCGCGGGGGCCGGGCGCGCTGAGCGCCATTCTGCGGGGCGCGGGCGGGTGCCTACCACCGAAGACACCACACCCACCCCCTGCGCTCGTCTCCGTGTCATTCAACCCCGTTTCCGGCCATTTGGACTATTCACCGACCAAGCATGTTTCTGGCTGAGCGTGCTGCATACCCCTCGGGGGTATCTTCCCGGGAATATTGAACATTCCCATGATCATATTCCTGAAAGGTAGATCTACATGGGAATGTTCAATATTCCGAGGAACCGTTTGTATCTTGCGCGAAATACTGCGGAATGCGTCCTGATGCCGTAAACCGCAATATCAGGTTGAAGGGGGGGGTATGCTGGCCCAAACCGAGCAGACGGAAAGCGACGAATTCCGCATAGAGACGCCCTAAACCCCTAGACAGCATTGTATTATGGTGCTATAATTGTCCTGTGAGTAGGACAAGCGGTCAGGGAGGCATCCAATGAACCTCAGCGAGCGCGAGAATCGGGTCCGCGAGATCGTTGTCCAGGACGTGTCGGCGGCGAAGGCGGCGGCGGTCGAGGCCGTGGCCATGCGGGCGCCCTACTCCTACGCGGAGCTGAAGGCGGCGCAGCGGGCCGGCGGGCTGGTCGAGCTGTTGGGTGCCATGGACAGCTACACGCTGCGCGCCCAGGCGCTGCGGTACACCCTGGAGGGCCCGGTCACGCTCGCCGCTGACGAGGTGGAGCGCCGGTTTGTCGAGCTGGTGGGCGCGGCCCGCTTCGGCCGCGCAGCGTAGAAAGGTGACGAGGATGGCACAGCAGCAGAATCTTGACGACGCCCTGGCGGCCGCGGTGGCGGTGCATCTGCCGGTCGCGCAGATCGTGCCCGGCGCGAACGACCGGACTCGCTTCGACGACCGGGCGCTGGCGGAGCTGGCGGCCAGCATCGCGGCCCACGGCCTGGCCCAGCCGATCACGGTGCGGCCGCAGGGCGACTGCTACGAATTGGTCGCTGGCGAACGGCGCTTCCGCGCGGCCTGCCAGCTGGGCTGGGAAACGATCCCGGCGATCGTGCGCGAGCTCTCGGACGAGGCGGCCGACGCGATCATGCTGGCTGAGAATCTGGCGCGCGCCGACCTCGACCCGCTCGACGAGGCGGGCGCGTACCAGAAGCGCATGGCGCGGCACGGGTGGAGTGTGGCGGATGTGGCCCGCCACGCGAACGTCAGCACCGACCGGGTGCGCCGGCGCCTGGCGCTGCTGGCGCTGCTGCCGGACGTGCAGCGGCTGGTGCGCGCGGGCCAGCTCCCGATCGGCCACGCCGAGCTGCTGGCGGACCTCGACGCGAACCGCCAGCTGATCGCCCTGCGCGTGTTCACGGCCGGCCGCTCGCCGACGCTGGCGGAGTTCCGGCGCATCTGCGGCGAGCTGGCCGCCCAGCAGGATCAGGCCGAGCTCTTCGACCTGGAGGCGTTCTATGTCGAGCGCCTGGCCGAGCTGGAGGGCCCGGCGGCCGGCGTGCGGCGGCCGCGCGTGGCCCGCGACCCGAACCTGCCGAAGATCACGATTCGGCGCACGGGCGGTGAGGCGGCCACCGTCGGCCAGGCGATCCTGGCCTACGCGGAACAGCTCCGCGCCCACGGCCTCGACGACCAGGCCCTGACCGTCAGCACCCTGCTCGACGACCTGCTCGACACCTACTGGACGACCCTGTAACGAGTTTAGGGGTTTGGGGCAAAGAGACGCCCCAAACCCCTAGACAATATCTAATATGGTGCTATAATTGTCCTATGTACAGGACAAGCAACGAGACGAAAGGCACCGCGATGACGGCCCTGCACATTGACTACGTGTTCGAGGAGGACCGCCAGCGCGCGGCCGCCACGCGCCAGCTGGCGAGCGCCGAGCACAGCCTGTACGACCTGATCGCCCGCCTGGACGGGCTGGTTGCCGAAATCTTCCCAGTGGCCCAGGAGCCGGGCGACGATGCGGATCAGGCGTACATGGCGCTGTCCGACATCATCGACGGCCTGAACACGCTGGCCATCATCGCGGGGCGCGGGGCCCGCCGCTACGGGTAGGAGAGAGAAGCGGATGCACACGATCTACACGATGGGGTACAGCGGCTGGGCGCCGGCCCAGTTGAGGGCCCAAGTCGCTGAGCTGGGCGCGTCGCTGTGGGATATCCGCTACAGCCCGCGCAGCCGGCGGCCGGAGTGGCAGGGGCCGAGCTTGCGTGCCCTGCTTGGTGCTCCCTACGTCTACGTCCCGGCGCTGGGGAACCGCAACTACAAGAACGGTGGTCCGATCGAGTTGGTCAACCCGGCGGCCATGATAGGCGCCGCGGCGCTTGTGTTGGGTCGTCGTCCACTGGTGCTGCTGTGTGGCTGCAAGGACTGGCGGAGCTGCCACCGGCTGGTGGCGGCGCAGTACCTGGGCGAGCGGCTGGACGCGCTGGTTGTGCACCTGGAGCCGCCCGCCGCGCAGGTGCCCTTGTGCTAGGTCGGCGGCCGGCCCAGCCGCTCGAGGAGGCCGGCGGGCACGCGCCCCTCGCTCAGCTCGGCGAGCTCCTCGTCGGACAGCCGGGCCAGCTCGTCGGGGGACAGGTTGAGCTGCACGTTGACCTGCTGCTGTGGCGGGTCCCACCGACGGCGGTAGCGCGAGCGCACAAAGGCGGACGAGGCCTGCCAGTTGTTCGGCAGGGCGTCCTGCCAGTAGGTCACCGCCGCGACCTCGGCCTCGGCCTCGGCCTGGCTCACGGTCTCAAAAAATTCAACAAACGGTGCCTCGGACTCGCGCGGCTTGGCGTTGGGTTGCGCCAGGCGGGCCAGTTCCTTTTCGCCACGCACCATCCAGTTGCGGAAGGTTTGGTACTCAACCCCGGCATAGCGCGCGGCGGTATCCAGGAAGTTCCCGGCGCGCACGGCGGCGATGATCTTCGCACGCACCTCGGGCGTGAACTTGGATGGGCGGCCGGTCGGGCGGCCGGTGGCGCGGCTGCTGGACAGGTCGGTGGGCGGGGTGCGTTTACGGGTCATGGTGGTGGTACCGCACGGAGATGCGGAATACGTAGACTTCTACGTCAATCCTTGTTACCCTCAGCATAGCACAGGCGAGCAACCAACAGGAAAGGACACGGACATGCTGGAGCCGAACGGGTGGAGCGTGAAGGGCTGTTCGATCATCTACGCGCCGCGGGGCCAGGCCGGTGAGTACAGCAAGCTGGCGACGAACCCCTATCGGGGGTGCGGGCACAAGTGCGCCTATTGCTACGTGCCCAAGGTGCTCCGGATGTCGCGGCCGGAGTTCGACGCCGGTGCCACGCCGCGCCCGGACTTTCTGCGGTTGCTGCGAAACGATGCGGCGAAGTACCAGGCGCATGGCATCACCGAGCAGGTGATGCTGTCCTTCACGACCGACCCGTACCACCCCGGCGACACGACGCTGACCCGGCCGGTGCTGGAGACCGTGCAGGCCCACGGGCTCGGCGTGTGCACGCTGACCAAGGGCGGCCGGCGGGCCCTGCGCGACCTGGACCTGTTCCGCCCCGATCACGATGCCTTTGCCTCGACCCTGACCAGCCTGGACGACGCCTTCAGCCTGAAATGGGAGCGGGGCGCAGCCCTGCCAGGCGACCGCATCGCGGCCCTGCAGGCGTTTCACCGCGCCGGGATCTTCACCTGGGTGAGCCTGGAGCCGACCCTGAGCACCGAGGCGAGCCTGTCGATCATCGAGCACACCCACGAGTTCGTGGATCTCTTCAAGATCGGCCGGGCCAACTACCTGCCGATGACGGGGGAGACCGACTGGGAGGAGTACACGCATCGCATCCTCGAGGTGGTGAACCGGCTCGGGGTAAAGCACTACATCAAGAAGGACTTGCAGAAGTACCTGCCGAAGGGATACTACAACCCGCAGTACATCGACCAGTTCCACCGCCCGGACAGCCCCCGCTCGCCGGAAGCCCGGTCTGCGGCGCCAGCGCCAGCGCGCGACGTGCCCGTGCTCCAGCTGGAGCAGGCGCTGCTGTTCTAGCGCAGCACCAGGGTGGCCCAGTAGTGGGTCATTGCCTGGTTGTGGCCGCAGTAATAGCCCGTGAAGAGCGCCAGGGTGTACCCCGCCCGGGCGCTTAGTTCTGCCAGGAACTCCTCGCAGCATGCCAGGTATGTGTCGTGCAGGTCGTTGCCGTAGCGCGCTACCAGCGGGGCCAGGCTGTCTGTCGACCAGGCGCCCCCGGCCAGGGCCATACGCAGGCGTAGCCCATCGTTGACGACGACCTGAAGCTCTGGCACGCGCGGCCGCTCGCTGGTGAAGAACGCCTCCAGCACGGGCCAGGGCTCGCCGTAGGGGTCCACGTCGAGAAAGGTCACCGCGAGGTGCCGCCCGGCGCCTGCCTCCAGCGCCCCGATACAGTCGCCTTCGTAGACGCTCCACGTCGGCCGCTGGTGGGCGAGGATGGCGGTTTTGGCCGGCTGCTGCTCGAATACGATGCCGTCGCGGACGTGGCTATAGCACTGGCGCCACAGGTGCCCGGCGCCGCCGTGGGTCTCCATCACGACCGGCGGTACGGTCATGGCTCGGAGCGCTTCGCGCCGGAGGGCGACCTTCTGCGGCCCGGTGGAGTTATCCTTCTGCGGTGGCTTGGCCATGGTGCTCCAGGAAGAAACGGCAGATTGTGGCCAGCGCCTCGCCCCGGTTGGGGATATGCGCCGCCCGCATTGCCTGCTCGACGACGTCCACCTGGTCGACGGAGAAAACGGCCTTGACGACACCAACGCGCTTGGAGGCCCGCAGGGCGGCGGGCTGGCCGCTGCTGCTCACGCGGTCCTGCACGAGCTTGGCGGCTTTTGCGTGCAGGTTCAGCTCTTCGAGGATGCTGGTCAGGGCGGCGTTGCGGGTCTCGACGGCGGCCAGGAGGGCGGGCACCTTGTCGGCGCGGTAGGTGGCGAGGCGGGCGACCTCGTCGCCGACGGCGAGGATCTTGGCGGCCTCGGCGTCGTTCAGGTCGGTGAGCAGGCAGGGCCAGGGCACATCGGGGGCGAGGCCCTTGCGCTGGTGGCCGTCGACCAGGGTCAGTGCACCGTCGTTGGCCTCGGAGCGGTAGATGAGCAGGGCGCCGGCGATGCCGACTTCCTGGAGCAGGCCGGTGAGCACGTCCTGCTGGTGCTCGGGGTGATCCTTGTGCTGGAGGGGGTTGTCCCGCAGGTCGCGGGGGCAGTGGCGCTCCAGGCCCAGGATGCGGTCGCGTAGGTCGGTGAGCACGGGGCGGGGAGTTGTCATGGGTTTGCGGGGTGTGCTACACTTTGGCTTGTCCTATACATCGGACATTGTAGCACGGCAGACCAGCGCCCATGCTTTCCGTCGAAGACCGGGCCAGAGTGGAGCGAGAACGACGTCGGCGCGAGCAAGAGCGCGCCGGCGAGCTCGCGCGCTGCGCGGATGGCTTTGCCGGCTGCGTGCACTTCATCGGCACCTACGTCCAGATCTATGATGCGACCACGCGGCAGTGGTTCCGCTTCGACCTGTGGCCCGCGCAGGTCGAGGTGCTGCGCGCGCTGTTCGAGCACCGCCAGCTGGTGATCCTGAAAGCCCGCCAGCTCGGGCTGTCCTGGCTGCTGCTCGCCTACATCCTCTGGCTGATCCGCTTCCGCCCCATCGCCACCGCCCTGCTGTTCTCCCGTCGCGACGACGAGGCCGCCCACCTGATGTGGCGGCTGAAGGGCATGCACAGCCGGCTGCCGATCTGGATGCAGCGCCGCGCGGTGAAGGACAACGACCACACATGGGAGCTGGTCGACAGCTCGCAGGCGATGGCGTTCCCGACGACGGGCGGCGACAGCTACACCGCGTCGGTGGCGCTCATCGACGAGGCCGACCTGGTGCCTGACCTAAAGACGATGCTCGGCCGGGTGAAGCCGACCACGGACGCCGGCGGCCAGCTGATCCTGCTGTCCCGGGTGAACAAAGAAACGCCGGGCAGCGAGTTCCAGAACATCTACGCGGCGGCCGTTGCGGGCAAGGTGGAGTGGCACCCGATCTTTCTGCCCTGGTCGGCCCGGCCCGACCGGACCCAGCCGTGGTACGACGCCCGCCGGGCGGACTCGCTGGCGATCGACGGGACACTCGACAACCTCCACGAGCAGTACCCCGCCACCGACGCTGAGGCCCTGGCCCCCCGCTCCAAGGACAAGCGCATCGCCGGCCAGTGGCTCCAGCAGTGCTACACGCCGCTCGACCCCATCCCCGACGCCGGCGGGCTGCTGGCGGGGCTCGACGCGCTCGAGGTGTACGTGAAGCCGCAGCCGGCGCGGAGCTATGTGATCGGCGCGGATCCGGCCGAGGGCAACCCGTCGAGCGACGAGAGCAGCCTGACCGTGCTGGACGCGGCGACCGGCGAGGAGTGCGCGGTGCTGTCGGGGCTGTACGAGCCGGCGGTGTTCGCGGCTCACCTGCGCATGATCAGCGCCGCCTACCACGGGGCGCCGGCGCTGGTCGAGCGGAACAACCACGGCCACGCGGTGCTGCTGTGGCTGGGCGACAACGCGCCCCAGGTGCGCCGGCTGCCGGGGCTGGACGGCCGGCCGGGCTGGGTGTCGTCCACACTGGGCAAGACGCAGCTGTACGCCGACGCGGCGGACGCCTTCCGCCAGGAGCAGACGACGCTCCACAGCATGGGCAGCTACCTCCAACTGGCGAGTATCGAGGGGCGCACGCTGCGGGCGCCCGAGGGGGCGCACGACGACCGGGCGGACAGCTACGCGCTGGCGATCGTGGCCCGGGCGCGGGCTTTGATCGGGGCAGAGCAGGTCAGCGGCCACAGCCGCAATCATAGCGCCGCGCTCCGGTCGCGGCTGGGGGAGGCCTAGAGATGCCAACGAAACGCACGCCGAAGCCGACGACGGACGAGCCGCAGTTGCCGCAGCCCGAGCGGACGGCGATCCCGCCGGAGGAGGCGGAGCCTGCGCCGGAGCGGCGCGACGACCCGCCCCCGGCGCCGGCGTCAAAGCGCCGCCGGTCGAAGAAGGGAACACGCTGATGGGGTCAGGGCTGATGGACGGATCGCTGCTGATGCTTGAGCTGTTCAACAGTGAGATCGGTACGGCGAGTAAGGAGCGGCGCGAGCGCTTCCAGGCGGCGGTGCAGGAACTGATTCTCGCGCTCAAAGCGCGGCGGGTGGCCTTCACGGCGCTGGGCCGCGCGGTGGCCCGCGAGGAGCCGGCCGAAACCGCGCGCGAGATGGTGGCGAAGGCCGAGCAGCGGCTGACGGCCGCGCTAGCCGCGCTGGAGGAGCTGCTGTGAGCGAGCCGTCATATGCGCTGGCCGACCGGCGGCCGAACACCGCGGCAGACCTTCGTCGCGAGCTGGCGGCTCTGGAGCAGGGCAGTGCAGCGTACTACACGAAGTTGCGCGAGCTGGATGCGCTGGAGCATACGGCGCCCGCGCCGGGCCCGCCGATCATCGCGTCCCACCGCTACCGCATCGACGACGACCAGGGGAGCACGGTTGCTCACGTCGAGATACGCGACGACGCCGGCGTGCTCTGGCTGACCAATCTGTGGGTGCAGGGTTCGAAGCGCGGCCAGGGCTGGGCGGCGGCTCTGCTCGCCCGCGCCGTCGGGGAGTGGCAGGCGCATGACCTCTACCTTCAAGTGGCGCCCTACACCGACCAGCCGATCGATGTCCCCCGGCTCACGGTCTTCTACGGCTCGTTTGGCTTTGCGCCGACCACCGTACCCGGGGTGATGCACCGGCCGGCGCGGCCGTGGACGGGGCGGGCGCCGAAGGGGGAGGCCGGAGATGCGTGAGCCGAATCTGCACGAGTTTGTCATCGACCCGGATTCGACCCGGCGCATGGCTGACCAGGCCGCCCGGGCGCTGGAAGAGTATGCCAAGGCGGTTGCGGCGTCCGCTCCCGCGCTGGCGGCGGCGAGCACGGCGGGCCTGCGACTTATGGCGGCCGACAAGGCGACCGCCGCCGAGCGATACCTTACAGACGAGCGGATGCAAGAACTCTTCGGCGGGCCGCCGCGGAACCGGCACGAGCGGCGGAAGTGGGCAGCGATCCAGCGGAAGCGAAGATGAGCGGCGAGCTCTGCATCCATGACTGGTTCTGGCCGCCGCCGCAGGAGTGGCGCGGGAAGGCCGAGGGATCGATCGCGGTGCGTATGCCGCCGGAGCGACACGCGGCGATGGACGAGCTGGCGCGGCGCTACGCCGTTGGCGAGACGCTGCGCGTGGTGGTGATGATCGGGGGCGTCCAGCGCTGGGCGCGAGTGACTAGCTTTGCGTGGGCTGACGGAGCGCTGTCGGTCGAGTGGGTGGAGGAGTGACACATGGCCGGGTTGACCGCACGTTTCAACAGCTTCTTCCGCCGGCGCCCGGCCGAGGACTCGCCGCGCCGCACGACGACCGATGAGCTTCCGTCATCGCCGCCGCGCACCGGGCTGGTCGACCTGGATCAACGCTTCCGGGCCCAGGACGACCGGCGCTCCTTGATCGAGGACTGCCGGCGGATGCGCCGCGAGGACACGCGCGCGAGCGGGGTGATTGCCACGGTGGCGCGTGACGCGGTGCGCGGCGGGCTCCAGGTACAGGTGGCGGACGGCCCGGACGCACAGCGGGCGCAGGAGAGCGCCGACGCGCTCTTCACGCGGCTGAAGCTCAACCACCGGCTCGACGACTGGATCCGGCTGGCCTTCGACGACGGCGACATTTTCCTGGAGCACTCGGTCGACGAGGATGCGCAGATCGCTCTCGTGACTCGGAAGCCGACGCTGGAGTTCAACCGGGCCAGCGACCGCACCGACCGCTTCGCGGACCCGACGCGGGCCTACTGGTGGGGCGAGAGCTGGACGGGCGACCCACCGAAGGACGCGGTCTGGTTCGCCCAGTGGCAGGTCACGCACGCGCGGTGGGATCACGACGACGGCCAGCGCTACGGGCGGCCGCTGTTTGCCGCTGCCCGCACCGCCTACAAGCGCACGCGCGAGGGGGAGCTGGACATCGCGGTGCGGCGGAAGACCCGGGCCGGGCTGCGGTTCGTCCACAAGCTGATCGGCGCCAGCCCGGAGCAGGTGAACGAGTACAAGCGCCAGAACCAGGATGCGCTGAACGACCCGTTCATCGCGCTGGCCGACTTCTTTGTGAACTTCGAGGGCGGGGTCGAGGCGATCCAGGGGGATGCCCGGCTGAGCGAGATCGACGACGTGCTGCACCACCTGCGCACGTGGGCGATCAGCTCGCCCGTGCCGCTGCCGCTGCTCGGCTACGGCGAGAACGTCAACCGCGACGTGTTGAAGGAGCAGCAGGAGCAGTACCACCTGGCGCTGATGGAGATCACGGGCTGGGCGGTGGGGGAGCTGGTCGAGCCGATCGTCCGGCTCCAGTGGATGCTCGACGGCATCTGGCCGGCCTCGCTGAAGTACACCATCGCCCAGCCGACGACGGAGGCGCTGAGTGCCGAGACGGTCAAGGCCGCGGCCGAGGCGGCGGTGAAGCTGAAGGCGGCCGGCCTGCCGCCGGAATTCCTGTGGCCGGTGGTCGCCCGGCTCATCCCCACGCTCGACGCGGCGGCGGTCGTCGCCGCACTTGCGGCCAACCAGGAGCTGCCGCCCGACGACACGGCGCGGCTGGCGCAGGAGGTGGCAGCGCTCGACGGGGTGCGTGCGGCGCGCATCAGCGAGCTGCTGGGAACGTGGCGCGGGCTGGGGAGGGCGGCGTGAGCCGCGACCTATGCCGCGAGTTGGGGCGCTGGGGCGTGGTTTTCGGCCCGCCCCGCCGGGTGACCCTGCGCGAGGTGGGCTACCGCACCGACGGCGAGTATAGCGATCTGCGCACCGTCCGATGCATGCGGCAAATCGGGGCGACGTCGGACTCGCTGTTCCAGGTCGACCTGGCGGGCGATGGGGGCAACCTGTGGAAGGCGACCTTCACCGGCTTTGTGAGCGCCAACCCGACGCTGACGGAGCGCAACGGCCTCCTGCTCAGCATCGGCCTGTCCACGGCCCTGCCCTGGTGGGATGGTCGCGTGCGCTGGCTGATCGATGGGTTGCACACGCTGGCCGAGGGGCGCTGCTCGTCGGTGGCCTGGCCTGGCGCGTTCGCTGTGCGGCTGCACCAGGCGCCGTCGCCCGTCAACACGGTGCATCTGACCATTGTGTACCAAGGGAGGAGGCTCGTTCGTGGCTAGCCGTCCATCGACCACGCTCCGAATCAGTGTCGCAACCCACGAGAAGCTAAAGAAGTTGGCAGCGCAGGAAGGCAGCACGCTCACTGCGCTGCTTGATCGCATTGTTGAGCAGTTCCGCCGGAAGTGCATTGCCGATACGGCGAACGCGGGGTATGCAGCCATGCGAGCTGACTCTGAGGTCTGGGCAGAGGAGCAGCGCGAGCGGGCAGTGTGGGATGTCACACTGCTCGACGGCCTGCCCCAGACTGTGTCGCCCCTTGACCTTAATCCGAAGGAGTAAGCAACGTGATCGACACGCTCTGGCAACTGTTGCTCGGTTCGCTGCTCGCGGGACTCATTGTGCTTGTCTGGATCGTGATCGGCGCGGTCGTGTGGGGCATGGTGCAGTATGCGCGCGGGAAGCGTCCCGGCACCGGACAGGCAAACAAGGACCGCGGGCCGGGCTCGCTAGAGATCCGGCCCGGCACCACCACCTGGTCGTCCGTGGGCCAAGCCAAAACCATCACGAAAGGCGACACGCATGAACATGCCTGATCTGCAACCGCTGGTGGAGCTCGCCCGCCAGTATGGGATCACGGCCGAGGAGGCCGACCGCTACCGCGCGCTCGCCGACGACAGCGAGTTCCTGCGCGCGGCCTGCGCGGCCCGCGCCCGCGGGGTGGCTCATGCGACAGTCGTCGAGGCGCTTCAGCAGCACCGGCCGATCGCGGACCTCATCCGGCTCCGCAAGCTCGACGAGGGGGCGTAGGTGAGCGAGCGCTTCGTCGTTCGTCCCGAGGGAAAGTACTGGGCCATCTGGTGGGGCCCGACGCTGATCTGTACCTCGTGGAGCGACGAGGCCAGCGCGCAGGCGCTGTGCGACATCCTGGAGGCGCTACGCCAAGAGGACGTGCTTGGCGAGCGTCCGGAGTCCATCTTTGCCGCGATGGAACGGAAGGAGGCCTGGGCGCGGTTCCGCGACCTGCGCCAGGCGGGGAGGGGATAGCGCGTGACCGACGTCGCCGACATCGACCTGGGCGAGCTCGCCGAGGCACAGCAGACCGCGCTGCTGCGCCTGATGCTCTACGTCAGCGGGCGGGTGCATCAGCTCGTGGGCGAGGTGTTCGCCACGGTCGAGCGGCGCGTCCGGGCGGTGGCCGGCGACGATGGGAGCCTGTCGAGCGAGAGCTACTTTGGCCTGCGTGAGTCGGCCGACGCTGCCTGGGCGACGTTCCGCAAGGACTACCAGGACCTGCTGACCCAGGCGCGGCGCCACGCGGCGGCCATCCCCTACGGCGCGCTCGCCGCCCAGCACGACACGCTGGCGGCGGGTGTTGCCGGGGCGGCGACGGAGGCGCGGCAAGGGCCGTCGGCCAAATTCGTGGCCGACCTCGACGACGTGATCGCGGCGGCGGATGCTCGGGTGCTGGGCGGCCTGAAGTTAAGCCAGCGCCTGTGGCAGCTCGACAACGGCGGCCAGGAGGGGCTGGAGCTGACGCTGCTGACCGGCATCGCCGACGGGCAGAGTGCGGCGCAGCTGGCGCGCGAGCTGGAGCAGTATCTGGGCGCCGGGGCGGAGTGCCCGCGCTGGACGTGGCAGCGGCTGCGGCTCAGCAAGAAGCGCATTGCCGCCGGCGACACCACCGGCCTGGTCGGCAGTTCGCCGTGTGCGGCGAAGGGCGTGGCGTTCAACGCACTGCGCCTGGCGCACACGGAGCTGACGGCCGCGCACCAGCTCGCGGCCGCGCTGGCCATGGCCCGGTCGCCCTGGGTGGAGGGGGTGGCGATCCGCCTGTCGGGTGCGCACCCCAAGCCCGACATCTGTGACCAGCACGCCGACGGCGGCCCGAACGGCGGCGGGGTGTACCCGGTGGGCGATCAGCCTGTGCCGCCCTACCACCCCTTTTGCCTGTGCTACCAGGCGCCGGTGCTGGTGCCGGCCGACACGTTCCGCGCGCGGCTCGCCGCCTACGTGGTCGGAACGGGCGACGCGGCACTCGACGACTACCGCGCCTGGCTTGGCGTGGAGCGGGAGGCCCTGCCGCTGACCTCCCTGATCCCGATCCTGGCCCTGGCCCTCGCGGGCTGGCTCACATCCGACCCCGATGACATGGAGGACCTCATCAATGCAGACCCCGCCGGAGCGTGAGCAGCCCGCGACGCCGGCGCCCGAGTGGCTGCCGCTCATCAGTCGCACGATCACCGGAAAGACCGTCGCGCACTACAACCCCACGACGAACGAAATCGCCGTCAGCCGTCGCTGGCATGGCGACAACATTCGTGCGGTGGGCCCGCTTCCCGACGCCGATCCGATCCTCGACGATTGGGTGCCGGTCGTCGGGGTGAACTTCCGCGTGCGGCTGTGCTTCTACAATCCGTCCAAGCACCAGGTGAAGATTAGCTTCCGCCGCTACGGCTCCTGGATTGAGGACCGGCTGAAGCTCCCCGCCCGTCGCGCGCCCGCAAATGCAGACGACACGGTGTAGTGAGCGCGTGGTATAGTTCTCTCCGTTTCACCGCGACAACGGAGGGTGCAATGCAGAACGTCCTGAACTGGTGGCGAGGGCTATCGGGTCTTTGGCGCGTCGTCGTTGCGACCTGCGGTGGCAGTGTCGTGCTGTGTGTCGCGTCCGCCTGCCTATTTGTGGGTTCGGCTGCTTTTGTCGGTGTTGTTCAGGGAACACGTCAAGGCATGGGGTTGGACCCGACGTGGACCCCGCGACCGGCTGCGGGCGGCGCGGCTGAGCCAGGTGTGGTGATTAGGGTGCCCACCGTGGTGACGACGCTCGTTCCCCTAGACACACCGGCCCCGAGCAATACACCAGCACCTACCGAAACCTCGACTTCGACCGACACCCCAGTTCCGACCAACACTCCTGTTCCGCCGACCGCAACAAAAGCACCAACAGCCCAACCAGCGAGCAGTGGGGCGTCAGGGGGTAAGGTGAGCCGCGCGGATTTTGGCGAAGCGTGGCCCTTGACGATTGAGGAAGGCACGCTCGCCTGTGTTCCAGGTAATCGGATCGTATTGTTTGCGAACGGCCAAGTTTATGCGGTGAACGGATTGGCGCGAGGTAATATGGCGCAGCGAGGATGGCGCGACATTCAAGAAATTTGGGCTGATGCGCCAGGCGATTTGGGACTGAAGAAAGATATAGGTCCATTAATTGAGCGCGGTCTTACCCTTTGCTCATAAGTGTGTTGCACAATGGTTGACATATCCCCTATAATCAGGCCAGGCATGTCCGACGTATAGGACAGCCGCCTGATCCGGGGTAGCGCAGGAGCAGCGCGTCGGGCTCATATCCCGAAGGTCGCCGGTGCAAATCCGGCTCCCGGTACCAATGCTCCAGTTGTAACGGTGGTTGCGTGGGCCGTCCGCTGAGCTAGCGCAGCGTTGGCGCCGGAAACCCTACCCGGCACCTGACAATTTATCTCCCCGAGCGACCTTGTATCGCCTGTTTGCGCCCCTGCCGCGCCTCACGCCGCGGCAGGGGCGTTTGCATGGCCAAGCCACTCCGAAAGCTTTCCCCCGGGCGCCCGCTCGTCGACGCGGTGCGTGCCGCCCTCCCCCCCGATCGCCAGCCGCTCGACGAGCTCGTGAAGGGCTCGCTCGATTACACGATGGCGATGATCCGCTCGGCGTTCTACCGCCAGTTCCGCAGCTCCTACACCTACGACAGCGGCACCTATATCTACATCGAAGAGATCTTCGACGGGTATGTGATCGTCCGCGCCGAGGAGCTGCCCCCCGACGAGTACTACTACGTCACCTACAGCCGCGACGAGCAGGGTGTGTACAGCTTCACCCCCCGCGACCAGTGGGAGAAGGTGGAGCTGGGCTACCGCATTCAGGCCGTGACGAGCGAGGCGGCCCGGCAGGCGGCGCGCGAGATCGCCGAGACAACGCCGCCCGCGCCCCCGGCGCCCCCGGAGCGGCGCCGGGTCGAGATCGTCGAGACCCTGACCGTAGCCCCGCTGGAGGAGGCCAACGCCAAGACGGGTGCCCGGCGCATCACCGGCTACGGCATCACCGCCGACGCGATCAACAAGAACGGCCGGCGCTACAGTCGAGCGGTGCTCGACGCCGCGCTCACCGAGGCGCGGCAGAACCGCCAGCAGCTCGGCGCCCGCGCGGTGCTGGGCGAGAGCGGCCACCCCAGCGACAAGGGCCAGCGGGCCGAATTCCTGGAGACCATCGTCCGCTGGGACGACTGGGCGATCGAGGAGGACGGCCGCACCAAGGTCAGCGGCATCATCGTGCCGACCTCGAAGGGCCGCGACGCGATCACCCTGATGGATCACGAGGTGTTGCCCGGGCTGAGCCAGCGCGCCTGGGGCTACGCCGACCTGATCACGGTCGACGGCCAGAAGGTCGAAGACATCACCGAGCTACACATCTCCGGGTACGACCTGGTCCTCGAGCCCAGCGACCCGAACGGCGCCGTCACGATGCTGGAGAGCCGCCGCCCGTCGGCAGCCTCCGCCCCGACCCCCACCACCCGTAAGGAGGCACGACCCGTGGACGAGGACCAGCTGACCCTGGAGGCGCTCAAGGAGCGCTACCCCGATCAGGTCAAGGCCATTCTGGCCGAGGCCGACGCCAGCCGGCGCGACGCCGAGCACAAGAAGCTCCAGGAGCAGGCGCGCCTGGACGCCATCCGCGACGAGGCCCGGGCCCAGGCCCTCGCCGAGGCCAAGGCCGAGCACGGCAAGGAGCTCGCCGCCGTCCAGGCCGAGAAGCAGCGGCTGGAGGAGGCCGAGCAGCGCCGCAAGGTCAACGATCACATCGCCGCGGTGGTGGCCAAGATCGACGCCTACAACGGTGCCACGCGGCAGCAGCTCGTTGAGGACGTGCAGGCCGACGCCCCCAAGACTGTCGAGGAGGCCGACGCCCTGCTCGCCCGTCGGCGCAAGACCCTGGACGCCGCCCTGGCGCAGGCCGAGCTCGGCCGGCAGGGCCGCCCCTCCGGCCAGGTGCAGGTGGTCGGCCCGGTGATCGAGAGTGCGACGGGCCACCCGGCCTACGCGAAGCCGGCGCTCGAACTGCACGAGGCGCTGGTGCGCGGCAACCACGCCACCCCGCGCCCACACCTGATGACGGCCCCGCAGACCGTCAACGAGCGGTTCACGGCCGAGATCCTGAAGAAGTTCGACGAGCAGAACCGCCACCACCTCCAGCAGGAGGCGCGGCAGTGGGACGAGGCGGAGACCACCGCCGACCTGAATCTGCCCTACACGGTGGCGCGCACCATCGTGGCCGAGGCGACCCCGATGCTGGTGGCCCCGTCGATCTTCGACGTGCAGCTCACTGACGCGGCGCCGACGCGCATCTACTTCGAGAAGTACCAGGGCGAGACGGGCTCCGAGCCCACCATCAACAACGAGGTGCTGGTCGCCGCGCATGGGGCGTGGGTGGCCCTGGCCAACAAGGCGCTGCGCTTCGGCACCGTGGTGGTGACCAACACGGCCGGGACCACGACCTACGTCGAGGGTACCGACTATGTGATCGACTACATCGAGGGCCGGGTGATGGCGCTGGCCGCCGGGTCTATTACCAACAGCCAGTCGCTCTACGTCGATTACACGTACGACGCGATCCGGCGCGGCGAGATGGCGGCGATCAAGCGCGGCAAGCAGACCCTGCTCTACAAGACGCTCGAGATCCACGCCAACCGCCTGGCCGGGCAGATCAGCCGCGAGGCGGTGGTCTTCGGCCGGTCCCAGATCAACTACGACGCTACCACCCGGATGCTCGCCGGCATCACCCGCCGGATCGCCGAGGTGATCGACCGCGGCATCCTGCTGCGCGGCCTAGCCGCCGTGCTGAGCCTGCCCGGCAACTCGGGCGGCACGTGGGTGTCGGCGAGCGACCCGCTCACCGATCTGGAGGCGAAGATCGGCTACGCCAAGGTTAAGGTGGCCGGCCGCTACTACCAGCCGGAGTTCGTGCTGATGTCGATGTCGAACTCCGACCGGCTCAGTAACTCGGAGCGCTTCACGAACAACGGCCAGCGGGCCGACGCCGCACTCGATACTGCGACCGGCATGGTCGGCCGCATCAAGGGCCTGCCGGTCTTCTCGACCACGCAGTTCCCCGACAGCCACATCCTCGTCGGCACCCGCGAGCTCGTCCAGCACCGCATCTTCCAGGCGATGGTGCTCCGCGGGCCCTTCCCGACCTACTCGACCGACGGCGAGCTGATCGCCGCCGATCAGTACTACGCCGAGCAGTTCGACGGCACGGACGCCCACATGCCGGAGAAGGGCGCCTACATCAAGGTCGCCTAAGCTCGCGCTGTTCCGCTTCGCGTTCGGGGAGGGGCCGCCCCCTCCCTCCCACCTACGAAAGGCAGGGCCCATGTCTCAGGTTACGGTGAAGAACACGGGCAAGGAGCCCGTTCTGCTCGCCGGGCACTTCCTCAGCCCGGGGGAAAGCCGCACGGTCAACATCGCCTTCTACAACCAAGTGGACGACGGCCAGAAGGGCGACCTCGAGATCGTCGAGGGCACGCCCGCTCCCACCCCGGTTGTCGACCCGATCGCCGGCCCGCAGCCGGCCGCCGGTGCGGTGGCCGTCCCGCCCACCTCCGGCATCGCCGACGACGCGGCGACCGGCCAGCTCGCCCCCGGCTCAGTGACCGACCCGGGCTTCCAGAGCTACCTGGAGGCCGAGCGGGTCCGGGCCGAGGCGCAGGCCGCCGTCGACCAGGTGTCGCAGCCGCACCCGGACCCGGCGCCCGAGCACCAGCCGACGATCGAGGCCCAGGCCGCGGTGCGCGACGCCGCCCAGGAGGCGGCCCCCGAGCCGGAGCCCGAGCCGGAGCCCGAGCCGGAGCCCGAGCCCGAGCCGAAGCAGCCGGCCGCGCGGAAGCGCGGGAAGTAGGACGAGCGGCGGAGGAGGAACCGGATGGCCCAGCGGCTCGCAGACCTCGTCAGCCGGCTCTGCGCGGACGTCCCGCCCCTGAGCGGCGTCCCTGACCCGAGCCAGGCCGCGGATGCGGTCAAAGATGCCGTCGCCGAGCTGACCGACCGGGCCCCGGCTGCCCGGTCGGTCACCGTCTCGGTGCAGCGGGGCACGGCCGCCTACGCCCTCCCCGCCGACTTCCTCCGCCTGCGGAGCATCAGCGGCCTGCCCGCCTACGGGTCACTGATCGTCGCCGCTGAGGGGCTGATCCCGATGGGCGGGGCCACGTCCGCCCGCGACAGCGAGCGGTTCACTGTCGACGGTGGGCAGCTTACCATCTCGCCCACGCCGGCCTACACGCTCACCCGCGACCTGGCCTACGACGCCGCCTACCTCCTCGACGAGAACGACGTGTACCCGCTGCTGTCCGACGCGCTGGGGCGGGTGGTGCTGCTGAAGGCCCGGGCCAACGCGCTGCGCCTCCAGGCCACGTTCACGGCGCGCCAGGCCTGGCAGTACCAGCAGGGCGACGAGCGGGTGAGCAAAGAGAAGCTGTCGGCCGCCCTGCGCGAGCAGGCGACCGACTTCGACGGGCAGTTCGCCGCGGCCGTCGCCCGCGTGCAGCAGGGCGGGGGCAACGGGACGGTCACACCCTACGGCAGTCGTGCGCGGGTGACCTTATGAGCCTGATGGACGCCGACGACTGGGCGCAGATGCGCGCGGACCTCGCCAGCGCCCGCGGCGACAACGAGGTGACGATCACCGTGCTCAACCGAACGACCACCCCCGCCACGCAGCGGGTGCGGATCGTCGGAGCGGGCGGGCAGGCTGTGCGGGTCGGCAACGACGAGACGGCCGAGACGCGCGGGCCGGTGCTGGTGAAGGGGCCGGCCGACCTGGACATCCAGGTGGGCGACGAGTTCGCGGTGGCGGGCGTGGGCTATCTGGTGACGTTTGTCGACCCGCAGCGGCGGGTGCGGACGTCGGCCGAGGCAAAGGTGCGCCAGTGACGGTCGAGCTGGACATCCGGTGGCAGGGCTCGCCCGAGGCGCTGGAGCGGGCGGCCCTGGCCTACCTGGAGCGCACCAACGAGCGGCTGGGGGCGGCGATCAGCCAGATCGTCGACCTGCTGGAGAGCGAGGCGCGGAAGAACGCGCGGTGGACCGACCGCACCAAGCAGGCGCGCGAGGGCCTGACCGCCGCCGCGCTGTCCAGTCTGGCCGCCCGCGACCTCGTCCAGATCTACCTGTTCCACGAAGCGCCGCACGGCGTGTTCCTGGAGCGGTCCCGCGGGGCGAAGTGGGCGATCATCATGCCGACGATCGAGCGGCTGCTGCCGCAGATTCGGACCATCCTGGAGGGGGTGCTGCGGTGATCGCCACCATCGCCGCCACGCTCCGCGCGGACGCCACGTTCATGGCCGGCATGGCGGGCGGGCTCTACGACGGCGTGGTCGAGATCAGCCGGCAGACCACCCCGGCCGCCTTCGACCCGACCACGGCCCGGCTGAAGGGGCCGGCCGCGCTGGTGAAGGCTGGCACGGCGACGAGCGTCGGCCCCGGCCGCCGGGCAATGCTTCAGGTGGTGCGGCTGTTTTTGTACCAGCTCGGGGGCACATCGGTGATCGAGCCCGCCCGGCGTCGGGCCTTCGCCCTGCTGCACGGCCAGAGCATGCCACTGGGGCCGGGCGAGGGCACGCTGTACGAGATCGTCCATCTCGACGACGACATGGGCGGGAGCGACGACGCGCTCTTCGGGGCAGCCCTGATTATCTGCCGCTTCCAGGCGGTCCTGATGAGGTAGCGATGCGGATCGTCTTCACCGGCCCGAGCTTTGTGCGCCGCGTCGTCGAGCCCTACTCCTGGGAGCCGGGCCCCGAGCCACGCGTGCAGGAGGTGGCCGATCCCGCCCTGGCCGCCGAGCTCCTGACCCTGCCGGGCAGCAGCCTGGCCTCGGGCGAGTTTGTCCTGGCCAAGGACGAGCCGTTGGCCGCCCTCGGGCTGACGCTCGACCAGATCGTCACCCTCGCGCTGGAGGCCAAGGTCGCCAGCGTGTCCGACCTCGCCGCGCTGCGCCCCACGACGGCGCTCGCCGACGCCCTTGCTGCGCCGCTCTCCACCCTGAAGCGCTGGGTTGCTGATGCCCGCGCCCACACCACCCCGGAGGCGTAGCCATGCCCCTGACTGGAAGTGTTGCCGCATACGGTATGCGGGAGATCAAGATCGTCCCCGCCAGTGGCGGCGCCGTCGCCCTGCCCTGGGCGCAGACGATGAAGTTCACGGAGGAGGCCAGCTCCAACGAGCTGAAGGGCGACGACAAGATCGTCGCCACGGTCACCACGCTGGAGTCGATGAGCTGGGAGCTGGAGGCCGGCGGTATCTCGCTGGAGGCCTACGCGGCGCTCACCGGGCGGACGCTCACGGCGGCCGGCACGGGCAACACCGAGACCTCGACCATGAAGGCGTCGGGCGGCGACAGCTACCCCTACGTCAAGCTCTACGGCCGGGCCATCACCGACGACGGTGACTTCCACGTGAAGTTCTACAAGGCCAAGGTGACCAGCCTCGAAGGCGAGATGAAGAACGGCGAGTTCCTCGTCACCAAGTGCGAGGGCACCGCCATCGACGACAGCACCAACGGCATCTGCCAGATGGTGCGCAACAAGACCGCCACCGCCCTGCCGTCGACCTAGTTCCTGCCGCACGCGCGGCTTGATGCCCCGCAGCGGGCCGGCGTTCCAACCGGCCCGCCCGTCTCCCCCAGGAGGAGCCCGTGCCCAAGACGCCCACCCCCATTCCCGCCGCCCCTACCCCACCCGCCACGCCCGCCCCGCTCGACCTGCGCGACTGGCGCAAGAAGCGGGTTGGCACGTTTGTGACCTCGGACGGCCTCGCCCTCACCTACCGCAAGATCCACCTCGCCGACCTGGCCGCTCAGGGCGTCGTGCCGATGCCGCTCTTCGCCAAGCTGGAGAAGCTTCAGACTGGCGACACCAGCGCCGTGCTGAACGAGATCGACGATCTGGTCGTTGCGATCAACGCTGTGGTCTGTGCCACGGTCAAGCAGCCCCATGTGCTGAGCGTGGAGGCGGCCAACGCGCTGATCGACCAGGTGCACGCGACGTTCGCCGGCACGGCCGTGCGGCGCGAGGAGGTCGCGGCGTGGCTGGACGCGGCGGCTGCTGGCGAAGAGGCTCCCGAGCTCGACGACCCCGCGCGGGCGGAGCTGGTGGCCCGCTACATCGGCGCGGTGCTGGTGACCGACATCGCGTTTGAGGATCGCATGGCGCTCTTCACGCTGCTCACGGAGGAAGCGCAGCAGCTCGCCACCTTTCCTGGAGCGGCGTGACGAGGTCTACCTGCTCTACACGATCGCCAAGGAGTTCGGCCAGCGGCCCAGCAGCCTGATGAAGACCGACTGGTCGGACTTCATCATCGACCTGAACGTGATGGTTGTCGGGATGGATGAGACGAGCCGGCGCCAGGACCCCAAGCGGAAGCACGAGCGCCGAAGCAGCACGAAGCCGGCCGCGCGCGGTGGCTTCGCCCCGCCGACCGAGCTCGCGCGCTTTCAAGGCCAGGGCATCGACATCGTGGAGATGGAAGTCCCGCCCGACGGAATCTGGTGAAAAAACGACAGCCTGTCCTTGCTGGGACAGGCTGTCGTGTGTACACTTCCCTGCGTTCCCTCTTCACCACCAGGAGGCATCATGCAGGGGTTACGTGCGTTTTGGAATCGGAGCTTGCTTAACAAAGCTATTATTGTGCTTGGGTTGTTTGTTTCGTGCTGTGGCTGCATTCCCGGGATTGCCCTCAACACGCTTAGTCGGAGTATTCGCCAGACAGCCTCAATTCCGACTGGTACGGCTTCCCAAGCTGCACAAGTCTCTCCAACCGCAGTGTTAACCGCTCTGCCTGCTTCGGCTGAATCGACTATGCCACCCTCCCCCGCTGCGCCACCCTCCCCCACGAGCATTCCAACATCTCGCCCACTACGCACAAGTCCGCCCTTGCCGAATCGTACTACTATGCCAACGACAGCGCCAATGTACGCCTCAAATGGATTGGGCCTGGAGCGAGTTAGTTTTGAGCGGCAGCATGGAAGTCCAACTAGGGAAAGCGGTGGCTTCGTTTTCTATGGCCCAAGTCTTTCGGTAATGTACCTTGAAGATGTAGCGTGGATTATCGATTATTCCTACCGTGAAGTGCGAGTATCAAGAGACGAAGCCCGCGCGCTTGCGCAAGCCCTGTTACCGTCTGATGTTGAGTACCGTGAATCATTCATGAATAGCACTGGTTCTATGGTAGACCGCTATTACAGCGCTTCGCTCATTGAACGCTTCCCTGATAAGGTGGGTGGTTTTAGTTTGTGGACAAACGGCGAGCCCGGCGATATTGCGGTTGTCTATCGCATGGATGGTCAGGGGGTGTTTGGTTTTAATATTGGTATTGGACAGAACCCGTAAAAAAGCACGAAAGCGACCGGAGTTTCCGATCGCTTTCGCGGGAGGCGCATCCCTAACTTGCCGCACCTAGCCCAGCCATGCCCCACCGAGCCTCACCGGACCATACCTCGGCATACCTCGCCGTACCATACCTCACCACGCCCCATCGTCTTCCCCTTGCGGGGATGGTGCCACGTTCACGCCCGTGGCGAGCGCCGCCCGCTTTATTGACCGCTGAGGGGCATCCTGCTGTCGTCGTACCAGACCGTAACAACCGCTATAGTCTTGCCGTTCGCCGGGTTTGATGATAGTTGCTCGTTGATCGTTACCACCTGGGGTGCTGTGAGCTTAGAGTCGTGGAAGAACTCCAATGCTTTGCTATGAGCGATTTGGAGGGCCTGCCCCGGATCATCCTCCTGAATCCAGAACGTTTTCAGTTTGATCGCCATTCATCACTCCCTTGTCTTGTTGCGCCACACTTAGTCTAGTTACTGGTCGCCGGAATCCGGCTCCGGATCAGGCTCCCTGATAAACAAGTCGCCTGGTGTGCAGCCGAAAAAGCCACAAAGCCTATCGATCGTCTCAAAGTCAATCCGCTTCGACTTGCCCGAGGACAGCGTACTGATCACGGACTGGGAGACACCGGCACTTGCAGCGATCTCTGTCTGCTTTAACGGCGGCATGCCACGCTCAGCCCGCGTCACATTCATGCGAGCAATGAGCAGCGGCACCGCGCTCCGGACGGGCATAGTGATGCTTTCTGGCATGCCGACTCTCCTATTCCGATAGTAGCACCACGCCCCGATTATAGCAAGTGCGTATCCCTATGTCAATAGCTCTAATTGTATTGACATTGCGATTGCACTATGGTATACTTAGCACATACAAGCAAGCGGCCCCACGGAAGCTGTCACCTTCCCGCAGGGCCTGACCACCAGGAAAGGCTAGGTTCCCCAATGGCTACCAGCGATTTTACCACCATCCGCACGGCCCACCTGCTGGACTTCATCGTCGAGGCCGTGGACAACGCCCGCGAAGCGGCCAGTGTCTCCCCTTCCTGGCTCCGCGCGATCGATAGCGCCTACGATTTTTTGCTCCAGGCCGACGCGATCAGCTACGACCTTGACCACCACGCCATCCGTGTCGAGAGCGCGACCGAGGCGGGCGTGTTCTACGTGAGCAACGGCGATTGCCAGTGCCGCGCCTTCACGCACGGCAAGGGCATCTGCTGGCATCGCGCCGCCGCTCGCATCGTGCGCCGCGCCCTGGACTTGCAGGCGGAGGCGGCCCAGCTCGCCGCCGATCTGGCGGATGAGCAGGCCGACCGGGATGCTGAGAGCGCCGTTGAGGTTGACGAGCGCGACGCCGACTGGCTGGTGTTCAGCTCGGGCGATGTGACCGTGAGCGTCGAGTCCAACCGCTGTGCCATTATCGGCCACGGGGTCAACGAGGACGTAGCCCGCGATCAGCTCGCCGCCTTCGCGGCTGCCTTCACCCGAATCGCCGCTAGCCCTGCTTTCCGCTCCGCCCTCGCCGCTTAACCCTCAGCTCGCAGGGGCGCCGGCTCAACCGGCGCCCCTCTCAGGAGCATTGCTATGCCCTGCGATGATTTCCATCACGAACCTACTCCCACCGAGCTTGCGTTCTTTAGTCGCCTTGTCGCCAAGTATCGCGCTCGTACATGGCTTTCCCTCCAGGCTTGTCAGGAGCGCGCTGGCCGCTGGCTTATGCAGCAGGTGGAAGCGTAAAGATGCCTCGGAGAGAGTCGCACAAGCGAGCAATCGCGCGAGATGGGCGCTGCCTATTGTGCGGTGGAACCGACCGCCTGAGCGCCCATCACATCCGCCCACGCCAGTTCGGCGGCCAAACCCACAGCGACAACCTTGTAACAGTGTGCCGAGGCTGCCACCTGGCCCTACATCACGCGGCAGATCGTATTGCCGCTCTGATCATCTGGGGTTGCTGGGGATTCGTTCTTCGGTTAAAGCAAGGAAGGAACATGCGATGAGTGACGCGACGATCAACCCGACGCAGATCACCCGGCGCCTGGACACGGGCCGGCTCACCCTCTCGGATGATGGCAGCGTGGCGCTAGAGAAGGACGACGGCGATCTCCTCCTGGCCTTGACCCCGGCGGAGACATTCGACCTGGCCGAGCTGCTGCGCTCTCCCGGCGCAGCCACCATCCTGCGGCGTTCCTTCCTGCTTCGACAGGCCCGGAAGTGAGGTCGCTCATGCCCACTGATCTTGTCTTGTTTGAATACGACGGTAGCGAAGTCATCTTCGATTCGTCGGCAGAGCACTGGAATCTCAACGCCATGCACCGGGCGGTCGGCGGCGCGCCCAACAAGGCGCCGGCTCAGTGGCTACGCAATCAGCACGTACAGGACTTGATCGCAGCGCTGGCGGAGCGCGAAAACTGTGCAAATTCGCATAGTTTACTGGCAGCGCGTAGCGGGCGCACAGGTGGCACCTGGGCGCACTGGCAGATCGCAGCCGCCTATGCTCACTACCTCAGCCCGCGTTTCTATCTGCAATGGAACGAGTGGGCGATGGCCTACCGGCGGGGCGGCGCCCCCGCCAATCACCAGGAAGCACGCCTGGTCGCGCTTGAACAGCAGACGAGTGAACTGCTGCGCCGGCTCGCCGCCCTGGAGGCTCCGCCAGCCCTGCCAGCTCTCCCCGTGCCGATTCCATCGGAGGTTGAAACAACCGCTGTCCTGGCAGATCGTCTTGCCGATTCCTACTGGCAAGCAGGAAAACCACTTACGATCCGCGCTCTGGCAGAAGCATTCGATCTGACCATCGGCGGCGCGCGGATGCACTTCATGCGCATCCGCCACGCTCAACGCGCCCGGTGGGAGGCAATTCGGCTACGAAACGAAGCTGGGAGGGGCGCCCCGTGCATCGCGCTCCGCCCCCGCCGACATGAAGCAGAGGAAGGGCAGTAACCGTGGGCAACCTGTTGACCGCAACCATCATGATCCGGGGCGTGCGTCCGCTGCTGTGGCACTGCTTTGGCCCAGACTCGATCCCTCTGGAGAAGCAAGAGCGCACGGGCGTGGCGGGCAACGATCCGGAAGAGTGGCGCAAAACCGTGCTCTATACCTCGGATCGGCAACTATATCTCCCGAGCACTTATGCATTCAGTGTATTGCGGGAGGGTGCAAAGTACACGAAGAAAGGCAAGGGCAGCATTCAGTCCGCTATGGCGGCCACGCTTCAGGTGACAACCGACCGTCTGCTGTTCGACCGCTACATGCCCGAGTCGATCACCCGCGACGAGTCACAGCCGGTATACCTCCATGTGTCCTCTGTGCGAAACCCGGCAACAAAAAGCCGCAATGTCAGGTATCGCATTGCGGCCGGGCCTGGCTGGACGACCGCGTTCGGCATTCTGTGGGACAAAACCATCGTGAGCCGTGGCGAGATGGAGGCCGTAGCCCGCGATGCGGGCGTGCTCTCGGGGTTGGGCGACGGGCGGGGGATCGGGTTCGGACGCTTTGAGATTGTGAGTTTCGACGTTCAGGAGCGGTAACACGCTTCGGGGCGGCCACAATCCGGTGGGGCGTGGTAGGGTCAGGTTAGGTCTGGCATGGCATGGTTAGGTCTGGCAGGGTTGGGTAAACACAATGGGAGTAAAGCGGCAGCCGCGCGAGATATGGGCCGAAACACGGCGCGCTGTCCTGGCGCGCGACGGCTATACTTGCGTGCGCTGTCGCATTCCTCTCACGGAACGAACGGCCAACATTGATCACATTCAGAGCGGCCGCTATGGGGGCAACGGGTTATCCAACCTCCGCACTTTGTGTCGCCGCTGCCATGTGCTGCGAGCTGACAACCGGCATCGGGGGATGATAAGCAAGGCCCTTGCCGATGGTATCATTCCTCCAAACTGGCGCGAATTGGTATGGGAGGGCTAGGCGATGACCAGCCGTGCGACTATTATCTGCTGTGCTACGAAGTACACGTTTGATGACGAGGAATCGATTGCATACCTTATTCGCCTGGCAGAACAGAACAACTTGGCATGGTGGCGCAGCGGGAGGGTGCTGCTGATCGGTGAGCAAATTCTGAGAGTGGATGCTGGGCGGCCGCCAGTTGAGTTCGATATGCATCAAGTGCAGCGAGCTATCGCGCGAGTATCGGAGCGCCTCAGGTTGGCACACCTGGGCAAGAAAGCGGAACTGTTCCTTCACGAGCTATAGCGATTGACGGCCAACGTATAATAAGCCAAGCCGCGCCCTTGCCGCGCCCGTCCTCCCCCGCGCCCCTGTAGCGCCCGACCACCGGGCGCTTTCTCATACCTCGCGACCTTGCTTCGCAGCCCGTTCCCGCGCCCCTGTAGCGCCTCTCTGCTCAGGGGCGCACTATGTCGGCCGGATCGTTAGGTTCCGTCAGGGGATCTATCAATCTCAATGTTTCCTCGCTGAGCCGTGCGGCAGCGCAGGTTACGAAGAGTTTCCAAGAGATCCGCCAGGCGTTCAACGCTCTGGGCAGCGCGAGTGCCGCTGACGCCCAACGCATTAGCCAATCATTCACTGAACTAGCTCAGGCGCCTTCCCGCATTGCCGGGGCACTTGCTCCCCTCCGTCAATTTAGCCAAGACTTCCGCCAAGCGGCTGACAGTGCTCAACAGTCGGTCGCTCGTATCAGTGCAACCGGCGTGCAGCTTGGCGCAGTTGGTACTCAGGCTCAGCGAGCCGCCCCCCCCATTCAGCAAGTTGACACAGCGCTGTCGCGGGTCCGATCAACGGTTAGTACTCTAGATGGTCCGCTGTCTACTGTTAGTCAGCGGTTACAGGCGCTTGGCAGTCAGTTCACCCGAGTTGGCGCAACCCTCAGCGTTGCCATAACAGCGCCGCTCGCTGCGGCCGCAGGCGGTGCATTGCGGGCGGCGGGAGAGTTCCAGCAAAGCCTTAATCTACTCCAAGCTGCGTCTGAGGCAACCGATTCCCAGATGGAGCAGCTACGCCAGCGAGCGTTTGAGCTTGGTGGCGATCTAACCCTCCCTGGAACAAGCGCAGCCGATGCAGCGGCCGCGATGTTGGAGCTGAACAAGGCGGGTTTGTCGGTTTCAGACACGATGGCTGCGGCGCGAGGAACACTGCAACTTGCCGCCGCTGCACAGACCGACAACGCGACTGCTGCGATTCTAATTTCGAGCGCCCTGAACACTTTTGGCCTTAGTGGTGAAAAAGCAACAATTATTGCCGATCAGTTTGCTGCTGCGGCAAATGCGGCTTCGGGCGATGCTGTTGACTTCGGACAGGGGTTGGCACAGGCGGGTTTTGCATTCAGCTCACTTACAAGCGATGCATATCCCGCACTCCAAGCTGCAACCGACCTGACGACAGGACTGACGGCACTTCAGAAGGCGGGCTTGTCCGGCAGTGATGGGGCGACGGCGCTTAAAAATGCGATTATCAAAATTCAGGCTCCAACCGCTGCGGGCGCCGCCGAACTTTCCCGACTCGGCATTGCGACCACCAATGCACAAGGCCAGTTCCTCCCGTTCCAGCAAATCCTCGCCAACCTAGAGCGTGGACTTGCTGGCCTTACACCTGCACAGCGAGCGGCCGCACTCAACACCGTTTTCTTGTCCGATGGCATGAAGGCCATCATCCCATTGCTCCAACTTGGAACCAGTGGCTTTGCTTCATTGCAATCGGAGATTACCAAGGAAGGCGCTGCTGCTGCTGCTGCTGAAGCCTACAACAAGGGTCTGTTGGGCGCGCTCGATGGTCTACAAAGCGCGTTCCAGACAGCCGGCCTTGCCGCTGCCGATCCATTCCTGGGTCCACTGGAAGCCATCATCAGAAAACTGGCGGAAGTTGTCTCCTCCTTCGCCACAGTTGATCCCGGTATCCGTAGTGCCATCGTGGCATTTTTGGCTGTCGCCGCAGCCGTCGGCCCGCTAAGCCTCATCCTCGGAACAATCACAAGCGCCCTCGTTGCAGTCAATGTGCCGCTCGCGCTGCTTGCTGGCGCTGGCGCGGCGGTAGGCACTGCCTTTGTTTCCGTCGCGTCTCAACTTGGACTTCTTGGCCCCGTCCTAGAACAGCTCCAGCGACTTGCGTCTCTTGCCGAAGAGGCGCTTGTTGGAATAGCTAGCGCTGCCGTCGGATGGGGCTCGGGCCTGATCGAGGCCTACGCCGACGGCATGGCGGCCGCCGTAGCTTCTGTCGTGGCGGTGCTGAGCCAGATCGGCGATGCCATTGCCTACTGGCTGACCCCTGGCTCGCCGCCACCCCTGCTCCCGAACCTCGATGTGTGGGGGAAGGGCGCGGCTGAAGCCTGGCTGGAGGGGTGGACCGAGGCCGACCTGGGGGCGCTCAACACGCTGGGCGACCAGGTGAGCGGGCTCATCCGCTCGTTCGGCACGGCGTTGGGGGCGAGCGACCAGACCATTGTTGAAGCGATGGTTGGCTCCCAGTCAGCCGTAGAAGCCGCAATCGACGAGCTGCGTCGTACCGGCGAGGTGTCCGAGGCGGCATTCGCCGGCATCCGTGACGCGGCGGGGCCCGCAGGTGCGGCCGCGGAGCAGGTGGCCCGGGCCTACCTGTCCACGCTCCAGGCCAGCCAGCGGCTACGCCAGGCGCAGGAGGGGCAAAAGGCCGCGAGTGCTGCGGTGGGCAAGGCCCAGGTCGATATGGCCAAGGCGCTCGCCAGTGGCAATCCCCAGCTGATCGCCGAGCGCCGGGCGGCCCTGGCGTCTGCGGTAGCGAAGCAGCGCGAGGCCCGCCAGCGGGTCGATGCGGCCAAGGTAGCTGAGGACGCGGCGAAAGAGCAGTACGCCCGCCAGCAGGCGCTCATCGACGCCCAGAAGCGGCAGAACGACCTGCTCGCTGAGCAGATCCGGCTGCAGGAGCAGGCCAGCCGCGCGAGCGGGGGCGGGGGTGGCGGCGGGGGTGGCGGGCCCAAGAAGGCCAAAAAGACCGAGGAGGAGCTGGCCGCCGAGCGGGCGGCAAAAGCCGAGGAAGCGTACAAGGACAGCATCGCCTCGACCGACGAGCTGCTCCAGCGCCGGCGCGACGAGCTGGCCGGGCTCGACGAGGGCAGCGCCGAATACTACGACACCCTGCGCGAGATCCGACAGCTCGAAGAGCGCCAGTCCCGCGAGCAGCAGCAGGAGGCAGACAAGGCCAGGCGCGACCAGGAATCCATCACCCGGGCCGAGCGCGCCTACAAGGACCAGGTGTCGACCACGGCCGAGAAGCTGGCCGACCGGCGCGCCGAGCTCGCCGGGCTGACCGAGGGCAGTGCGGAGTACTACGACAAGCTCCGCGAGATTGCCCAGCTCGAGGAGCAGCAGAAGCGGGAGGCCGAGGCTGCGCGGAAGGCGGCCGAGCGCGCCGCCAAGAAGGGGGCGGGCGGGCGGGCTGGAGGCGGCGGTGGGGGCGGGATCAAGGTCCCGGACATCGACGCGGGCGGGGCGCTTGGCGGCATCAGCGAGGTGGCGAAGAAGGCCAACGACCTCGCGGGCCAAGTCGGCGGAGCCATGCAAAAGGTCGCCGGGGCCTTCCAGAAGCCCATCGCGCTGCTCGGGCGATTGCGTGGCGAGACGACCAACGCCATGCAGAAGATGACCACGGCCATCGAGAAGCCCGAGCGCGGCTTCAAGCGGCTGCAACGGACCGTCGAGCAGGTGCCGCAGACGGTCGGGCAGATGGTCGGGGGGGTGGTGCTGCGGCTGCTTACGGCCGTGCCCACGATCATCGATGCGGCGGCGGCCTGGTCGCTCGGCATCCTGAGCGGCCTGACGTCCCGGCTCCCGGGCATGTTTGCGGCGGTCACCGATGTGGCGACCGGGGTAGCTTCCGCGATTGGCGCTGCCCTTCCTGGCATCATCGCAGCCGCAGGACGGTGGGGCCTGGGCCTGGCAGGCTGGGTTGTGACGACTATCCCCGTCCTGCTAGCCGGGCTGGGGACGCTGATCGCCAGCGTGATCACGGTTCTTGGCGCGGCCCTGCCTCGCATCATCACCGAGGCCGGCGGCTGGGTGCTGGCCATCGCAACGCGGGTGGTGTCAGGCATCCCGGCCATCCTTGCCGGAATCGGCGGGGCTGTAGGCGCCATCCTCGACGCCATTGGTGGTGCCACGCCTGGGATTGTCGCGGCAGCGGCACAGTGGGCCGAGGCCTTCGTGTCCTGGGCAGCGCCGGCGCTGCCGTTCCTGCTCGGGACGTTGGGCGTGCTGGCGGCGCGGTTCCTGAGCTGGATCGTTGCGCGGGTCCCGCTCATCGTCGCCCAGGTGCGCCAGTGGGCCCTCGCCTTCGGGTCCGGGCTAGTGACAGCCGGCCCCCAGCTCCAGACTACCCTTGGCAGCATCGGCGGGATCATCGCCTCGACCCTGCGCACCCTGGCCGGCATCATTATGACGGCCGTTGCCCCCTACGCCCCGGCGTTTCTGAGTTGGCTCGCCACCGCCCTACCAGAGCTGATCACACGGATGGGCGAGGCGCGCAACCAGCTCGTTGCCCAGATCGGGGCGGCCCTGCCCGGCATCATCGCGCAGGTCGGCCAGTGGGCCCTGGCCTTCCTGGGCTGGGTGACGAGCATGGCCCCGGCCCTGCTCGCGGCCGTCGGCGGAGTGACGGCTGGATTGATCGGGGTGCTCGGGGGCGCGCTGCCCGGCATCATCGCGGCGGTCGGCCAGTGGGCTCTGGCCTTTCTGTCGTGGCTCGTCGAGGCCGCGCCGGGGCTGCTCCTGGCTCTGGGCACCATGATCGGCCAGATGCTCGACGCTGTGGGCGCGGCCCTGCCTGGCATTGTCGAATCAGTCGCACGGTGGGCCGCGGCCTTCGTCCAGTGGGCCATCGAGGCAGCCCCGCCCCTGTTCGCCGCGCTGCTCGTGCTGATCGGGCGGCTGTTGAGCTGGATTATTGAGCGGGTGCCAGGCATCGCAGGGCAGCTCGCGCAATGGGCCCTCGCCTTCCTCGCCTGGGTCGGGCCGGCCGCCGCGGACCTGATCGTCGCGCTGGGGCTGATGTTTGGTCAGCTTCTGGGGTGGCTGATTGAGAAGGTGCCGGAGATCGTCGAGGCCATCGCCGAATGGTCGAACGCTTTTGTCGATTGGGTCGCGGACACTGCCATCCCGGCGCTGCTGATCGCTCTGGGGGTGATGATCGGCGATGTTCTGTCGTTCATCGGCGAGCAGGTTGGTAGCATCGTCACGAAGGCCGCTGAGATCGGCACGGCCATCGTCGACGGGGTGCGCAACGGCATTGCCAATGGCTGGGAGGGCCTGAAAAGCTTTGTCCGCGAGAAGGCCGCCGAACTCTTAGCGGCCGCCCGGGGTGCGCTCGGGATGCGCTCGCCATCGCGCCGGTTCCGCGACGAATTCGGCGAGGAGATCCCGGCCGGCGCGGAGGTGGGTATCGACAAAGGGACGCCGCGCGCGGTGGGTGCGGTGGAGCGGATGGCGGAACGCCTGGCGGGCGTGAAGGTGAAGCTGCCCTCCCTCGACACCAGCACGCTCCAGAACGCTGCCGCCGTCCTCAGCGGCGCCAGAGCCGCCCTGCCGGTGGTGGCGGCCGGCGCGGTCGCCGACCGGGTAGGCGCGATCACGGCGCCCGTAGCACCCGCGCCCACATCGAGTGCCACAACCATCGAGAACGTCAATATCGCGCTCCCCGGCACGACGATCAGCAACCAGCTCGATGTGCGGCGGGTGGCCCGCGATCTGGCTAATGAGTTCAAGTACCAGGTCGAAAAAACGAGGAACCGGTCGTAAGCTGCGCGCGCTTGCCTTGTCCTATTGATAGGCTATAATCTTCGTGCGCCCCTGCTGCGCCCTTCCCCCTCGCGCCCTAGCCGCGCCCCGCGTCCGCTCTGGGCCGGCCGGCATGCCGATCTACAACCTCCGCGTCGTCGATAGCACCGGCGCCGTGCTGCAAAGCCTCAGCACGAGCAGCGTTGTGCCGCTCGACTACATCCCCCAGAGCAGCGACCCCGAGACCGAGGTCGGCACGGCCCGCGACTTTGAGCGCACCGAACTGCTCACCGTCACCCAGCCAAACATCACGGAGTCGCTGCGTGTTGCCGTGCTCGACAGCACCACGCTGGCGCGGACGGTTGAGAATGCGCTGCGCGCGGCGTTCGCGCGGGCGATGCATCATCAGCGCCATCCCGAGGACGCCGCCGGCCCGATCTACTGGGAGTTCGAGTTGGTCGCGGGCGAGGGCTACTGGCGCTCCGAGATCCTGGCCGGCAGCGTGCAGCTCGACGAGGGCGCCCTGGGCTGGCAGTGGCGTGGTAAGGCGATTGCGCTTGTCATAATGATTGAGCGGTGGCCGTTCTTCGAGGGCCCACGCACGCAGGTCGCGCTGACCAACGGCAACGGCACGAACACCACCGCTGCGCTCACCATCTACAACCACGACGACGGGCACACCGGCCACGACAGCTGGGTCACCGTCCCCGCGGCCAACGTCACCGGCGCCCTGCCCTGTCGGGCCGAGATCGAGATCGCGAACACGGCCAGCGGCTTTTCGAGCCGGGCGTACGACCTCTACGTCGGTGTCCAGAGCTGGGGCGACCCGACCGGCTTCACCCCGGCGCTGGAGGGCGAGGCGGCGACCGCGCTTACCACCTCGTCGGTGCCGAACAACACCGACTGGAGCGGCGGGTCGGCCCGGTCGTTCACGTGGAGCGGCACGGCGGAGACGCCGCTGGGGCGCTTCGCGCTGTCCTCGGCGCTGCTGGCCGCCGCCCGGGGCGGCTACTTCCGCGTCTTCGCGCGCTTCACGCAGAACCCGCCGAGCGACACCTGGCTGCGCGCCTCGGTGCAGCTCTTCGACGTGACGACGATCACGGAGGGCCAGCAGCTCCTGCTCGCCACCAACCAGGAGCTGCAGGACCTGGGCGTGTTCCAGCTCCCGCCGTACCTGCCCGGCGAGACGGGGCTGGCCGGGCTCTCGATCCTCCTGACGGGCTACAGCCCGGCGGGCTCGTCGCGGTCGGTGGTCGTCGACTACCTGTACCTGCTGCCGCTTCAGCGGTTCCGCCACTTCCGCCCGCGGGGCTACGGCCTGGACTCGGGCACGCTGGTCCGCGAGACGGTCGAGGGCGCCATTCGCTCCGAGGGCTGGGCGGGCGGCAACGTCGGCCACTACATCGGCTACGGCGAGCCGCTGATGCTCTGGCCCGGGCGCACCCAGCGCATCCACATCCTCCACCGGGCCGCGAGCGGCGGGGCGGAGCCGCTGCGCACCCTGACCGTGCGCCTCTGGCACCGCCCGCGGCGAGGTGCGCTGTGAGCGTCGTCATCACCCCGGAGATCCAGACCCGGTCGTTCCTGGAGCCGATCGCGACACCGGGCATCACTTGGGACGTGACCCGCTTTGGCTGGGCCGCCATCGGGGGGCCGGCCCAGGCCGAGGTGGTGGGCCGCGGCTCGCTCGCCGCGCTGGCGTCACAGTTCGACCGGCTGCGCTGCCCGGTCATCCTGCGCTCGGGCCGCGGGGTGCCGGTCTGGTGGGGCTATGTCCATGAGGTGGCGCTGCGCTACGGCAGCATCACGCTTGGGGCGACGCTCGACAGCCTCAGCAACTGGGTCACCGTGTTCTACTCCGAGGAGGGGGCGGGCACGGACAGCCTGCCGACCGCGCCCGCTTTCAATGAGCGCAGCATCGCGCTGTTCGGGATCAAGGAGCTGCGGGAGAACCTGAGCCAGGCGAACGCGGCACTCGCGGACGCGCGGCGCGACCTGCTGCTCGGCCAACAGGCCTACCCGATGGGCACGATCGCGTTTGACTCGGGGGACGAGGCGGCGGCTGAAATCCGCTTTGTGTGCAAGGGCTGGTGGGAAACGCTCTGGTGGCGCTACTGGGCGACCACGGCGACGGGGCAGGTCAGCCTCACGCAGCAGATCGTGGACTGCGTGTCGACGGTCGGCCAGTTCTTCGTCGGCACCCGCATTGACCAGACGAGCAGCCTGACGAGCGAGCCGACCCAGGACGGCAACACGAAGGCCGGCGACGTGATCCTGGAGCTGCTGAAGCAGGGCGTGGGCGGCGGGCTACGCTCGCTGGCCACGGTGACCCAGGAGCGCTACCTGCGCATCGTGCCGGAGCCCGCCCAGCCGGCTGACGACGACTACCTGCTCGTCACGCGCGAGGGCCGGGTCCACACGCCAATGAACCAGCCGCTGCCGCCCCACATCCCCCCGGTGGGACGCTGGGGCCGGGTGCGCGACATCCCCGCCACGCTCAACCTCGGCGCGGTGCAGGACCCCACCCGCTTCTTTCTGGAGGCGGCGGAGTTCGACACCGCCGCCGGCAGCTGGACGCTCACGACCCGCGGCAAGGCCGACGTGTTCGCTGAGCTGTTCAGCATCGGGATGTAGCATGGCCGACTCCGTCAGCAACCTGTGGCTGCGCCTGGAGCCCCTCGTCGTCAAGACGTTTCGGCGGCTCCTCGACCTGGAGATCGTGGGCGGCGGCACGACGACGGCCCACAGCCTCAGCGGGGGCCTGCACACCGGCACGCTGGCCGACAGCCAGGCGCCGCAGTTCCTGAAGCTCGACGGCTCGCGGTCCCTAGTCGGCAACCTCGCGGTGGGCAGCGGGGTGACGATCGACGGCGTCGACCTCGACATCTTCAAGGCCGCCTACGATATCCACGTCGCCAACCCCAACGCGCACCACGCCGCGTTCATCGCCCTGACCGATGCCAGCGGTGCACACGCGGTCCCCAACGCGGGCCAGCGCGTCGTGCTTGCCCGAGGCGACGGCATTACCACGGCGGCCTTGGGATCGAGCCTCACTATCCGGCTGACTCTAGCGGCCATAAGCGGGCTCGTGATCGATGGTGCTCAGAACCTGGCCGTCGGCGCCGGCGCGGGGCTGACCGTGAACGCCAACAGTGTGGCGCTGACCACGCCGGGCACCCTCAGCGCCAGCTCGACCAACGCTGCCGCGGGCAGCCACACCCACGCCGTCGCGGCATCCTCAGCCCCGGGCGCGGCCACGAGTCTGCTGAAGACCGACGGCGCGGGCAACCTGACCCTGGTCGACCTCGACCTGACGCCGATCGTCGAGAACACGGGGCTGGTGATTACGGCGGCCGGACAGCAGACTGCCCCGCACATCCAGGTCACCGCACCGGCGGCGACGGGCTTCGCGAACGGCCGGGCGTTGGTCAGCCAGGTCAGCGGCGAGGCGCACCCCCGGCTGGCGCTGCATACCAACGGCATGATCGGGATGGGGACAGGAGCCGCACGGCCCGACGTGTTCCTGTCGCGCCTGGCAGCGAAGACGCTCCTGGTCAGCGGCGAGGGCGCAGGGGCGGAGGCGGGCAACCTGGCCGTCGCTGGCTGGGGCGCCTTCGGCGACAACGTAGTACCCACTGCGGCGCTCGACGCGCGCAGCAGCACCGAGCAGTTGCGGCTGCGCTATGACAGCGCGAACTATGCGCGATTCATGGTGGGTGGCGGTGGGAGCATGGAGGTGCAGCCCCTCGGCGAGCTCATCCTGAACCCGCGCGGGCGCACCGTCCGGCCAGCCAACGCCTACGAAACGAACCTGGGCAGCATTCAGAAGAAGTGGCTGAGCATCCACGGGGCCGAACTGTGGATCGAAACGCTGGTCGCGCAGGAGACTCAGGCCACCATCGGCGGGCGCATCCTGGTGGGCCCAACCTCGATCCTCGACGCTGACCTGCTGTCCACCAGTACCACCTTGCTGAGTCGCTACCGGGTCAATACGGGCGACATTCTGCGGATGGAGGCGGACGGCAAGGTCGAGTTCTTCGGGGTGACCGGGGTACTCCAGAACCCGGTGCGCAACGCGAGCTTCGAGGACTGGACTGGGAGCACGCCAAATTTCTGGAGCAAGGATGCCGGGGCAACGGTCGACTACAGCTACGGCGAGCCAGGGACGCTGCCGCACGGCCGGCGCGTGGTGCAGGTCAAGAGCGGACGGATCTGGCAGGATGTGGGCGGGCTGACCCCCGGAGCGTCGTATGTCGTGAGCGTGCGGGTGCGGACGTCGGGGAACAAGGTTGAGGCCCCGGCGCCAGCGCCAACGGCGCCGAACCTCCACCTCGGCACCCAGGGCGGCGTCAACCTCGGCCACGTCCTGGATGTATTGTAGGAGATTACTGTGACCACTCCCGCCACCGCCGCACGTGTGCACCTAGCCCAAGGTGGCGTCTTCACGCCGGCCACGAGCCAGGATGTCACGGCCAGCCGCGAGTGGCAGACGATCAGCGTCGTCCGCACGGCACCCGCGAGCGGCATCATTCGCATTGTGCTGGAGGACGTCAGCGGCGCGGGCACGGAATTCGACGCGGTGCTCCTGGAGGCCGGCACCAGCCCGGGCCTGTTCCGCCTGAACACGGCCGATGCCGGCGGCACCTACCTGTACACCGTGACCCGCAACCTCGACGGCAGTGGGGCCAACGACTGGTACGCCGGCGACGCGATCTTCAACACCGGCCAGGCGGGTTCGGGCTTCATCGACCTGTACTCCCTGCGCGGGGTGAAGAGTGCTAACCAAGCCGGCCCGGCGATTGCGCTCAATGTGCGCAACTCAACGAGCTACAACGACTGGACCGAGCACGCCGCGCTCGGCAACCTGAAGGGGCTCTACGACTACGGCACGGATGTGTATGGCGTTGCCGTTGGCCGCTACGCGCCGGACAAGAGCTGGATCGGCGCCGACGCGTCCAACGGTGTGCGGATCATGCAGGGCTCGGTGGCCAAGGGCCGCTGGTTCAACGACGGCACGATCACCATCGGGGAGCAGGCGGCGTCACAGGCGAACGTGCGGATCACGACCAACCGCCTGGCGCTCCGGGTGAACACGGCCGAGTACATCGTGCTCGACAGTACGGTGCCGAGTGTCAGGGTGAACGACCCGGGCGGGGGGAGCTTCGTCCAGTTGTCCGGCGGCGACATCCAGCTCTGGGGCAACGGGACGCAGCGGATCGGCCTGAAGGCCAACGGCGACATTGTTCAGGGCACAAACGTCGCGATCGCAGCGGGCACGCTGCTGTTGGTGAAGGGCGCGGCCGGGGCGGCCGGCGAGGCCGGCGAGACGCTGGCCGCCGGGGACATCTTGATCGGGCGGAACGGTGTGAACCAGGCGAACATGCGGTACAGCCAGGCGCTGGGGCAGCTCCAGTTCCGCGGCGGCACGTTCGTCCAGGCGTATGTCGACACCGACGGCTCGATCGTCGCCGGCGGCGGCGACCTGCGGCTGAGTGCCGCGGGGATGACCCTGACCCAGGGCAACACCGATACCAAGCGCATCCGCTGGCTGAACGGGGCCAACACCATCGCCTCGATCACCGGACAGGTGGCGGGGGGCGGGTTCCTGGCCTTCTCCGCCACCTCCGCGAACACCGGCGGGGTGGTGGCAGCCCATCAGTTCACGGCCACGGCGACCGGCCAGAGCGTGGCGTTGACCGTCCGCGCACAGAACAGCGAGGGGTTTGCCTCGGGGCTCCGTCTGAGCTTCAGCGGCACCGACGTCCTGGCGCTCAATAATGACAACCAGGGGTTGGGCGTTCGGCACGGGGTGAGCGCATTCTACACGTCCCAGGCCGGCGAGGGGATCATGCGGGCGAAGGAGTACCGCTGGCAGCAGAGCAACGGCCTCATCGACGAGGGAGCAACGCTCATCCGCGCGGCCAGCCTTGACTGGGTCCGGCTTGCCGATCCTGCCGAGTGGTGGTCGCAGGGTGTGTATATCCCGAGTGCTTTGCGGGTTGACCGGCACCTGTTTGTCGGCGTCACGCAGCAGCCGGCCAGCTTCACGACTGGCCCGGACGGCCAGATCCGCGCCGGGCACAGTGTCATGGTCACCAACAACAGCAGCGACCCGAACTACCCGACCGGGTTTGCGGCGAGCGCCGGCGGAATCTTCGAGGCCTACCGCTCGACGGCGACGACATACGTCCAGTCGAGCGGGTTCGGCAATACATCCTGCATCCTGTTCAACTGCTACCTCGCCGCCCAGACCGCGCTGCCATCCGCCGCGAACCAGACCGCCTACACCGTGGCCGCGGGGGCGAGCAGCCAGCGGGCCGGCGGCATCTTCTTCTCGTCGAGCGGGGGCGTGATGCGCTTTATGGTCTCGCCCGTCTCGACCGGTGTGAACCAGGCCGTCAACTGGAACGCCGACGGCGGCACGGGCCCCGAGGTGATGAACCTCAGCCGCTACTCCGGCTACCTCCACGCCTCCGCCTGGTTCTACGAGTCGGACGAGCGCAGCAAAGACGAGATCGCGTACCCCGCCGAGGACGCGCATACCCTGCGCGACATTCGGCGCCGCCTTCGTCGCCTGCGCCCGGCCCAGGCCCGCTACCGTGGTGACCCGCGCGGACGTCGCACCGTCAGCTTTATCGCCCAGCAGTTGAAGGAGGTGTTCCCCGAGATGGTCGTCACCGGCGAGGACGGCTACCACGCCGTGGCGACCACCGAGCTGATCCCGTACCTGGTCGCCGATAACGCCGCGCAGGAGCAGGAGATCACCGACCTGCGCCGCCGGATCGACCGGCTCGAAATGATGGTGGACCAGCTGCGGCCACCGGCCGCGTAGGAGACGCCCATGTACCCGACTCCATCCCGTGTTCGGTTCCTGCTGGTCGGCCTGCTCGCGCTGCTCGCGCTGCTCCCGCTGCTCGGCGGCGGGGCCCGGGCCGACAATGCAGCGTCCGCCCCGGTTCCGCCCCGGGTGATGATCTTTGCCGTTCCTGACAACCCGGCCGTCCGCGAGCTGCGGATCACCGTCAACACGGACACCACCGCGCTGGAAGCCCGCCACTACCACGCCGACGACAACCCTGTCACCGATCCACCACGCCACCGCTGCGGCTGGGGCGTCACGGGCTACGGCTCCTACCGCGGGGGCACGGTGGCGTGCGTCCACTTCTATGCCGATGCCCAGCCAGACGACGTGTACTACATCGTCGAGTCCGGCTACGGCCCGACTCGCACCTGGGGCCCCTACCGTTTGTCCGCCGCGCCGATCCCGCCGTCGGGGCTGCTGCTCGACGGCCCACAGCCGGCCACCCTGTGGCTGCCTATCCTCGGAGGCTCATAACCCATGTCCACCCCGACCCCGACCGCCCCGCCCATCGCCATTATCACCATCGCCATCGGCGCCGACGGTGTGCCTGTCGTCGCCAGCAACAGCATCGCCCGCGACCGAGTGCTCGTGATTGCCCGTGCGCTGGCCGAGCTCCAGACCCAGCTGATCGACGCGGCCGCCGCCCCGCGCGAGGCCGAGCCCGCCGCCTCGCCGCCAGCGCCAGTGGCATAACACATGCGGGGCGTGGTGAAAACACCACGCCCCGCATGTGTACGGTACTGAGTGTTCGTCGCTTATCGTATGATGGGACTCGGTATCGAATGCTGGCGTCGCGCCGTCATCCGATCGTCATTTACGAACGTGTGTTCGCCTGCTAGGATTGGGAGTCCGACAGGCATAGTCGAGGGAAGCGCATGGACTCGCAGGAGTGGCTTAACCTGACCCGCATCATCGACCGCGCTCTGGCCCCTATTCGTCGTCGTCCTCCGACGTCGTCTCTCGCTGAAGCACCTCGAGATAGATCAGCAACGACTTCGTCTGCTCCGGGCTCAGCTTCGGAATCTGACGCAGCACCCGGCGCAGCTCCGGCTGCTTCTCGGCGAGTTGGATAAGGCGCGCACCCTGATCTACGTCCGCCGGGATCTGCGCGTCGAACCCGGCAAGGCGAAGCACCTCATAGCTCGGCATCTGGAGATACCGGGCGATCAGCTCGATCGTTTCCAGCTTCGGGAACTCGTCGATTTCGTACAGGAGATGGTCCAAGGCACTTTTTGAAATGCCAATCTTGTCGGCAATCTCCCGTATCGACGTGCGTTCCACGTCCTGAAACAGGCGCCGGGCAAGGCCGTTGTCGATGAGTGTGCGTTCAGACCGCTTGCGCGCCATGCGCTGCTCCTCGTCGTCAGGGTGATCCTCGTTGCCATGCTGCCTCGCCCCCCGCTGTCATTGACACCAGGGTGTGCAAGTGGTATCATTGTCCTATCGATAGGACAAATATCCTTCGCGTTGGACATGAAAAAAGCGACGCTGATACAGCGCCGCTGAACAGAAAGGATTGAGTTGTGTGCCATGGGGGCTTCATCGTCGCTCCTCTCGGCGATGATAGCCTACAGCCACTCGAACGCCTAGTCATAGTATCACGCTTGAATCGTTTGTCAATTCCGGACAGCGCATATGCGCCGGACACGCGGACAGAAATCAGGACGAGTATGCACGACCTCCACATAAAGCTCGCAGACTGCATGGCGTGCCTGCGCGACGCGCGGGACGCCGAATCCCGGGCCAAGCTTCGGGCCGAACAGGAAGCGATCACGGCGGCCGGCAGTGTCAAAGCGCTGGGCTCCAGTGACGAGGAGCGCAAGCGTGTCCTGGCCGTTGCGGTCGCGGACCACCCGGGCTATCAGGCCGCACTCCGCCACCTGCGCCAGGTCGAAGCCGAGCACGGGCGAGTGGAGGCGCAGATCGAAACCTGGAAGGACGAGCGGCGCGCGAGCGAGTGGGCGACGCGCGCACGGATGGCGGACGCGCTGAGCCGCGCGTTCCAGCTCGACGGCGACCCCGACGATACCGCGACCTTCGACCAGGCCCTTGATCAGGTGGCCGACCGGCTGCTACACGGGCTGCTCGCCCGGGTGGTGCGCCGGCTCCCGGCCGACGAGCCGATGCCCTTCTGAGCCGCCTGGACAGCGGCAACGGAGCAACCACCATGAGTAACGAGCAGCTCGTAACCCGGACCTACCGCGCGGCGATCCGTGTCGGCGAAGACTTTATCACGCTGGAGGAGACGGTTGCTCTTCCAATAAACGCAACGGACGACGAGGTTCAGCGGGCCGTGGACCTGGGCTGGCGCATCTACCGCGCCCAGCGCGAGGCCGTCGAGGAGCAGGCACAGGAGGCACGCCAGGGGCGGGCGGCCGCGCTCCCGGCGAGCAACGGCAACGGCGCCAGCTACGCGCCCCGCGACCCCGACGCCCCGGCCAGCGACAAGCAGCGCAACTACATCGCCCGGCTGCAGGACGACCTGGGCTGGTCGGGCGGGCAGCTTGCCAGCTATGCCGCCGAGCAGGGTGTCGACCTGGTGACGCTGACCAAGGGCCAGGCGTCGACCTTTATCGACGGGATGAAGCAGCTGGCTGAGGCGCACAAGGCCGGCATCAAGGCCGCGCCCCGCGCTGAATACGGCGCCCCGCCCCCGCTCCGCCTACCGGGCTTTGGTGACGACGCTCCGCCTCCCGAGCCCACCGGCGACGAGGGCCAAGACATACCCTTCTAGGCACATCCGCACCGCACAGGAAGATCAGCGAAGCACAAGGAAGATCCACGACCATGAAGCGGAACAAGGTCCAGGCCATCCAGAAGGCGCCAGTTGTCGTGTACGACAACGGGAAGACTATGGCTCGCAAGGCAGGCAAGGGGCGCTTTGTCTCGCACGTCGGCTTTCGGACGGAAGCCGGTGTGTTCGAGCACCTCGATGCTGCGTTGAAGGATCTCGGCAAGGATCTCGGCATTGAACTGATCGAGGTACAGCACCAGCGCCCAGGTTCGCCGGAGGTGAAGGCACACTGGGCGTTGACACCATTCGGGGCGCAGGAGTTCGATCTCCACTTCTACCCCCTGACCCAAGGGCCGGTCGCCCCAACCATCACCGCGTCGATGCATCCGAGCGCCTACCAGTCCACTTTGGAGGCCGGCCTTGGGTTGCGCTGGGATGACGGTGACAAGTCACGTCTCAGCGTCCGCGGCTATCTCGGGCTGCTTGGCAGCGTCGGCATAGTCGATCCTGTCCAGATCACCACGAAGAGTCGGATGACCGACAAGCTGCTGGTCGCGCTGATCGACCACGTACGCGTTTGTGAGGCGGCCGATGCGCTGCGCCCCGATGGATTGTCTGAGCCCGTGCTGCTCTGTGATCTGGCACTGCGGCTCGGCCCGGGGGAAGAAGAGCCTTTCGGCAAGGGAGACACCACGATGGTGACTCCGTTCCGTTCGCTCCACCCGCCCACGATTGACTCCGCCTACATCAAGGGCATCTGGCGCCCCGAATCCGTAGCCGAGGCCGCCGTAGTGCACTGGCCTGGAGTGCAGGCCTGGGCGCTAGGCTTCGCCGGCAGCGATGAGCCTCCGCCACCGCCCGCGCCGGAGCGCGCGCCCGCCCCGGCGCCGGAGGCCGAGGACGAGGATGACGCGGCCGAAGGAGCGGGGGAGCCGGCCGCGCACCCGTCAGGCATGACGGTGGCCGATGCGGAGGCGCGCTTCTTCGCGCGCTACGGCGAGACGGTCGGCGGCACCACGTGGCAGGTGGTGCAGCGCTACATGGGCCGGCTGCTGCCCCGGCCGGCCACGGTCGAGGGCTGGATTACGGTGGCCCAGGAGGTACGCGATCTGGCTGGTGCACGCGACCTGAAGGCGCCGGCGGACCCGCGCGCCACTGCCATTGACCTGCTGCGGCGCATGATCGCCGCCGCCGAGCGGATGGGCGTGACGGTTCAGATTCCTGACCGCTGGGAATCGCTGCCGCTGGCGCAACTCACCAGCCACGGGCGCACGCTGCGGGCCACGATGATCGCCACGGTGCAGGGTGCGTGGAAGGCGGAGCGCGATGGGGGCGGACACAACCCCGCCGCCGAGGTGAGCGCTGACCTCCAGCAGGCCACGCCCGAGAGCATGGCAGACCTCCACGCCCGGATCGTGGCCCGGCTCACCGCGACCCGCGCCGTCGCCTGATCGCCCCACCGGGTCCCGCCGCTTGCGCCTCGGTTCGCCCGTTTGTCCCACACATAGGACAAGCGGGCGGCCGATTGATGACTGATGCACGACCTTTCCGCCATCATCAGCGCGTACGCCACCGAGGGCGGCCTGTCGGTCGTCCCGGTGTCGACGGCCAGCAAGCGACCGATCGGGGCCCTGCTCCCCGCCATCTGTGACTTCCCCCGCGCCACCGACCCCCGCACCAAGCTACCCGACGCCGGGCGCGGCCACGGCTCGTGGCTGGACGCCCAGCATACCATTGCACCCCCCGACGCCATCGCCCGCTGGTTCAGCCCGGGCGGGCTGCTCCACGGGGTGAAGGCGGCGCGCCGGGTGTGGGCTGCGCCTAAGGCCACCCCGCCCGCGGCCGAGGTGCAGGCCGCCATCCTGGCCGAACCGGTCGGGGTTGCCGTGGCCTGCGGCCAGGTGTCCGGCGGGCTGCTCGTGATCGACTTCGACGACGCCGGCTTCTACCACCGCTGGCGGGCACTGGTCACGCTGCCTGCCGGGGTGCTGGTGCAGCAGACCGGGAGCGGGGGCTACCAGGTGTGGCTGCGCTGCGCGGAGCCAGGACGGAACGACAAGCTCGCCTGGCGGGTGGAGCTCGACGACCGGGGCTACCCCAAGCGCGACCAGAACCAGCACCTCGTCAAGCACATCGCCATCGAGACCCGCGGCGAGGCCGGCTACGCCGTGCTGGCGCCGTCGCTCCATCCCTCGGGCCGCCGCTACGTGCTCCTGGAGGGCGACCCCCTCCGTATCCCCGTCGTCGCCCAGGCCAGGGTGGCCGAGCTGCTCGCGGCCGCCCAGGCGCTCGACGAGCTCCCCGCCGCACAGCCGAAGCGCGAGCAGGCGCCGCCGGCGAGCAAGACCTACGATCAAACCTACCGCCCCGGGCTGAACGGCCACGGGAAGGTGATCGACCAGTTCAACGCGCGGTACACCATCGAGGAGCAGCTGTCGGCAGCGCGGTATGTCGAGGTGGACCGTGGGCCCTACCGGGGACGCTGGATTCGCCCCGACTCCGACGCCAGCAACCCATCGGTCGTCGTCCGCGACGGCAAGAGCTTCCACCACAACAGCAACGACCCGCTGAGCAACGGCCACTGGAACAACGCCTTCGACGTGTACTGCACCTGGGAGCACCGAGGCGATGTGCGAGAGGCGGTGAAAGCCGCGGCGAAGCTCCTCGGGCTCCCACCACTCGCACGGCACGACACCGCCGCGTATGACGCGCAGGTGCCCCACCCGGCCGAGGCCGGGAGCGGCGCCCACCCCCCCCGCCATGGACACATTACCAATGGGTTACAGGCGTTCGACCCACCCGGATCTACCGCACCCCGCCCCCCGGCGGACGCGGAGCCTAGCCGGCGCTGGCGCACGGCGCGCACGGACACTCCGACGCTGGCGCCGCCGCCGAGCTGGGCCAACCCCGCGACCTGGACGACCGACGTCGGTGACTGGGTGCAGGACCGCATGCGCGAGGGGATGATCGCCTACCTCGCGCGCAACCCCCTCGACGGCCCGCTGCCCATCCTGCTGGTGCGGCCGCCCCCGGGTGCGAGGAAGACGTCGACTAGCGTCGAGATCGCCGAGTTCCTGGCTGAGCCGGACAACCGCGGCCACCAGCGGCGCACCTGCTACTACGGCCCGCGCCACACCCTGTTCCAGGATCTGATGGCGGAGGCCAAGCAGCCGGCGTGGTGGCAGGAGTGGCAGAGCCGGCACAGCGGCGACAAGGTGACGGGCGATGGGGCGACCTGCCTGCACGCCCGCAAGCGGGGTGATTCCGCGCCGGGGCCGATCGACATCTGGCTGCACCGTGGCCACGATGCAATGGAGTTCTGCGCCAGGATCTGCGGCTACGGCTACATCAAAAACGAATGCGTCTACCACGCGCAGAAGAACAGCACCCGGCCCATCCTGTACCTCCAGCACCAGCACCTGTGGGCCGGCGTGCCGGGCGACCTGCACGCGACTGTGGCTTTCGGTGACGAGCTGCCGCTTGGCGCAATGCTCTGGCAGTGGGAGATCCCGGCCATGTGGATCGTGCCCCCCGAGCTCGACCCCACCGACCCGCTCGCCGAGCTGCTGCACGCGCTGCACACCGCCTGTCAGGACCAGGGTTCGACCCGCCTCGCCGGGCCGGCCTTGCTCGACGCGCTGGGCGGTGCGGCTGACGTGCTGACCGTCATCGCGGACTACGAGCGGCGCAAGGCCTCGCTGCCCGCGGGCTTGCCGTCCACGGTCGAGCGCGAGGAGCAGCGGCAGCAGGCCGCCGAGCGGCGCCGCCAACGCCGGCGCGAGCGCCAGCAGGGGCGACAGCGCCGCCGGCGTTCGCGCTGGAGTGCCGACGAGGTCCGGCTGAAGCACCCGAGCGACGCGGCGGACGCCCCGTTCCGCTACGTGCGCGACCTGCTCTGGCACCTGAAGCGCGAGGCAACCGAGGCGCTGGAGGGGCGCGACTACATCCAGCGGCTGGTGGCCGGCCACGGCCAGCTCATGCTGCTCCAGCGCCGGTCGCTGCACGACTCCGTGCCACACCACCTGATCTGGCTCGACGGCACCGGCGACCCCGCGATCTACGAGGCCATCTTTGGCCGACCGGTCGAGGTGCTCGACCTCGAGCTGCCCTACCGCGGCGAGGTGCACCAGGTGATCAGCCGCGCCTACGGCAAACGGTCGCTTGTCGAGCCCCCGCCGCCTGAGGAGCACCCTGCCATCGCCGAAGCCCGCGGCGAGCAGCCTGAGGCGGAGGACGGGCCGGAGCCTGAGCCGAAGCCGGCCGTCGTGCTGACGCGCCAGGCGCACGAGGCGATCGAGCTGGCCCAGTTACTCATCCGGCGCCAGGGCTACGAGCGGCCCGGACTGATCAGCTTCCAGCAGGTCACCAGCCACATAGCGGACCAGTTCGCCGCGGCGGCGCACTTCTACGGGTCGCGCGGGTCGAACGCCTTCACCGACCGGGCCGAGGGGCCGGGCGTGGACGGGCACTTCGTCGTAGGCACGCCGATCCCCAACCCCTACGCGCTCCAGAGCATGGCTGCGATGCTCTACCTGGAGCGCACGGCCGCCTTCGATCTAACCTGGGAGGATCGCCACGTCCCCTACCGCTACCAGGCCGCGGACGGCAGCGGGCTGAGCTACCCCGTGGCGAACTTCTGGAACGAGCCCCCGCTGGCTGCACTGGTGCGACAGCTCCGCGAAAGCGAGATCGTCCAGGCCGCTGAGCGCGCCCGCATCCGCCTGCGGCCGGTCGACGTGTGGATCTTCTCCAACCTGCCCCTCGACGACCTGCCGCCGAGCCGCGTTTGGACGGTCGAGGAGCTGCTGCGCGGCGGCGGCGACGTCCCGGTTGACCCGCTGCGCTGGGCGAAGGTGCTAGAGCTGGCCGAGCAGCACTACCAACAGGGCGAGCCGATCACGGCGGGGCAGATCGCCAAGGCCCTCGGCGTGGCCGCACCCACCGCCCGCCGCTACCTGGCCCACCTCTACGACGTGCAGCGCGACCGCTGGCAGGTGCCCGCCCTGATCCCGCGCGGCCGGGGGCGACCAAGCCACGGCCTGAGCCCAAAGACTGAGGAGGATTGATGATCATCGAACTTGGCAGTGATCGCAGCCTCCGCCAGCGCTATTTCACCGAGGCGAGCTTCGCCCACCCGGCTAAGCTGCATCTGGGGCTGCTCGCTTGGCTGGTCGAGCGCTACACGCTGCCGGGCCAGCACATCGTTGACCCGATGGGCGGGATCGGCTCTACGCTCTATGCCGCCCTGCTCCAGCGGGACGTGACTATCTTCGACGTGGAGCCCGCCTGGCTCGCTGAGGCCCACCAGAATGCTGCCCGCATCCACGCGGCCGCGGGCCTCTTCGCGGGGCGGATGACCGTGGCCCAGCGCGACGCTCGGCAGCCCTGGGGGCTCTCGGCCGACGTGGCGCTTTTCAGCCCGCCGTATGCCTGTGATGTTGCCCGAAACAGCTCCGGACACGGCATGGATCCGGAGGCAGTTCGACGCCGACTTGCAAAGGTGTCCCACAACTCAAAGATTTGGGAGCGTGCACTATCCGGTGCGGCCGTGGGCGCACAAGGCGCGCTGCTCATGCACTACGGCAAGCACCCCGATCAGGTCGGCCACTTCCGGGGCGCCCGCTACTGGGAGGCAATGACAGCCATCTACCAGCGCGCTCACGAGGCCCTACAGCCAGGCGGCCTGATGCTCCTGGTGATCAAGGACCACATCGTCAAGGGACGGCGGGTGTGCGTGGCCACGGAAACCGCCGAGCGGTGTGCGGCGCTCGGCTTCACGCTCGTTGAGCGGCACGCCCGCAAGCTCACCACCTTCTCGCTGTGGCAACGGCGGCGGCGCGAGAAGGGCATGCCCGTGATCGAAGAAGAAGACGTGATCGTGCTGCGAAAATCTGGAGAATAATGTGATCATCACCAGCAAGAGCATGCGCCCGCGCGAGCGGCACGATCACTACCCAACGCCCTCCGGTCTGTGCCGCGCCGCTCTCGACCTGCTGCCACCCAACACCGACCCGGCCCACACCCTCGACCCGGGGGCGGGCACGGGCGTGTGGGGCGCAGCTGTCCGCGAGCGCTGGGGCAAGCAGCCGACGATCACTGGCGTCGAGCTCCAGGCCAGCCCGCGCCCTGCCACCTACGACTACTGGCACTGCACCCAGTTCTTCGCCTACGCCGCGTTCGCGCTCCGCCAGCGTCTCCCTCGCCCGACCCTGGTTGTCGGCAACCCGCCCTTCCGCTGGGCCGAGGAGTTTATCCGCCTGAGTCTGGCCATGCTGGAGGACGGGGGGCACCTGCTCCTGCTCCTCCGCCACAACTTCCTGGAGGGACAGGAGCGCGCCCAGAGCTTGTGGGCTGCCCAAGGGCCGATCAGCGTCGACGCATGCGCCCGCCGGCCGTCGTTCACCGGCAACCGAAAGACCGACGCCACCGCCTACAGCATCTTCGTGTGGCAGAAGGGAACCTATCCACGACGGTACAGTGGCGGCTGGCTGCGCTGGGACTACGGCCCGCCTATGCCCGAGGACCGAGCGTTTCGGCCCTTTCTCGCGCTCCCGCCCCCGACCACGCCAACGGCGGCTCTGGCGCCCGGGCGGTCGGTCTACCACCAGCTCGCCCTCGAGGTGATCAATGGCGATTGAACAGCTCCCGCTCTTCCCTGAACTTCCCGCGGATCTTGTCGCTGCTGGGATTGCGCTGGACCGAGCCGACTCCCGGTTCCTGGTCTGGGACAACCACGGTGCGCAGCAGGCGCCCGTTGTCTTTGCCATGTCTGATCTTGCAACGAACATCGCCAACGCCCGCGCGTTTCTCGCCGCCGGGGTTCGTATCCAGGCTGAGCTTGCGGCCCGAGCTGAGGGTAAGGCCCGCCGCACCAAGCGATAACCAAAACCAGCAGCGGGCGCGGGTCGCGGGGGATGTGACACCACATCCCCCGCTTTTTCATGCCCAGACGCGCTGAGCGCCATTCTGCGGGGCGCTAGCGGGTGCCTACCACCCAAGACACCGCCCCCACCCCCTCAGCTTGCCAGCGTGGCGGAGAACCGCCCCAGCGGGGCTTTTTTGTCCTTCACGCTGTACAATCGTCTGAGGGCGAGCGGTCTCTGCGGCTGGTGCATACCCCTGGAGGGTATACAGGCCGGAATATTGAACATTCCCATGATCATGATCCTGAAAGGTATATATACATGGGAATGTTCAATATTCGCCCTCCACCCGCGAACACGGCTTTACCCCTTCCTGATGCGCTAAACCTTGGGGGGAGGGGGTATGCTGACCGTTTGGACAGCGCCCGAGCAGGCGAATAGCGCATTGGGGCGCGCTAAACCGTCATTCCGACGGCCAGCGCCCGCCCGCCCATTGACAGCCTGTCGTCAATTCGGTATCATTGTCCTACTTATAGGACATTTGTACCGTATTGTCCGATGCATAGTCCATAGGACGACAGCGATGACGACGGCAAAGACTCAGTACCTGGTTGGTCATGTATCCCCCGACCTCGACTGTATTGGGGCCCTCTGGCTGCTCCAGCACTTCGGCGGGTTCAGCCTGGCAGACATTGAGCTTGTGAGCTTCGCCGACGTGCCGGCCGCGCTGCTTGCCTCGGCGGCGGCTGTGGTAGACATCGGCGGCGAGCATGATCCGGTGCGCTGGCGGTTTGATCATCACCAGGACCCCAACCTGCCAAGCGCCATCACGCTGGTGTATCGCTCCCTGCGAGCCCGCGACATGGCCCCGGCCTATCTCTTCCCGCTAGTGGACCTGATCGACGACGGCGACCGCTGGGGGCCAGTCTCCGCAAGCTCCCGACAGCTCGGTATCCACGCCGTCTTCACCGACTACAAGAACCAGACGCCCCGGCCCAGCAACCAGGCCATCCTGGCGTTCGGCTTCGACCTGCTCAGTCGCATCGCGCGCTACCTTCACACCGAGGACCAGGCGCGCCAGCAGGTCCATACCGCACTGCGCTGGCAGAGCGATGACGGCCTGGTCGTGGCGATCGAGAATGGCGACCGGAGCGTGACGGATGCTGCTGGCGAGGTGCTGGGCGCTGGGCTCGTCGTCTGGTGGCAGCGCACAACACAGGGCTCCGAGGAAAGCTATAGCGTCGGCTGCAAGCGCGTAGGCCGGGGCGCTGCGGTGCATGTCGGCCAGGTGGTCGAGGTCGCGGAGAACGTGGCGTACGGCAGCGGCATGCCGGAAATGGCTGCCGAGCTCAACTCCTGGTTCAAGCACCCGCAGGGCTGGGTGGCGATGCGTGGCACGGCCAAGGCGCCGCGCTATGACGCTCCCGAGGTGGACGTTGTGTCGTTGGCGCAGATGATCAGCGGAGCCTGGACCCGATGAGCACCCGCACCGTCGCCGTGGTCCTCGACCTGGACGCCCCGGACGAGCTGTTCCCCCCGCAGGTGGAGCAGCTCCCGCTGACTCCGCGCGGGAGCTACGGCGGTGACTGCCTGGTGTGTGGCCTGACCGGGCGGTTCGCCCTGGGCCAGCCGCCCGTGTGCGAGCTGTGCGGCGAGGACCTGGCCCGGGCGCGGGCGCATATCGCCCGGCTACGCGAGGCGTCCAACCGGCGGCTCGTCGACGCGGAGGCGGCGTTCCAACTGGCCCGCGCAGCAGCGGACCCGGCCGACCTGGCCCGGCTGCGCACGGTCGAAATCCTGCGCGCGGCCGCCCCCCGCTCGCCGGCGGCGCGGGCCCAGCTCCACGCCTACCTCACCGACACGAGCCGCCCGAGCTGGGCTGCCCTCATCCAGGCGGCGACCGCGCGTGTCGCCACGCTCTCCATTGTCCAGACCGGCCTGGCGCGCTGCGACCGAGCCGACACCGCCCTTGATCAGCTAACGAGTAGGTAACGAACGATGGCACCGAACACCAGCTTCGTGACGGTCACGGATCAGTTCTGCGGCGCGGGCGGCTCCAGCATTGGCGCCACCGCAGCCGGCGCCGAGTTGCGCCTGGCCCTCAACCACTGGCATCTGGCGATTGAGACGCACAACACGAACTTTCCCGAGGCCGACCACGACTGTACCGACATCAGCGCGTGCGACCCGCGGCGCTACCCCTCGACCGACATTCTGATCACCTCGCCTGAGTGCACGAACCACTCGCTTGCGAAGGGCAAGGTCAGGAAGATGCAGGCGCAGCTGGAGTTGTTCGGTACGCTCAAGCTCGACCCCGCCGAGGAGCGCAGCCGGGCCACGATGTGGGACGTCGTGCGCTTCGCCGAGCACCACCGCTACCGGATCGTCATCGTTGAAAACGTCGTCGAGGCGCGCTGGTGGGTGCCCTTTCCGGCCTGGCTCCAGGCGATGGACCTGCTGGGCTACAACCACAAGTGCGTCTATCTCAACTCGATGTTCGCCCACCCGACGCCGCAGAGCCGCGACCGGATGTACGTCGTCTTCTGGCAGAAAAGCCTGCGCGCCCCCGATCTCGACTTTCGGCCGCGCGCCCACTGTCCCCAGTGCGGCAAGGATGTCGCCAGCGTTCAGAGCTGGAAGAACCCGAAGAAGCCCTGGGGCAAGTACGGTCAGCAGTATCTCTACCGCTGCCCCGAGTGTGCAATCGAGGTCACGCCCTACTACTTTGCGGCCTTCAACGCGATCGACTGGAGCCTGCCGGCGCCGCGCATCGGCGACCGCGCCCGGCCGCTGAAGGAGAAGACGCTGAAGCGGATCGAGATCGGGTTGAAGAAGTTTGCCCGACCGATGCTGACCAGCGTCAACTACTTCCGCCCCAACGTGCCGCTCGACGAGCCGATGCCCACGCAGACGAGCGGCAACCAGCACGCCGTGGTCACTCCGCCGTTCCTGATGGACTGCGTCCATACGTCGCGGGGCAAGGGCAGCGAGATGGTGTGGACGACCGACAAGTCGCACCGCACGATGCTCGGCATCCACACGCACGCCCTGGTCACGCCGCCGATGCTCGTCAACTTCGTGCAGAGCGGCAGTGAGAGCAGCCGGGCCAGTAGCGTCGAAGGCCCCTGGCCAACCCAAGTGGGCAACGTGCATCACGCTCTCGTCACTCCGCCCTTTGTTGTGCAAACTTCCCATCCCGAGGGCGACAACACGGTGAAGCAGTGGCCGACCGAGCGTGCGCTGCCAACGCAGACCAACCGCGCTGAGCTGGGCGTGGTGGTGCCGCCCTACCTCGTTGACCTGCGCGGCGAGAACGCGCCCAAGGGTCTCGACGAGGCGCTTTCAACCGTTGTCGGCAGCGGCAACCATCACGGTGTGGTCGTGCCCTTCCTGGCCAGTTACAACTCGACGGCGACCGGGGCTGGTGTCGACGAGCCGATGCCCACGCAGGACACACGCGACCGGCACGCCCTGGTGCTGGCGCCGTTTCTCGTCGGCATCTACGGCGCGCAAGGGCAGAAGGTACCGGCGCCGATCGACAAGGCAAGCCCGACGATGACGGGCACGCGGACGTGGGCGCTGGCTCAGCCCGGCGAGACGCCGGCCGTCGAGGACTGCGGTTTCCGGATGCTCCAGCCACACGAAATCGGGCGGGCAATGGCCTTCCCGACGAGCTACAAGGTGGTCGGCAACCAGCGCGAGCGGGTGAAACAGTACGGCAATGCCGTGACGCCGCCGGTGATGCGCTGGCTGGTGCAGCAGTGCGTTGCGGTGCTTGGATAGCGACAACGAAAGGAACAGCGACATGCCCCGTGTGAACGAGAAGAGCGAGCTGACGATCGAGGTCGACTTCAATCAGTGCAGCCCGGAGGGGCGGCTGGACATGCTCAACCGCCTCGCCCGCCTCTACGAGCAGCCGGGTGCGAAGATCAAGCTGACGCTCGAGTTCGGCGACATGGACGACCTGCTGGAGGCGGCCGACGAGATCGACGAGGAGCTGAGCCAGCGCGACCCCGACATCAAGGTCCACTACGCGGGCAAGTTCAAGGACCTCGGCACGCTGCGGCAGTCGGGGGGGACGATCACGCCGATGGAGCGGGCCGGGGTGAGCGTCGAGCGCCGGCCGGCGCTGGCGCGAGGGTAGGAGCAGCACGATGGCCGCCCCCGCCTACACCTCCATTGGCGACCGGATCGCCGTCACCGACGAGATCCGCGCCGCGGCCGCGGCGGGGGCGGTCTTTGCCTTCGGGCTGTCGGGCGGCAAGGACGGCAGTGCGAAGCTGTCGGCCGGCTGCCGCGCCCTGGACCTGCTGGGCCATACCGGGCCGCGCATCGCTATCCACAGCGACCTGGGCCGCACAGAGCACCGCGAGAGCCTGGACGTGTGCCGGCAGGTGGCCGAGCGGGTGGGCGTCGAGCTGGTCGTCGTGCGCCGGCAGGCCGGCGACATGCTCGACCGCTGGCTCACCCGCTGGGCCAACAACGTCGAGCGCTACGCCTCCCTCTCGTGTGTGAAGCTCATCCTGCCGTGGTCGACGGCGAGCATGCGCTTCTGCACCTCGGAGCTGAAGACGGCGATTATCTGCCGCGCGCTCGCCCAGCGCTTCCCGGGTCAGCTGATCGCCAGCGCGACCGGCATCCGGCGCGAGGAGAGCCCGAAGCGGAAGCAGGCGTGGGTCAGCAAGCCACAGCCGCTGCTGACCCGCGCGAACGGCACGCGCGGACTCGACTGGAAGGGGCTCGTCGACTGGACGCTCGACGACGTCTGGGCCGAGCACCAGCGGGCGGGCCTTCCCATCCACCCCGCCTACACGGTCTGGGGCATGTCGCGGGTGTCGTGCGTCTTCTGCATCCTGTCCAACGTGGACGACATGGTAAAGGCCGCGACCAACCCGGCCAACCACGAGCTGTACCGGCTGATGGTTGACCTGGAGCTGGGCTCGACCTTCAGCTTCCACGATCGGCTGTGGCTGGCCGACATCGCGCCGCAGGTTCTGACCCCGGCGCAGGCCGCGGCCCTCTCGCCGGCGAAGGCCCGCGCCGCCCGCCGAGCCGAGGCCGAGGCGGCGATCCCGCCACACCTGGAGTACACGGAGGGCTGGCCCACCTGCATGCCGACGTGGTCGGAGGCGCGCTTGCTCGCCGACGTGCGCCAGGCGGTGGCCGGGACGGTCGGCCTCACCATCGACTACCAGACGCCCGAGAGCATTCTGGCTCGCTATGAGGAGCTGATGGCAGCGCATGCGGCGAAGGGCCGCGTTGTGGTGCCTGCGCTTCGTCAAGAAGTGATGAGCCTATGAAACCATTGAACACTGATCCTGCGGCGGTGCTGCGCATGGTTGACCTGGTGCTGCACACGGACAGAGCGATCACGATCACGCCGAAGTTCAAGCTGACCGGCGAGCATGGCACACCAGCGGCGGTGCTGTACGCCTACGAAGTGCGCGTTGGAAACACATCGTTTGACACCGCAGAAGCCAGCACGCTTGCAGAGGCTCTCGCGATCAGTTGTTGGGGGAGGCTTATGGCCTTTTACGCCGTGCTTCATCGAGAAGCTCCTGTGATGCAGGAGCTGGCGAAGCTGCTCGCGCGGGAGAACATCGATGGATGCGAATGAGTACCAGCGGCTGGCAATGCGAACCAGCACGGCCCACGACCGCCCCGAGCACCGCATGGTAAACGCCGTGCTCGGCCTTGCGGGCGAGGCGGGCGAGCTGGCCTCCAGCATCGGGGCCGACATGAACGGCGACCCGCTCGCGCGCGAGCTGCTGAGCCTGATCGCCGCCGTCGGCGCCGTGGCCGACCGGGTGAAGAAAGGCCGCTACCACGGCCACTCGCTCGACTACCAGGCGCTAATCGGCCAGACGTTTGAGATCGAAATGATGAGCGACTACGTGATCAAGACGATCCGGCGCGAGGGGGAGCGCGGTGCACCGCCCCCCGAGGCACTGTATGTGGGCATCGACGTGCCCGAGCTGACGCTGGAGCTTGGGGACGCGCAGTGGTATGTCGCCCAGGCGGCGGACGCCATGGGAGTCGAGCTCGGCGAGGTGATGCAGGCCAACATCCGCAAGCTAGCCCAGCGCTACCCTGACGGGTTCAGCGCAGCGGCGAGCTTGGGGCGGGCGGAGTAGGACGATGGGTAACGCTGCCAGCTCCTACTACTCGGCGCGGATGTGCTGCCTGCGCTGCCACACTGAGTTCAAGTTCAAGAACCGAACGGCGCACCAGGAGTCGTGCCGCCCCGGTCACATCAGTCGGGGCGTGCGAAACCGCCAGCCAGCGCGGCGCTACCGGGCCCAGGTCCGCGACCTGTGGGCAAAGGGTGCGGCGATCGAGACCATCGCGCGCACGGTGAAGCGCAGCACGCGCAGTGTTAAGGCCGTCATCGCCGAGCTGCCGGCCCAGGAGCGCGAGCGGGCGGCGCTGCTGACGACGCCGCAGGCCGCCCGGGCCCTCGGGCTGTCCGTGCCGATACTCAACGCCCTCGTGCGCCGCGGCGTCCTGCGCGCGCACCGTGTGCCGGCTCCCCACCGCCGGCGCGGGCCAACGCGCACCTTCCGCCGGTTCGCCCGGGCGGATGTGATTCGCTTCGTCCACGACCGGCGCTACTGGCCGCTCGTCGCCCCCGGCATGATGGGCGACCCGGTCTACCGTACAGTCGCCGAAACGCTGCGACGGAACGCGGGCGGGCGCTGGCTGACGATGAGCGAGATCGCCAACCTGGCCTGCGTCGCGCCGTCGACCGCAAGCGAGCGCGTGCAGGGCGGGTGGCTCGACGGTCTGGAGCAGACGACCTGGGGCACCGACCGCTGGTGGTGGCTGCCCACGGGGGCATCGCTGCCCGTGCTACCCGACGGGTACATCGCCCGGCTGCGCCGCCAGCGTCGGCGAAAGGAGCAGGCCGCGTGAACACCCCGCCCGACTGGAACATCGCTGTCGACCAGGCAGCTATCACGATCCTGGGCCCGCTCAGCTACCGCGTGCTCCAGATCCTGTGGTCAGCGGCGCGGCCGCTGACTCCGAACGATCTGTACCTGGCGTTTGCGCGCGAGGAGTCGCGCCTGGCACCGACCACCATCAGCACGACGCTGTACCGCCTCGTCGAGCGGGGCTATATCCGGCGCGTGCAGCACGGATTCTACGCCGCAGCACTAAGCGAGGCCGAGCTGCGCCAGGCGGTGGCTGTCCTGATCGTCGGCCACCTGCTCCGCGACTATTCCCCCGAGACCCGCCAGGCGCTGGCCGACGCCGGCTGGCGGGTGCTGGCCGCCCCGGAGGAGCCCCAACCATGAGCGACTACACGACCGACATCGCCCTGGCTCAGGACAGCGCCGGCCACGTCGTGGCCGTGCGGATCAACGGGACGACTCACGCGCCGGCCTTTGTCGAGGAGGCCGTGCGCGAGTACCCGAAGCTAAAGACACTCCTGCAGGCCCTGCGCGCCGCGCTCGATTTGCCGCCCGATACGCCGGCCGGCGTCATCGGCGACGTGGTCCAGGAGGTACGGCGCCAGCTCGACAAAGCGAAGGCTGAGCTGGCGCTGGAGCAGTCCAAGGTATACCAGCTCCCGGCGCCGCTGGTACGCCTGGTCCACGCGGTACGCGCCGACCTGATCGCGGACCAGGGCGAGGAGATCATTGAGCGCGCCATCCCCGTGCCGCTGCGGCCGCTGCTGCGCGAGGCGCTGGTCAGCGTCAGGGTGCAGGCGCGCGCCGAGCTCCTGGCCGCCCTCGCCACCTGTGCAACGGTGGTGCCCGAGCCTATCGACGAGGTGCGGCCGTGAACTTCTCGCCGAAGGACGTAGCCGCCATCGTGGCCCGGCTGGAGGCTCAGGGCGTGCGCCAGCCAGCCGAGGTGCGCGCGGCCCTGGCTGGTGCGGATCTCACACCCGAGCCGAAGGCGTCGCGCTACGGCAACGTTCGGTGCGAGGTCGACGGGGTGACGTTCGACAGCCTGGCCGAGCGAGATCGCTGGCTGGAGCTGCGGCTGCTGGAGCGTGCCGGCGCCATCAGCGACCTGCGCCCCAGCCCCGAGCACCCCAAGAAGCAGCGCTTTGTGCTCGGCACCGGGAAGCGTCCGCCGGTCTACACGCCCGACTTTACCTATACCGAGCAGGGGCGCCGGGTGGTCGAGGACGTGAAGGGCGCGAAGCGGGGTGGCCAGGGCACACAGACCGACGAATCGACGCTCCGGATGAAGTGGTTCCGCGAGCGCTACTCGGATATCGAGCTGCGCGTAGTCGAACGCTAGTTCGTCACCGTCCTGTCATTTGCAAAAGTTCCATTGGTGGATACCATGACAACTCCGAACCGCGACGCTTACAGTATGAAAGAGGTCGCCGAGCTGACCGGGCTCGGTATCGACAGCATCCGAGCGGAGGTCAACTCTGGCCGGCTACGCTCGAAGCGCATTGGGCGTCGCATCATCATCCCGGCTGCGTGGTACCAGGAATGGCTGCTAAGCGAACCCGAAAAAACGACGCCTCCGCTGGCAAAGCTCGCCGCAAGGCGAAGGCCGGCTCCGGCTCGTGGCGCACCCTCCCCAACGGCCAGCTCCGCTGGCGAGTCGCCGTGGGACGCACTGCTGCGGGAAAAGCTGTCTACAAAGATTTCACCGGAGACACCGAGGCGGAGGTAAGGGCCAAGTACGACGCTCACATGGCGGCCAACCCCGACGGCCCGCCGAGTGCTGACCAGACCCAGACCCTCGACACGTTTCTCCTGACCTACGTCAAGACCGGCGAATGGGCCGCGAGCACCACCGAAGACCGCATCCGCACGATCAAGAAGCACGTCACCCCCTCGATCGGCAAGACCCCCCTCAACGAGCTGACCGCCCCCGGCGTGACGAAGTGGATGAAGGAGCTGCGCGAGGCTGGTGTTGGCGGGCGCACCGTCGAGAAGGCGCACGGCATCCTGCGCGCTGCACTCTCCCAGGCCGTCGCGTGGGGCATCCTCGCCGACAACGTCGCCAAGCGCAGCAAACCCCCGCGCTATACACGGCGAAAGGCGATCTTTCTCGACATCCCCCAGGTCGAGAAGCTGCTGGCGGCCGCTGCCGGCGAGCTGGACAAGCGCGGCACCTACACCACCCGGAACTACCAGACTGCGGCCGGCGTGGCGAAGAAGGGCCGTAGCAAGCACTACCCCCCGATCGACACCCGTCTGTATATGCTCTACCTGCTGTATGTCGTCGTCGGCCCGCGGCGCGGCGAGCCGCTGGCCCTGCGATGGTCGGACTACGACCCGAAGAGCGGCGCACTGACGATCGAGCGGTCGCTGGACAGCAAGCGCCGGGTTGGACCGACCAAAACCGAGCACGGCGAGCGGACGATCTACCTCGACGAGTACATGCGTGGGGAGATGCAGCGCCACCGCGAGCGCATGCAGCAGGAGGAGCACCGCGAGGGCTGGAAGCCGGACGGGCTAATCTTCCCCAGCGAAGTAGGCACCCCGATCTCACCGCGCAACCTCCTGCGCCACTTCAAGAAGGTACTCGCGGCCGCCGGCCTCCCCCGCACCATCCGCCTCCACGACCTGCGCCACAGCTCCGCGAGCATCCAGCTTGCCGAGGGCGGAAGTCTGGTCGACGTGTCGCGTGTGCTCGGGCATAGCTCCAGCGTCATTACCCAGCGCCTCTACGCCCACGCACTCGACGACGGCCAGAAGGCTGCGGTCGCTGGCGTGAGCCGCCGTGTGGCTAAGTCGCGACCACCGCGAAAAGAGGAATAGAAAAATGTCAGCTAGGCGGAAAACCATCCCTCAATCCATCAGGATTGCAGTGTTGACACAAGCTGGATACCGCTGCGCCGTGCCGCACTGCGGCACTGCACTTGTTCTGGATCTGCATCATATGTTGGAAGTCCATAAAGGGGGGGGAAACACTGTAGACAACCTTCTTCCGCTTTGCCCCAACTGTCACGCAATGTATCATCGCGGGAACATTCCGCAGGAAGCAATTCGACAATGGAAGGAGCGTTTGGTTAATATATTTAATGGGAGGCTGCCCGCTGGCAATGAAGTGTCACGCGGGCGTGAGAGAGACTTGCCTATTATTCCAGTTGACTTTAGATGGAGTCCATCTTGGTTTACAATTGGAAGTGATTTCGTGGAAATACACAATAGAATCTTTGAGTTTGACGAAGTGTTCAATTTTAAGATAGACTACTTTGACCCAGAAATGTTTGGAGGAAAAATGGAAATGCTGAAAGAGCGGGCAGTAATATCCCCTAATAAAAAACATCTTGCTCTTCTAACAGGTAACTTCCACACAGCTCACTTTCATGGAATGAGCGAAAACTACAATCGAATAATTAATCTTTATAGTCACGATAAAAAAGAACCTGTGTATGTATCTTTGCCTGATCAATATGTATTTAGTGGGCCTGTTTTTTCTTCCAATAGTAAATACTTAGCGTTTTCCACAGCAAACAATCTCAGACAGGTTGCTCTCACATTGGGAGATGACGACGAAGCGGGCGCACTGGATGTAGCCGCTTGGGAAGAGAGAATAAGTGTTATTGATTTAGAGAATCTTGAAATTCACACTCTTGGTGAAGAGGAAGTTCATGGATACGGAGAGTGGTCCATGCCAAAGCACTTTATGCTAGGAGAATTTGTCGATAACGATACTGTAATTTTTGCAACAAGCGCAACCGAAGCAGGAATTGTTGGCATATGGAATATCATCGTTGACACCAAAGAAGCTTTTTACTTTGAAAATCCCCATCTCTTTACAAAAGAATAATACAAAATATTACCTATAACATAGCAGTAATACAGTCGTGGTAGGCGTTCGCCGGCCAGCTCACCCCCGCCGCTAGCGCAGCTAACTCATTGCCAGCGTCCAACGCTCTACGATGCACTCGACGAGCTGTACCGCCACAACCAGCACGTCGTCAGCAACCCACACACCCTCGACCGACAGGCCACCTCCATTACGGGCGAGATCAGTGATACCCCAATACTACCCCAAACTCCCCCAATCTCAACCAAGAACAACCGAGCTAGACCCGCAGTAATTTCGCGCTGTAGTGCGGAATAGCGCACCCCAATAGGTCAAAAAAGACACCCCGCCCCTGATTTGCAAGCAGGAGGTCCGGGGTTCGAATCCCCGTCGCTCCACTGCTCTGGGACGCGGAATCTCTTCGAGGGGTTCCGCGTTTCCTTTTGCTATGGGAGTAGTTGTGGGAGTAGACATTTTCGTTATTGCTCCTGCCCGGCATCAAGGGCGGGGCTGAGCGGCCACCGGGTGGCCCTCAGCCCCATCCAGGCTACCAGGGCGCTACTTTTCCGCCTCTTGTCCATCAGCAGGCTTCCCAGGCTCGTCAGGAGCCTTTCCCGCGACCGAGTCACCACCCAGGATGCTGCTTGCTCCTTCTACCGCCTCCTGTTGCCCCTCGTCAAAGCTGTGGGCGTAGATCCTCACTGTAATCTCTGGAGAGCTATGGCCGAGAATGGCAGCCACGTCTACAGGCTTGCCGCCGTTCGCCATCATGATTGAGCTGGCACTATGACGGAGGGAGTGAAGCGACACATCAGGGAGCTGAGCACGGCGCAGCGCCCTCTTCAACGTGCGAAGCAGGTTTCGCTCATTGATTGGCCCGCCGATTTCCGACGTGAAGACAAGATCCTCACCGTGCCAAGACTCACCGATAGCCTCACGTTCGTGCTTCTGCTGCTCCCTGTGGGTAAGGAGTAGATCTACCAGCGCGGCCGATAGGGGAACGGTTCGCGCACCCGCCTTGGTTTTGGTGGTGACGCGAACTCGCTCTCGCTTCCCCGTAGCTTCGTTCTTGAGACGCTGAAGCTGCTCACGAACCCGAATGTGGGCCTTCGGCCCATCGAGCCGAACATTGCGCCAGCGCAGACCGATTAGCTCCCCCCTACGAAGGCCGAGCGTGCAGTCCAACGCGAATAGGGCATAGAGCCGATGGCCACGCAGCGCAGCGAGGAGTGCTTTAATCTGGCTCTGGTCGAGCGCCCGCACCTTCTCCTCCTCATCAGTGTCAGTTACCACCTCGTCCGGTTTCGGTCGGTCAACGCCCTTTGCGACATTAATTGTCAGCAAACCAGCATCTTCAGCGGCCTTGAGGGCTCTTTGAAGGCGTCGATGGGCGTTGGCAACTGTCGCGGCTGAGAGTGTTCTGAGCGGGATGTCCCCCTCCTTCTGACGTTGCTTGCTGTACTTTGTCTTCACCTTTGTCTTGCTGAGCAGCTTCAACCAGGCTTGAACGTGGCCTTTCGTCAGGCGGTCAAGCCGGATGTGACCCAGGTACGGGGTGATGTAGCGTTTGCAGGTATCAGCGTACCCTTCGAGGGTCTTTGCCCGCACAGTTCCCGGTAGAAGTTCTACCAGCCAATGTTCAAGCCAGGCGCCAAGTGTTTGGCGACTGCGGCTCGCTACGGCAATACGGTCGTGCTCCTCCCGAATTTGCCTGAGAATGGCGAGAGCTTCGTCCTTATCCTTTGCACGCCGCCGAAGCAGCCGCCCATTAACCATGATCGCGACGCGAAATCCGGGCGGGTCTTCGTAAATTGTCCCTTCGCGATCAACCCGCACCTTGGTTCGTCTGCTCATATTATGGTGCCTGTGTTTTGCGCTGAGGTGAGATGCTATGTCCTGTCTCACACCAGGGTTTCTGTCAACAATTATCATCCGATATTCGACGTACACTGCTATCATCGTTATCATGAGGCTCAGCCAAGCGTCGGATTGAGCGCATTGTGTAACGAACGAGCCGGCCCTTTCCCACGACTTCCAACCGGCCCTGCTCTACATACCGATACAGAGTGCGCTCGCTGATGGACAGGAGTTTCATTACCTCTCTCCGGCGCACTAGCAGCGGTTCCAGCTGATAGATGTTTCTGTCGTGACCCTCCACAGCGCCCTCCTGATGTTGGCGTATATCACGCCCTACGCTGCTCCGGGCCGACAGCAGCAAAAGAACACGGCCCGGCAGGGGTATCCCTGCCAAGCCGTGTATATCTAGGCCAACAGACAATTTACCCCTTCACAAAGCGGTAAATTGTGTTACACTAGATCAGGCTGGGGGTTATCCCCTGGTATTGATCGGGCGCCTTCCTCGTGCGGGTGGAACTGCCAGAGGAGGGCGTCTGATTGCGTTTGTGGCTAGATGTTGTTTGCTTATTCCTTCGGCTCTAACGCCTCCTGTGTTTGCGCAGATCTTCTTGCTAGCTCTGCAAGGGTGACCAGGAAATCCGGATGCCGCAGGAACCACTGCACTCGCTCAGGCAAATTGCCCGATACATATTTGCGATACGTATCATTGCCCAGTTCCAGGGCTGCTTCGGGGTGCCGCCGGAGAGCTTCCCGAAAAAACGCGTATTTGGCCTCATTCATATTGTTCCTCCACGACTTTATAAAACTATACGACGTTTTCTGGAAAAATGCAATACAGTTAGATTCCGACTACTGCGAAAAACTGCACTAATTTCCTTCATATTGGTGCTACCTAGCGTACACTTTGCAAAGTGTACGCTAGATGGATTTTGTCAAGCATTATGCAACTTTCACACAAAAGGCTTAAGAGATCTATTCCCACACCAGTCTGCGCCACCCAGCCTCAATCAGCCCAGTTTTGAGAGCAGCCCTAATCATGCCCTGATGTTCCCGTCCTGCTCGCAGGGTGTGACACCGACGGCAAAGCGTGCGGAGGTTCTTCAGCGTGCTTGTTCCTCCAACTGAGAGTGGAACGATGTGGTCAATGTGAACCGTGTGGAGACGAAGCGGAGGCGCTGCTTTGCAGTAAGGTCCTTGGCAATAACCCTTGTCCCGTTCCCAGACCTGACGCCTTATTCGCTGCCACACCTCTCTCGGCGGTCGCCGTGTCATCACTGTTCTCCTCGTGGGCGAGGTGGGGAGCGACGAGCAGGGGCGCTCCCCGTCCAGACCTCGCCTTGCCCAGCCGTGCCTGACCAGGCCGCGCGTAACTGTGCCTTACCCCGCACTGCCCCGCCGTGCGTTGCCTCGTAAGACGCTATGCTTCGTTGTGGGTCTCGAACTCTACGACCTGGAAGCGCCCAAGTCCGATTCCCCGACCGTTCCCGAGACCGACAAGCCGGCCAGCGTCAATAGTGGCCGCATGAACTTCCTGGGAACTCACTACCGTCTTGTCCCAGCTCATTCGCCAGTCCGTGCGCCAACCCTCAGAAGCGGCGACGCGGTAGCGAATGTTACGCGCTCGTGTGCCGGGGTTGACCACGCTCTGAACATCAAGATAAACCGGCTGGCTTTCGTCGGTGGTGAGCGGGTCAGGTAGGAAGCGGTCGATGAGGACAATGCGGTCGAGGATGAGGAGCGTTGCAGCGAGCCAGGGCTGAAGACTGCCGCGCCGACGTGGGGTGAACTTGGCCCCGGCAACGAGGCACGAGAAGATGTAGGTCGGCCTGACGTAGAGCTGTCGGTCATCTGTGACCAGCACTGTCCGCCGCCACTCCTCCGGGTCGTTGCCGGCGACTCCAGATCGTTCGCGTTTGCCGCTGGCTGGGATCGCCCACGGGCCGAAGGCGTTCCAGAGGATCGGCCTGGTTCCCTCGATGCTCACTGAGGCAATCACGATGTTTGCCACATCTGCCTCCTGGAGCCACTCAGCGGCCTCGTAGAAGCCGGCGTAGGTCGCGGGCGATAATCTGCCCCCACCGGCGGTGGAGCTGTGCGTAGAGAGCTGCCCAAAGCAACGCCAGAGCCACCAGGAGAGGCGATAGACCAAATAGCACCTCCCAGAGCAGCAGGCCCGCTACAGCGGCTCCTGCGTGGCTCAGGGCGAGCACCGAGCGCCATCGCCAGGCTCGTTGTGCGGCTTGGTCGGCACAGGCGATGTGGGCCAAGCCGTCGGTGGTTGTCCGAACCGCTGGAAGGGCGCCAAGTGGCTGGCCACAGAGGCAGCACACGTTGCCGGCGTCGTCTCCGTTGCCGTCCATCGCCAGGGCCTTCGGGGGTCTGCCACTTGGGCTTCCGTGGGATGGGGTTGGAAGGCTTGGGAGGGTGTGGTGGCTGGCGGAGGGGTGTTTTGGGCCTCTTCATTGGCCACCTGCCTCAGCACAAAGCTGCTCCCACTCGGCGATTAGCTCTTCCACGCTGGCAGGCGGCGTGGCCCCCTTCCGCCGATACATCTCTACCTGAGTTTCCGCCTGCTGTTGTCGTTGCTCAGAGGTGAGCAGACTCAGTAGCTTTGCCGCGAGGGAGCGATTCCCAATCAGGCGCTCCTCAAAACGGTGAGGCGCGTACACGCTCTCCGCCCAGGTATCATCACCAAGAACATGCTGTCTGGGCCTCCAGGCGTACTGGCGTGCAAGAAGCTTCCACTCTTCGTCGAGCGCATCCAAGGATTTACGCACGCCGATAGAGGCCAGGAGCCGTTGGTAAGCACGAAGCTGTTCCAAACGCCGTCGAGGTGCGAGCACCCGCCAGAATTCGCCAATGAGTGAAGGCTGGGAGCCAAGCCAGGCGTCCCATAGGGTGGCATCAAATGGCGCTGGAAGGGACTTTCGGTCTGGGGGGAGATCAGATGCCATAAGCGGCGTCCTCCTGCTGGAGGCGCCGTTGACACGCGGGGAGAGCCGTTGTGGGCACGGCGACCTCCAGCATCGCCGGCAGCGGGAAGTGGCTAGCTACCGAAGCGAATACAGCACCCCACGGTGCAGGGTGCTGCTGGAGAACGCCGCATGATGAAGTATCATACGTCCAGCCTCACGGCCTGCTTGCATCAGGCTGCGGGGTTAGCAGCCGCGTCGGTGTTACCAGCACCACGCGGCTGTGCCACTCTTAGTGGACATGCTATCATCCGTACCGCTGAAATGCAAGTCCCTTTCTTACTCTTGACGCCGAGGCGTGCGGCCAGGTCGCTCGTAGGAAAGGTACTCCTCAAGAGCTTGTGGAGTTGTAGACCAGACAGGTCCAAATTTTATCGCCTGGAGTCTCCCTGAGAGAGCTGCCGAGCGGAGAGTGTTGTGACTGATGCCTAGCTCTCGGGCTAACTCTTTGAGTGGGCGTAGTTCGTTTCTGTCAAGAATATGCTCTCGCTTCGGTTTTAGCTGCGCATTGTCCATCAACCATCTAGCCAGATCCTGGACATCGCTCTGATGGTACAAAATGCGACGTCCCAAGCGCTGTGTGCGTAAACGCGGAGTGTCGCCTTTCCCATATCTATTGACCTGGCGGGGGGAAAGCCGAAGAATGCTGGCAGCCTCCTCTACAGTAATGTAACCTTGCTCGGCCATGCCAAGTCTTTCTGAGCAATAGTGGTAACAAACCTGACCAGGAATCTCCTCAGTAATTTGAATGAACTCTGTGAGCTTATCTATTTTTGCAAGGCGGCATTGATATGAATAACTAGTATAAACAGCCCAGGTATTGCTATTACATCCCGATTTACAGGGTTGGCGTACAAATCCTGGCTATTTCATAGTCGTGCTATTGACGAAATATACTCGTCTATCTCTCGTACCCTCTCATGGTCTGAACTGAGAATACTAATGGCTATGTCCTTGGCAACACGACAGTAATGCATTGCTTCTTGCTTTTCGCCCTTTTGAACTTCGATTTCAGCAAGGGCTAAGTTGTAATTCACACTGTATAAATGTTTTCTCTTAACGGTTCGAGAGATAATGTCGCGCGCTTTGTTGATCTCTTTGATGGCTCCAGCTATATTTCCATTCAAGATATTAACGCGGCATAATAAAATCAAGTTAGGTATTGTTTCGGGATGGAAAATTTCTCCTAGGGCAGAATACATGTCCAAAGACAGTCGGGCATATCTTTGCACTTCCGTCAAATTCTTCTGCATAAAGCGCAGAATTGCCATTTCTTGGAGACTCTGAGCAACCTCAAAGTTAACTTCATCCATCGTACTTCTTTGTGCAGTTAGCGCCTCCTCAAGTAACATATTCGCCGTCTCTAATTGACCTGCGTCACGATACCAACTGCTAAGCCCTACCAATATCCGAGCAGTTTCTCTATGAGGATCAGGGAGAGTAGATTTATTCATCTTCAAGGCGCGATCCAAATATAATTTAGCCTCGTCAATACTTCCTTTCATTTGTGCTATACGACCAAGATTGAATAAGCTTTCAGCAATATCTGTATGCTTGTCGCCAAATATCTCCTCCCTAATGGAGAGAGAGTCTATATGTGCCTTTTCTGCTTCTGCAAAAAGGTTTTGCGAGAAGAGCGCCTCTCCTAAATTATTTAGTGTTTGTGCAATACCTATATGAGTAGAATGAAGAGTCTCTTTCCTGACTTTGAGGGCCAGCTTTGAGTATCGTATAGAACGACGGTAGTATCCTCTAAAAAGCATTAAATAACCCAAATCACTCAGATTGCGCCCCACCCCTGGCTGTAAAAACTTAATCTTGCGACGCTCGTTCAAAGCCCCTCTTATATATGGCTCAGCATCGCGGTGCTTTCCCATAAGAAATAACAAATAGCCAAGATCACTTCGACATCTCAATGTATTTTCGTCACTTGGGCCAAGTAGTTTTTCTCTAATATACAGAGCTTGTTCATAATAATCCCGTGCCTGCTGAAATTTTGCCTGCATCTGACTGCACAGTGCCAGCAAATAAAGACCAGACGCTGTTTTAGTGTGTTCTACACCAAATTCTTGCTGTCGTATTTTTAAGGCTTTTTGCAAATACACTTGTGCTTCTTCATAATGACCAAATGAGAATAGTGCGTAACCAAACACGCTGCAAAAGTTTGCAAATCTACTATCATTCCGTTCGGCAACACCTCTCCCAATAGTATATAAATGTGTTTGCAGAGGAAGGATTTCGCTGATTTTGCCTTGACCATTTAATTTTCCGACAAATTCCGTTAGGGTTACTTCGACGTCTAGTAGAGCACTCTCGTCCTTTATTGTTGTCTTAGCAAAATATGCAACTAGCCTGTGTAATTTCAACCCTAACTGCCCGGCTTTTTCAATCAAGCCCAAGGAAGTTAGACGCCTAATAGCTCGTGATGCTGTACGAGAAAGTTGGCCTTCGGTTAACCGTAGACTAGACACTAATAATGTTTTAGGTAGTGCCTCTCCCGCCGCAAAGCAACAAGCCCTCGCTAATATTTTCATCGCCATCGTATCGACCGTGTTAGCAAGCGAAAGTTTGTCATAACTTAATGCAAATGTCCTTCCAATATGTAGTACATGGTTAGTTGGCGAGAAGAGAACATCTTCACCCACTAAAGATGGGTGTTCCAAAATGTTGTTCGATCTAATTTCGTGCAGATACTCTCTCGGGGTAACTTCGTCCTCAAACAAGCGCAGATAGCTTCCGGCTAAATGCAAGGCCAACGGCAAATCACCTAACTCCTCAGCAATCACTGAAGCTTCATCATCATTAATACTCGACCGAAACTTCTTTAGTAGATTTACACTTTCAGTGCGCTCTAAAACATCAAGCGATATGGATTGGATTCCTAAAGAAGGCTCCCACTCTGTTCGCCTACTTGTGATGAGGATAAAACATCTGCCAGTCTTAGGCTTCCACATTTCTACTAACTTTTCTTCTTCACAATTATCAAAAACAAGAAGCTTGGGAAGTTCATTCCGCCAAAAACGAGTAACAAGGGCTACTTGATCGTCAAGTGAAATCTGTTTGCCTTTCGCAAATAATCCAAGGTGTGCAGAACTTCCACATTCGGCGATTTCCGAGGGAATAGCATCCGCCTCAGCAAATCTCAACCAAAAAACACCTCCTGCAAAATACTTGCCATACCGATGGACAAACTCGGTGGCCAAATTAGTTTTTCCTATACCTCCAATGCCTGTCATCGCCGCTATTTGTTCAATCGCAACTACATTTTGTTGTTTAAATAAGGAGGCTAGCGACTTCAACTCATTATTACGGCCAACAAAGAGAGGGTTCTTCCCAAGAGGCATGCGTGACCCGGAAGGCAATGGCGATGGGTCTGGTATTTTATTGACAGGCATGCTTTGTAGTAGTTTTATAGCGTCTTTTACTTGTCTGCCTGATATTGGAGGCAGTAATATTCTGGTGTCATTAATTTGGATTGCATCTCCTATTGTAAAGTCATCTGAAGGAGTTGTTGCTATATTGCTTTGGGAAATAGTAGCCGACGATGCTGAAACAACCTCCTCTAAATTACTTGGCGAGATGATTCCTTTGATAACACCTGTAATTATTTCGGGTAATGCTTCCATTTCAGACCGAATAGCACGGCTTAACATTGGCAATAATGTCTCATGTAATTGATCAACTTCTAGCACTTCAATTTTGTGGTTGGGTTGCACGACGACGACGTCACCACGTAATCGTAATAAATGTATATAATCATTTTCGCTAAGATTTAATATTTTGGATAGTAATTCAATTTCCTGCCGCGAAAATGGAGGTTTGCCCTCATTCAAACGACGGCTCAACTGAGAGGGAGAGTTAAACTTCAGACGGCGACTAACTTCAGCTTCCGATAGGCCGCTACCAGCAATATAACGTCTAATTACATCTCGTAATTCTTGACTTGCCTCTGGCTCTCTATACTTGGGCATTGCTTTCCTCGTTGTGCAAACCGCATCACAATGTTGCTCGCATCCGCAATAGGGTATGAGCTACGCTGCGAGTGTCGCAGCGCTGTGGCCCGGACGGCCACCCCGGCGCCGGGCTGATCACCCGGCCGGTGGTCATTCTTCAGCTACTACGGAGAATGACCATGATCATCAACATCCTGCTCATCGCCCTGCTCGTGCTGATTCTGCTCGTGCCCTACGATTGGGGCTACACAACCGACTTCCTTGGCCGCCGCTCGGGCCTCTGGCGCTCGGCACTGTACATCTATACCTACGGCCCCGGCTACGAGAGGGTGAAGTTCGACGGCCTGCGCCGGCTCCAGATCTGGCTGCTCTGCCTCATCACCGCGACCGCCGGCCGGCTCCAGGTCGAACTGATCATCTGGCTCGTTGAGGTTGTGCGCCAAGCTGTCGGCCTGTAGCCTCCCCGATGTAGCTCTGGCTCGTCAAGGTCATCCACCAGACCCTCGGCCCGTAACCTCCCCCGTGTGGCGCCGGTTCACTTCGGCGCCACACTCTTTACGCTGCCGGCTGCTCACGCTCCTGACGCTCCTTCAACGCTGCGTACACAATGTCCAGTAGCACGGCGGCGAACCCTTCGCGGATGCGCTCGTTGCCGAGCACCTGGCCCGCCATTGACTGGTAGCTCTCTAGCCCCTCCACAACGGTTTCCATCATCACCTTCCGGAAGTCGCCAAGGGCGAACTGCTCCTTGGTGTTGTGCTGCGCCTGCTGGTCCAGCGTCGGGTTTTCCAGCATCTTGTCCCGGATATGGTTGGCGTAGCTCAGCAGGTCGGCCTCGCTCAGCTCCCCCTCGAACAGGTCGTTCATGCGCTGGATGACCTCGACCAACTTCGCTCGCAGTGGGTCACGGCTCTCGGCGGAGCCGACCTCGCCAGGTGGTGGGAGCCCGTAGTCGCCATCGCCCTCCTTGAGGTTCAGCCGGCGCGTGCCCTGGTCTTTGAGGCGGTAGTGGGTCAGTTGCACGCCTGACAGGTCGATCTCGTCCTCACTGAGCCGCTCGGTCGCCAAGAGTGGGGCGAGTAGCCGGAAGAAGATTGCCCGCTTCTCCAAATCGGTGTCGCCGTAGTTGATGATCTGCGAGAGGAAGTCGTACAGGCGCACGAAGCTGGCCAGGTCTTTGCGGATGATCTCCAGCTCGTCCAGCGCCTTCTTGTCGCCAGCCTCTCTGGCCTCGCGCCAGCGCACCCGGAAGCGCTCGACAGCGGGTGCCAGGCCCGCCTGGAGGGCTGCCTGCTTGCCCTTGGGGTCGAGGTAGACCTTTACGAAGGTCTCAATCTCCGACTCGGTGTAGAGCCGGGTGTCGTCGAGCTTGCTCTGAAGGGTATGGATGAGGTTTGGGTCGGTGGTACCCGTCAGCTCTGCCCTCTTGTAGTAGGGCTTGAAGGCTTCCAGGATGATCGGGGGGTCGTTCACGAAGTCGAGCACGTAGGTGGTGTCTTTGCCGGGGGCCGTGCGGTTCAGGCGCGAGAGGGTTTGCACCGCCGTGATTCCGTCCAGCCGCTTGTCCACATACATTGCGCACAGCAGCGGCTGGTCGAAGCCGGTCTGGTACTTGTTGGCGACGATGAGGATCTGGTACTCGTCGCTCTTGAACGCCTCGCGGATGTCGCGCCCCTTGAGGCCGGGGTTCATCGTGTGCTCGCTGAACGGGCTCGGCCCGCTCTCCGGGTCGCTCACCTCGCCCGAGAAGGCCACCAGCGCATGGAGGTCGCCGTAGCCCTGCTGGCGAATATAGGCGTCCAGGGCCAGCTTGTAGCGCACCGCCTCCTTGCGCGAACCCGTGACTACCATCGCCTTGGCGTGGCCGCCCAGCAGCCGCTGCACGTTCTCGCGGAAGTGCTCAACGATGATCTGCACCTTCTGGCTGATGTTGTAGGGGTGCAGCCGTACCCAACGCATCAGCCCCTTCATCGCCGCTGCCTGGTCTACCTCGGCCTGGTCGTACTCCTGCCCGTTGTGAGCCAGCCGGAAGGCCATGCGGTAGGGTGTGTAGTTCTGGAGCACGTCAAGGATGTAGCCCTCCTCGATGGCCTGCTGCATCGTGTAGACGTGGAACGCCACCGGCATGTTGGTATCAGAGGGCGGCGCGTCGGGGTTTGGCCGCCGGCCGAAGCGCAGGAGAGTCTTGGCCTTGGGCGTAGCCGTGAAGGCGAAGAAGCTGATGTTGGGGTGGGTGGCCCGATCCTCCATCTCTGCCAGCAGCACGTCCTCGGCGCTGACCTCCTCACCCTCCTCGCGCTGCTCTGCCGTCAGCACCTTGCTCAGGGCGTTTGCCGCTGAGCCGGTCTGCGAGGAGTGAGCCTCATCGGCGATCACCGCGAAGCGGCGGGTGCGGAGCGAGCCCTGCGTGCGGATGGCCTCCAGGGCGAAGGGGAAGGTCTGGAGTGTGACGATGATGATTGGGGTGCGGTTAAGCAGAGCGGTGGCTAGCTGTTCCGACTTCACGCCAGCCTTGGCGTCGATCTTCGCCACCACGCCAGTCTTGTGCTCGAACTGGTAGATCGTATCCTGAAGCTGGGCGTCGAGCACGGTGCGGTCGGTGACGACGATTACCGAGTTGAAGAGCTTGGTGTCCTGCGCATCGTGGAGGCTGGCCAGGCGGTGGGCGAGCCAGGCGATGGAGTTGGACTTGCCCGAGCCGGCAGAGTGCTGGATGAGGTAGCTGTGCCCTGGCCCTTCAGCCCGCGCGGTCTGGATCAGCTTGCGCACGGCGTCGAGCTGGTGGTAGCGCGGGAAGATTAGAGCTTCCTTGACCACCTTGCGGCCCTGCACGTCCTCGGTCGGCGTCTGCTCCAAATGAGCGAAGTTGGCTAGAATGTCGAGCAGGCTCTCGCGCTCCAGCACTTCCTCCCAGAGGTAGGCCGTGCGGTAGCCGCCAGCGTTGGGCGGGTTGCCGGCGCCGCCGTCGTTGCCCAGGTTGAAGGGGAGGAAGCGTGTGGCCTTGCCCTCCAACCGGGTGGTCATCCACACCTCGTCCGTGCTGACGGCGAAGTGGACGAGGGCACGGCGCTTGAATTGGAGCAGCGGCTCGTCCCGGTTGCTGGCCGGGTCACGTGGGGGCCGGTCGTAGCGGTACTGAGCAATCGCGTCGCGGACGCTCTGGGTGAAGTCGGTCTTCAGCTCAGCCGTGGCCACGGGGACGCCGTTGACGAAGAAGGCCAGGTCGAGCGCATCGTTGGCCTCCTTGCGGCTGTAGCGGAGCTGGCGCACCACCCGGCAGAGCACCTTGCCGTAGCGGGCCAGGGTCGTAGGGTTGAGGCCCTGCGCCGGCTTGAACTGACACATCTCGAAGCGGGCGCTGACGTGCTTGAAGCCGCGCCGCAGCACCGCGAGCGAGCCCTCCTTATCGAGCACCTCGGCCAGCCGCTTGAGCACCACCTTGCCGGTGTCGCCGTTGTGCAGCCGACCGAGTTTCGCCAGCTCGGTCGGCTGGGTTTCCTCCAGCCAGCCCAGCACGTCCTCGGGGTACAGCGCCAGCTCTCGGTCATAGCCATCGCTATGGCCAAGGAGCCAGCCGTGAGCCGTAAGATGCTCGACAACTTCGTCCTCGAAGGTGCGCTCGCGGTGTTTGCTCATCACAGCGCCTCGTCTGCGTTGTTCGAGGAGTCTTCAGCCGTCTCCCAGCACTCTTCCAGCAAGTCAGCGCTATCTCGTGTCAGAAGACGAGTGGCTTGAAGCTGTTGGGGGTTCACCTTGCCATCTGTCAGGGTCAGCCGTGGCGCATCAACGCTCTGAAATGTCAGTTCGCCCGCAATAGGGCTGATGTTGATAGGACTCAGGGACTCAACTGTGCCTGACTGGGCAATGACGGTGTAGTCTGCCTCCCACAGGTCAGTCGTGTTGAAACGCTGCATCGCGGCGTCACGTCCCTCGGTGACGGATTCGACCACCACGCGCCCCAGGAGAAGCAATACCCCATCCTCCACCGTCACGATCCAGATGGTGTCGTCACGCTGTACCTTTCGTGGGGTGAGCTGGTTGCTACCAATAGTGAACGGGGGTCGTCCCTGTTCCAGCTCGTGGGCCGCACGCTCAGGCACCCAGTAGTGGAGAAAGTGGTTAGGCATGGCCGTGTCCTTTGGGCATCAGGAGCGTTGTACGTGCGGGTCGGTAGCGGTCTCGCTCAGGGTAAAGTGTTCGATTGGTCGCCGTCCAACGCGGCCAGGGCCTCAGCCGGCGTTTGAGTAGTCACCACCGCTGCTCCCCGCTCCCGCCGCTCCCGGTCAAGGGTGACGAGCGTGAACCCGTGCCGGCGGGGACGGCCACGTAGATCGCGTCAGCGCCCCGCAGCGCCCCGTCTGCGGCCAGCTCCGCCGCCTCCTGGGCTAGTGCTTCATACAGTGCTACAAGGGTAAGGTTCGGGATCGTCTGGAGCACAATAACTGTCATTCGTCCACGCATCAGGTCGCGCAGCTCACGGCTTAGGACGCCGGCAACTTCGGCGAGCAGCAGGAGCGGCCCCACAATAGGCGTCCGGTTTGCCGTGAGGCGCTTCAGCAAGTCCCGGCACGTTGCATGCTCTGGGTCGCGGGGATTGAGGTCGCGCACAAAGACACTGGCGTCAAGGGTGTACATCGCCTGCCTCAGAGTTACCGCCGAGCACGGCATCGCGCTCGCGCCGGTCAGCCTCCAGTCGCTCGGCAAGCCGGGCGTCGGGGTGCTCGCGGCCGATCTCGTCGCGGAGCGCCGCCCACTGCGTCCAGGCATCGCCTGGGGCGGGAGGAGCTGGAGTCGGGGAGGACACCAAACCCTGGATGAGGCGGGTGATTAGAGCCGCCTGATTTTGGGGCGAGAGCCGGCGGGCCATGGCGAGCGCCTGGTCGAGCGTCAGTTCTGCGGTGCTGCTCATAGCGGAACCTCCTCGGGGTAGGTCGGCACTGTCTCGTCCGCTACATACCCCCGCACATCGATCTGCCCTGTCACCGCAGCAGCGGTCACCGCCGTGCGGTGCTCTCGCAGCAGATCAATGAGCGCCTGAGCTTTGGTAATGAGGATGTTGATCTCGGCCGCATCAAGTTCAATGGAGGCAACTATAGCTTTCTGCTCCTCAAGAGGGGGTACTGGCAGGAGTAGATCTGCTACGTCTGAGAACCGAATACGAGGTGCGCGCTCTCTAACAGCGGGACACACTGCGAGAATGAAGCCACGCAAGGCCATCATGCGTAATAAGTAACCGTAGTACGGATTGAAAGTGTTGCCGTCTATGGGATCACAAATAACATACTCGGGTGAACACTTGCCGTCAGAATCAGATATGCCTATTGCACCTGCAAAGGCGTCCATTGAATGTACTACGAGTTGACCAGTGCGAATACCTTGATAACCAACCTCCTTCAAAGCGAATGTAAAACCCTCTTCACGCCTATTCCGACGTAGTGTCACCTGGCCATTCCGGAAGCACGTAACAATCTCGTCGTTTTCTGTGACTGGAAGCGAAGACCGTTTGAATAAATAACGCCCTCTTACCTCTTTCCAATGCTGTGGAAGCTTAGTCATCCAAGGGATTTGTGACTCTTTTAGCTGCACCTCAGATTTTTGGCCCTGAGACACCTTATGATCAATTAAGGCCCGATGCTTTTCATGAAGCGTCGCGATCAGCGCCTCTTGCTTTGTTACCAGCGCATTTATCCGCGCCGTCTCCGCTTCGAGGAAGGCGCTTATTATGCGCTGCTCGGACAGAGGAGGATATGGCAAGACAAGGTCGGCGAACTCTTTGTATCGGAACTCTGTGGAACGTTCCCGAATACCTTTAGAAAGAGATGCAATAAAGCCTGTTAATGCAATGTGTCGTAGGAGACGAGCATAATAGGGAGGATGTACATCGTCTCTACGAGGAGTGCATACTGAGTAGACAGGGGTTGATTTTCCATCAGCGTCTGAAACGCCTATCGCCCCCGCAAACGCATCCATCGCGTGAATAACTAAATCTCCTTGCCGAACTCCTTGGTAGCCAATTTCTTGTATGGAGTTGGTAAAACCCTCGGTTCTACGATTGGTACGCAAAGTCACAGTGCCGTCACGAAAAGCCGTTACGATCTCGTCTCCTTCTCGCGGGGGTCTTTCCATACGCTGAAAAAGCATCTTTCCACGATATTCCTGCCAATGTGATGGTTGTTCACTAACCCATCCCAAATTTGTTGATTGGTAGCTAGGGTATCTCGGGAACCTCATGCCCGCACCTCCCCTGGCTTGATAATAGCGCTGAGCAGTTCAGTGATCTCCCCGCCTAGGCGTTGAAGGTCAGCGTCGATGGCCTCCAATGGGCGCGGTGGGGTGTAGACGTAGAAATGGCGGGCGAAGGGGATTTCATAGCCCACCTTCGTCTTCTCCTCATCCACCCAGGCATCGGGCACATGAGGCATCACCTCGCGTTCCAAGTACGTCCCTATGTCCTCTTTCAACGGCACGTTCTCCGTGTCGCGGAGACTCGTGTCTGGCTTCAGCTTGCCCTTGCGGTCACGCTCGACCTTGCCGCTCGCATTGTGCAGCGGGCGCTCGACGGTGATGGTCCGGTAGCCGAAGTCGTCGTTGTCGAAGATCTTGCTGTGCTCGCCGGCCTCGAAGGCCCCGTAGAGCTTCACGATGCGCTCGATGTCGGCCTCACCTAGTTCCTTGCGCTTGCTGCCCAGACTCTTGCGCATCCTTTGGGAAAAGCCTACCGCGTTGATGAGCTGCACCTTGCCCTCGCGTTCCGGCGCTTTCTTGTTGGTCAGCACCCAGATGTAGGTGGCGATGCTGGTGTTATAGAACATCTCAAGTGGCAGGGCGATGATAGCCTCCAGCCAGTCGTTCTCGATGATCCATTTGCGAATTTCACTCTCACCACTGCCAGCGCTGCCAGTGAAGAGCGGCGAGCCGTTGAGTACGATGGCCACACGGCTACCACCGTCCTTGGCCGGGCGCATCTTGCTCAGCAGGTGCAGCAGGAAGAGCAGGCTGCCATCCGAGACGCGGGGCAGGCCGGGGCCGAAGCGCCCGTCGTGGCCCTTCTTCTGGTGCTCAGCGCGCACCGCCGTCTCAACCTTCTTCCACTCCACGCCGAAGGGCGGGTTGGAGAGCATGTAGTCGAAACGCTGCCCGGCGTGGCCGTCGTGGGAGAGGGTGTTGCCGCAGATGATGCGGTCAACCTCGTAGCCCTTGATCAGCATGTCAGCCTTGCAGATCGCATAGCTCTCCTCGTTCAGCTCCTGGCCAAAGATGCTCAGCTTGGCCTTAGGGTTCATTGCCCGCAGATGCTCCTCGGCCACCGCCAGCATCCCACCGGTTCGTGGCGTAGGGGCAGGGCGCACCTTCCGGCCTCGCGGACGGCGTGTTTCCCCACCCCTCGCCCCAAACCGGACGTGACAGTTTTCCGTCATCCGGCTTTCCGGGTCGCGGTGGCGCTCCACT
>Ga0164290_1000771_pt1 | contig 81241 bp, 59 predicted proteins | sample Micstemetagenome_FD_108782 | JGI IMG/M metagenome (GOLD analysis project Ga0164290, IMG submission 108782) | Contaminated culture microbial community from soil near Moab, Utah, USA - Microcoleus steenstrupii SON62 (Illumina Assembly) | ecosystem: Environmental > Terrestrial > Soil > Soil crust... | reverse complement strand
TTAAAAAGAACCTTTTCAGGATTGGCTTTGAACAATTGCCAACTAGTGTGGAAAGCAACAACTTTGAAATAGTAGGAAAAAGCAATGATTCATTTACAGTCAGAATTAAAGAAGGCAATAGACCCAATGACGTATTACAATATTTCCTGCATCAAAATGCTTCAATTCATTCTTTTAATGAAATACTGCCTTCTCTAAATGAGATCTTCATTCAGTTGGTAGAAGGCACACCTGCCGCAAGACAATTTCAAACCTTAACTGCTTAAACATATTGCTATGAACAAAACCTGGCTTATCATTAAACGAGAATATATCAGTCGTGTTCGCAAAAAAACATTTTTGCTTACTACCATACTTACTCCTTTATTATTTGTTGGCGTAATTGCTGTAGTAACGCTAATAACGGTAAAAAACATTCGTAATGAAAAGATAGCTGTAGTAGATCCGGCTGGTATTTTGAAATCTAATCTTAGCAGCAGCAAGTCGGTTACTTATGAGTTTACTAATAATGTAGACACCGGCAACTTTGTAAGTAAAGGCTATTCAGCCATTCTGTATCCTCCTCACACAAACGCAAACCAGACAGGTAACTTCAGGATCATCACAGAAAAAAGCCTTAGCCGCTTTGCCAACAGCAGGATTGAAAAAGATATTAGTACAGCATTAGAAAATAATATCATTGCTGATTCGCTAAAAATAGATCCCAAAAAAATTGAGGCGTTAAAAAAAGAGGCAGGAAAAACATCAATTGAATCCATCAAGAGAGATGAATTAGAAAGAGGTACTAAATCAAGTTTTGATTTAGCTAGTGCTATTGGTTATGGAACTGCTTTTTTGATTTACATAACCTTATTTATTTATGGAATGATGGTAATGCAAGGCGTTATGGAAGAAAAAACTAACCGCATTGCAGAAGTAATGGTTTCTTCTGTTAAGCCATTTCAGTTGATGCTGGGAAAGATCATTGGCATTGGTGCGGTTGGCATTACACAATTTCTTATTTGGATTGTGCTGATCATAGGTTTAAGCACTGCAATGATGGCATTGATCCCTGCAGAAACATTACAGCAGGTGCAACAACAAAGCGATCAGATACCTGGTGCATCGCAACAGTCTGCCGAAACAGTAAAAACATTAGCGGGCACAGGCATTGATCTTTCCGCAGTAAATATTCCTTTGATCATTGGATGTTTCCTTTTTTATTTTATCGGTGGCTATCTCTTTTATGCTTCTTTATTTGCTGCTGTAGGCAGTGCTGTTAACGACAATCCGCAGGATGCTCAAAGCCTTACGCTGCCGATCACTATGCCTATCATCATTTCCATAATTATAATGATCAATGCTATAAATGATCCAACCAGTTCGTTAGCTGTATGGAGCAGTATCATACCATTCTCTTCTCCTATTGTAATGATGGCCCGCATTCCATTTGGTGTGCCGGATACTGTTTCGTATTGGGAGTTGGGTTTATCTATGACACTATTGATTGCAGGGTTCTTGTTTACTACCTGGCTGAGTGCCAAAATTTACAGAACGGGTATTTTGCTGTATGGTAAAAAACCAACCTGGAAAGAAATGATCAAATGGATCAGAAGATAATTTTCTTTAAAGCCGTCTATAAAGCCTGTCACAAGTCAGGCTTTTTTTATTCCTGTTAAAGGATTGGAAAAATACACAAAGAAATTTTGAAGTACGAACACAATCGTATATTTGTACGAAATATTTCGTCACTCAAAAACCACGTTTATGCAAAGAAATTTTTGGATTAAGAAGTTACCTGTTGCCGTATTGATATGCGGAGGCGTTTTTACAGCTGTAGCCTGGCAGGATCACTCAGCTAAAACTAAAACTACTTATACTGATACGGTTCCAAAGCGAGAGAAAAAGATCAAAGACATTGATGAAGCTTTAGAAGAAATAGAAAAAGCAAAGATTGAAGTTGATAAAAGCTTTAAGGATATTGACTTCTCTAAAATAGAAAAAGAGATCCGGGAATCAATGAAGAGCATTGATATAGACATGGCAAAAATGAAAGCAGATTTAGAAAAGTCTTTGAAAGAGATTGATGTTTCTAAAATACAGGCCGACATCAACAAAGCAATGAAAGAGATTGATGCTGAAAAAATCAAGGCCCAGGTGGAAGCCTCTATTGCAAAAATTGATTTTGAGAAGATGAAAAAGGAATTAGAAGAAGTGAAGAAGATCGATATGGAAAAGATTAAAGTGGACATGGAGAAAATAAAACCTGAATTAGAAAAGTCCATGAAAGAAGCGAAGGAAAGCATTGAAAAAGCAAAGGCAGAACTGCAGGAGTACAAAACCTTTATTGATGGTTTACATGCTGATGGGCTGATCAACAAGAAAGAGAATTACAAAATTGAACATGAAGATGGCGTGTTAAAGATCAACGGCAAAAATCAGCCTGCATCTGTTAACAACAAATACAAAGCCTTTCTGGAAAAGCATAAAAACTTTACCATAAAAAAAGAGGCTGACGATTTTGATATAGATATAGATTAAAATCAACCAAACCAACCCGACAGCCCTGCATTGCAGGGCTTTTTTTATAGGCTTATCTATACCTTCAACAAATGAACATGTATTACATTGCTATTGTGCTACCACAAGCCTTAAATGAAAAAGTGCTGGCCTTAAAGCAATACATGCTGCAAAAATATAACTGTAAGGTGGGACTAAAATCTCCTGCGCATATCACCATTATCCCGCCTTTTTGGATGGAAGGCGAAAAGGAAAATGCGCTGATTGATAGTATGGATTCTTTATCCCGGTTAATGCAAACCTTCTCAATTCAAACAGATAATTTCTCATCCTTCAAGCCCAGAACCATTTTTATAGCAGTAAAAGAAAATGATCAATTGAAAGCCGTAAAAAAACTTGCAGATGATTATTTTTCCGATAAAGAATATAACATCAAAAGAGAGAACCGTCTGTTTCATCCACATATCACCATTGCAACCAGAGATCTTTTCAAAAAGGATTTTGCAGAAGTTTGGCCTTACTTTGAGTCTAAAGAATTTTTAGTAACATGGGAAGTTGAGGGACTATCTCTTTTACGACACAACAAAAAAAATTGGGATGTCATTCATACATCCCAATTCAACAATTTATAGAAGCTTTCTTACTTAAAGTCGAATAACAACTGCGGCACAAACTCAAAGTTTTCCTCTTTGAACATCTCTATGTTCAATTGTGTAGAGTCATCGGCTTTTACAACAATTTTCTCCTTAGTTACTTTCCTGTAACCAGCCTTTTCAAAAACGAATTTATAAGTACCTGGCTTTAAATCATCGAAAGAATAGTTACCATTATTATCAGCCACAACGGTTTTTTCTTTTTTATTAGCAGTATAAGCAGTAACGCTTACATTGCTTACAGCCTTTTTATTATCTCCATCTATTACGCCACCTACTATATCATTCTTTCTGTTTTCGCCACCGTTTGGAGGTGTATCCCCATTAGCTTTGGCTAACAAAGCAGTAAGGCTGAATAAGCCGGTAAGCAGTAATAATTTGAGTTTCATTTGATATTTATTAATTGGTTATCGCCAACACACCACATAAGCTACGGCTTAAAATTAGCATTTTTCATCGGATCTGCCAGAGTCAATTCAAATTCGTACATAATTTCTCTTACAATATCAGCCGCCGGTTTTATATCATCCAGTAAAGCACTTACCTGGCCTATTTCCAATTCCCCTTCATCAAGGTCGCCTTCATACATTCCCTTCTTCGCCCTTGCCCTGCCTAAGATCAGGCTCAACTCCTCCGGGCTTGCTCCTCTTGCCTCTGCTTCCTGAACCTGCTGAAAAAACTTATTTTTTAAAAGCCTTACGGGAGTTAGCTTTTTTAAGGACAACTGTGTATCGCCTTCTGCTGCATTGATAACGGCCTGTTTGAAATTATAGTGTGATGAAGCTTCCTCGCTTGCCACAAACCTTGTCCCAATTTGAACTCCTTCTGCCCCCAAGACCATAGTGGCTAACATTTGCCTCCCGGTGGCTATCCCGCCTGCTGCTATTACAGGAATAGAAACCGCTTTGCAAACAGCAGGAATCAAAACCAGCGTAGTTGTCTCTTCTCTCCCATTATGTCCGCCGGCTTCAAAGCCTTCCGCCACTACAGCATCACAACCTGCATCCTGGGCTTTCAAAGCAAACTTGCTACTACTTACCACATGCACTACAGTAATACCATGTTGCTTGAAATGGTTCGTCCAGGTTTTTGGATTACCGGCAGATGTAAAAACAATCTTTACGCCTTCTTCAATTATGATCTGAATATGTTTGTCCAGATCAGGATAAAGCAGGGGCACATTAACGCCAAAAGGCTTATCGGTAGCAGTCTTGCATTTTTGAAGATGTTCCCGCAAAACATCAGGATACATGCTGCCGGCGCCTATAATCCCTAAACCACCTGCGTTACTAACAGCACTGGCAAGCCGCCATCCGCTGGCCCAAATCATGCCTGCCTGGATGATGGGATACTGTATTCCAAAAAGTTTTGTTACACGGTTTTCGAACATAAAAAATGATATGCTAATGAGCCGATATGCAAATATGCAGATTAATGTTCGCGGATGAATACAGATGAATAATGCATTAGCACATTAGCATGTCTAACTATATGAATATTATCCCAGATCTATATCAGTATTATCCCCAATATTCAAAGTCCTGGTCTCACCCCGAATGGTTGTATCATTTCCTATAAGCGAGAAGTCCAATACAATATCAAACAAATTAGAGAAGGAGCCGATAATGGAGTTCTTGACAATGGAAGAATCAATTACGGCGGTGTCTCCTATAGTTACGTTAGGACCAATGATAGAGTTTTTAATAGTGCAGCCTTTGCCAATACTTACCGGCTGAATGAAAACCGTGTTTTCGTAGTTGAGTGAAACTTCTGTTTTAGCCCCAAACTTTTTTAATAAAGTACAGTTCGATTCAATCAGCGTTTCTCTTTTACCGCAATCAAACCAGCTATCAACTTTAAAGGCTTTAAAGTTTGCCCCTTTCTTTATCATGCAATCCAATGCATCAGTAATACTGTATTCACCACGGGTCTTCAATCCCTGGCGCATGTTGGCCTCCAGGCATTCAAACATCAGCTCCGTCTCTTTAATCTTATAAACCCCAACTAAGGCCATGTTTGATTTGGGTATCTGTGGTTTCTCCACTACATGGGTTATGGTGCTTTCTCCATCAATTTCCGCTACACCAAACTCTCTTGGATCATCTACTTTTCTTACACCTAACATAGATGTTTCGCTGGCCAGCACAGCCTTTACATCATAATCGCAAATGGTATCGCCCAACACAATCATTGCTTCATCACCATCAACAATATTGCGGGTTAGTCTTACGGCGTGCCCAATTCCTTGTCTGTCGGTTTGCTGTACATAATGGGCCGTAATAGTTGGATATAGTGCCTTTACGTAATCCTGGATCTTTTCGCCCAGGTAACCAACAATAAAAATGTACTCATCAATTCCTGCACTTTTTAACTGATCAATGATAATGCTTAAAACCGTTTTACCGGCCAGAGGAATTAATGCTTTGGGTTGTGTATAAGTATGAGGTCTGAGTTTGGTACCGGCGCCTGCTACGGGTATGATTGCTTTCATTGAATTGTGTTTTGATGGATCCTTCCTTCTCTCGTGTTCACTCCATCATGAACAAATAATCGGACGAAATAAAAAGCGGTCGAAATTACAGCTTTTTAGTTCATTCAAACAACATGCCTTTGCTAAGGGTCGTACTCTTATTTTTGTGTGCAGTATAATGAGCCGGGCATTAATCCTATATTAATCGTCCCTTGCGTCGCACTCTTGTACTGCATCAAGTCTATTCAACGGGTTCACAGTTTCGGTTTCCGTCATCAGCTGAACTGTAAACCAAACAGTAAACAATAAAACCACATGCAAAGAGACACTCTTGTATTCGACATTATTCAGAAAGAATTAGAACGTCAGAGAAATGGCATTGAACTCATTGCTTCGGAAAACTTTACTTCCTTGCAGGTTATGCAGGCCATGGGCAATGTAATGACCAACAAGTATGCTGAAGGCTATCCCGGCCGTCGTTACTATGGTGGCTGCGAGTTTGTTGATGAAACCGAGCAACTGGCTATTGATCGTTTAAAGCAAATATTCAATTGTGAATATGCCAATGTGCAACCACATAGCGGTGCGCAAGCCAATGCATCGGTAATGCTGGCCGTATTAAAACCTGGCGACAAAATATTAGGTCTTGACCTGAGTATGGGTGGCCACCTTACACATGGTTCGCCTGTCAACTTTAGTGGTAAGCTGTACCAACCTTTCTTTTATGGGGTTGATAAAGAAACCGGGTTAGTGAATTACGAACAATTAGAAGAGGTAGCAAGAAAAGAAAAACCGCAAATGATCATTTGCGGTGCATCGGCTTATAGCCGCGATTGGGATTATGCCCGCATTAGAAAAGTTGCTGATGAAGTTGGAGCATTTGTGATGGCAGATATTGCACACCCTGCAGGACTGATTGCAAAAGGTCTTCTGGCCGATCCGTTCGACCACTGCCATTTTGTTACATCAACCACTCATAAAACGTTGCGTGGCCCGCGGGGTGGCATTATTATGGTGCGCAAGGATTTTGAGAATCCCTTTGGAGTTAAAGATCCCAAAGGCAACATTCGCATGATGAGTAACTTGCTGGACATGGCTGTTTTCCCTGGCACGCAAGGTGGCCCGTTAGAGCATGTTATTGCTTCTAAGGCCATTGCTTTTGGCGAGATATTAAGTGATGAGTTTACACAATACGCAAAGCAAGTACAGATCAATTCCCAAGCTATGGCAAAGGCATTAGTGGCAAAAGACTACCAGATCATTAGCGGCGGAACCGATAATCACTTAATGCTAATTGATCTTAGAAATAAAAACATCACAGGAAAAAAAGCACAGGAAACATTAGACAAGGCACACATTACTTTAAACAAGAATGCTGTGCCTTACGATGATAAAAGCCCCTTTGTAACCTCAGGTATCCGAATTGGTGTTCCGGCCATTACAACAAGAGGCATGAAAGAAGAACACATGCAAACGGTTGTAGACTTTATTGATACTGTATTAATGAACATTGACGATGCCAACACAATTAAAAAAGTTTCAGGCGATGTTCATCAATTCATGCAACAATTCCCGCTTTACCCTGAATTAGGATAAATAAACAATTTGATATGCTTCAACGAGTACAATCTATCTGGTTATTACTAGTTTCTCTTTTTTCTGCAGTAACCTTTCGTTTTCCGTTTTATAAAGGCGACTGGAAACGGGATGCAACGCCTGACCCTGTAGAGTTAAATGCGAATACCACATTGTGGTTTACTGGAATTACTGTTGCACTTGCTCTATTAGCCTTTGTTACCATCTTTCTATTTGCTAATCGGAAATTGCAATTAAAGCTTTGCTATTTCGGTATAGGGGCAACCATCCTTTTGTTGGGCTTATATTTTTTTGAAATGATCAGCTATTACTTTCCGGATAAAGGCACTATTGCCTTATGGTGTATTTTTTACTTTGCTATTTTGGCAAGCTACATTTTGGCAGCAAGAGGGATAGGGAAAGATGAGAAGTTAATAAAAAGTATGGACAGGCTGAGATAGCTTTTATAAAAAAAATGAAGGGGAGCAAAAGCTCCCCTTTTTGTTGCATGTTAGCTTTGGTTTATTGTACAACAAATTGTTTTTGAATTCTGGCAGTACCATTTAACTCAATTGTATAAATACCCGGCTTAAGATTATTTATATCTATTGTTTCGCTTATTGAGCCACCATTGTGACTCATTTTCTGCTGTGTTACAGCTTGAGCATTCGTGTTATAAACCCTGATCCAATAATCACCTTTAGGTAAATTATCAATCTGTAATCCTAACTGGCCTCCTTTAACAGGGTTAGGATAAATGTTTAAGCTGGTAGCACCTCTGGTTAAATTGATACGGGCAACAGAACTGTATGTAACCTTACCATTTGCTTCCACTACTTTGATCCGATAAAAATTATTGCCTTGTAGTGGAGTTGGATCAGTCATGCGGTAATCAACTGCTTCCCCGCTGTTTTTTGCAGCAGCCAGTTGATGAATGTTTGTGAAATTAGAGCCATTAAAAGAACGTTCGATAGTATAACTCACAACATCAGACTCGGATTGATTTGTCCATAAGAGCTTAATGCCTCCCGATACCTCACTTGCTTTTAATGAACTTAACTTAACTGGTAAAGGGCTGCCTTCAGGATTTAAATTACCCAATGCAAAATATCCATAAGAACTTACTGCAACACGTTCTACAGTACCTGCAGTGCTGCTTCCAGAAATATTAGTTCCCGTACCTGGCGCCAATGTCCATTGACTTGATCCGTTCAACCATGCTACTGTAAGGCCAGATGTGGTAGTAACATAATTGCCGCTACAAGGACTCATCGGAGTCCATGAAATGGTTACATTAACATTAGATGTACCGGCATCCCTTGTAAGCTGCCAGTATTCGCAATTACTTACGCCACACAAACCTGAAACCTGATCAATAGGCCCTACTAAACTGTAAGGTGCCCTATGATAAGTTGCTGTAAATTCATCTGTCACATTCAAAGGAGCTGTAATAGCTATCGAATGACCACCAAAAGCTGTTTTACCTACAGGGAAAGTAAATGCATCATTACCTATTTTCTTCACCGGACCATCTACAAAAGAGTTATCTGAAAAGCCGGTCACAGTTGCATTGTCATTAATAGTCAGCAAGTTAGTATTGCTTGATGTGATCACACCATTTTGCAGGTTCAAATTAGTGCTGATAAATACACCGTTGCCTAATGTTACGCCAGCTGCATTGTCAATAGATAGAGAATTAAAATTTGTTGTTTGAGACCCGCCAATACTTTGAGCAGAAGTACCATTAAATCGCACCACTGTGGTTCCTGGTGTAAATGTACCAGTGCTGTTCTTAGCCCATGTCCCTTTAATATTTAATGTTTGCCCGCCTGACAACGTAAATGGCGCATTTGCAGAAATGGTTAAATCGCCATTTACAGTTCTTGCAGCAGCTAAAGTCCATGTTTTTATTTGTGTGTTACCATTTATTATAAGATGATGATAGTCCCTGTCTGTAACCGTCTGGCCGCTAGTAGCACTTCTATAGTATTCAACAGTGCCATTATCAGCTACTCCTGTTGTGGTGAACGTGCCGGCAGAATTGATTAAGGAGGCGTTTGCCGCAGGGCCAAGTCCATTAGGATCTAAAGTGCGAATCAGGCCTGCAGAACCCATAGTTAATGTGCTGGTTCCGCTTGTATTTGTTAAAGCACCGTTTGCATCAGAAAAATCCAAGGTACCGTCAACTGTTATAGCAACACCCACCAATGATAAGGTAAGCGCCGCAGGTGTGAAGGTGGTTCCGGCACCAATGGTAAATTGATCATTTACAGTAGCAGCAGCACCGAGTGTTTTTGTGCCGCTTCCGCTTGTCATCAGGGAGCCATATGTAAGCCCAGAGATTGTTTGAGCACCTGCGCCGGCATAATCAACCTTCAAACTGCTCAAATTGTCTGTGCTAAAATTATACTGCGTTGGATAAGCCATAGCAGATACAAGCCTTACTTTAATGGTACCTGTACCGCCAATCGTTCCTGTATTATTACCGAGGATTGAAGTGGCTGCAGGATCAATAATGCTATTAGCACTCACAGTCATTGTGCCAGCCACCTGGTCAATATTGTTTGAAATGGTTACGGTACCGGTATTTGAAAACGTTACGTTATTGAATATTAATGTATTCGTTGCATCATCAGAAACGTTAATAGAAATGTTTGTACCATTAAAGGTCACATCACAAACATCATTACCTTCCACCATGTCAAAAATATCGTTTCCGCCACCCCCACTTATACCTACAACCAAGCTTCCGCCAATGGTAAAAGTGTGCGTTTTGCTCCCTGACGCATTTGTCATATTTATAGAACCGTCGTCAACTTTTACATCTCCTGTAACAGTCAGTGAAATGGCCGCGCCAGCATTAAATGTCAGTGTGCCGTCAGTTCCTGTTGTACCAATGCGTAAAGAACCAATTGAATTAGGCACTGTTGCTGTCAGAGAAATATCATGAGCCGTTTGAATAAATACTTCCGCTGTGCCTGGATTTTGACCTGGATAAGAAGTAGCAGCTATCCATGTCGTTCCATTCCACATTTGCCAGGTGGTATTAGTATTCCAGTTACCATCAGCGGCAGACCTGTAGTCTCCAACCGACTGAGAGAAAGAAATAATTGTAGCTAAAAAAAACGCTACAGAAAGTAGAACCCTTTTCATAATGTTCAGATTTATAGTTTAATAGTGGTTTAAACTTTTTCTGGTCTTTAAGGAAAGGAGTTCAGTGCTTTAAATGGAAATGGATCGGACAATAGAAGGCTGTTCCGGTATTGGAGTAAATAATGCTGTTTGAGTGGTGAAAGGGTTAAACGGATTCAGAAGAATTGGAGGGAAGCCCTAAGGCAGAGGACAAATCTATAAGCCATTTTTTTATTATGCAAGTTTTAGCTAGGAAAAACTTGAAAACTGAAAACTATTAAGCATTTCCGTGTCCTTTCAAAAAGCGTTAATCGTTGCTACAGAGTCAGTTTACAGGCTGCATAGTAATACCATCATCAGTGTTTATTTACTAAAATAAAAAGGGAGCATGAATGCTCCCTTTTTAAATAATTGCCATTCTCTTACTGAACAACGAATTGCTTGCTAAGTCTTATTCCGCCCTGTAGTTCAAGTGTGTAAGAACCTTGCTTAAGATTATTCAAAGGCAGTGTTTCACTAATAGATCCACCGGCATGGTTCAGGCTTTGGGTACTAACCAGCTGTCCTGTTGCATTTAAAACTCTAACAGCGTAAACACCTTTAGGCAAATTATCAACCTGCAATCCTACTTGGTTACCTCTAACCGGGTTAGGATAAATAGTAAGGGTTGCATTTGCCTTACCCAGCGCTACACGGGCAATAGGGCTGTAGGATATCTTTCCGTTTGTTTCTGTAACCTTAACTCGGTACAAATTGCTTCCGTTTAGTGCATTTACATCGGTAAATTGATAATCAGCTCTGCTACCATTATTCTTAGTTGGATTGAATTGTGCAACCGCTGTAAAGTTGGAACCTGTTGCAGAACGCTCTAATGTATAGGTTAATACATCAGATTCTGTAAGATTTGCCCAGGATAGAGCTACACCTATGGAAGATTGAACTGCTTTGAAGGCACCGAATTTAGCAGGTAGAGTACCAGCTGCAACAAAGCTAAATTGCAATTGATCAAATTCTGCACCTGCTCTTCCTGCACTACCACTACTGTGCAATGCAGCAAAAGCTATATAACCGTCATCAAAACTTGTAATATCATTATTTGTAACCGTACCTTGAAGAACATTTGCGTTTGTAGCATTTGGAACATCAGTTGCCACTGCACCACTGCTATTTGTTGTAGGCAATGTAGAGGTATATAGATTCCATACACCTGAAGCGTCTCTGGTAACTCGTACTAAAAATCCATAATCTTCAAGGTCATTGGGAACACTACCTGATGAAATGATAATGTCAGTGGGCACTCCATTAGTAACACTTTCTAAAACGATATTGTCCCCGCCTGCATTGTCGCCAAATCTGATTCTATAACCATCAACAGTGGCGGTTGTAACATCTGCGGCATTTGCAAACAACCAAACATAACTAGTATTAGCTGCCGTAGCAGCCTGACTTCTACGTCCTAGCCAAAACCCCCATGTTTGTTGCGCACCCCAAGATCCAGCCACTTGTGTGCTAAGATATTTGGTACCTGAAGAGCCGCTAGCTGCGCTTAACCGCAAGGTATTTGAGCCAGTTGCTCCTGCAGCTACATCACTATTAGCAACTATTGTCCACTCACCAGTATTACCTACCCAAACCGGATTTGCTGAAAAATTGCCATCACTGAATGACTCTGTTAATTGGGCATAAGAATTTAGAGCTACAAGAGTAGCGAATGAAAGTAAAATTTTACGCATTTACATATAGATTTAAAGTGGTTAAACAATTACGTTTAACACAGGAGCTCATGGAATGGCCAAATCAATAGGTATGTGGAAAAAGGAAGTGGTTACTTGTATAGTTAATCCGGGAATTGATAGGAAAGTGGACGGATAAGTGGCTTACTAAAAGCAGAGTAAGCCACAAATATATAGGCCACTTTCAAAAAATCAAATAAAATGGGCTGTAAAACTGCTTTTTTCTTTTTTTAAACCTTCAGGCACACCTGCATAAACCAAATGCCCGCCATTCATTCCGGCTTCAGGACCTAAATCAATTACCCAATCCGCACTTTTGATAACATCTGTATTATGCTCAATCACAAGGATAGAATGCCCCTGATCGATCAATGCATTAAATGATGCCAGCAGCTTTTTTATATCATGAAAATGCAGCCCCGTTGTAGGTTCATCAAAAATGAATAAAACCTTACCTGCACTTTTGCCTTTACCTAAAAACGAGGCGAGTTTAACACGTTGTGCCTCACCACCAGATAACGTATCGGAAGATTGTCCCAACTTCACATAACCTAAACCAACTTCACTCAAAGGCTTAATAGCATTAGTAATGTTCTTTTCCTCCTTAAAAAATTCCAGGGCTTCATCTACACTCAATTCTAAAACATCGTAAACACTTTTGCCTTTGTATTGCACTTCTAAAACTTCTTCTTTAAACTTCCTGCCATTGCATACTTCGCAGGTAAGATGCACATCGGCAAGAAATTGCATCTCAACAACCTTTTCACCCTCTCCTTTACATGCATCACAACGGCCACCATCTACATTAAAAGAAAAGTGTTTTGCCTGGAACCCTCTTATCTTACTCAACCCTTGCGAGGCATACAGATCTCTTACACAATCCCATGCTTTAATATAGGTAACCGGGTTAGATCGGGATGATTTACCAATAGGATTTTGATCTACCATCTCCACCTGGGTAAGAGAATCAATATCACCTTTCAATGCTTTATGAAAGCCTACTTTATCTGTAGGTTCTCCCATATGTTTTTTTAAAGCAGGATATAAAATATGCTTGATCAAAGTTGTTTTACCGCTACCGCTTACGCCACTAACAACACAAAGTGTATTCAGCGGAAATTCAACCGTTATATCTTTTAGATTATGTTGCCTTGCACCTTCAACAATGATAGCCCCATTGCCCTTTCTTAATTTCTTTGGTGCCTCTATAGATAGTTCGCCTTTTAAATATTTACCCGTAAGACTTTCGGGATTGCTAGTTATTTCATCGTAGTTACCGTTTGCCACCACTTCACCACCAAGGTGTGATGCGAGTGGGCCCATGTCAACAATATAATCAGCCTCACGCATCATCATTTCATCATGCTCTACAACAACTACAGTATTCCCTAAATCCCTTAATTCTTTTAAAACACGAATTAAATTTTGCGTATCTCTCGAATGCAAACCAATAGACGGCTCATCAAGTATATAAAGTGAGTTGGTAAGATTGCTGCCTAAACTCCTTGTTAATTGAATACGCTGGCTTTCACCACCACTTAATGTGTTAGCCAAACGGTTCAAGGCAAGATATCCCAAGCCTACATTTAGCATGGTATCTATGCGATGGTTTATTTCAAGTAAAATCCGTTTCGCCACCTGTTGTTCGTATTCACTAAACCGGGTAGCAACCTTATCAAACCACACCCTCAAATCCTTGATAGGCAGCTCACTTAACTCACCTATATGCCTATCCTGAATTTTTACATACAGGGCTTCTTTGCGCAAACGATGGCCTTTACATTCAGGGCAAGTTGTACGACCACGGTATCGGCTTAGTATAACCCGATACTGAACCTTATACAAATTCTGTTCTACCTCTTTAAAAAAATCGTTGATGCCATACACATATTGATTGCCCTCCCACAGAATACGATATTGTTCCGCCGTCAGATCCGCAATGGCTTTATGTACAGGGAAATCAAACTTTCTTGCGCTGCGTATAAAATCTTCTTTCCACTTTCCTAATTTCTCTCCTTTCCAAGGAGCTACCGCACCTTCATAAATGCTCAATCTTTTATCTGGAATTACAAGGTCTTCATCAATACCTAACACCATCGAGAAACCTTCGCAGACAGGACAGGCGCCATAAGGGTTATTAAAAGAAAATAAGTTTGGACTTGGTTCTTCAAACGTCATCCCGTCCAGCTCAAAACGGTTATTAAAGTGTATAATCTTTTCATCTGCCACTTCTATATAAACACCACCTTCGCCTTCGTAAAAAGCAGTACCAATTGAATCCGACAGGCGATGTTCATCATCTTCATCAAGTGTTTTAGTAATGATTCGGTCTATTAGAATGTATAAATTTTCCGGATACTTAAATATTGCCTTGAAATCTTTGTCATCCATTTCAAGCAACTCCTCTATTCTATAAATAGTGCCCTCTTTTACGGGTGTTTCTTTTTGTGCATGCGAAAAAGGCGAAAGATATATCCTGGTAAAACCTTTTTGCATCAGGATATTCAATTCTTCTTTGCTGTCTCTGTTTCTATGTTGCTTGAAAGCGGAGAGAATGTAAACCTTACTTCCTTCCTGGAATGCCTTGATGCTTTCCAAAACATCTTTTACATCATCCTTTTTTACTACCCGACCAGAGACTGGAGAAATTGTTTTCCCAACTCTTGCAAATAATAATCTCAGGTAATCATATATCTCGGTCATACTTCCAACAGTAGACCGCGGTGTGCGGGTAATAACTTTTTGCTCAATGGCAATAGCTGGTGATAAACCTTTTATGTAGTCTACGTCAGGCTTGTCCATCCGGTTTAGAAATTGGCGCACATAAGCACTCAAACTTTCTGCATAACGTCTTTGCCCTTCAGCGTATAATGTATCTATCGTAAGAGAAGATTTGCCGGAACCGGAAACACCGGTAACTACAATAAATTTATTGCGGGGAAAACTGACATCTATATTCTTAAGATTATGTACCCTGGCTCCTTTAATAAATATAGAATCTTCTTGTTGTGCTAATGGAATTTTAACCTTGCTCTTTAACGCTGTTTTCGCTTTCATATTCATGATTCTTTACAAAAGTAAGCCCTGCTTGCTAAATAGTTTAGTTTTATAACGTTAACAATTCCTTTACGAAAATGTTAAGGACTTCAGCAATAAATATTGTGTGAAATGAAAAAGAATTCTATTTTTATAGCAACAAAAAGAAAAATCCAAACCATCCTATTCCTTAACAAAATCTGACTTCGCCTATCGCCTGAACTTCTACACAGTTATTTAACAACATTTTTGTCCGAAGCCTTATCACGTTGCACCTAAACTGTAGGAGTTTATGAATTTATTATCCAAACTGTCCGACCACGAGCTGATTAACTCGTTTGTATCTGGTAACACTAACGCATTGGAAACCCTTGTATTGCGTCACAAGGATAAAGTGTATACCTCTATCTTCTTCCTTGTCAAAGACAAGTACCTTGCCGAAGATATCTTCCAGGATGTTTTTATAAGAATTATAGATACGGTGCGTAGTGGCCGTTATACAGAGGAAGGCAAATTCCTGCCATGGGCTATGCGTATTGCCCATAATCTTTGTGTAGATCACTTCAGAAAAGTGAAGAGAACACCTACTATTCGTAATAATGATAATCAGGATATTTTTGAAGTGCTGAACTTTACAGAAGAGAGTGCTGAGGATAAAATGATGAAAAAGCAAAGCCACAGCCGGGTAAAAGATATGCTCGATTTGTTGCCTGAGGATCAAAGAGAAGTGATCATTTTAAGGCATTATGCCGATATGAGCTTTAAAGAAATAGCTGCTGTAACCAATTGCAGCATCAACACCGCTCTTGGCAGAATGCGTTATGGTTTAATAAATTTGCGCAAAATGATGATGCAAAAGCAGATCGCTTTATAAGTTCTTGTCATTCTTATTCTCCCACTACACCGCTTGCCGTAGAAGGTTGAGTAAGGATGACGCCCAATTCCCACGGTAAATAAAAAAAGCATCCCGTTTAATAGCGGGATGCTTTTTTTATTGAGTACTATTTGCTTACTCCGTAGGTTTGATAGAATTCACTACAGCTTCCGAAACTCCCGTAAAGCTAAACCCGCCATCATGGAAGAGGTTTTGCATGGTAATATAACGGGATAGATCACTAAACATAAATGCACAATAGTTAGCACAATCTTCGGCCGTTGCATTGCCCAATGGGCTCATTTTTTCTGCATAATCTATAAAGGCATCAAAACCTTTTACACCACTGCCGGCTGTTGTTCTTGTTGGCGATTGGGAAATAGTATTTACCCTCACCTTTTTACGAACGCCATAATGATAACCAAAGCTTCTTGCAACGCTTTCTAATAAAGCCTTTGCATCGGCCATTTCATTATAATCAGGGAAAACTCTTTGTGCGGCTATATAGCTAAGGCCAACAACACTACCCCACTCATTCAATGCATCCATATCCCAGGCCGTACGTAAGACACGGTGTAAGCTCATAGCGGAAATGTCGAGTGACTTCTGATTCCACTCATAATTCATTTCTGTATAATGCTTGCCTTTCCTAACGTTTAAGCTCATGCCAATGGAGTGCAACACAAAATCAACTCCGCCACCAAAATGCTTCTGCGATTCTTCAAACAGCTTTTTCAAATCATCCATATTGGTAACGTCAGCACCAATAACAGGAGCCTGAACGGCTTCAGCCAGCTTATTGATTTCACCCATACGCAACGCCACGGGTGCATTCGTTAAAACAATTTGAGCACCTTGCTGGTGGCAGGTCAATGCCGTTTTCCATGCAATAGATTTTTCATCCAGTGCGCCAAAGATGATACCCTTCTTACCTGCTAATAAATTATTAGGCATACAATTGATTTTGGAGGCGTAAAAATAAGGGTTATCCTTTTGTATGCGGAAACAACTTGGCAATGATAATTACCAATAGAAAAGTATAAGCAAACACCAATGCAAAACAGGTAATGATATAAAGAAACAATTGCAGTATTGATCGTCTGGGTTGAATGAGCTGTAGCAGCTTTTGATTAACATAATAGGCTGGCACCAAAGAAATCAGAACAACCAGTACAATCAATAGCCTTTGATATTTCATTCAAGCAATTAAGTAATGTTCTAAGAAACAAAATAGCTATAAATAACAATCATCAGGTAAAGGCCACCATAAATCAAAGCGATATAAAGCCCTATAAGTAATAGAGAGTAACCAAGCAAAGCCGATGCTGTAGTTGCCTCCATGATCTTTCTATTTATGATGCGGTATGCTTTAAACCCAAGCCATATTATGCCGAGGAAAAAGCCCAGTGTAATAACACCTTTAAATAGAAAGTTCATGTACAGAAATTAATTCATTACCATCTCCCTTGCATTCTCCAGGGCTGCGGCTGTTGGCTTTTCGCCACTCAGCATTTTAGCAATAGCAACTATTCGTTCATCTGTACCCAATTGGCGAACACCCGTTGTAATTGCGTCGTTTTTCACTGCCTTGTAGACCAGGTAATGCGAATCTGCCTTGCCTGCTATTTGTGGCTGATGGGTGATGCATAACACTTGTCGTGCAGCAGCCAGCTCTTTCAAAATAACACCAACTTGTTTAGCAGCTTCACCTGAAATGCCTGTGTCTATTTCATCAAAGATGAGTGTGGGCAGGTTCATTGATCTGGCTACTAACGATTTTACGCACAACATCAACCGGCTTAACTCACCACCACTGGCTACTTTACGTAGTGGTTGAAACTGGTTGCTCTTGTTGGCATAAAATAAAAACTCAACATCATCACCGCCGAAAGGGTTTAATTCTACTCGACCCACTTCAACTTTTAAGCGAGCATTGGGCATACCTACTTGAGCCAGCATCTTGTTTACCTTCTGTTCTAATCCTTTTACTTCACCTTTCCTTTTATCAGAGATCTTATCTGCCAGCGATTTGGCTTGTTGTGTTAAGTCATTATACTGCTTCTCCGCATTAGCAATTGCATCATCAATATTCAAAACAGCCTGCAACTTCTCATTCAAGCCTGACCTAATTTCCAATAGTTCATTAGTGGTTTTAACACCATGCTTTTTCAGCAAGCGGTAACCTAATGATAAACGATCGTTTAGCTTCTCCAATGTTGCAGCATCAGACCCTATATGATTATTGATGCGGTCTGTTTCATCTGCTATATCCTGCAGTTCTATATAGGAAGATTGCAAGCGTTGTACAAGTGTCGGCAGTTCCGGATGTACATCTGCATATTGCTGCAATTGACCAATAAGTGATTTGAGTTGTCGGCAGATCGGATCTTCACTTTCTTCCAGTTCGTAATAAGCTTTTGTCAATGCCGACTTGATACCCTCCGCATTAGTGAGCATTTTTAGTTCCTGATCTATCTCTTCCAGTTCGTTCTCTCTAAAGCCTGCTTCATCCAGTTCGTTAAATTGAAACTGGTGATAGTCAAACTCCTTTTCAAACTGAGCTTTCCGATCTTTCAACTGTTCCAATTCTTTTTTGGAAGCCTGCGCATTAAAATATAATTGGCGATACTTTTTAAGATCAGGAAAATTACCAGCTAAAGCATCCAATACTTCTCTCTGAAAATCAGCTTCACCCAACTCCAATGTGTCAAACTGCTGATGCAGGTCAACCAATAGTTTACTCAGTTGATTTAGTTGGGTTAGATTAACAGGTGTATCATTGATAAAAGCCCTGGATTTACCACTAGGTGCAATCTCCCTTCTTACTACCAACTCGTCGTGAACATCTAACTCGTTCTCTTTAAGGAAATGAGTGACCTGTTCATTGATAGAATCGTTAAAGATCCCTTCAACGACGCATTTCTTTTCCTTATTCAATAATACAGTGCTTTCAGCCCTTTGGCCAAGAATCAATCCCAAAGCACCAACAATGATAGATTTACCGGCACCGGTTTCACCGGTTATAATATTCAGTTTGGAAGAGAAGTCAATATCTAATTCAGTAATGATAGCATAGTTCTGTATCTGCAACCGCTTCAGCATAAGGCGAAGATAAAAAAATGGCTAACCAGTAGGTTAGCCATTTACCACAAGAAACTATAAATTTTAATTAGCCTTTTTTACTGTATTTAACCTTAGCCGCAAACATATCGGCATAGTTTTCCAAAGCTTTTTTAGCTGCAGCTTTATATTGAGCCTTTGTTGTAGATATAACTACCGGTGTCATATTAAAATCCTTTGCAAAAATGTTCTCTTTAGTATGAAGCTTCTCCATGTTTGGGTCTTCAGTTACTGATGTAGCAAACTCAACTCCGGAGGGCACGTCCTTCGTGATGCCCATCGACTCGGTTTGGTTCTTTTCGTTATAAAATAAAGACATACCACCATTAGCAGCAACTTTCACATTGGCTCCAACCGAACCGCCCATCTTCCATTTCTTACTCTTTGTAATTCTTGTTATACCATCGGCGCCATACTTGGTAGATTCATTGGTATGCACATCCCCATCCAGCATAATATCAACAAAATCAACTGTAAGGTGCATGAAGGATAAATCGGCTCCCAACGCTTCTGAATAACGGGCTGCTTTCTTGGCTTTGCCAAAGGCAAAACCAATGTTCATTCCTCCATTTAGATTGTATTTCCATAGAGTACTTCCTTTGTTAGCGTTAATATGTGTATACACTTGTCCTTTTTTCTTCATCTGGTCCATGTCTTTCTTTATATCATCAACATCTTCGCCCTGCTCTTTGTAAAATTCTGCACCGGACACCGCATTCCAATCGGCTACAGATACCCCATTTTCGCCCAGCTTTTTTGCCAGGTAAGAATAAAACCCATCTGCTAATTCCTGAAAATCCTGCTCAGTTAATTCGCCATCCGTTACATCTAAATACGCAGTTAATCGACCGGCAACCGAACCGCCGAGTGATTTCCTTCCACCAAATGCACCTCTTTCGGTTTCAACTACTTCTCTTGTAGTAATGGTTTTAAAGTAAATGCTGGTTTGCGCAAGAGCAATCTTATCCATATTGCCCAGCATTTTAGGTTTGGCGAAAGTGCCACCTACATACATTTTAAAGGTTTCGTCAACAGTCTTTTCGTCTTGTGCTTGCAACGCAGTCGTCACCAACAGTAGGGAGCCAATGGCAATAAGGGACTTTCTCATATCAAATATTTTAGAAGCCAAATGTATTTGGATGCTTAATCTGAAGTAATACCCTCTTACACGTATTTTCCGGGCAATAAAAAAGCCGCTCTTAGTGTGAGCGGCTTTCAATAAGCTTTATAACAAGGTTATTTTACATCAACTGTTTCGTGCAGGTCTAAGTCAACCAACACACGGCCACAGTTTTCGCAAACCATTACTTTTTTGCGTTGCTTGATCTCGCTTTGCTTTTGAGGCGGGATGTAATAAAAGCATCCGCCGCAAGCATCTCTTTCTACCGGCACAACGGCTAAACCATTGCGATAGTTCTTGCGGATCTTTTCGTAGCTGGCCAGCAAACGGTTGTCTACGTGAGAACGGGCATCATCAGCCAGCTTATTGTATTGCTTTTCTTCTTTTTCAGTAGCAGCAATGATCTTTTCCAACTCTCCTTTCTTAGAGTTCAGTACGCCTTCTTTTGTAGCAATAGCTTTTTTTGCTTTCTCCAGTGCAACTGCCTTTTCAGCAATTTCCTCGTTAGCATCTTTAATATGCTTTTCGCAAAGCTTCACCTCAAGCTGTTGCATCTCAATTTCTTTATTGATCGCTTCAAACTCGCGGTTGTTCTTTACATTCTCGCTGTCCTTCTCGTATTTTTTAACCAAAGCCTGAGCATCTTTGATAGCATTTTTCTTTTGCTCAATAAACTCAGTGATACCATTGATCTCTTCTTCAATACGCAGCTGGCGGGCATGCAAACCCTGGATCTCGTCTTCCAGGTCAGCTACTTCCATCGGAAGCTCACCTTTCAGGATATGGATCTCATCCAGTTTTGAATCTATTTTTTGAAGGGAAACAAGAGAAGAAAGCTTTTCTTCAACTGAGTATTCTTTTACGTTGGCCATATAGGAGTTTCTAGTTTGTAGTTTATTGTTTGTAGTTACCCGGCGGCAATAATCCTATTCAGTTTTTGTTGCGTCGCACTCTTGTACGTTCTAATCACAATTCAGCAAGGTGGAAGCAATCTATAATTCTCATCTTTATTCACAACCGACCAATCATCACTCACCTGAAATACCGCACCGGATTGGTATTCACCTTTGTTTTAAGGACGGCAAAAGTAGGGAATTTTTGCACTAAAAGGTCATGGAGGAGGTCTATCGTGTACTGTTCGCTTTCATAATGACCTATGTCGGCTACTACCAGTTTTCGTTCTGCATCGAAGAATTCATGGTATTTAATATCAGCGGTAACGTAAAAATCAGCCTTCATTTGAACGGCTTTTTTCATCAGAAAGCTGCCAGCACCGCCACAAACAGCCACCCTTCTTACTTCTTTGCCTAAAAGTTCTGTATGTCTAATGCCTTCTGCCTTAAACCGTTCCTTTAATAATTTTAAGAAAGCTTTTTCTTCGATAGGTGCCTTTAACTCTCCAATTACTCCTGCTCCAATGCCGAAATGCACATTATCCATAGTGAAAATGTCGTAGGCCACTTCTTCATACGGGTGACTATCAATCAAAGCTTTTACCACCTGGTTTTCAAGGTAAAACGGGTAAACGATCTCAATTTTTATTTCCTTTTCATGGTGTTGTTCTCCTACTTCGCCCACATAAGGGTCTGCCCCTTCCTCAGCCTTAAAGGTTCCTGTGCCTTCACTATTAAAACTACATTCGGAGTATTTTCCAATATGCCCGGCACCAGCCTTAAAAACCGCTTGTCTTACCCCCTCAGCTGCTTCGTGTGGAGCAAAGGTGATTAGCCTTCTAAGTACCTTACTCTTTGGTTGTAAAATGGTAATATTTTGCAACCCGATTTGTTCGGCAATTTTAGCGTTTACCCCAAGCACCACATTATCCAAATTGGTATGGGCAGCATAAATAGCAATATCAGCCTTAATGGCTTCTATAATTACCTGCTCTACATAATTTTTACCGTTGATTCTTTTGAGTCCTTTGAAAATAATGGGATGATGTGCGACAATCAAATTGCAATTATTGGCCACCGCTTCCCGAATCACCTCAACTGTAACATCCAGCGTACAAAGCGCACCACTGCAATTCCATCCGATATTTCCTGTGATTAGCCCGGCGTTATCATATTCCTCCTGTAATTCCGGAGCTGTAAAAACTTCTATAGCTGCAACGATCTCAGAAATTTTCATGTGCGAAAGTTAGTGCATTAGTAGTTTTGAGAAATTCGATCAATATAAAGCCAGTCATCTGAAATTCTCTTTTAAACATATAGCCGATGAATGGAACCTGCTTTTTAACCCAGGCAAGTTTAGCAACCGTGAATACATCCTTCGCAAACAAGCGGCTAAACGGTTAAGGAAGCAAATACAAAACACATTGAAAGATTTTCTGGTGATGTGTCTCGGTGTATTGTCAGCAGGTTTTGGGCTAAAAGGTTTTCTTATTCCCAATGGCTTTATTGATGGTGGCGTTATGGGAATTTCGCTGCTGACTAACACTCAAACAGCCATACCCTTGTCGGTTTTAATAGTAGTGATTAACCTTCCCTTCCTTGTATTGGGATATCATCAAATTGGCCGTGGATTTAGTTTAAAAAGTTTGTTAGCTATTTCAATGCTTGCCATTGCAGTTGCCGTAATTCCTTATCCAATGATCACAGATGACAAGCTGCTTATTTCTGTGTTTGGCGGCTTTTTCTTAGGTGCTGGTATCGGGCTGTCCATCAGAGGCGGGGGTGTAATTGACGGTACCGAGGTATTAGCTATCTACCTGAGCCGGAAGAACAACCTTACAGTTGGTGATTTTATCCTCATATTCAATATCATCATCTTTTCAGTAGCTGCCTATCTGCTTTCGATACCCGTGGCTTTGTATTCTATTCTCACATATCTGTCTGCATCAAAAACCATTGATTTTATTTTAGAAGGTATTGAAGAATTTACCGGCGTCACTATCATTTCATCGAAGAGCAACCAAATATCACAGATGATTAAAACAAAGTTGGGCAGAGGCTTAACCATTTACACTGGCCGTAAAGGCTTTGGCAAAAGCGGCGAAAGCGACCAGGAAATTGATATCATTTTTACAGTGATTACCCGGTTAGAAGTGAATAAACTCACCACCGAGGTTGGCAAGATTGACCCAAGAGCTTTTATTGTAATGAACAGCATACGGGACACCCGTGGCGGTATGGTTAAAAAGATACCCTTGAAAGAAAAATAATTTTCTCCGTTTAATTGTCGTACCTTTTATTTGCCTCCCTTTGAAACAATGCATCCTCATGGTTCAACCTCAAAACTAAACTTGCCATGTTTAAAAGAACTAAAGGTTATCTGCTTCTGACATTGCTGGTACTTACCGGCTTTGCGGGCCGTTTACATTCCGATTCATTATCTGGTAAGGAAAGAAAGTTCTTAGTGAATCATTTAAAAGATTCTAAGGCAGCTTTCTTGAAAAGTGTCAAAGGTCTGTCCGAAGAACAACTGAACTACAAGGCAGCACCAGATAAATGGTCGGTAAAGGAATGTATTTATCATATCACTCTTTCAGAAACTAATTTGTGGACTATGGCCGAAGCCGAATTGAAGAAACCCACCAACCCTGAAAAAAGAAGTGAGATTAAAGTCACAGATGAAGGGCTTGTCAAAATGATGACAGACCGTTCTTCGAAATTCCAGGCACCGGAAACTTTCAAACCAGAACAGGCAAAGTGGTCATCTGGTGATGAAGCATTAAAAGACTTCAAAGAAAAAAGAGCTAACCTGCTAAAAGTTGCCAAGACCACAACTGATGATCTGCGCAACCATGTAAGGCCTGCACCCTGGGGATTTATGGACAGCTACCAGGCTGTATTAATGATCTCTGCACACACCATGCGGCATACACAACAAATTGAAGAGATCAAATCCAGTCCGGGATTTCCTAAATAACTTGCTTTCACATACAAGCCTTCTTTAAACAGAAGGCTTTTTTATTGCTTAGTTTTGAAGAATGACGACCCAGCAACTTTACGAAACCTACCAGCAAAAAATGCGGCGCATTGCTGACGTGAGGAATGCTAATGCGGTGCTTCAATGGGACCAGGAAACCTATTTACCTTCGAAAGGCGCAGCTATCCGCGGACAACAGATCAGCACTTTATCTGAAATAAGTCACCAGCTTTTTAGCGAAGAGGAATTGGGAAACATCCTGCAAGACCTTCTTTCACGTTCTGGGCTAACAAAAGAACAACACCGCAATGTTGAATTAACCTTTGAAGATTATACCAAGAATAAAAAATACAGCTCCGAATTCGTAAGAAGCTTATCGGAACAAATCAATAAGGCCTTTCATTCGTGGATAGAGGCAAGAAAGCAAAATGCTTTTTCGGTTTACAAAGAAGATTTATCGAAACTCATAGAATTAAAAAGGCAGGAGACAGATATATTGGGATACGAACACCATCGTTACAATGCATTATTAAACGAGTACGAGAAAGGTGCCACGGTAGCTCTTATTAATAAAACCTTTTCTGGTTTGCTTCCCCGCTTAAAAGACTTATTTGATAGAATATTGAACAGGCCACAAGTAGATGATTCCTTCTTACAACTTCATTACCCCAAACAACAGCAATGGGATTGGGGTATGTACCTGATTAAAGAACTAAACTTTGATTTTGAAGCCGGCAGACAGGACATGAGTGAGCATCCTTTCAGCATTAGTTTCAATTCAAAAGATGTTCGTATCACCACCCGCATTTCGGAAAACGATTTTGGCAACATGACCTGGAGCTGCATTCACGAAGTAGGCCATGGCTTATATGAACAAGGTTTACCTGAAAGTGAATATGGTCTTCCCTTGGGCGAGGCCTGTTCGTACAGCATTCATGAATCGCAATCAAGACTGTGGGAGAATAATGTGGGGAGAGGGACGTCCTTCTGGCAACACTACTACCCTAAACTCCAGCAACATTTTCCGGAACAATTGGGTAAGGTAGAAATAGAGACTTTCTATAAAGGCATTAATAAAGTACAACCGTCACTTATTCGTACAGAAGCGGACGAGATCACCTATCATTTTCATGTTTATATTAGATATGAACTGGAGAAAAAACTTATTGAAGGCATACTGAATACCCGGGATATTCCTACATTCTGGAACGAGCATTATAAAAAGTTGTTGAATGTTGATGTACCAGATGATAAACAAGGAGCCCTGCAAGATGTTCACTGGAGACACGGGAGCTTCGGTTATTTTCCTACTTATAGCCTCGGAAGCTTTTATGCGGCACAATTTTTTGGTACTGCACAAAGGGCTCTACCGGATGCAGAAACCTCTATTACCGAAGGAAACACAAAGCCACTGCTGGATTGGCTTCGGACGAATATTCATTCTAAAGGCAGGTTTTATTTGAGCGAAGACCTTTGTAAAGAAGTTACCGGTCAATCTCTGAACATAGACTTCTTCGTAGATTATCTATTGCAGAAGTACACATCTATTTATAACTTGTAAACCCAGACCCTTGTTCCGATGAAAATTTTTTTACTTTTTGCTTTAAGCTCTATTGTAGTTTTTTCTTTCTGCAAGAAGGCGAAAGAAGATATCCAGGAAAACCTTGTTATCGATGCCATGACTAACGGGCAATGGAAAGTTACCAACTATACCAAGGGATCAGTGAATCATACTTCGGATTTTGATGTGTACCGTTTCCAATTTAAAGAAAACAATACTGTTGATGCTATGAATAACGGTGTGGTTGAAAAAACGGGTACCTGGGCTGGAGACGCTGTTGCAAGAACAATTGCTTCTCAATTTACCAATGCCAATCCTATCCTCACCCTCCTAAATGGGACCTGGCAAATAACCCGTAACAGCTGGACCTATGTTGAAGCCAAGCAAATGATCAACGGTACAGAACACATTTTGCGATTGGATAAACAGTAAATCAAGGGTATTATTTTTTTAAATAATTCGAAAGCAGGAATAATTTTTGCTGAACTTTGCCGTTTAATAACCACCTTTCGAAAACTGCCTTATGGCTTAAACAGAAGAACTTTGACGAGAAAAACCACCAATCTAACTTTATTATTCTGCCTCCTTGCATTCGTATCTTATGCACAAGTTCCTTCTGCAAACTTCACAGCTCCTTTGGTTTCCGGATGTTCTCCCCTGGTAGCGAATTTCCAGGACCAGTCTACGGGTAATCCAACAAGCTGGCTTTGGGATTTTGGTAATGGCGCCACATCTACCCTGCAAAATCCATCAACAACCTATTTTAATCCTGGAACCTACACCGTTAGGCTAACTGTAACCAACGCCAACGGATCGAACACATTAACCCGAACTGATTACATCACGATTTACGGAAAACCATCAGTAAATTTTACTGTAAACGATAGTACTGCTTGTTTCCCTCATCGAGCTCAGTTTACCGACCTCTCAACCCCTGCTACAGGCACTACTAATTCTGCCTGGTTGTGGGATTTTGGTGATGGAACTCAATCCACACAACAAAACCCTTTGCATGTTTATACAGCTTCCGGAAACTACACAGTAACATTAAAAGTTACCAATGATAAAGGATGTTTTAGTGTAAGAACTAAAACAGCTTATATACAAGTAGCCAGCGGTGCATCTGCCAATTTTAGCAATACACAGCCCATGGTTTGCCAGCCGCCTTTTAATGTTTCGTTTACCAATAACTCGTCCGGGCCGGGTACTCTAACGTATTTCTGGGATTTTGGTGATGGCAACACCTCGACACAGCAAAGTCCAAATCATACTTATACATCTACAGGTAACTACACAGTAACGATGGCTGTTACCAGTACCAATGGTTGCTCAGACACATTACGCAGAGTAAATCTTTTTTCTTTTCAGAATACAAGCACAAGTTTTACAGCACCTGATAGCATTTGCGTCAACTCTGTTGTCAGCTTCAATAATGCTTCAACACCTACTCCTACATCATCTGCATGGGACTTTGGCGATGGAACCAATTCGACACAAATCAATCCATCAAAAATTTATACAACAGTAGGCACATATACAGTGCTATTGGTAAACAATTATGGATATTGCTCCGATTCGGCAACAAGAACTATAAAAGTGTTACCGCGTCCTGTTGCCAACTTCAACGCAACAAATACTACTAAATGTCAACCCACGTTGACTGTAAACTTCCAGAACCTTTCCACTAATGCTATAAGCTGGAACTGGGACTTTGGAGATGGCAATACATCAACACAACAAAACCCTTCGCACACCTATACAAATTACGGCACTTTTAATGTTACACTTATAGTAACAAATACCTCTGGCTGTACTGATACATTGAGAAGGAACGGGCTGGTACAAATTATAAGGCCGCAAATAACCATCCCATCCTTACCACAACAAGGATGCATACCGTATACTATCAGTCCTGTTGCAAACATTACAACATTAGATGCAGTAACTTCTTATCTGTGGGACTTTGGAGATGGTAACACATCAACGCAGCAAAATCCTACAAATACCTATACAGCGCAAGGCACATACACCGTAACCTTAACTATAACTACCAGTACGGGTTGTACCGAAACACTTACCCTTCCAGGAGCAGTAAGAGTGGGTCGCAAACCAAATGTAAATTTTACAGCAGTACCTAATCCAGTCTGTGCTTTTCAATCCGTTCAGTTTACCGATTTAACCAATGAAGGAGACCAATGGCTATGGCTATTTGGCGATGGAGGCACTTCATCCCAGCAAAATCCATTGTATCAATACTCTGATACTGGCCTATTTGATGTAACGCTTTTTGTAACTAATAATGGTTGTCGAGATTCCTTGTTAATTACAGATTTCATCAGGATAAAACCTCCTATTGCTCGTTTTGGATATAGAAACAACTGTGGTAATCCCATGCAATTTAATTTTATTGATTCGTCAATAGGAGCCACCAGCTGGTTTTGGGAGTTTGTAGATGGCACTACCTCAACCCTTCAAAACCCTGTGCATGTATTCTCAGCTCTTGGCACTTATAATGTGAAGCTAACTGTGGGGAACGACACTTGCTCTCATTCGTTTACCCGTGTTATAAGAGTTATTGATGAGATGCCTGACATCGTTGCTGATAGGGTTACTGCCTGCCGTATTGCTAACATCAACTTTAGTGTACCAAATGTGTTCGGGCCAAACCTTGTTCTTTACGAATGGGATTTTGGTGATGGCTCTACCACTACCAGTACCGGCCAGAATATTTCACACAGTTACGTTAATTCAGGAGTTTATACGGTACGCTTGATTACCACAGATATTTACGGTTGCAGGGATACAGTGATTAAAACGAACTACATCCGTGTCACCGGTCCTACGGCTAATTTCGATGCCTCAAATAATGTTGGTTGCAAAAACCGCTTGGTAACCTTTACCGATCTATCACAAAGCGATGGCATTAGCAATATTGTTAGATGGAAGTTTGATTTTGGTGATGGTATGACACAAACATATACTTCAGGCGGACCATTCACTCACCTTTATGCTAATGCTGGAATATTTGATGTGAAACTGGTTGTAACAGATGCTAGTGGTTGCAGTGATAGTCTGCTAACCCAACAACGTGTTATCACTACAGATCCGGTTCCAGACTTTATTGCTTCCGACACGTTAACCTGTCCTGGCAGAACGGTAACATTTACTAACAATTCTAATGCTATTAACTATACCAGCAGCTGGAGCTTTGGCGATGGTAATACATCAACAGCGAACTCGCCAAGCAATGTTTACACAACGACAGGAACTTACACCGTGCGGCTAATTATTCGTGATCAGTATGGATGTTCGGATACGCTTACAAAACCGTTATACATCAAAGTTGATTTACCGGCTGCCAGCTTTACTGTCAACGATTCAATCAGTGCCTGCACGCCTTTTGAAGTTCAGTTTACTAATACGTCGCAGTATTATGTTTCCTCTATGTGGAATTTAGGCGGCGGAACAAGCACTATGACCAACCCTATCCAGTATTATACTATTCCTGGAGTTTATCCTATTCAATTGGTAGTAACCAGCCCTGGCGGATGTACCGATACAGCAACAGGCACTATAAGAGTTTTTGATACAGTAGGAACGAGAATTAGTTACCTGCCTTTGAATGGATGTAAGCCATTGAGTGTTGACCTGGATGCTTTCACCAATGCTCCTATGACGTATACATGGGACCTTGGCGATGGTACTATTATCAATAACGATACAACCAGTATCAATCACATATACAACTTCTTTGGTGATTTTGTTCCTAAGGTTATCATGACAGATCCATCAGGCTGTATCATTCCGGTAACCGGGCCTGATACCATCCGCATCATAGGGGCAACGGTTGATTTTGGTTTGGATAAAACATTGTTCTGCGATAGTGGGTTTGTTCGCTTTACCGACTCGACAACTTATAACGATTCCATCGTTCGATATGATTGGAATTTTGGGGATGGTGTTACCTCTAACCTTCAAAATCCTACCCACCAATACAACACTCCTGGCTTTTATACAGTAACACTGAGTGTGAGGACCAGGGCAGGTTGTACAGATGCAATGCAACTGCCTAATGTGATCAAGATCGCAGAAAGCCCGGATATTTCTGTCAGTGGCGATTCAATCATTTGCGTAAATGACTTTATACAACATCTCGGCGTTTTCGAACGACCGGATACGGGTATGATTCGATGGAGTTGGCAGTTTCCAAATGGCAATAACGGCTCTATCCAAAATCCGCCAAGGCAACAGTATATAACCGCAGGAACGTTTTTAGTAAACACCACTGTAATAGATAGTGATGGCTGTACAGATACTGCAACAAAACGAATTATAGTGAATCCTCTTCCTGTTATCACGATGCCATCTACTCTAACGATGCAGTCCGGTTTCCCCGTTACCATACCTGCAACCTATTCTTCAAATGTTGCTACATGGAATTGGCAACCACCTGCCACATTAAGTTGTGCCGATTGTCCACAACCAATTGCATCTCCTAAGTTCAATACCAAATACACTGTTTCGGTTGTTGATAGCAATAGTTGCAAAAACACAAGTGAAATACAAGTGATCGTTATATGTAAGAATGCAAACGTGTTTTTACCAAACACCTTCTCTCCAAATGGGGATGGCAGTAATGATATGTTCTATATCAGAGGCCGTGGATTGGAAAGAGTAAAATCTTTAAGAGTGTTTAACCGTTGGGGAGAAATAGTTTTTGAGCAACAAAACTTCCCGGTAAATAATCCAATGTATGGCTGGGATGGGAAGTACAAAGGCAACAAGCCGCACCCGGATGTGTATGTGTACCAGGTAGAAGTATTTTGTGAGAACAGCCAGATCATTCGTTTTGAAGGCAATGTGGCGTTAATACAATAACCAATGAAAAAACCTAAGCTAAACATATTAAAGATCATCTTGCTTGCAGCTTGCAGCTTGCAGCTAACAGCTAACATCTATCCTCAGGACATACACTTCTCTCAATTCTTTGAAGCACCGCTTTTACGCAATCCATCTCTTGCAGGAATTTTCACCGGCGATATTCGTGTGCAGGCAGTTTATCGTGACCAATGGAATAGCGTAACTACAGCCTACAAAACAGGATCGCTTAATGCAGAATATAAAATGCCTATTGGTAAAGGCGATGATTTTATTACAACGGGTATTCAAATTTTGCATGATAGGGCTGGCACTGTTTCCTGGGTTTCTTCACACTTACTGCCTGCATTGAATTATCATAAATCATTGAGCACAGAAAAGAACAGGTATCTATCTCTTGGATTCATGGCAGGTCCTGTACAAAGAAGGTTTGACAGAACCAAGATGACTACCAACAGCATGTATGATGGCATGTGAGATGGTGAAACTTTTATCACTCCTCAATACACTTATTTTGACGCAGCCGTTGGCATGAGTTACAATACACAGATTAACGACAACCCGGAAAATAATTATTTTCTTGGTGTAGCTTATCATCATTTTACCAAACCAAAAAATTCTTTTTACAGAAATGCTTCATCAGAACTGGATCCTAAATGGGTTGTGTCGGTTGGTGTTCGTTTTGAGGTAACTCCGGCCAGTTACATTACACTACAGGCAGATCACTCGCAACAGGCAAAATTTAAAGAAACGATTGCTGGTGCGATGTATGGAATTAAGATTGGTGAAGACTTAAGTAATCCATTATATACTTTACACGGCGGCCTTTTTATGCGGTTGAATGATGCATTGATTCCTGCTGTCAAATTAGATTATCTTCCTTTCTCCGTTTCGCTCAGCTACGATGTCAATCTATCGAAATTGAAAACCTCCAGCTACGGTCGTGGAGGTTTTGAGTTAGGTATTTCTTATGTAGGATTTCTTGATAGAGATAACTCCAGTGTGAATGCGGTACTTTGTCCAAGATTTTAGATGAAGGTTGATAGATGACAGATGATAGCGTTCTTAATTCTTCAAAATTATTTCTCTTCCATTGTTTAAAATTCTTCAGTTACTACCATCTATCATCCATCAAACCAACATCTTTTATTAATAAGGTTTGGCTTCTTTCGATTCTGTTTCTGCCTGCTTTACTCCTTCACCTGAAGTTGTAGAACCAATCGGGCCTTTTGCATCTTGTCCTAACTGCACATTCTTTAACCCTTCCGCAACACGGCGTCCGTATTCAGGATCGCATTGTGTAAACAGCTCGATCATCTTATCCTTAATATGTTGCTTAACAGGAGCTAATGTATTTACCAGGTTGTTGATCAGGTCATCCTTCTCCCAGTCTTCATGTAACCTCCATCTTTCGCCAGCTTGTTTAAAATTGTTCTGACGATCTAACACCTTACGCACCAATCTTACATTATTATACTCCGGCTCATGATCTTTTCCTGCAGGCTTAGCTGTATGCAAACCATTTAATGTTGACGGCTCATAATTTACATGCGGGTTTTGTCCAACCAAATCTTGTCTGTATGCCATTTGTCCATCACGTTGGTTGGTTGCAACATGCGTTTTTGGTGCATTGATAGGCAATTGCAAATAGTTAGTACCCACACGGTAGCGTTGCGTATCAGAATAGGAGAAGGTTCTTCCCTGCAACATCTTGTCATCAGAGAAATCTAAACCATCAACTAACACACCTGTACCGAACGCTGATTGCTCTACTTCTGCAAAATAATTTTCCGGGTTTTTATTCAACACCATTCTTCCCACAGGCAACCAGGGGAATTGATCCTGTGGCCACAGCTTTGTATCATCTAATGGATCAAAGTCCAATTCAGGATGCTCACCATCTTCCATAATTTGAACTAATAATTCCCATTCAGGATAATCACCTTTTTCAATGGCTTCAAATAAATCTTGCGTAGCATGATTAAAATTCTTGCCTTGAATTTCCTGCGCTTGTTCCTGCGTGAGATTTTTGATGCCTTGTTTGGGTTCCCAATGATATTTTACCAATACGCCTACTCCATCTTCATTCACCCACTTGTAGGTATTTACACCAGAGCCCTGCATTTGGCGATAATTGGCCGGAATGCCCCATGGCGAGAACAAGAAAGTGATCATGTGCATTGCTTCAGGAGTATTGCTGATGAAATCAAAAATTCTTTCGCCATCCTGAATGTTTGTTACCGGATCTGGTTTGAAAGCATGCACCAAATCAGGGAACTTCATTGCATCACGAATAAAAAATACTTTCAGGTTGTTACCAACCAGATCCCAGTTTCCATCTTCGGTATAAAACTTAACTGCAAAACCTCTTGGATCTCTTAGGGTTTCGGGTGAATGCCCACCATGTATTACAGATGAAAAGCGAACGAATACTGGAGTTCTTTTTCCTTTCTGTTGAAACAATTTTGCTCTTGTATATTTAGAAACAGGCTCGTTACCCACAGTACCATAAGCTTCAAAATAGCCATGGGCTCCAGCTCCACGGGCATGTACTACTCTTTCAGGAACACGTTCCCTGTCGAAGTGTGACATCTTTTCCAGGAACTGGTAGTTCTCTAATGTTGCAGGTCCGCGGCTGCCAACCGTACGAATGCTTTGATTGTTGGTGATGGGATGACCTTGCCTTGTGGTTAAATTAAAATTTGTTTGATCAGAGCCATTTCCCTGACCATTTCCGTTTTGATTGTGCTCTTGACTCATATAGTGATTCTTTATGTGTGATCAATTATGTACTAATAACCCCAGTGAGGAAAGAAAGTGGCTTGGCAAAACTCCTTTATTTGAATTAATTAACCTGAAATTTAAAGTGCTTCTTTATAGAAAATCTTCGTTTACTATTCAACCACTACGATTTAGATTTGTTCATTGCAAAAAGAATTCATGGCATTACAAATTGGACAACAAGCACCGGATTTCAGCTTATTTGATACAGAGAAACAGGATATTTCACTTTCAAGTTTTAAAGGAAGGAATGTTTTATTGCTGTTTTTCCCATTAGCTTTTACTTCTACCTGCACGGAAGAGTTGTGCTCAATAAGAGATAATTTAAAAATGTATGAAAGTTTAGATGTACAACCAATTGGGATCTCAGTTGACTCATTGTTCAGCCTGAAAAAATTTAAAGAAGAGCAGAACCTTAACTTTCCGTTGTTAAGCGATTTTAATAGAGAAGTATCTGAAGCATACGGTTCTTTGTACGAAACCTGGGGCTTTAGATGGAAAGGTGTAACTAAACGGTCGGCTTTTTTGATCGATGAAAGTGGCACTATCCAATATGCAGAAGTTTTGGAAGACGCAGGTGACCTGCCAAATTTTGAAGCAATTCACGGAAAAATACGAGAGATGGCTAAGTAGTTTTATCAATTTATTGCCCTTTTTCGGCAAGACCTTTGCACTTTTTAAGAAAAGGATTATTATTGTGTAACGAACTCTAAAAATTGAGTATTTGAAGAAATTTTTACTTATAGTATCACTTATTGTTTTCTCTTTTCATTCGCAAGCACAAACGGCCAAGGCCAATTTTACAGCGAATGTGAATACTCCTATTTTAAAGTTTTACCCCAATCCTGCCACAACCGTGGTAAATTTTGATTTTCAGAAAGGCTACGAAAAAGGTTATTCCATCCAGATTTTCAATTTCTTAGGTAGAAAAATGTTTGAAACCTCTAACCTAAACGAAAAAACAACGATTAACCTTTCCGATTTTACCCGTGGCGTTTACATTTATCAGCTTCGCGACAGAACAGGTCGTTTGGTAGAGTCTGGTAAGTTTCAGGTATCTAAATAATTTATTTTTCGGCTTTAGTATTTCTTTTCAACTTTCGTTGTTTCACTCACTTGTACTTTCAGTAATTCTATTGAGCTTAGTGAAGTATCGCAAGCCCCGAAACATCGGGGAGCCGAGACTTTTGCAAAGAGGCGCAAAGAAAAAACTTAGCAGTCCTCTGCGAACTGCTTTGCGTTCTTTGCGATACTTCAAACGACCTAACCTACTTCTACAATTAAAAACTTCAGGTAGTTCGTATTCTCCATATTCCAGATAATGGGATGATCAGCGGATTGTACCTGAAACGCCACCTGGCGAATTTTCCTCCTGGCGTCTTTGGCTGCCATTTCAATAATTTCCAAAAACAGTTCTGGCTGAACGAGGTTGGTACAGGAAGATGTGACTAAAAACCCGCCCGGACGGATAAGCTTCATCCCCCGAAGATTAATTTCCTTATAGCCTGTGATAGCTTTCTGAATATTAGCCCTGCTTTTGGTAAAAGCAGGCGGGTCAAGCATAACCACATCATAAGCTCTCCCATCTTTACCCCATTGTTTCAAAACATCAAAGGCATTAGCGGTTTCAAACCGGACAATGTTTTCCAAACCATTTAATTCTGCATTACGATTGGCTTGCTGCACTGCATTTTCAGAAATATCTAACCCTAAAACCGACTTGGCTCCATAATGTGCCGCATGAATTTCAAAGGTTCCCGTATAAGTAAAGGCTCCTAAAACATCTGCACCTTTTACGATATTTTGAATCGCTCTTCTGTTATCCTGTTGGTCTAAAAAATAACCGGTCTTTTGACCATTCTCTATATCAACATGAAACTTCAAGCCATTTTCATTGATGATGATCTTTGTTTCAAAAGGCTGTGACAAGAAGCCTTTTTGCTGGGGCAGACCTTCCAGTTCTCTCACAGGAACGTCGTTCCGTTCGTAAATGCCTTTTGGCTTGAAAACGGTTTCAATAGCCTTCACCAAAGCCGGCTTCCATTTATCAATTCCTAAGGCAAGGGTTTGAATTACAAAATGGTCGTTGAACTTATCGATAATTAACTGCGGCAAACCGTCTGCCTCGCCAAAAACAAGGCGGCAGTTTTCTACATAACCCAGCTTTTGACGGTATTCCCAACACTGCTTGATTTTATTTAAAAAGAATGCATCATTGATTTCCACCTTCTTATCATGAGAAAGAATGCGAACAATGATTTGTGATTGCTGGTTGAAATATCCTTTTCCCGCAAACTTTCCATCAGCGAAATACACATCAACAATATCCCCTGCGTGCGGATCACCCTCAACCTTATCTACTTCATTAGCAAAAATCCAGGGGTGACCATTGGCAATACGGTTAGCAATCTTCCTCTTTAAATAAACTTTACCCATTTCCATTCCGGCTTAAGGGCCGCAAGCTACATTAAAAGCGGCGCAAATTGCTGCCAGACAAAGGTTTGAAAGGATTACAAAAAGGACATTTTGTCCCGAAAAACTCCATTGGCAATATTATTGACAGCCTACCTTTGCCAACAATTTTTATTTAAGCTATGGACAGTGCAAACGAAAAAATCAACACAGCCGAAGAAGAAAGCACCGGCTTTGATATCAACACAGACGAAAATATTAACGGATCGCAAAAGCTGGATGATCAGTTGGGCGACGAATCTGAGATTGAAAAATTGAAAACGCAGGTTGACGAACTGAATGATAAATATTTACGTCAGGTTGCGGAGTTTGACAACTTCAGAAGACGTTCAGCAAAAGAAAGAATGGAACTGATTCAAACTGCTGGCCGTGAAGTGATCGTTGATCTGCTGGATGTGTTAGACGATAGCGAAAGAGCACAAAAGCAATTGGAAACCACTGATGATGTGAACCAAATAAAAGAAGGGATTGGACTGGTATTTTCCAAGCTGCGCAGCACCTTAACTGCAAAAGGTTTAAAACCTATTGAGGCGTTGAATCAACCATTTAATGTTGATCTGCATGAAGCCATTACAGAGATTGATGGTGGTGAAGAAATGAAAGGAAAGGTGGTTGCTGAAGTTCAGAAGGGATACTACTTGAATGATAAGATCATTCGTTTTGCCAAAGTAGTAGTAGGTAAATAGTTGAATAGGTTGAATTGTTGATTAGTGTTCTGAACGTACAAGTGAGTGACACAACAGAAGCTTAATAGACTTGCTGTTGCTGGAAAATAAAAAGTCAAAGGTGTCAAAGAAGTCAAAATGGTCAAATGGAGTGATATGACTACTCAGACTTTTTCTGACTCATGTGACCAAACATTACAAGCTACAAATGTTATATGGCGAAGAGAGATTATTATGAAATATTGGGAGTGAGTAAAGGTGCCTCTGCGGATGAAATTAAAAAGTCGTACCGCAAGGTGGCCATGCAATACCACCCAGACCGTAACCCTGGTGATAAAACCGCTGAAGAAAAATTTAAAGAAGCAGCAGAGGCCTACGAAGTATTGAGTGATCAGGATAAACGTTCGCAATATGATCGTTATGGCCATGCCGGCGTTAGTGGTAACGGACGTGGTGGGCATCATGGCAATATGAATATGGATGACATCTTCAGCCAGTTTGGAGATGTTTTCGGTGAGGATATTTTCGGAAGTTTTTTTGGCGGCGGGGGTGGTTCGAGAACCCGAGGCGGACATAGAGCAAGAGGCATTCGTGGAAGTAATCTTCGGATCAAACTGAAGTTGAATTATGAGGAGATTGCAAAAGGTGTTACAAAGAACATCAAAGTAAAAAAACATGTAAGCTGCCAAACCTGTAATGGAAGCGGCGCAAAAGATAAAGGCAGTGTTCAAAGCTGCGGCACTTGTGGTGGTAGCGGACAGGTAAGAAAAGTGACCAATACTTTCTTAGGGCAAATGCAAACGGTTACAACTTGCCCAACCTGTAGCGGCGAAGGCACAACCATCACTGCAAAATGTAACAATTGCCGCGGCGAAGGAAGAGTATATGGAGAAGAAACTGTAACCATTGATATTCCGGCAGGTGTGCAGGAAGGCATGCAATTAAATATTGGTGGACGAGGCAATGCAGGTGAACGGGGCGGACCAAATGGCGACCTGATTATTTTAATAGAAGAAGAACAACACAAAGAACTTATCCGTGAAGGATTAAATGTGGCTTATGAGCTACACATATCTTTCCCGGATGCTGTATTTGGAACCAGTGTGGAAGTACCAACCATTGATGGCCGGGCAAAAATTAAAATTCCTGCAGGCACTCAAAGTGGTAAAGTATTTCGATTGAAAGGAAAAGGTTTTCCTGCGGTAAATTCTTATGAAAAAGGAGACCAGTTAGTGCAGGTGAATGTGTGGACACCACAAAATCTGTCTACTGAAGAAAGGAATTTATTAGAGAAATTGAGTCACTCAAACAACTTTAAACCCAATCCTGAAAAAGGACAGAAATCATTCTTTGATAAGATGCGGGAAATGTTCTCGTAAGAATTCTTTTCTGAGGATGATTAGTTGAATCGGATTATTTCAGCTAATCATCCTCTTCTTTTTTTCCTTTCTTTTTTTTCTTTTTTGTATACAACGCTTTAGCACTGTTAACCAGTGTAATGAATTCTTTTTGAGAATAGTTATTTAGATCAGCAGCCTGATTGGCATGATAGAGCACCTCGTTCCAGGAAGCATCTTTTATGAACTTAGAATTCTTTAGCAACGAACCAAACATAATCACCGAACTGGCAAATTGGTAACACTTTGGAGCTTTGCTAAACTCAGCAAATTCAATGGTTGGTTTTTCCAGAAGCTCTAATGTTTTATTGGTTCCGGGGGCTTTGTATTGCAGATTAAAAACCACAGGCTCAAGTCTTCTATTCTTTTCCATTTCTTCTATGCATTCATCAGTAGGATCAATTTCAAATGCAATGAGCATTGAATAAGCTGAACCTACTTCACCACCTTCAATTCCGGCAGTTGTATCCTTTATGGCGCCTACTTTATTATCAAAGCCAATCAAGCGATAACGGTTTACATATTTTGGATCAAACATTACATTGAGATAAACATCATCTGCAACTGTATAAAGCGTTTGAGTGAACTCTTTCAATAATACTTTCTCCGCTTCGGCATAACTATCCAGGTAAGCAAAATTGCCATTGCCTTTTTGAGCAAGAAGTTGAATTTTTGAATCTTTGTAATTGCCCATTCCAATACCAAGGCAAGTGAGATAGATACCGGCTTCACGTTGCGAAATGATCATCTTTTCCAACTCTTCTTCTGTTTTTAATCCCACATTAAAATCGCCATCTGTTGCCAGTATCACCCGGTTGTTACCGCCTTTAATAAAATGATTTCGGGCTACGCTATAAGCCAGTTTTACTCCCGACTCTCCAGGTGTAGAACCTCCGGGTTGAAGACTATCTATCGTAGCAAAAATTTTCGCCTTTTCATTACCACCGGTTGTTTCTAATGCAACCCCAACGGTACCTCCATAAATAACAATGGAAACAGAATCCTTATCACGCAGATTATTTACTAAAGATTTAAATCCACTTTTTAATAATGGCAATCTATTGGGCATATCCATTGAACCTGAAACATCGATAAGAAAAACAAGATGACTTGGAGGAAGGCTATCTAAGTTCAACTTCTTTGAATAAATATTTGCAAACAACAATTGGTTCTCTTTATTCCACGGACATTCAGTCAATACCGTTTTGATCTCAAATGTTTTCCCATTAGCCGGTTCCTTGTAATCAAAGTTGAAATAGTTGAGCATTTCTTCAATACGAACAGCATCCGGGGGCACCGTTGAACCCATACTAAGAAATCGCCGGATGTTACTGTAAGAAGCCCTGTCCACATTCAGTGATAATCCTGTAGCAGGGAAAGGCCGTGCATCTATAAACTGGTTCTCAATTATACTTGCATAGGTTTCATCGCCAACAAACCATTGCTGTTGTATCTCTCTTTTTAAATTGCGTGTAAGCGATGCCAGTTTATATCCGTAAACGTTTTTTCCGATAGCTGTTTTTTTGAGCCTGATCACCGTGAATTGAGAAGCATCAACTTCCACTTTCTGCCTCTGATATCCCTGCAAGGTAAAGCTGAGTGTATCAATTTTTTTAGAAGTTACAATGCCAAAACCTCCCTCGGTTCCTGAATGGTAAACATAACCTGTGCTATGGAGAATGATGCTTACATTTTGCAAAGGCTTGCCCCCTTCATCCTGTATTTGTCCTTTTAAATAGTATTGTTGTGAAAAGGAGACAAAAGGATAAAAAAAAGCGATGGCAATATAGAGAGCTAGCTTCAAAGTAATTTTTCGGTGGATAAATTACAAATACTGCCGTAGGATGTCAAGAGTGTTCTGCTAACTGGTAAATTTCTTTCAGGTTGCGGCCCAAACCATCATAATCTAATCCATATCCCACTACAAATTTGTTTGGTATACTGAATCCAAGATAATCAATCTTTATCGGATACTGCATAGCCTCGGGTTTATGAAGCAGCGCAGCAATTTTTAAAGAAGTTGGCTGGTGATGTTGCAGTTGCGGCAAAAACGCCGTTAGCGTTTTGCCCGTGTCAACAATGTCTTCCAAAATCACGATGTCCCTTTCAATTAAATCATGATCTAAACCGATTGCAGTAACAACATGCCCGGTAGATTTTACACCTTTATACGACGCTAATTTTATAAAACTGATCTCGGCATCGATCGTTAAATACTTAAACAGGTCTGCTGAAAACATGAAAGAACCATTCAGGATGGATATGAACAAGGGTTTTTTATCAGCGTAATCTTTACTGATAGCTTCAGCCATCTCTTTTATCCTGCCTTGAATTTCTTCTTCCGTTAAAAAAGGAACAAATTGTTTGTCGTGAACTTTAATTTGCATTAGCCTTGGTATTGATGCGTAATTGCTGTCCAATTTTTAGATCAGTAGAGCCCAAATTATTCCATTTCACAACATCTTCTGTAGCAACGCTGTATTTTTTTGTGATGGAGTAAAGAGTTTCTTTCGCTTGCACTGTATGCACTATGTATTCTGCAGCTTCAGTTTTGGGCTCTTTGTCAAAAAGAGCTGAAACTGCTTTTCTCAAATTTTTCAATTTCGGAAGTGATGGCGCCTGTGAATGGAGGAACAATTTTTCGCCAACCTCTGGTTGCATGTCTCCTTTAAGGTGGTTATAAGCCAACAGGTTTTCCAACCGGATACCTTCCATTTGCGCAATATCATATAATGTTTCACCTTCTGCTACAATATGAAACTCACTTGCACCGGTTCTTTTTTTGCGTTGCAGGTATATTAGTTGATCGGTTTGAGCTACATCTGTTGCTGAAGAAATTTCATTGAATTCAAATAAACGGTTCAATTGAATATTATGCTCTTCTGCCACCGCCAGGTAAGAGGTTCCTTTTGTAATAAAAACAACATTCGTTTCATTGATCTTAAAAATTCCTGAAGGATAAACTTTCTTAGCGGCAACTTTTACTTCTTCTTGCTTTGGCAGGCTGATGCCCATCTTATCTTCGTCCTTGGTCTCGGTCTTCAATGTTTTATTGCTTGCCCAGATAACATCTTCCTCTTTCTTCAGGTTCATTGCAATCAGGGTATAATCCTGAAGGTTGTAATCTTTGATCAGCTTAATTAGTACCTGCGGATATTTTGGATTGGTAGCATAACCAGCTTTTTTTAAACCATAAGCCCAGGCTTCGTAATCTGTAGGATCTAAGTTGAAAAGTGCAGCATAATGCGGACGGTTCTTTAAAAAGTCAGAATGATCTCTGTAGGAATCCGCTGCTGTTGGATACTTTCTGAAACACTCTCCTCTTGCATCGTCATCATGCGAAACGCTCTCGCCGGTCCAACCAGTTTTACACTTGATACCAAAATGATTGTTTGATTTTTTTACTAATATACTTTGTCCTGCAAATGTTTCATGAATGCCTTGTGCTAAAGTGATAGAAGCAGGAACACCGCTTCTTCTCATTTCTTCAACAGCAAGGTCTTTATAAGTATCAATATAGTTTCTGATGATATCAGCAGGTTGGGCAAAAGAGATTTTAAAGAAAAGAATAGCGATTAAGGTGATTTGCAGCCTGAGTTTTTTCATTGGATGTTCTTTAGGTTATCGTAGTTAAACAATCAGTGTAACTTTCTTATCAGGTAAATTCCATCCCGTACTGGCAACATAAGCTTTTCTACATCGGTTCGTAACAACACAAAATCGTTGAAGGCCTGAATTGCTTTTGCATTTTTCCCTTTTACTTCTTCTTCTAATACCTGACCATGAAAGAGCACATTATCCGCTAAAATAAGTCCGCCCACTCTTAATTTGGGCAGTATTCGGTCAAAATAGGCAATATAATTTTCTTTATCTGCATCAATAAAAGCCAAATCCCACGTTTCATCCAACTCGCCGATGATTTCTAACGCATCGCCGATATGTAAAATTATTTTTTCTTTATAAAAACTTCGATGAAAAAAGGTTTGAGCGGACACAGCATCGGCCTCCCTAACCTCAATGGTATGAAGTATTCCATCATCTGATAAGCCAGAAGCTAAACACAAAGCACTGTAACCAGTAAATGTTCCTACTTCTAAAATCCGTTTTGGCTCCACCAGATTACTAATCATTTGCAACAACCTTCCTTGCAAATGCCCACTGAGCATATGATGTTTTGGATGATGCTGTTGCGTGAACTCAGCAACTTCTTTTAATAGATCATCTTCTGCAGAAGTATATTTTTCTGCGTAAGCTTGAGCTTTGCTGTTTACAATTTCCATCATGCAGCAACAGGTCTTGCAGATACATTAGCAGGCCTGGAAATACTGTATAAGCCTAGGAATGTTAGAATACCATTGATCAATATTAGTTCATTACCAATCTTGTAGCCATTGAAAATAGATTTTGAAACGTCTGCTAATCCTAATGTTATGTAAAGCTTCTTCTCATACCATTCCGGGCTGCTTAATACGTCTATTCCTAATGCAAGTAATGGTGCGATAATACAAACTGCCCAGATCAATCTATCGTTGAGAACCCGTCTTGTCAAGATTCCAAATGCAAACAGCCCTAACAATGGTCCATAAGTAATACCAGCAAACTTCAAAATAAAGTCAATGATCAGTTTATCATTAATGCCTTTGAAGATGAGCACCATGATAAAAAATATAAATGCAAAAGTGAAGTGAACTGTAAGTCTTGTTCTCCTCTTTCGTTTCTCTTCCGGATCATTTTTGATTTCCTCCTTAGAAATGTTTTTAGGCAGTTCAGACTTTTTCATTCCCAGTATATCGATACAAAAGCAAGAGGTTAATGAAGTAATGGCCCCATCCACACTTGGAAAAAGAGCAGAGATTAATGCTATTATAAAAATGACACCGATGATGCCAGCAAATTCATTACTTAAAGCTATTGTTGGGAAAAGGTCATCTGGTGCTGCAGTAATGCCTTTTGTACTGGCATACAAATACAATACGCCTCCTAAAACAAGAAACAAGAAGTTTACAACCATAAGGATTGCCGTAAATGTCATCATGTTTTTTTGCGAATCTTTCAGGTTTCTTACACTAATATTTTTCTGCATCATTTCCTGATCCAGGCCTGTCATGGCAATGGCTATAAACATACCTCCTATGATATGCTTCCATACGTAAGAGCCTGCATTTACATCCCAGTTAAAAATCCGTGTATAACCCTTATCCTGCATCATTGAAAAAGCACCACCGAAATCAGTTCCCAAAGCATTTATAATAACTATGATACAAACCACCAGCCCAACAAGCATTCCTGTTGTTTGAAGCGTATCTGTATAAATGATCGTTTTCACACCGCCTTCAAACGTGTACAATAATATCATCAACAGAATAACAAGCGTTGTTACAATAAAGGGTACTCCTAATTTATCAAGAATAAAAAGCTGCAATACATTAATAACAAGATAAAGCCTTGCTGTAGCACCTACTGTTCTTGACAAAATGAAGAAGGAAGCACCTGCTTTATGGGCATTGATACCAAAACGTTTTTCCAGGTACGTGTAAATGCTGGTAAGATTCATCCGGTAATAAAGTGGTAACAGAACAAAAGCGATCACCATATAACCAATGAGATAACCTAACACAATTTGATAGTAAAAGAAACTACCGGTAGCAACCCCACCAGGCACACTTACAAAGGTTACTCCACTTAAAGAGGTACCAATCATTCCAAATGCAACCAGCATCCAGTTGGAACTCTTGTTTCCAATAAAAAATGAATCATTGTTAGAGTTGCGTGAAGTGAAATAAGCAACGATCAACAACAAAACGAAATACCCGATGACAAAGGAGAACAGTAAGGCTGGTGACATACACTATTTTTTTACAAACAATCTGTTGCAAACAACAGGATTTTTTGAAGATAGAAAAATTTGTTTTCCTTTTGCTGCTTAATTGAGTTTATGAATAAGATTAACAGGCTTGCAATTTTTTGCGGTTCAAAAAAAGGTAACCATCCTATATATGCGCTACATGCAGAAGAATTGGGAAAGATCATAGCAGAAAGAAAGATTGAATTGATCTATGGCGGTGGACGAAATGGAATTATGGGAGTAGCAGCCGATACGGTAATGCAGCAATGCGGTATTGTGCGGGGCGTTATCCCACAAGTGTTATTGGAATGGGAACATCAGCATGAAGGCATTAGTGAGTTGGTTGTTGTTGAAGATATGCATGTGCGCAAAAGAAAAATGTATGAGATGTGTGATGCCGCTATCATTCTTCCCGGTGGCTTCGGGACATTAGATGAATTATTTGAACTACTTACATGGAACCAGCTTTCTATTCATGATAAGCACATATTCATCCTCAATTCAGGCGGCTTTTATACCCATCTCATTGAGCACTTAAAACATCTAAGCAAGGAAGGGTTTCTGTATGGAGATCTCAATGAAAAATTCACACTGCTGAATGAACCAGGTGAGATCATTGAGTTTTTATAATGAATGTATCTAAGAGGAATTTGGGAATACTAATCAGTGCTTAAGAGTAAGCTGGATAAAATACATGTCTTCCTGCTTAACTAATACTACTCACGATTTCCTCCTAACCCAATGTTGTACCCAAAGTTGATAAAGGGTTTTTCGCCATAAGGGGAGTTTTCCCGCTGAAGAAGATCATAAAATACAGAAATGATAAACGAACTGCGGCCAGATGGAAGAACAACACCTGCTCCTCCTAATAAACTCGGTACGATCTCAGCATCGATCTTAAAGTCTTCTCTTGGATTATAAAATCTTTGCCTGCCAAAAATATAATTGGCTTCGGGCTGTAGTTGCAACATTACATTTTGAATAGGGTATACCCGGCCAAATACATTCAATCCAACTACTCCCTGCGATACTTTACGAAAAGCATTACCGTTGAAATCGCGGTCTTTAATGCTTACGTATTGACCATTAATGCCTATACCTGCAGCAAGGTACCTGTTGAAGCGATACCCTAATTGTGGAGAGATATTGATAAGCGTATAATCGCCAAAAGACAAACCGAAGTTGCCCCCAATGAAGAGATTTTCTTTTTTAAAACCTTTCTTCTCTTTTGCATCTTCTTCCTGTGCCAACAAAATAGTTGAGCAAAAAACAAATCCTATTAAAACAACAATCCTTTTCATAACTCTTTTCTAATCAAAAATCTTTCCGGCGTTTAAAATATTGTGTGGGTCAAATATTCGCTTGATCTCTTTCATCAACCGCATTTGAACATCATCAAAACCAATAGGCAGATAGTCTTTCTGAACCAGACCAATGCCATGTTCACCACTAATGGTTCCACCTAAACGCTTTGTCAGCTCAAATATTTCCTTGATCCCATCTTTTAACGAACCATTCCACTCTTCATCACTCAAATCTCCTTTTATAATGTTTACATGCAGGTTGCCATCGCCGGCATGGCCATAACAAACAGACTTAAAGCCGTATTTAGTTCCAATATCTTTTACACCTTTTAACAATACAGGCAATTCTGCTCTTGGCACTACTGTATCTTCTTCTTTATAAACTGAATGTGATTTTACTGCTTCTCCTACTCTTCTGCGGAGCTTCCACAGCTCAGCTTTTTGTTGCGCATCATCGGCGAATAATATTTCGCCACAATCAAAGCTCATCACTACTTCAGATATGCCTTCCATTTCTTTCATCAGCACATCCATATCGTTACCATCAACTTCTATTAACAGATGTGCCTGGATATCATCGCTCATAGGCACAATGCAATTATCTATGTAACGCATACTCCACTCAATAGCATCCCGCTCCATAAACTCCATTGCACTTGGAGTATAGCCCGCCATAAAAATGGCACTTACCGCAGCACAAGCATTTTCCGGCGAGCGGAAAGGCACAAGCATTAATAGATCATATTTAGGCAGTGGCAAGAGCTTTAATACAGCTTTTGTTACAATACCCAATGTTCCTTCGCTTCCTACAACCAATTGTGTAAGGTTATAACCTGTGGCATTCTTTAAAACGTTTGCGCCTGTCCAAATGATTTCTCCGGTTGGAAGCACTACTTCGAGATTGAGTACATAATCTTTCACAACGCCGTACTTTACTGCTTTTGGGCCACCGCTATTTTCTGCAATATTGCCACCAATCATACAGGAGCCGCGGCTGCTTGGATCGGGAGGATAGAACAAGCCTTTTGTTTTTACCGCATCCTGCAATACTTCCGTTATAACGCCTGTCTCTGTAGTTACCTGAAGATTGCGTTCATCAATATCAATGATCTTATTTAATCGCTCGATAGAAAGTAATACACCACCCAAGTGTGGCAATGCACCGCCGCTTAATCCTGTTCCGGCGCCACGTGGTGTTACAGGTATTTTATATTGATGACAGATCTTTAGAATAGCACTGATCTCTTCTGCACTGCCTGGCTTCACAACAACATCAGGCAAATAATGAAGATCTTCTGTTTCGTCATGGGCATAATTAGATAGCACCTCTTCATCAACAAAAACATATTTATCGCCAACAATGGATTGGAAAGTTTCTATATGCTGTGTAATGAGCTGCTTTTCTGTTAGTGTAATCATGAACAGGAATGATTTGGCCGTAAAAGTCGGCTAATTGCTGTAAAAAGAAAAGCAAACTTAATAGCTGCGCAATGTTGGACAAGGTGTAACCCTGCCTGTTGCCTGGCTTACAATACCTTGTTTGATCAAAGAGAATTCAAATGCACCGCGGGTGTTATTGTAGTTCTTCAGATCAGACATGGTAGCATCGTATGTGAAAGCAAACGTAATGTCTTTATATCCTAACCCGATCATTGGAATAACAGCCTCTTTATGACGGTAGTACAGGCCTCCTATCAACAGGTATTGCCCCTCTCCCGATACATTATAATGTGCATTTAAACCACCCACCAGTTCCGAACCACCTGCCTGCCTGGTGTAGTAAATATTAGGGTTAACCAGCCATTGGTTATTGATCTTGAAACTTCCGTTTAAAAAACCGATGTAACGAACGGGAACTCTCGTAGCTGCATCCCCTGTTGTAAAGAAAGATTCCTGCGGCCGATTAACATGATGTGCAGAGAATCCTGCATTAAGATAAATATCTTCATTTGGAAAATAAGCATAGTTCATACCTGCCTGAACATCGAGGTAGCTAACATTATTTCTATCCAGCACTGCGCTTGTTGGCAATTTATTATCGAAGAATTTACCATCAAACTGATCCGGGAATTTTAAATTACTTGTATTGATTTGCTTATTAGCCCAGCCTACATTAAAACCAGCACTCAGTAAGCTTGAATAGCCAAGCATTTTATGATACGCAATAGAGCCATAAACCTTTGTTGAAGTAAGATTACCACTGCCGGCTACATCCCTAAGAATAGCTCCACCCACACCCATCCAGCCGATGTCGCTATTCTTTAATAGCTGCACATCACCAAAAGCACTCATTGTTTTATAAGGTAAGGTCATTACACTTGACCACTGATTGCGATAGTTGATCCCAAGCCTGTAATCACCTTCTGGAATAAAGCCTGTGTTAGCCGGATTCGTTGTTAAAGGCGAATTCATGAATTGGGAGAAATGAAGGTCCTGTGCCTGCACGGAAGCCGTAATTATTAAGCTCCCCAAAACCACTGCATATTTTTTACACCACTTCATAAACGGACGATTATCTGATTAACGTTATATCACCTTTTTTGGTGGCCTTCGTACCATCGAAAAATTCAACCTCCAATGTATACGCATATACATCCATTGGCATTGCTTTTCCTTTATAAGTTCCATCCCAGCCAATGCGTTTGCTACCGCTTTCAAACACTTTCTCACCCCATCTCGACCAAATGGTGAATCGCATTTTTGTGATGCCAAAACCTCTTACATAAACAATACTGTTTGCATCTCCCCGACCCGGAGTAAATGCATTTGGCACATCTAAGGCAGGTTCGATCAATGTAGTAACCTGCATGCAGGTATCATCGGCACAACCGGCAGCATTGTAAGCAATAAGACAAGCATTGAAAGTTCCGGTAGCATTATATTCATGCTGCACCGGTGCTCTTGATGTTGTGACCAGGGAATCACCATCACCAAACAACCATTTAAAACGAATAGCATCGGGAGATGACTGGTTGGTAAACGTAATAGCTGTATTGATAGTAGGTGGTTGCGGGCTAGCTGTAAATGCCGCTGTTGGCAAGGCAAATACAGTAATAGTAAACCTGGCCGAATCAATGATATTACATGTATTGGAATCAATGGCAATTAAGCGTATCGTATAGGTACCTGGGTTCTGATATAAATTCGTTGGGCTAAAATCGGTTGATGTATTGCCATCGCCAAAATCCCAGAAGAATTGCTTTCCCCCTTGTGAAGTATTATTGAAAGAAGCAAGATAAGGAGCACATCCTGTTGACGGTGTTTGGAAACCTGCTTTTACCAATAATTGCACATCTAACCGTTGTGTTATAGAGTCGGGAGCATTACAATAAGCCGTATCAACTAATATTAATCTTACATTCCGGGTTCCCGGGCTGCTGTAGCTGTGAGTAACTACTGTATTTAAACCAGCCCTTCTTCTTGGCGAACCATCACCAAAATCCCATACAAAAGATGTATCAGTAAATGGCCTTGAAGGCGGAGCTATTGAACGATTAACAAACTGGTACGTGAAGGAACTACATGGCGGCAGCTTATTGATATCAAAATTGAGTTGGGCAATCAGGTCGCCTACCTTGATATTGATGTACGAGGTATCACGAATATTACAGGTAGCTGAGTCTTCAGCAATCAGCATTACCCGATAAGTACCTACAGCAGTATACGTATGCGAAGTATCTGGTAATGTAGTAGTTATTGTAGGTGAGCCATCTCCAAAGTTCCAGTAATATCTTACTGCATTGGCAATGGTGTCTTTAAAGTGAACGGTAAGCGGCAAACAACCTGCTGTATCTCTGGGCACACCGCCAATGGCAGATTGCACACCAGCTCCTACGCCTGCGTAATCAAAAGCAATCTTGATCATCATCAGGTTGCAATTATCTGAGCCATTTGTTTCTGCCCACACGCCTGGAGTAGTTGGTATGTTTGTTCCCTCGCGGTTACAGTTTGCACATACGGCCTGGTAAATCACTCCATTTCTATCAAACCTGCTGGTGCCACCGTCAACGTGGTCAGCAAAACCTCCGTTTTGTCCAAAGAAGCTTCCGTATAAAAGACCTGAGGCATTTTTCTTGATCACGATAAAATAAAGATCCTGTCCGGTGCCGGTACCATGATTTACATCTGTATTAAGCTTGATAGCATCCGGTGTAACCGGCAGACCAAAAGTACCAGCCGATTGAAAATCATAGCCTGATAAACGGCCGCCCCACCCTGATACATATATATTTTCACAACGGTCAACCAGGAAAGCAACAGGAGAAATATTAGGAGCACTGCTGCTTGTACCAAAAGTAGTTCTATATACATAGGCAGAAAGATCTGGCTGCAGCTTGGCCACAAACTGCTTAGCTCCGGACTGTCCCCATGTAGCATTAATCAAAGGCATATTACCATAGGTTTGACCCATGATGTAAGGAATACCATATTTATCGAACTGAATGCCGTAGATCTGGTCAATGGCGGAGGTGCCAACATACCTTGTACGCAAGGCCACAGAACCATTATTAGAAATCACAGAAACAAAACCATCAATTCCTCCAGTAACGTCTGTACCGACTGTACCACTTGAGCCAGGTAAATTACTGCTTTCCGTACCTCCAGCTACATATATTTCTCCTGAAGGACTAAGTGCCAGCACATAAGCAGCATCGTTAGCACTGCCACCTAAGTAAGATGAAAAGATCGTATTGGTAGCATTCGCATCTAACTTTATTAAAACACCATCCTGCTGTCCGCCAGAACTTGCCTGGAAAGCATTCTTCACAGGAAAATCGGACGATCTTGTGCAAGAGGCAACATAAATGTTTCCAGCGTCGTCCAAAATCACTTCGCTTCTTCCGTCATCACCATAGTTTTGCTGAAGGGAAGAACGACCTCTGGTAGCGTTAATGTTTACGCCATCTTCTCCTGCGCCACCAATTTTCAAAGAACCTATCAAATTTGTTCCTGAAGCATTAAGTTTGGTAACAACAATATCGTAAGACCCGCCAGTTCCCACAGTTCCAATTCCCCTTGTTGGATAGTTGCTTGAATTAGTTCGTCCTGCAATGATTAAATTACCTGCACCATCAGCAACAAGGCTATGCGGCTGATCGGCATTGTTACCACCGATATAGGTTGCATACATCCTGTTAGAACCATCAGGGGTCAGTCGTATAATAGCAATATCACTCTCACCGCCGGCATTGGTTTGTTGAAAGCCCCCTGGCGATACAGGAAAGCCGTTTCCACCTTTCAAAACAATACCGCCTCCGTACATACTTCCATCAGGTCCGTACGTTGCAGTAAAACCCCAGTTATCGGACTTTGATCCGCTAAAAGAAGTAAAAACCCATGTAGGGTCAATGATCAGGGTTGATTTTTGATCGTATTCTTTAATGTCAAATTGAACAATATTATTTTTCACAGCGTACTTAACCTGCACTTCCTCTCTTCCCTTTTCTTTAGGCTGATAACTGAAGGAGAAAGTTCGCGAATGTCGCCCACAGATGTTTTCACCACTAACTCTTTGTTCCTGATATCCAGCTTATCCGCACCATCATACTTCAAAATGATCTTTGAAGGATTGCCACCCGGATTAACTATCAAGTCGTACTTCAAGCGGCCTACATCGGAATAATAACGAACATCTATATTGGGATATACATCTTTTAAAACAACAGCACCATAGATTTTACACCCTGTTGCCCATTTGGATGGATCATTGCCAATGAAATTGTTTGTATAAGTAACAGAAGCTTTATCAGGGATTACTACAGGATTAGGATTAGCTCCCAAAAATTCCACTTTGTAGGCATGCGATCGGAGATTTAGTTTCTCTTTTTTTCCATCCTTCACCTTCTCTTTACCATGCGAATGACCATGAGAACTTTGCGTTACTTCCCGCCAGTCTTCAGGGTGATGTTGTAAAACCGTATAGCCATTTTGATGAATAAAAAAAGCTCCGTTTCCAAGGTCGCCCATGAATTTTACACGGCTGTCCCATTGGCCTTTGTTTTCAATAAATTCAATGCTCTGACTATATGCAAGGTTTGCAAAGAGGCACGTTAGGAGGATAAATATGTGGCGCAAGCGAGTCAATCTTTTTTGAAGTTAACTATTAATATAGAAAAATGTTGTGCAAACGAATGTTAAGATATGCGACTCCACGGCGTTTTACCCTGAAGTGACATTAAGTAATTCTTCAACTGCAAATTTTCGGCCGATTCCAGGTCAGGGTCTTTATCAATCAACTTCTCGGCGCAAAGCTTTGCATCTTCCAAAATCAGCTTGTCTCTGACTATGTCGGCCAGTTTAAAGTTTAATACCCCGCTTTGTCTTGTTCCTTCAATTTCTCCCGGCCCTCTCAATTGCAGATCTTTTTCAGCTATCTCAAAACCATTATTGGTTGATGTCATGATCTTGATACGTTCCCTTGCATCATTGCTAATTTTAGAGCCGGTCATTAAAATACAGTAACTTTTTTCAGCTCCTCTTCCTACCCTTCCTCTTAACTGATGCAACTGCGATAGCCCGAATTTTTCGGCACTTTCAATTAGCATCACAGTGGCATTAGGCACATTCACTCCAACTTCAATTACAGTTGTGCTCACCATGATTTGAGTATCCCCTTTTACAAACCGCTGCATGTTGGTTTCTTTTTGGTCGGCAGGCTGGCGACCATGAACCATGGATATCCAATATTTTCCTTCAGGAAAAAAGCCTTTTACATTTTCGTAACCGCTCATGAGGTTTTCATAATCCAGTTTTTGGCTTTCTTCAATTAAAGGAAAAATAATGTAGGCTTGTCTTCCTGCATCAATTTCGGAGCGAATGAAATCCATCACTTTTGCCCGGTGACTGTCATAACGGTGAACAGTAGTTACAGGCAGACGGCCAGGAGGCAATTCATCCATCACACTATAGTCAAGATCTCCATAAGCTGTCATGGCTAAGGTGCGGGGAATAGGCGTTGCCGTCATAACCAAAATGTGCGGCGGCAGCTTACCTTTCTTCCAAAGCCTTGCTCTTTGCTCCACACCAAAACGGTGCTGTTCATCAATAATGGCTAAACCCAGGTTTTTAAATTGAACCACTTCTTCAATCAAGGCATGAGTGCCAACCACTATGCTTAAGTTACCTTCTGCTAATGCTGCTAAGATGGGCTTACGTTCTTTTTCTTTTGTAGAGCCGGTTAAAAGATGAATGCCGATTGGCATATCTTTCAAAAGATCGCTAAGCGTATTAAAATGTTGTTGGGCAAGAATTTCAGTTGGCGCCATTAAACAGCATTGATAGCCATTATCAACAGCTATCAACATAGCAAGAAGTGCAACAATGGTTATTCCACTTCCTACATCACCTTGCAAAAGCCGATTCATTTGATGACCCGTTGCTGTATCCTGCCTGATTTCTTTTAAGACCCTTTTTTGTGCGCCAGTCAGTTCAAAGGGTAAATGGGACTTATAAAAAGTATTGAACAACTCTCCCACCCTGCTAAATACAACCCCTTTTGATTTTCGATGCCTTTCCGATCTGAGTCGCGTCAATCGCACTTGCGTCATGAACAACTCTTCAAACTTCAAACGTTGACAGGCTTTTTCATATAGTTCATTATTAGAAGGAAAATGAATGTTGCGAAACGCTTCGAAACGAGTAATAAAGTTTTTTTGCTTAATAAGATTTTGCGGAAGATTTTCAGAGATATCTTTTTCGGAAATAAGACGGAACAACTCAATGGTCATCTTACCAATCTGCTTTCCGCCTAAACCTTTTGCTTTCAATTTTTCTGTAGTGGAATAGATCGGCTCCAAAAAATTCCTGGTATTGCCATTTACTGTTTTCACCACTTCCATCTCCGGGTGCACAATCTGCGGCTTGCCCATAAAGAAGCCAATCTTTCCAAAAACAAGGTATTCCACATCCTGCTGCAGCATTTTCTCTACCCAATTGATCCCCTTGAACCAGGTTAGCTCTATTACACCCGTATCATCTTTTAAATAGGCCATCAGCCTTTTGCCACTTCCCACACCTGCGGTTTCGTAATACCAAAGCTTCCCTTTCACCTGTGTATAATCTGTCATAGCATTCAGGTCAATCACTTTTGAAATCTTTGTTTTATCAAGATGACGGTAAGGGAAATGATTGAGCAGATCACCAAACGTAAAAATGCTTAGTTCTTTTTTTAAAAGATCTGCACGTTGAGGACCAACACCTTTCAGGTATTCTATTGGATGGGCTAATATGTTAGCAGAAGTAGCGATAACAAGCTGTTTGAAACAAAAATAAAGGTTGGAGCGTTGATGATTTGCGAAAGCGTTTTACATAAAAATTGCTTTACAGCATTTTAATGGATAAATTAGCCCAGACAGAAGAACCAACAGCATGCACTCCATCCTGCAGATTAACCTTAATTTTTCAGATTATAGACTAGGCATCCTTGCATTTGTAACAGCCTTTATCATTGCTTTGATTGCAATGATTCCCTTGATGAAGATCATTCATCGTTTTCACCTGTTTGATGTACCGGATAATCGTAAAGAGCATGTGGCCCCCATACCTACTATGGGTGGCATTGCTTCGTGCATAGGAATGGCGGTGGCTTGCGGCATTTGGTATACTTTCACTAACGATGCCTTCACTGTTTGCTTCTTTTTTTCTATTGCTATTTTATTTGTAGTGGGCATTATGGATGATCTAAAAAATATGCCTGCACGGTACAAGTTCATCATCCAGTTGGCTGTTGCTTCCATGATTGCTTTTAGCGGCGTCAGGATTACAAGCTTTAATGGTTTATTTGGTATTGACACCCTGCCTATATCAGCTCAGTATACCTTCACTATACTTGCCATTACCGGCATTACCAATGCTTTTAATTTAATTGATGGTATTGATGGATTGGCTGGTGGCTTAGGCTTTATGAGTTTAGTAATACTTGGTCTCTTTCTTACTTTATCAGGCGATGGCAACGCGGCAATTGTTGCCTTTGCTTTGGCAGGTGGCTTGTTGGGTTTCCTTTATTATAATTTTAATCCGGCAAAAATTTTTATGGGTGATACCGGATCGCTTGTGTTAGGATTTGTAGTTGCTGTTTTATGCATCAAGTTGATTCAATTAAATCCCCAATCTTCATCTATTCTACCGCACTCCCCATTATTTGCACTTAGTGTAGTGGCTATACCCGTGTTTGATACATTGCGTGTTTTTGCTTTACGGATATGGTCAGGAAAATCACCTTTCACTCCTGATAAAACTCATATTCATCATTTATTGACGCTAAATGGATGGGACCACCGCTTTAGTGCCAAATTGATCTGCGGTGTACACGCAGGCATCTTGATATTAGGATACTTCTTAAAAAATATAAAACATGAGTGGGGATTAACCATCCTGTTTTCTGCAATGCTATTAACTGTTTATCTATTTCAGCGGTTGAGATTTCCTCAGCCTACCAAAGCTGTTGCTTTGGAAATGTCTTCTGAATGAGTTTTTACGGCAGCATTCACCAACAGCACTAAATCATCTGACTTTACCATTGTACCGGGCGCCAGTACTATTTTTTCAACCATACCTACTGCAGTTGATGTTATTGTTGTTTCCATTTTCATGGCTTCAATTACAAACAGCGGTTGATTTTGTTTTACATGATCACCTTCTTTCACTAATAGCTGAGAAAGTTTTCCTTGCAATGGCGCCCCAATTTGTTGCGGGTTTGACTTATCAACTTTTTGATTTTCGTGTGCAGCTACCTTTACATTTTTGTCTTGTATTTCAATAATGCGGGTTTGACCATTCAAACGCATGAATATTTTGCGTTTGCCATCCTCATCCGGTTCGCTGCAGGTAAGGAAGCGTACCAGGATGCTCTTCCCCTTGTCTATCTCAATCAATACCTCTTCGTCATGTTTCAAGCCATAGAAGAAATTGATAGTTGGTATATGCCATACCTCTCCATATTCTGCTCTCTTTTGATAGAATTCTTCAAACACTTTGGGATAAAGAAGGTAAGATAGTAAGTCAGTAAACGTTACCGATGGATCGAACTTCTTTTTAAAAGCTTCCATCTCTTCCTCAAAATTCACCGGAGCTAAATGATCATTTGGTCTGTCTGTGTAGGGCTTTGTATCCTTTAAAATGATCTTTTGCAATTCAAGATCGAAGCCACCTACTGGTTGGCCAATATCACCTTTAAAAAGAGAAACCACAGATTCAGGGAAAGAAAGATTATGGCCTTTTGTCCGGATATCTTCTTTTGTCAGGTTATTCGTAACCATGAAGAGAGCCATATCACCCACCACTTTGGAGCTTGGCGTTACTTTCACAATATCACCGAACAACTCATTCACTTCACGGTAAGACTTTTTGATCTCTTCCATCTTATCGCCTAATCCCAATGACTCAGCTTGCGGTTTTAAGTTTGAATATTGGCCGCCTGGAATTTCATGGTAAAACACTTCAGCACTGCTGCTCTTCATGCCGCTTTCAAAAGGATAATAATACTCACGAACTGTTTCCCAATAAGTGGCGTGCTGATTAAGCACTTCAATATTATATGGATTATCCCTCTCGCCAAACTTCATCATCTCTGCCACTGCATTAAAATTGGGTTGAGAAGTGAGACCTGACAAAGCTCCCATGCAGCAATCCACTACATCAACACCAGCTTCAATAGCTTTTAAGTAAGTAGCACTTTGCAGCGATGAAGTATCGTGTGTATGCAAATGAATCGGAATGTTGATAGTCTGCTTCAACTCACCAATCAACTCATAAGCAGCCCATGGTTTTAATAAGCCACTCATGTCTTTGATGGCAAGAATATGGGCACCAGCATTTTCGCAATCCTTTGCAAACTGTTTGTAGTAATCAAGTGTGTATTTGGTGCGGGAAGCATCCTGAATGTCGCCGGTATAACAAACAGCTACTTCAGCAATTCCTTTTGTTTTATTGCGAACAGCCTGAATGCTTTTCTCCATATTTGGCATCCAGTTCAACGAGTCAAAAATGCGGAAGATGTCAACCCCGGTTTCGTAACTCTTTTCAACAAATGCTTCTACCAGATTATCCGGATATGCTTTGTAGCCATCAGCATTAGCTCCGCGCAACAACATTTGCAATAAAACGTTCGGGATTGCTTTCCTGAAAAGCTCTAAACGCTTACACGGATCTTCGTAAAGGAAACGCATGCACACATCAAAGGTGGCGCCTCCCCATACTTCCATACTAAAAGTCTGCGGAAAGTTCTGCGCAAAAGAAGAAGCTACTTTCAACATATCCATCGTTCGCATACGGGTTGCCAAAAGCGATTGATGCGCATCGCGGAAAGTAGTATCGGTGTAATGGATTTTTCTTTCAGCCATAAGCCATTTGCTAAAAGCTTCCGGTCCTAATTCATCCAACAATTGTTTTGTTCCATTTTGTATGCCTTCTGCGGGATTGTATGGCGGAATCAGTGGCTTGTCAAACTTTTTATTCCTATCCGGATTCTTTACATCAGGGTGTCCATTGACTGTGATCTCTGCCAGATATTTTAATGTTTTGGTACCCCTGTCCTGTGCTATTTTGATATTGAATAGATCAGGATATTGCTGCAAGAAGTTAACCGTAGCATTACCAGCAATAAATTCGGGGTGGTTAATGATGTTTAATAAGAAACGGATGTTGGTTTTTACACCCCGTATGCGGAACTCCATTAAAGCTCTCTTCAATTTGCGAACGGTATCAGGTTTACTGGTAGAATGTGCGGTAACTTTCACTAAAAGCGAATCAAAGAAAGGAGAAATTTTTACTCCGTTATAAACGCTCCCTTCATCCAACCGTATACCGAAACCTTGTGCACTGCGATAAGCCAGTACGGTTCCATAGTCCGGCATAAAATCGTTTTCGGGATCCTCGGTAGTAATGCGACACTGGACTGCATAACCATTCTTTTTTACTTCATCTTGTTGAGGCAGGCCTATCACTTCATCATGCAAGGCATGTCCTTCGGCAATATGTATCTGCGTTTTTACCAGGTCAATGCCTGTTATCATTTCAGTAACTGTATGCTCTACCTGGATACGTGGATTGACTTCAATGAAATAAACGTTGTTGTCTTTGTCAACCAAAAACTCAACGGTACCAACATTATTATAGTTTACGGCCTTACAAATAGAAACAGCATATTGATAGACTTTCTGCTTAACTGTTTCTGCCAGGTTAAAAGAAGGTGCTACTTCAACAATCTTTTGAAAGCGTCTTTGCAAACTGCAATCTCTTTCGAATAGGTGCATTACGTTTCCATGACGGTCGTCTACAATCTGCACTTCGATATGCTTTGGCTGATCAATAAATTTTTCGAAGAAAACGGTATCATCGCCAAAAGCATTTTTTGCTTCCCGCTTAGCTTCGGTGAACGATTTATTTAATTCTTCTTCATTTCTCACCACCCGCATTCCTCTTCCGCCGCCGCCGGCAGCTGCTTTCAACATCAAGGGAAAACCAATACGGGTTGCTTCTGCCTGGGCTATATCCAGAGTTGCCAGAGGTTCTTTGCTGCTTTCAATTAACGGCACCCTGCATTTTTGAGCAATCTCTTTGGCCATTACTTTATCACCCAATTGTTGCATAACCTCCGGATCTGGGCCAACAAAAATGATATTGTTCTCCTGGCATTTGCGGGCAAACTCAAAATTTTCGGAAAGAAAACCATAGCCCGGGTGAATAGCTTCTGCCCCGCTATCTTTTGCTATACGAATGATGGAATCAATATCCAAATAAGGTTTCAGTGGATCGTCATCAGAACCTACCTGGTAAGCTTCATCCGCTTTATACCGGTGTAGCGAATAGCGATCTTCGTAGGTGTAAACGGCAACAGTACGAATTTCTAATTCATTGCAGGCACGGAGGATACGAATAGCAATTTCTCCCCTGTTAGCTACCAATAGCTTAGTAATTTTTCTTACAGACATTTTTGGTTAAAGGGTTTTGAAACGGTAAATAGTAGTAATATCAATTAGATGCTAAGTACTGCATTATTAAATTATTATACCAGCGTTTGTGTTTGGTGCACACACTTTAAATTAGGGATATTAAAATTCAAGTCGTTTGCATAATTTTCCTTTCCACGGCTGAAAGAGCAATAAAAATCAGCATCTTAGCAGCTTATCTGTACATCATGATTCAAAAAGTCATCAGACTTGCACAGTTCCAATCCCCCACAAAACTGGATTGGATAATTTACTTCGCTGCCTTTACTCTGGTTCAAATACCAGCCATCATAAATTTCTATTATAATGATGGGGACAACAATGCCTATACTCTTTTTGCTCAATCTATTTTAAACGGCCAATTGGAATTGCCTGTTATGGACAATTATGGAGATATGGCTTATTATAATGGTAAATATTATTTGCCTTATCCACCATTGCCAGCCCTTATCCTTGTTCCTTTTGTTGCCTTTTTAGGTCCTGATATGGTTAATACAGTAGCGATCGCTACCCTTATGGCGTGTATTAGCTTTTATGTCCTTTATAAAATATTTTTAAAGCTGAATATTAAACAAGAATATTTCTTTTGGCTTTTCCTAGGTTTCTTTTTTGGTACCGGGTATTGGTTAGCTATTTTCAACAGCCATCATAATTACTCATTTGCTCATATTACTTCATGCCTTTTTCAGCTTTTACTAATTAATGAGATTTTAGGGAAGCGACGTTGGTGGCTTATTGGATTGTTTATAGGCTGCAGCTTTTTAACCAGGCAATTTACCTTTTTGTATGTTGTTTTTGGGTTGGGGTACATCCTGTACCTGCATAAACAGCAGAAAGCCATTAGGTTGAAAGACCTTGTTTTGTTTTTCGCTCCCATTGGGTTTTTTGTAGCAGCATATCTTATTTATAACTATGGCCGGTTTGGTAATTTTTTAGATCCGGGATATAATTATATTATATATCTGGGCATCCTGCAAGATCGTGTGGAGGCGTATGGCGTTTTTAATACCCGCTATTTTCTGTATAATCTGTATTGCTTTTTTATTAAAGGCTTTAATATAGAGTTTGAAGGTAAAAGCCATTTAACTATAAAAGATATGGATTTGTGGGGTACCTCTTTGCTGTCTGCCAGTCCATTTTTAATTATTAGCTTCAAAGCTGCCCTTCCTAGGATTATTAAAGTATCATCCTGGCTAACCGTATGTCTTATTTTATTTGGACAATTGTTTTACCATAATAATGGTTGGCATCAAATCAACACCTCCCGATTTTCTTTAGATTTTTTGCCACTGCTTATTGTAATGGCTGCCTTGGGAGTTGAGTCAATTCCAAAATGGCTTCTAAAGGGGATGATTTTATATTCTGTATTACTAAACGTCATTGGGTTTTTAATTCACTTATTATATCAATAACCTCATTATTGTGGCGTTTCTTCAACAATGTATATTATCAGAAAGTAAAAAATATGGTTTTAGCCTTTGGTGTTAAGACATTTTTTTATTGCTTTGACCTTTAATATGTTAGATAAATCATTCCCCATGCTGCTATGGCTTAGTTTTTGAAACATATGATTAAATTTCATTGAAATGTTGCAGGTTTAAAGTAAAAGTTCTACTTTAGGACCGTATTTTTAACCCGCACATTTTTCCAAAATCCTCCTTTTAATACCTCTGAATAACCTCCCAATTTCTTTGAACACTAAAATGTTCAAATCCTTATTGAAATTTCCTTTACGAAGCTTGCATATCATGCTTAGTTGATGCTAAACATGATCTGATCCTATCCCTTTGAAGTGCTAATAGTCCGGCTATTTGAACCCAATTGAAAATGGTAATCAAACCCTATTGCACTATGAGCAAAAGAATACTAAGCGTAAATGGTAACAAGGCTATGCACTACTTGTTACAAACCATATTCGAAAATGAGTATGAGTTAGTTGCTGTTATGGATGCATATAACGCTATGCGTCACTTACGTACCGATCGAAAAATTGAGCTGATCATTGTAGATGTTGATTTTGAAACCGAACAGAGCTGGGAGATGATACATCATATTAAAACCAGACGCCTTCATCAAATTCCGGTGATGGTTCTTACAACATCGAGCAACGATATGATAAAGCATAAGTGCTATGAACTCGGAATTGACGAAGTATTTTTTAAGCCCTTTAATCCCGTAGACCTTATAGCTGCAGTAAAAAGTTTAAATACTGCAGATGTTTATAATAATCTGTAAACCGAAAACATTAATCTCAAACCCTACCAGCAATGCAATTAGACACATTTAAAACAGCCGCCAAAACAAATCAGCTCTTTAAAGTCGATCCCCTGATTATTGAAAAGAATGATCTCACTTTTGCTTATTTGGGAAAGAACTTTAGACTGGTTGAACTTTTTGACACCTCTTTTTTAAAAGGAGTTGCGGCAGAAAGCTATTCCGAAATTAAAACAGCTATCAGTTCTGGCGTTAAAGCAGGTTTTACCCCCGATGTAATCATTATTGATACACCGTTTAACGAATTGGAACTTTCTGAGTTCAATACTTTTTTAGCTGAAAACAACCTTTCTTCTGTTCCTGTTTTATATAATGAACAACAGTTTATTAATAAGAAGGTTGCTTTACAATTCAGTCATTTGATAGATGATGCTGTAGATCTTTCCAACAGTCAGCTTGATTTTGCAGCCAAGATCAAATTTCTGAAAAAACTTAAGGAGCATGATTTAAAAAGCAAAGCAACAGTTACACAAACGAGAATACAAATTCCAACAGACTGGACAAAAAGAACCTTTGACATTGTTGTGTCATCGGTTTTGTTACTTCTGCTCTCTCCTGTTTTTTTATTAATTGCTCTAATTATTAAGATCGAGTCAAGGGGGCCTGTGTTTTATAATGCAAAAAGGGCTGGCCGTGGCTTTAAGATATTTAGCTTCCATAAGTTTCGGACAATGGAGGTAAATGCTGATAAAAAGATTGATGCATTAGCTCACCTGAACCAGTATAACAGTAATGGTAATGGACCTAAGTTCTTCAAAATAACAAACGATCCCCGCATTACCCGCTTTGGTAAGTTTTTGCGTAATACCAGCTTAGATGAACTGCCACAACTTTATAATGTCCTGAAAGGTGAAATGTCCCTGGTTGGCAACCGCCCTTTACCACTTTATGAGGCAGCCACACTTACTACAAATGAATTTGTTGAAAGATTTATGGCTCCGGCCGGTATAACCGGTTTATGGCAAATTAAAAAACGTGGCCAGGCAACGGAAATGTCTGTTGAAGAAAGAATTAATCTTGATATCGCTTACGCAAGAAAATCTAATTTGCTTTACGACCTTTGGATCATGGCTAATACACCTAAAGCGCTTGTTCAAAAAACGAATGTTTAGGCTTTAGAAGGCCGGCTTCTACGATTTCAATCTCTATGGATATGGAAAAGAGTAGCGATCCATTAGTTTCAATCATTACTTTAAACTGGAACACTACAGAAGTCACCTGTGATTTCCTGAAATCCATTTTATCCCAGAATACCTATCGCAATATTGAAGTTATTGTAGTGGATAATGCATCAAAGGAAAATCCTTCAGATGCATTTAAACGGGTTATGCTGGAAGCTAAAATAATTCGTACGGAAAGAAATCTGGGGTTTAGCGGTGGTAATAACGAGGGAATTAAAATAGCCAAAGGCGACTTCCTGTTTATAGTAAATAATGACACTGAATTCACACCAGGCTTAATTGAAGGTCTTTTAGAAATCTTTACTACCTATCCTGAGGCCGGGATGGTGAGCCCTAAATTCCACTATTATTATAATAAAGGCACTATTGAATATGCGGGTTATAATAAGGTGAACATTTTTACGGGCCGTAATGGTATGATTGGAAATAAAGAAAAGGATATCGGTCAATATGAAGAAATGCGGGAAACTTTTTATGGCCACGGTGGAGGGATGATGGTAAAAAAAGAAGTAGTTCAAAGTGCGGGCATGCTTCCAGAACACTTTTTCCTTTATTATGAAGAATTAGACTGGTCTGAAAGAATAAGAAAACAAGGCTATAAGATTTATTACCAGCCTAAATCCCTGATCTACCACAAAGAATCGATGACTACCGGCAAATCAAGTCCTCTTAAAACTTTCTATCTTACCCGGAATCGAATATTATTCATGCGTAGGAACATGTCAATGCCAGCTTTTAGTGTATTTATTTTATATTTTATTTTCTTTACTATCCCTAAAAACACTGTAGCATTTCTCTTAAAAAGAGAAGCACTGCATTTAAAATCCTTTTGGAAAGGCATTTTATGGCATATTAATCCTAATATTAAACTTGGCTAAAGCCTGATACTTTTATTATTATTACCCTATCAAAGCCTGTATGCAAAACACTAAAAAATGCATATTTATTCTCGGTGCAACAAGGTTTGATTCACAGTATGAATCAACCAGCTATACGCTTGCAAAAGAATTTGAAAAAAATGGTCACACTGTTTACTATATAGAATACCCATATACATGGATCGATTCGTACAGATTACGGTCTGCTCCTGAGTTTAAAAAAAGAAAAGAATATTTTAAAGGAAAAGATCACGGTATTATAAGGACTGAGATTAATAACCTGTCCATTGTCGTAATTCCTCCATTACCATCTATCCACTTTCTACCAGAAGGCTTCATATATCGAAAGTTATTGGTTACAACAGAAAAGATCATTGTAAAAAGGCTACAAAAAGTAATAAGCTCCCAAAATATTACTGACTTTATATTTATCAACTCGTTCGTTTTCCATTATCCTAACCTGGCAGATTACATTAAACCCCAAACGGCTATTTATCATTGCGTAGACCCTGTTATTACCCCCTATGACATTAAGCATGGTTTAGTGTCGGAGAAGATACTCATTCAAAAAAGTGATCTTGTTATTTGCACAAGCAAAAAACTTTATGAAGAGAAGAAAAAGGCACACCCTCATACTTATTTTATACCGAATGCCGCTGATATCAACCATAGCATAAAGGCAATAAATAGCAAAACAGAAGTACACAGCAGTTTGGCCCGGATTAAGAAACCAATTATTGGATATTTTGGCAATATTGAAAGAAGGATTGATTACTCTTTGCTGGAAGAAGTAGCAGCTAACAACCCTGATAAAAGCTTTGTATTTGCCGGACCTGTTGAAAAGCACTTGGTGCCTGAATCCTTTTTTTCTATACCGAATGTTTATTTTACCGGAAGGGTTGATTACAACATGATGCCCAACGTTTTAAAAGCATTTGATGTAGCGTTGATACCTTTTAAAAAAACGCAGGAAAGCAGTACAGTTTTTCCTTTAAAGCTCTTTGAATATCTTGGAGCCGGGAAGCCTGTTGTTGCAACTGATTTTAATATGGACCTGAAACAGTTCACACAAAACTTAGTTACCTATTGCAGCGATGCCAGGCAGTTCTCAGATGCCATAAATGTTTCTTTATTAACAGACGGAGCAGCTTCAAAAAGAGCGAACTGAATTAGCTAAAGAGCATACATGGGAAAAAAGAGCTTCCGAATTTGAAAAGCTTATGAATGAATTTAGCTTAAAAACATATTCAAAAACTGCTGTTCATCATTAAAGAATGAACACGAGGAAAGCAAATGAAAAAAATAATAAATAAAGCGCTAAGCCTTTATATACTCCTGCTTCATGGAAGGTTAGAACCCGCATATAAGTATTTCTATAGAGATTCCTATTATTGCCAGTTGGTGCAATTAAAATATTTCTTCCGGGACTATTTTTTTAAAAAGAAATACAAAACCATCTCTTTCGATGGAGAATTTGCACCGGAACTGCAATTTGTATTACCGCATGCTTATTGGCATTATAAAAACGGAACATTAAACGCCACCCGTGCCGCCAAGTACACTTCAGAACTTTACTTTTTTTCCCCTGATCATCAGGAAGTTTTTGATATAAGAACAAACGAAGGCAACTACAACTTTGATATGCCTCGCATATTGTACAGTCATAACTATAACATGAAGAAATGGTTACCTGTGCCTTTGAAAGAAGCATATCAGAATGATATTTATAAATATCAGAAGCCTATTCTTATAGTAGCCAACCGTTACAATATGGAATGGGATGGGCCACCAATTAGCTTTTTGAGCCTTGAAATGCTAGCCTATATTTTTGATAATCTGTCCGACCAGTATACCATTATTTATAATAGGCCACGGCCTAAGAATATTACTATGGACAATAGTGATATTTATGATCTCAATGAATACGATTGGATCAGAACGAATTATCCGCATATCATATTGATGGAAGATCTTTACGAAGAAAATAAAGCGAAAGCAAAAAGCTTTAACCATCTACAACTAATGGTATATGCAAATGCAGACCGTTTTATCTCAACTCATGGAGGTACAGGCGCACTTGCCAGCTATTTCAAAGGGACTAATATTATATTGTCCAAAAAAGGTCCGGAGCACTACTTTAAATGTTATGAATCTTTATACCCCAGGTTGTCTGGTGCAACTATTTATCATGCCAAAACGGATGAAGAGTTAAAACAGTATATTGAAAAAGTCTTTCCAAATATCAATAAGTTATCCGGTGCAACTGTTTAGGCTTTTCTATCAGCCATACTGCTGATAGATATTAAGCAGCTTTTCAGCTGATGCTTTCCATGTAAACGCTTGTGCTCTTACCAAACCAGCCTGTCGCATTTTGTTTCTTAAAGTGTCATTGTTTAATAACATTGTTATAGCATTAGCCAGCTCTTTGTAGTTAAAAGGGTCAACAAATTGTGCAGCATTGCCCGCTATTTCGGGCATTGATGAGGTGTTAGAAGTAATGACCGGAACTCCACAAGCCATAGCTTCCAAAATAGGAAGCCCAAAACTTTCACGCAGAGATGGATATAAAAAGAGAATTGCCGCATTATACATTAAAGGCATTTTGTGGTGCGGAATGTATCCGGGAAAAACAATGTGCCTGAGTAGTTCGGGGTGACCGATTTCATTTAATATTTTAATAACTGCTTCCTGTTTATAATCCAAAAGAACTAAAGGAATAATATTATTGTTATTTGCCTGAAGGCAATACTCAGCGTAAGCCTTAATAGTGTTTATTGTATTTTTTTTGGGAGCTGTATTTCCTAAGAACATGACATATTCGGAAGGAAGCTTGTAATGTTGGCGGAAGCTCTCTATTTCTTCTGAAGAATAAAGAGCATTAAACTGTGTGCCTACCCCATTGTATAATACCTGCACTTTTGCTTCCGGTAAATTTAACTTCCGAAGAATATTATCTTTCTCAAATTGGGATACAGTGAGGATTAAGCCTGCTTTTTTTACCACTTTCGGAACAATAAACCTCCTGTATAAATTACCCAGATTCTGATAAGTTGTTCCTTTAAAGTCAACAGATTCTAAAAAAATAATATCATGCAGCGTTATAACAAGCGGTACAGGAGAATATAAGGGAGCAGTATTGGCAGTACAATGTAACAAGTCAATTTTTTGCTTCTTGACAGCTCTCGGTAAAAAGATTTGCTCCCAATCTGCATAAGTTAAAGACCCAAACTGTTCAACCTGAAAGCTGGGTGATATTTGAACTGTGTTGTTGTTTATTCCTTTTCCTCCAAAAACGATGTATTCATTATTTCCATCTATCTCCTGCAAGTTCTTTATCAACTCAATTGCAACTACATCCATTCCATGCTTCTTTGGCCTGAAAATCCGTTGTGGTTCTATTCCTATCCGCATAAAATTTCTTTGAAAGTATTTGCAGTCAGTTTTTTATTTCTTCGATAGTGTTACTATGATAATGCTGAGTAGCTACGGATATCTTATTCGCTTTCCTGATCTTAAGAAGCGATAATACCTGGTAAAAGATAAAAAGAGGAATGCCGGTCAATGATTTGTATATTCTTTTTTCAGCTTTTGAATGAACCAAGGCTAACAGAAAGGCAAGATTAAACAAAACAAATGCGCCGATCCAGCAATAAACCAGTAAGGCGCTAACAAAGAAACTGCCTATCATCAAAACAAAACATGATAAAACGATAAGAAATAAAGGTGGTCTTAAAAACATAAGGCCGAAAAGAAAGCCGTTCCAGTTAAACTTCGATAGACTATTTAGTGTTAAAGAAACACCCAGGCCAGCGTAGCGGAACCAGGTATTAAACCATCTTGCTCTTTGCTTCACTAATTGATCTGACTTCGAAGTTTTCTCGTCAAATACGATTGCATATTTTGCAAATGCAATCCGGTGCCCTTTTTTAATAATTTCTAACTGCAGCACTTTATCAAAACCAGCACCTGTAATATCCAAATGTTCAAGACAATCACGATATAACTTTGTAGTAAAAGCCATTCCTGAACCAGCTAATGTAGCAGAAGACTTAAGTGCAAACAAAACCTCTCTATCATAAAAATGGTAGTAAATATCCTGTACCGCATCTATACAGGCATAAACGGTATCCAGGTTCTTAGCTTTTCTTACACCTTGTACAGCTTCATATCCGTGTTGAAAAGCAATATTCAACTCATTAAGATATTCTGGGTGTACCAGATTGTCGCTGTCAATAATGGTCAGGTACTTATGATCTCTTTTAAAACGCTTAATAGCATAAAAATGTGACCGGGTGTTACTCTGTAAAACCTCTTCAGGCCGTAAAAGTATAACCCGCTTATCTTCAAAATTTAATCCGGATACATCACAATTATCTGCAACTACATAAATCAGGTAGTTTGTATAATTCATCCTCAAAAGAGAATCAATGGCCGGCTTCAAAGTATGGGTTTGTCCATACGCTGTTACAATAATCCCATAATCAGGTTCTGTTCCTGACTTTTCAGGTATCATTTTTTTATGTGGCAGTATCTTATAAAGACAAAACAACAGGATAGGAAGAACAAGGTTATATCCTACTAAAACACATAATACAACCCATATTATAAAGAATAGATCATTCATACGTTACTGCACTTTTAACCATTGTTTTTTTTCTAAACTATACTGCTTAATTATCCTGGCAGGATTACCAACAGCAACTGAGTAAGGAGGTATGTTCTTAGTTACCACAGCACCTGCTGCTACTACACTATGTTTACCAATTGTAACACCTGCTGTTAATACAGCGTTAGCTCCAATCCAACATTCATCCTCTACAGTGATCAATGCAGTAGTTACTGGTTGTTTTTCTATCGGCAAACTAACGTTTTCATACTGATGATTTAACCCACTGACCACTATATTTTGAGCAAATATTACGTTGTTGCCAATAGTAACAGGACTAATAATTACATTTCCCATTCCTATAAGGGTTTCATTGCCAATAATCACTGCTCCTACTCCATTATTTACAGTACAGAAATCCTCAATAGTTGAATAGTTTCCCAAACGAAATTCATTAAAAGGCATAACATCCATCCGTACGCTGTATCTGATGATGGAGCCTTTACCTCTTTTATGGTAAAATGGATTTACAAACCAGCTCACCCATTTACGTGGCCGTGCCTGAAAAGGAGGGATCATCATCCAGTGAACAAGCCGCTTCAGCTTTTGATTTGACTTTATTTTTTCTTTTAGTGAAGACATGCGTTATAGGATAGAAAGCTTATAAAAAAATTAATCAACTAGGTTTAAAGCACTTGTTTAGTTTTAAATACGAGATGTAGTTTTGAAATAACATTTCTGTAGGTATCAATAGCATATATCCATACATTATTTAAGTTTACTCCAATACTTCTTTGTAAGATGGTGTACCAAACTATGGTTCCTAAAAAACATCCTATAACACTTCCAAGTGCTGCTCCATATGGGCCAAACAATCTAAAACAGGCATAATTCAGTGCCATATTTATAACAAGAAATAAAATATTAAGAAGAAAACATAATCTGGCTTTCCCAATATATAATAACATATTAGCTGCCTGATTTTGAATAGGCCTTACAAGCCCTGCTACCATATACATCTGTAAAATAAAAGAAGAGTCCTTATACTCTGCACCTGCTATAATGGTAATAACAAACCCCGGAAAGCAAATAATGAATAAAGCAATTGGAACTGTAATGCACAGCAAAATAGCTACTATCCTTTCATACATATACTTTACTTTCTCCGAACCTTCATTAAGGTCTACCTGCGATACTTTTGGCAGAAGAATCTCTGCTGCTGCAAAAGATGGAACTTCTATAAAACCACTCACCCTCGTTGCTGCATTGTAAGTTGCCACCATTGATGTACTGGCAGTGAAACGAGCGATCATGAGTTGGTCAAGATTGGTGAATATGTTAGAAGTAACACCAATCCCAAAAATATATCCTCCGAAGTTCAACAACTTTTTAATCCAGAGCAATGAAGGATTGAAACGATAAAGAAGATATTGTCTGCTATTAAAATATAAAAAAAAAGTACCAAAAGCTATACTGGCAGCCTGGTATAAAGCAAGATGGGTGAGAGAGAGGGGAAGCTTTAAAAACTGATAAGTTATTATTATTATGAGAAACAAAGCTTGCCTTGCAAAATACCCGACAAAAATGGCTTTAAAATCTAAGTGCGATTGCGAGACGGCTTCCAGATGAGAGAAGAAGACGAGTGCCAGCATTCCTAAACTATACCATTGGAGCATGTCCTTCAATTCATGTCCGGCTTTCAGCCAGGTACTTAAAGGCCCTGAAAAAAACAATAAGAAAAGTATGAACACAAAGGTTACACAAAGATTAATAACCAAAGAGGATGAAGCAATCGAAGTTTTTTCTGCATTGTGGTTGCCCACAAACTTTATATGTGCGTTCTTCAGAAGGTTTGACTTTGTGGCTTCAAACAAACTGGTCACTATTAAAAAGAAAGCCCAAACCCCCATCTGTGGCTTCGTTAAACTACGAATAAGAATTACGAAATTTACGAGCCCAAAAAAAGTTAATGAAAATCGTTGCAGAAAAGTAAAGAATGCAGAACGGATCCAATATGATGACAGGTATTTTTTCAAGGGTGCCCAATTGTTGAAGGGCCAAACATACAAAATTGTTATTTGGTTTATTTAAACTGGCGTAAATTGCTTTTGTAAAATTGCAGCATAAGATTAGCAGCCAGTAAGATTATCTTCTCCCATTATCCTAGTAGAATTCCTCAGTTTACCTACGAAGAATTACTAAAATTTATTTTTTATAATTCAGAACTATTACTCTATTCTTCGTATGAGGATATCTTTATTTTTATCGTTAGAAAAAACATTCTTTTTTGACGACAGATTGTTTTTAAAATCCAAATCCAACACTTTATGAAAAACCAAAAGGTCTTTCTTTTGGTGGCATTATTTCTTGCCATCGGCTTTTCTTCATTTGCTCAGGTACAGACGCCTCGTCACATTGCAACGGGGGCCAACTCAGGTGGTTTTTATGAGTATTTGCCTGAAGGGTATAACCCGTCTGGTTCTCAAACCTATCCTCTCATCATTTTTGTTCATGGGATTGGTGAATTGGGACAAGGTAATGCTCAGGACCTTCCCAGGCTTTTGAATTGTTGGTATGCACTCCCTAAGCGTATACAGGATGGACAATTTCCTATCTCATTTACTGTGGGCGGACAAACACATAAGTTCATTGTTTTATCACCCCAATTTAAACAGTGGCCATCTTCAGCAGACGTGAATAATGTTTTGACGTATGCCTTACAAAACTATAAAGTGAATGTGTCCCGTGTTTATGTAACAGGTTTAAGTATGGGTGGGGGCACTACCTTCGAATTTGCTTCGGATTATGCATCAAAAGTCGCTGCTATTGTTCCTACCTGTGGTGCATCATGGCCTTCTTCAGACAGAGCCCAGGCAATAGCTAATGGAGGAGTAGCCGTATGGGGTACGCATAATCAATTTGATGGAACAGTTTCCTCTTCTAATACCATTGGTTATGTAGACCAAATAACTGCTTTTGGAGGTGTTGCTAAGAAAAGCATCTGGCCTGTTGGTGGTCATGATTCATGGACAAAAACTTACGATCCAACATTTACTGAGAATGGATTAAACATTTACCAGTGGATGCTGCAATATCAAAAGGGAAGCATTACTCCTCCTGCATTAACCACTTATGCACTGCCCGGAAGAGTAGAAGCTGAGAGGTATGCAACTATGAGTGGCATTCAAACAGAGAATACACAAGACGTTGGTGGAGGCTTAAACGTAGGCTGGATTGACCTGGGCGATTGGATGGAGTATTCAGTAAATCCATCTACTGCCGGAACCTATACCGTTCAGTTTAGAGTAGCATCACCTAACAACGGTGCAAAACTTCATATTAAGAACCAGAGCGGAACGATTTTAAAAACTGTTGACCTGCCAAATACCGGAGGCTACCAAAACTGGCAAACCACAACCACAACCGTTGCACTTGCAAGTGATACGCAAAAACTTCGAATAGAATCAGCAGCACCAATTCCATGGAACTTCAACTGGATGGATTACAGTTTAGGAGCTCCTAACCAGGCTCCAGCAGTCAATGCCGGTGCGGATCAGAGCATAACGCTTCCTGTAAATTCTGTAACACTTACCGGTACGGCTTCTGACCCAGACGGCTCAATTGCTTCTTACCAGTGGGTAAAGCTATCGGGTGGTGCGGCAACCATTACTTCTCCTTCCTCCGCTTCTACTTCGGTTACAGGACTGGTACAGGGAACTTATCGCTTTAAACTGACTGCAACCGATAACCAGGGAGCTACAGCTTCAGATACCGTTCAGATCACCGTTAACGCAGCACCTAACCAGCCACCTACAGCTAATGCAGGTATGGATCAAACAATTACACTACCAACTAACTCTGTAAACTTATCAGGCAGCGCAGTGGATGCAGATGGAACGATAACCGCTTACTTATGGACGAAATTATCAGGAGGTCAGGCCACTATTACTTCTCCTACGTCTGCTTCTACATCTGTTACATCTCTTTTGCAGGGAGTTTACCTATTTAAGTTCACAGCCACAGACAACAATAGAGCCTCTGCATCAGATACTGTGCAGATCACAGTTAATGCGGCACCACAAAGTAGCATCCCAAATGCAAATAGTATGGCATCCTATGTACCCTATAATGGTAAATATGGATACGGATTAAATCCAGGTTGGTATGGCTATAACTGGAGCACACAACAAATTCTGGAATTAGGAAGTGGCGGGCCTAATGCTCCAGGCATTGGAGCCAAAACAGCCCGGATGCAGATCTACGACAATTTCATTAACCAATATGGGATCAACTCACTTCTTCCCGATTATCAAAAGTTAGTTCAATTAGGGTATAAGGACATAACCGTAATGGTTGGAGGAGTAAGCGAACAAAACAAGTGGAATCCCTTTAATATAACTACCGTTTGGAACGGCGTTACCTATGATGATGGTAAGATGTTCAAAGGCATGTATGAGCCTATTTGGAATGCGGATGGCAGTATCAATGCTAATAATACCTATGCCAAATACCTTCATGAAGTAGTGCTTACTTACGGCCAGTATGTAAAATTCTGGGAAGTATGGAATGAACCTGACTTTACTTACGGAGACGGTGGCTGGAAAGGTGATACAGAGCCCCCAACCCCAGGCAGTTGGTTTGACAGAGAACCAACTCCGGAAGAACTGGTAAACCTAAGAACTACTGTACCTTACTATGTACGTTTACTTAGAATTAGCTGGGAGGTAATTAAAAAGTATTATCCCAATTCTTATGTGTGCACAGGGGGTATTGGCGCAAGATCATTTTTGGATGCTATTTTGCGAAATACAGATAACCCTACTAATGGATCCGTTTCAAGTACTTACCCTTTGAAAGGAGGAGCATACTTCGATGTGCTTAGTTTCCATACTTATCCTGAGTTCATGCTTCGGCATTGGAACATAGATCCTGCAGTTACTCCGGCAGCAGATGGTTTCTTATACTACAGGCATTCGGATAGTGCTATCTCCAAGCATTTATTGATAAAGAACCGAATGGACAATCTTCTAAATCAATATTCCTATAATGGTTCAATCCATCCAAGAAAACATTTTATCTGCACAGAAACAGGCATGAGCCGTCACTCAAACATAGCTTCCGGCGGATCAGATTTTGGAAGCAACGATGTTCAGCGCAATTACATGCTAAAAGCCCATGTTAAAACACAGGTTGACGGGCAAATAAAACAAACTTACTGGTATACTACAGCAGATGGTGATGGAAGCAATCCGCATTGGGACGCATTTGGCTGTTATAACTGGTTTGGAAATACTACTCCGTGGAATGCTACCCGTACAGATCAGGGTCTTGCAATGAAAACCATGAGCGATATGCTCTATGGCAAATCATATGATGCAGCAAGAACCAATGCCTTAAACTTACCGGCAACAGTAGATGGTGCTGCTTTCAAAGATTCAGCGGGCAATTATATTTATGTTTTATGGGCTAGAACCAATACAGATTTATCTGAAACCGCAAGTGCTGTTTATAACTTCCCTTCTTCTGTCCTGTCTGGCGGTATTATCAAAAAGAAGGAGTGGAATTTTTCGCAAACAGCTATAGTCTCTACTTTACCAAATGGCGTTGCATTAAATGGTACGCCTGCTTTTTTTGAAATTTTACCAGCACCTCCTTCTAACCAGGCACCTACTGCTAATGCAGGTCCCGATCAGGCAATAACACTCCCAACTAACAGTGTAGTATTAAATGGTTCAGGAACAGATCCTGATGGGACTGTTATAAGTTACCACTGGTCACAAATTGCTGGTCCATCATCTGCCTCGTTAAATAGTACTTCTCAGTCAATAGTCACAGCCGGAAACCTGGTTCAGGGAGTTTATCGCTTCGAGTTAATTGTAACCGATAATCTTGGTGCAACAGGAAAAGATACAGTTATAATAACTGTTAATCCAGCGGCTAACCAGGCTCCAACAGTCAATGCAGGTGCTGATCAGAGCATAACGCTTCATGTAAATTCTGTAACACTTACCGGTACGGCTTCTGACCCAGACGGTTCAATTGCTTCTTACCAGTGGGTAAAACTATCAGGTGGGGCGGCAACCATTACTTCTCCTTCATCTCTGTCCACTACTGTAACAGGACTGGTTCAGGGAACTTACAGCTTTAAACTGACTGTAACCGATAACCAGGGAGCCACAGCTTCAGATACCGTTCAGATCACAGTTAACGCAGCTGCCAATCAACCACCCACAGTTAATGCCGGAGCCAATCAAACAATTACACTACCGCAAAACAGCGTAACACTTACCGGTACGGCTTCTGACCCGGATGGAACCATAGCATCCTATAACTGGACAAAAATCTCAGGAGGACAAGCTACCATCACTTCTCCTACATCTGCTTCTACAAGCGTAACCAACTTAACAGTAGGAACCTATATTTTCAGGCTTACTGTTACTGATAACCAAGGGGCATCTGCCTTTAGTGATGTAGAAGTGAAAGTGAACAGGGCGCCTAATCAAGCTCCTTCTGCAAATGCAGGAATTGATCAGACAATAACATTACCAGTTAACAGCACTACTCTTACTGGTATTGGTACAGACCCGGATGGAACAGTTGCCACAGTTGCATGGACAAAAGTTTCAGGCGGCACGGCTCAAATTGTTTCGGTCAATGCTGCTTCTACCCTCATCACTGGATTAAGCCAGGGTAGTTATGTGTTCCGATTTACGGTTACAGATAATGAGGGCGCAGTAAGCTTTGATGATGTAACTGTGACGGTAATGCCTGCGCCTAATATGCCACCGGTTGCAAATGCAGGTATTGACCAAACGATCACCCTGCCACTTAGTAAAGTGTTACTTGAAGGCGAAGGGACTGATCCGGACGGGACCATAACCAGCTACACCTGGAGTTTTATTGACGGGCCGGTAAGACACACAGTTCATACTCCATCACTACGCAAAACAATAGCCTCTGATCTTGTAGAAGGAACATACAGATTTAAGCTTACTGTTACAGATAATAGCGGGGCTTCTTCCTCGGACACAGTAGTAATTAAGGTAAAGCCGGCTCCAAAAACGAGTTCTTCCGCTTCGCTTTATCCTAATCCAGCAAGCTCGGTAATCCAGCTAAAGATTGATGCTGCAACAGCAAAGAATTATACTTTGATCAGGATATATAACGCTGTTGGGGTAATTGTACATGAGGAAAACTTTTTACGGACGCAACATTCTCAAATAAAAGAAATAGATGTCTCGCATTTGCAGAATGGCAGTTACGTAATAAGCTTTATGGCCGATGTTAATACCCCTATAAGTTTAAAGTTTATAAAACAATAGAAATCAGAAAATCAGGTAGTTTTTGCTACCTGATTTTATACCCTTAAGCACGGCATAATTTTTTATACAAATGCCTCGGAAATCATAAGTTGCATTTCCATCCTTATTTAGTACCCAAATGATCGTGTATTTTTTAGAATATTTTTTCTGGATCAGTTGTTTTATCATTTTCTATAATTATATAGGTTACGCTATTATAGCCTATTGTATAAACCTGGTTAAAAAAAGAAAGGCGATCCCGGATACAAATGATTTTTTTCCAACAGTTTCTTTTATTGTTGCTGCCTATAACGAGGAAGATTGTATAGAAACGAAGATCATCAATTCGTTAGAGCAGGCCTACCCCTCCGATAAAATTGAGTACCTGTTTATTACTGACGGATCTTCTGACAGCACCCCGGATATTATCCGCAGTTATCCCTCAATCCGGCTTTTACATTCTGAAGAACGGAAAGGGAAATCTGCAGCCTTAAACAGGGCAGTTCAATTTGCAAAGAATCAGGTTTTGATCTTTAGTGATGCTAATACCATTTTAAACAAACAAGCACTGCGTAACCTGACGAAGCATTATATAGATGATAAGGTTGGAGGGGTTTCCGGCGAAAAAAAAGTATTATCAGTTGCGGAAGATCCTGAAAACCTTGGAAATACTGAGGGTTTGTATTGGAAATATGAATCCTTCTTAAAAAAGGTTGATTCTGAATTCTATTCAGTGGTAGGTGCAGCAGGAGAATTATTTTCTGTCAGAAGGGAGTTATATGAGCAGGTGCCCCAGGATGTAATTTTGGATGATTTTATTATTTCAATGCGAATTGCTTTAAAGGGATACCGTATCATTTATGAGCCGGGTGCCTTCGCGTCAGAATTACCATCCTTTTCTTTACAAGACGAGAAAAATAGAAAAGTCAGGATAGCTGCGGGTGGTTTCCAGGCTATAGCAATGCTTCCCGAAGCATTCCGTTTTTGGGCGCATTTCAGACTCTCTTACCTGTATATTTCTCACAGGGTGTTAAGGTGGGCGTTAAGTCCATTTTGCCTGCTAGCCGCTCTGGTAACCAACCTTTGCTTAATGCTTTATACGGAGAGTGACTTTTATACAGGCTTATTTATCCTACAAGCTCTTTTTTATATTTCTGGGCTATTGGGTGCTTTTTCGAATGTTTTCAGTATTAAAATAGCAAAGCTTGCTTATTATTTTATTTTCATGAATATTTCAGTAATACAGGGATTTTTCAGATTTTTACGCCGGAAACAGTCTTCAACGTGGGAAAAAGCAAAACGGTCTAACTCCAGTGTGTTGGAAAACCAAGCCTTGGTAGAATAATTCGGTAAGTATATTTCAATCATAGTATCCTAAACTAACAGAAGTTTCTTCATGGGACTGTAATGATTTAACATGCAGTTAGTTGTTTGTCAAGAACCAAAAATTATTTTTAGCTCTCTAAATACGTAACCTATTATGGATTTTGTTTACCTGTTCCGGATTCTGATGAAACGAAAGTGGATCATTTTAGGATCTGCTTTAATTGCTGCTGCAATAGCATTTTTATTAACCCAAAATGAAACGCAGAAGTTTCGGTCTACTACCCAAATTGCTACTGGCTATACTACTTACGACCCTGTAAAGTTGGTTAATGAAAACACCGATTTCTTTCAGCAAGAAACGAAATTCAATAACGTAATTGTCACTTTTACTTCTCCTACTGTATTAAGCCTACTTTCCTATAACCTGATCTTACACGACCTGGAGGCCAAAGCTCCATACCGCAGGCTTAAGCCTGAGCAGGAAAAAGAGATATTTACCCAAATTTCGAAAGACTCTGCCATCAGGGCTTTCCGTACAAGGCTGAGAAATATGCAAATGCTCTCTCCTTCAGTTGAGGAGGATAAAAAGCTTATGAACATTTTGTCGGCATACAAATATGATCATGGCACCTTATCTAAAAACCTTATTGCATCCAGGCTGCAGCGGACAGATTACCTGAACATTGATTTCTTATCAGAAGATCCAAACTTATCTGCTTATGCAGTAAATACTGCTTACGATGAATTCATTCGTTATTACGGAAACAACCGGAGCACCACTGCAGCACAATCCATAGATACTTTACGCAGTATCATGGAAAAGAAAAAACAGATTCTGGATGAGAAAAATTCAATTCTACAACAAGCCGGATTGGGAACCAGCGAACTGGCAAGTGCAGGAAATATAGATGTCATCTCAACTCTGGAAGCAACTTTAACCAGCGAACGTTCAAAGCTGGCCTCTCTTCAGGCTGATTATAGGAAGGTTACACAACGCTTAGCCACTTTAGGCAACAGGCCTGCAGAGACGACCATAGACAACAACGAGCTTATTGTATTGAGAAATGCAATGAACGAGGCCCAGGCACAATATCTCCGCACTAATGACCCTGCCGACCAAAGAAAGTATAATAGCTTAAAAACACAATATCAGCAAAAGGTAACCTCATCAAGAACGCCTTCTACGCCAGGTAAAGACCCGGTTTCGGAAAGAGTAGAATTAACAGCGCAGAAAACGGATTTAGAGATCGATATTCAAAGCACTAACTCTTACATTGGTTCTATTCAGTCAAAAATTAATTCTTTAAGAGGGGGTGTGAATTCAGCACTTTCCAGAAGTGCTGTGAACGAAAGCCTGGTTAAGGAAGCAGAGTTGGCCAATAAAGAATATTTAGATGCAAAACAAAAGTATAATGCAGCTACTGACATTGGCGGTGCATCTTTAATCAATTTCAGAGTTATCCTTCCAGGTCAACCACCGGTGGGTCCCGAGCCTTCCAAACGTTATTTACTTATAGCGTTAGCTGGTATAGCAGCATTGTTTACCACAATAGCCATTATTGTTTTCCTAACTTATCTGGATTCATCTGTAAGAACACCGATCATCTTTTCTAAAAATGTGAACCTTAAATTGATCTCTTTGGTCAATTTTATGAATTTAAGGAACAAGAATATACAGGATGTCATTGCTAATAAATACAAAGCTTTAGATGCCGCCGAACATAAACGAAACAATATTTTCAGAGAGTCCATTCGCAAATTGCGTTATGAAATAGAAATGAGCGGGAAAAAGACTTTTTTGTTTACCAGCACTAAAAAAGGACAGGGAAAAACAACATTGATACAGGCTTTATCTTTTAGCATGAGCCTTAGTAAGAAAAAGGTATTGATAATAGATACTAACTTCTGCAATAACGACCTGACTGTTCAATTAAATGCAGAGCCGGTTTTGGAAAAGATTGTGCCTTATAAAGCGGACAGCCAGGCTTTAATAGAACAAGTAAAGGTTTTTTCCAAAGACCTGGGACTTGGTACCATTTACGCCATAGGCTCGGAAGGTGGAGATTATACACCCTCTGAGATATTGCCAAGAGAAAACTTGTTACAACACCTAAAGGAATTGACATCTGACTTCGATTATATTTTCCTGGAAGGCCCTCCGCTTAATGATTTTTCTGATAGCCGGGAATTGGCTCAATATGTTGATGGCGTTATTGCTGTTTTCTCTGCTCAAACAGAAATCAAGCAAATTGATAAGCAATCCATCAGCTTTTACAGAGAGCTAAATGGAAAATTTATAGGCTCCATCTTAAATATGGTGGACCTAAAAAATATTAATGTTGCTTAATTATAATTTATAATATTGTATTATAGTATTACTATTTATTCAAACCCTACTAATGATTACAAAAACCAAACTAAAAACCGAAAAATTGCTTTGTATAACACCTGGAAAGGCATTTTGTGCGACAATAGTTTTTTCACTTTTTGCTTTGAATTTAAAAGCTCAATCTATCAGGGCAGATACATCAAACATAATTGAGGAGCGATTGGTTGCGTTGGCTTTGCAAGGCCCGGAGGCTAAAAATCTGGAGCATCAGAATAAAATTGCTCAATACCAATTAAAAAATGCCCAAAACCAGTGGATGAATTTATTGGCTATTTCTGCAAACTATAATGAGCAATCTTTCGCTAAAACCACTAATACCCAGTTTGTTTATCCTCGCTACTTTTTTGGAGTAACTATTCCCCTGGGAACTATTTTATCTAAAACACAAGTAAAATCTGCAAAAGAAAGTGTTGAGATTGGTAAAAACAACCAGGAGTTGCTCAGAAGATCTATAAGAGAAGAAGTCATAACCAAATACAAAGAATATAAAGCTTACTCTCAACTTATTACTATACAAAGTGAGTTGGTTAACGATGTGCAGGCTCAGTTGGCACAAATAGAGGAAAAATTCAGAAACGGTACGGTAACTATTGATACTTATAATGCTGCTCAAAAAGGCAATAACAACGAAATGGCTGCCTTAATTAATTTAAAGCTTCAGCAGGAGATCAAGAAACTTGAAATTGAGCGAATGATTGGTGTAAAACTTGAGACGGTAATCAAATAAATGAACACTTTTTAGAGTAGCTACTTCAATTTTGGCTTGTAAATGAAAAACTTAAAAGAATGGATACGGGAAGCTTTCGACACGGCCATTCTTAATCGTAAAAGGCATATATGGGTTGATTACCTGCGAGGTATCGTAATCCTTTTAGTTGTTTACCATCATACTTATCTAGGTATAGAAAGAAGTGGATTTTCAGTACCTAAAGCTATCGGCGAGGCAAACATGGTTTTTTATAGCTTCAGAATGCCACTTTTTTTTATTGTTTCAGGGATTTTTACAAGTGTAATCCTTCTTCACAAGCCAGTTAAGCATTTGATTTGGTCGAAATTCGATAAGATCCTGTATCCATATCTTATCTGGGCATTTCTTCAAATTACGCTGCAAATTGTTCTATCCAACTTTACTAATTCGGACAGGAGTATAAAAGATTACCTGTATATTTTTTATCAGCCCAAACAAATAGATCAGTTCTGGTACTTGCCGGCACTTTTTAATGCTACACTGGTTTTCATCCTGGTAAAAACAAAGTTGAACCCTAAAGCAGGAATGCATATTCTTATTGGAGCAATTCTATACATGACTGCACCGCTCCTTAATGAGGTAAGCATGATGTCTAACTGGATGCGGTTCTATTTGTTCTTTGTATTCGGAGATATCATTGCCCACTTTATTTTTAAAAAGCAAGTACAAACTGAATTAAAACGGCCATTATATTTTTTGTTGATGATACCGGTATTTGTAGTAGTTCAGGTTTTATATCTGCATAACAATGTAGGGGCAAAAGCAATGGAAACTACAATCTATACTTTTGACGGCAACTATAAGTTGTATTTATTAAATGAAGTGAACTTTTTGTTTACTTCTATGGTAGGTTGTATCACTATTGCCATGTTTGCGTTTATTTTAGAACGATGGGGGAAACTGTCTTTCCTGCGCATATTGGGTTATCATTCGATCTATATTTATATCACTCATGTTATCATAGTTGGATTTGTTCGGCTTATCCTAACCAGGGTTTTTCACTTGGAAGACCCGTTTTTAATTCTTTTTATAGGAATGTTTTTTGGTGTTGTTCTGCCTATGCTCTTTTATAATCTGATAGGGAAAAAATATCTATGGTTTCTGTTTACAACTAAAAAACCAAAAGCCAGGACCGCCCCTAAACCTGTTATACATACAATTGAAACAGCCTTAAGAAACAGGGCTCTTTAATAATAATTTACCTGGACAGAAGACGGCAGATAAGATTGATACTTTATTAAGTTATCGAGAAGCGTTTTAGACTGAGTAGAATCTATAGCATAAAATGAAACTACATCATCGCCGCAAATAACATTGTTCTGAATTTGCCATGTGGCTACTTTCTTCCAATGATTGTGCAAAGCATTATTAAACCAAACATCATATACCATAGCTACAGGCACCTTATTCCTGCGGGATAATGAATCTAAAAAAACAGGATTCCAATATTTGCCTTTCTTGCTCTTTGCAACCTCGTTATTAGCCAACCCCCACAAATCAATAATATTTGCATCTGTATAATAACTAATTGCGCCAATATCATTTGCGGCAATTATACCCGAATAATAATATCTTTTACTGAACTGGGCCATATGGTACTGCTGATCGTAAATGTTGATACATCCCTGATGTGCTTTGCCTAAAGCAGTAACACTTCGCAAGGCAACCGGGAAGAATAAAAAGAAACAAAGTACCAGAGCTATAGCTCCTGCCATCAAGGTTTTTACACTTGCCAGTACAGCCCTGCCGTACTTATAAAACAAATAACCAGTAAAAACGGATGAACAAAAAAACAGGTATGCTTCATAGCGATACAAATAGCCGGTAGCAGCAAATGCTAACTGTAAAACAGTAGCAGTAATTAAAAAGGTAAATATAAATGATTCAGATAGCCTTATGTGCTGCCTGAAAGCTAACCATAATAAAGGCAGGATAATGGTCCACCTTTGCGTGGCTAATGCAGCCATACCATTTCGTGCAAAGGTTAACTTCTCAAATAAAACATTTGAAATAAAACCAGCAATACCAGTATAGTTTAAACTATCCGACTTGATAAGAACCGAGTTAGGCAATATAAAGCCTCCATTGGTCATGGAATACAGGCCAAATACAAAAAGTGGTAAAACAGCAGTAGCCCCTAACCAAAATGCTGTTTTGAACTTTTTGAAGTATAACAACATACAAACAGCTATAGCTATAAGGAACAAACCCTCATACCGTATAGTTGCTGTAAGCACTGCAAAGAGTATAATAAACCATGGCAGCTTTTCAGTTTTATACTTAACAGATTCTCCCAGCCAATCGGAAAAATAAAAGATGAACAAAAATGAGAAAAGACATTGCAAAGTATGCTCCATCCCACTAAGCATCATTAATGCAAGCGGAGCAAGAAATACCCCAAGCAAAATAATTAATACCTGGCCTGCCGCTACAACATAATGCCTGCTTAACCAATAATGAACGGCCAAAACACATAATACACCGGCAATACAATTAATAACAAATGGCAGTAGTATACTGCTTGAAAACAATCTGCCGATTGTAAGAATGATTGTATATAACAATGAGGAGGAAGCTGATGCAAACTCCCCTTTATTAATACCCCA
>Ga0164290_1000770_pt1 | contig 81249 bp, 67 predicted proteins | sample Micstemetagenome_FD_108782 | JGI IMG/M metagenome (GOLD analysis project Ga0164290, IMG submission 108782) | Contaminated culture microbial community from soil near Moab, Utah, USA - Microcoleus steenstrupii SON62 (Illumina Assembly) | ecosystem: Environmental > Terrestrial > Soil > Soil crust... | reverse complement strand
TTGAACCAATCGCGGGCAAAGGCTTGCGCCTCCTGCTCCTTGCCCGAAACCTGCAGCACGCGGTAGAGCCGCGCCGGCACCTCGGGTAGCGCCGCATTGCGCGACAGCGCGCGGCGGTAGGCGGATGCAGCGACACCGTACTGCTGCTGGCCGGACTCCAGATCGCCCTCGACCGCCGCGGCCTGGGCCTCAAGACCAGGAAGCTGGCCCATGTCCTTGACGAGGCGGCGCGCCGCCTCGACGTTGCCGAGCTCGGCCTCGTAGGCGATCTGCAGGCGCAACGCCGGACCATGGTTCGCACGCAGCGCCAGCGCCTTGCGCACGGTGGCCAGGGCCTCGCGGTGGCGCCCGGCCGAGGCCTCGACCTCGGCCAGCCGCACCAGTGCCTCCGGCGATCGCGGCCGCAGCTCGGCCACCTTCTGCAGCGTCTTCGCGGCCAGCGTCGTCTCGCGCTGGCGCAACTGCACGTCGGCGAGCAGCTCCACCAACTCGGCCTCGTTGGGCAATGCCGCCACCCCCTGCTGGGCGGTCGACGCCGCAGCCGCCAGATCGCCGCGGCGGATCTGCATGCGCGCCAGCGCGATGCGAGCGCGCGCGACCTGCGGCTGCTTCTGGATCAGCCCGCGCAGCTCTTCCTCGACCTTCTCCGGCGCCTCGCCGGCCTGCAGGCGAATGTTGAACCAGGCCAGCTGGGTGACGACGTTGTCCGGATCGGCCTTAGCGACGGCGGCGATGCGCTCGACCGCCTTCGCCGGCTGCTTCTCCTGCAGGTCGGTGCGCGCCAGCTGCAGCGCCGCCGGCAGGTACTTGGGATCGCGCTTCAGCGCCTCGACCAGGGCCGCCTGCGCCTCCTGCGGCTTGCCCTGGGCGTTGTAGACCTGGGCGCGCAGCGCCGGGGCGATGCCCCTCGTGGGCAGCTTGCGATCGATGCCGTCGATGGCCTGCAGCGCGCCAGCGAAGTCGCCCTTGCGGATGAAGGTACCGACCAGCGCCAGATCCGCCAGCGGGCTCTCGAAGCTCTCGGACAGCTCGCGCAGCTCGGACATGCCGCGGCTGTCCTGGCCCTGGCCGACCTGGCCCAGCGCCAGCAGCGTGCGGCTGCGGGTGTCCTTCGGGTCCAGCGCGGCGGCGCGCTTGAACTGGTCCTCAGCCTTGCGGGTCTCGCCGAGTTGCAGCAGCGCCTCGCCGGCCAGCGCATGCACGCGGGCGTGGCGCATGCCTTGGTCGTCGAGCAGCGGCTGCAGGGTCTGCACCGCACGCGCCGGGTCCTCCAGGCGCAGATAGGTCTGCGCCAGCATCAGGCGCACCCGCAGCGTGTTGGCGCCCGATGCCAGTGCCCGCGTCAGATGCGACTCGGCCTGCAGGAAGCGGTTGCGCAGGTACTCGATCTGGCCCGCCAGGCTGAGCACGCGACCATCCTCGGGCGCCGCCTTCAGCAGTTCCTGGACCTTCTCGAAGGCCGGCTCCAGGCGGCCTCGCTCCATGTCCAGCACGGCGGCAAAGTAGCGCACGCCTGCCACCGGACCGACCTCGGTGCGCGCCTTGGCGAGCTGCTGCTCGGCCGCATCGAGGTCGCGCTCGCTGAGCAGGTGGGCAATCAGAGCTACCTGCATCTCGACCTGCTTGGGGGCCTCGGCGGCGGCGCGCTCGTACGCCTGGCGAGCCGCCTTGCCGTCGCGCTTGTGGATCGCCAGCAGATCACCCTTCAGGCGCCAGGCCGATGCCTCCTTGGCTTGCTTGCCGAGCAAGGCGTCAACGCGAGCCAGCGCTTCGTCCATGCGACCCGCGGCCGCATCCAGACGCGCCAGCTCGACCTCCGCCCCGGCGATGCCAAGCGCCGCCGAGCGCTCGAAGGCGGCCTTGGCCTCGTCGGCACGACCGAGGCGCGCATGGGCCTCGCCGACGCTGAGTTGCAGACGGCCCTGAGCCATCGGGTCCTTCAGCGTCATGCCGGCGTAGGTATCGAGCAACTTGCGCGACTCGCGCCGTTCGAGCAAGGCCCTGGCATGCAGTTCGGCCATTTGCTCGGTCGGGAAGCCGGCATCGGCCGCCTTGCCGAACTCGACCAGCGCACCCTGGGCGTCACCCGCCTCGAGCAGCAGCTTGCCGAGCAGGAAGCGCGCCTCCGCCAGTCCGGCGTCGTGCTGCAGCGCATTCTTCAGATGGATCTGCGCCGACTTCGCGTCGTTCTGCTGCATCGCCTTCTTGGCCTTGGCCAGCAGCTCCGGGGCATTGGGTTCGCTGCAGCCGCTGAGCGCGGCGGACAGGACCCAGACGGCCGCAATCGCGGTAACGGTCGACTTGCTCAAGGGTGTTCGTCCTCTGGGTTTGGACAGCACAGCGCGGGCAGCAGCGGCCCGCTCTTATTTGATCTGCAGCTTGGCCATCAAATCATAGAGTGTGGGCCGGCTCACGCCGAGCAACTCGGCGGCGCGCACGATGTTGCCGTCGACCCTCGACAGCGCGCCGATCACCGCCCGGCGCTCGGCCTGTTCGCGAACGCTGCGCAGGTCAAGATCCTCGACGATGCCGTTGTCGACCTGCAGACCGAGGTCCTCGGCGGTGATGCGATCGCCGTCGGCCATGATGGTGGCGCGCTTGATGATGTTCTGCAGCTCGCGGACATTGCCCGGCCAACGGTGCTGCTCGAGTGCACGCAACGCATCGTCGGCAAAGCTGAGGCCCTTGCGACGCTGCTCGGAGGCGAAGCGCTTGACGAAGGCATGGGCGAGCAGCACCGCGTCACCCTGGCGCTCGCGCAGCGGCGGGATGGCGATGACGATCTCGGCGAGGCGGAAGTACAGGTCCTCGCGGAACCGCCCCTCGCTGATCAGCTGGCGCAGGTTCTGATGGGTCGCGCCGACGACGCGCACGTCGACCGGGATTTCTTGGCGCCCGCCCAGGCGCTCGACGGTACGTTCCTGCAGGAAGCGCAGCAGCTTGGCCTGCAGCGACATCGGCAGGTCGCCGATCTCATCGAGCATCAGGGTGCCGCCGTGCGCCAGCTCGAACTTGCCCGGCGTGGCCTTGGCGGCGCCGGTGAACGCACCTTTCTCATAGCCGAACAGCTCGCTCTCGAGCAGGTTCTCGGGAATCGCGGCGCAGTTGATGGCGACGAAGCGACCCTTGCGACCGGCCGCCTCATGCAGGCCCTGGGCCAGCACCTCCTTGCCGGTGCCCGACTCGCCAAGCAGCAGCACGGTGGCGTCGGCGCGCGCGACCTTCTCGATGGTGCGGCAGATGCGCTGCATCGCCGCGTCGCGGGTGATCAGGCCGGCCAGTGCTCCGTCCTGCGCCGCCGCCAGCCGGCGGTTCTCGTCCTGCAACTCGCGCAGACGCATCGCGCGCTCGACGGTCAGCGACAGCACGTCGGGATCGACCGGCTTGGCGAGGAAGTCGTAGGCCCCCATGCGCACCGCGCGCAACGCGTTGCTCTGGTCGTTCTGGCCCGTGAGCACGATCACCTTGACGTAGGGGTCGAGCTCGAGCAGCCGCTCGAGCAGGCGAAATCCCTCGGTGACGCCGTCCTGGTCCGGCGGCAAGCCGAGGTCCATGGTCACGACCCCGGGATTGAGCTTGCGGAACTGCAGGATGGCGGCGTTGGCATCGCTCGCCGTCGCGGCCTCGAAGCGGTCCAACGACCAGCGCAGCTGCTTCTGCAGCGCCAGGTCATCCTCGACGATCAGCAGCGTGGGGACACGGGCTTGGACTTCGCTCATGGGCTCTCGGACGGTGCCGGAGTGGGATCCGGCTGATGGCTATGGAAAAGCGGCAACAGGAAGGTCACGCAACTGCCTTGGCCGGGCTCGCTCTGAACGTCCATCTTGCCACCGAGCTCCTGCACGTACTGCAGGCTCTCGTAGGCACCGATGCCCATGCCCTGCGCCTTGGTGGTCTGGAACGGCTTGAACAGGCGCTCGCGAATGAACTCGGCGCTCATGCCGCAGCCGCTGTCGCGCACGGCCAGCCTCGCATACGACCCGAAGCGATCGAGCGACAGCTGCACCGTCTGGTGCTCCTGGCTGGCATCGAACGCGTTCTGCACCGCGTGACCGATGACCCGCTCGACCCGCTCCTCATGACCGCGAGTCGCCAGAGGCTCCGCAATCTCCAGCTCCAGCCGCCGGCCGCGCTGGGCGGCAGCCACCTGCAGGCGCTGTGCGATCGGCTGCAGCGACACGCCGCTGGTCAGGCCGGAGGGGCGATGGCCCTCGCGCAGCTGCGTCATCAGCTGGCGCATCTTGTCCAACGCGTTGTCCACCGTCTCCATCATGTCGCGGCGGAACTCCGGGTTGTCGCCATGGCGCTCGGCGTTGCGAACCATCAGCGACAGCTGGGTGACGATGTTCTTCAGGTCGTGAACGACGAATGCCGACATGCGGTTGAAGGCTTCGAACTTGCGCGCCTCCATCAGCTGGTCGGAGGCTTGCAGCATGGCCAGAAACCCGGCGGCCTGCGATGCGGCCGTGCGCAGCAGGTCCAGCACCTCCCAGTTGAGCGGAAAGGCGGTGCGCGGCTGCAGCAGTACGACCCAGCCCTGCAACTGGCCGCCTGCCAGCAGCGGGATCACCAACCAGGCTTCGCGATCGTCAAGCAGCCATTTCGGCACGCTGGAGCCGGTGTTCGCTTCACGGCGCTCGCTCTCCAGATCGATGATCCAGGGGCGGGAGGCCAAGGCCTGCACGAAGGCGGATTCCAGCGGCTCGCTGCTGCCGCGCCGATCGAAGTTCCACTGGGCCACCTGCACATGGGCGTGACCATCGCTGCGCCAAAGACCGCCGCCACGACTTTCCACCAGAGGCGCCAGGGCTCTCAGCACGGCACCACCAGGATCGCCCGCGGTGGCCGGATCGGCCAACGCCGCCGTGAAGCGCAGCCATTCCTGACGGTAGTCGTAGCGGTAGCGCAGGAAGTGCTTGCTGAGCCAGACGCGCAGGCGTGCGCGCATCGCACCGGACATCAGGATCATGCCCAGCAGCAGGACAGCCGCCACCAGCAGCAAGAGCTGCAGCGCGATTCCCCACTCGCCACCGGTGAAGCGCAACCAGTAGCCGATCGCGGCGGCCAGCATCAGGTAGCCCCCGGCCAGCAGCAAGGCCACCGAGTGGAACGCGGCGTCGCGAGAGAGGCCGAAGCGCCCCGTCAGGCCCTGACCGCGGAACGTGCCGACCAGCATCAGCGGCAGGCCAAGCGCATGGACCACCGGCCTCAATGCGCTGGCCTGCACGTCGTGCTGCTGCAGCAGCACCGCCTGGGCGAACAAGTACAGATCAAAGCCATACATGGTCGCCAGTCCCAGGCACAGCGGCTTCACGTTCCAGCGATGGTCCTCGACGACATTCCGATAAAGCTGCTCGAGCAGCACCAGTCCGAGAACGGCCAGGCCCAGGCCCGCGTACCAGGGGGCCGCCGCCTGCGCCTCGCGGTCGATCCAGCGCAGCGCCGCCGCCGCGTAGATCAAGCCGGCGACGGGAACGCCCAGTGCCAGGATCCATCGCAGCGGCGCCCAGAACGTGACCGTGCTGCGGCCCAGCCCGAGCACCGTGAAGAACCATGCCATCCAGGCCAGCTGACGGGCGCCGTCGAGCAGCAGCAGTTCGGGCTCAAGCCGCTCGAAGGCGTCGACCTCGACACTGATGGACCACCAGGCCCAGACGGCGGACAACGATGCAGCCAGTCCCAGGGTCAACCAGGGCCAGCGCAGGCCCTCCGCACGCCGCCGGTCGCGCCAGGCCAGCAGCAAGGCCCAGGCGGCCAGCGCCGCGTAGCCCAGGCTGGCCAGTGGAGCAAGATGGGTCGGCGTCATCGCCCTTGCGCCGCGAGGGCAAGCGGCGCTCCTGAAAGCAAAGCGGCGTGCACCGCACGCCGCCAGATCGGCCGGGAACCGGCGCGCGTCAACGTGCGCCGCGTCCAGTCAGCACCACGGCCACCGTCTCGACGAGGATCAGCAAGTCCAGGAACAGCGAGTGGTTCTTCACGTAGTACAGGTCGTACTGCAGCTTGGCCGCCGCGTCCTCGACCGTCGAACCGTAGTCATAGCGAACCTGCGCCCAGCCGGTCACGCCGGGCTTGACGCTGTGGCGCACCGCGAAGAACGGGATCTTCTCGATCAGCTCGTCGACGAAGTACTGGCGCTCGGGGCGCGGACCCACCATGCTCATCTCACCGCTGAGCACGTTGAACAGCTGGGGCAGCTCATCGATACGGGTGCGGCGGATGAACTTGCCGACGCGGGTCACGCGGCTGTCGTTCTTGGTCGCCCAGCGGGGCTTGCCGTCTTTCTCCGCATCGACACCCATGCTCCGGAACTTGATGACCTGGAACGGCGCACCATTCTGGCCAACCCGTTCCTGGCGGTAGAACACCGGACCACGCGATTCCAGCTTGATGGCGATGGCCGCCAGCACCATCAACGGCGCGGCGAGAACCAGCAGAAGCAGGGAAACCACGACGTCGGAGGCCCGCTTCACAGCGCTGCGCACCGCACCCTGGTTGAAGCCGTCACCGAAGACCAACCAGCCCGGATTCACATGCTTGAGGCTGATCTGGTGCAGGTTCTTCTCGAAATGGGTGGCGATGTCGACCACGCGGATGCCGAAGACCTTGCAGTCCAGCAGGTCGCGCAACGGCATGTTGCCGCCGCGACGCTCCGACAGCGCGACAACGATCTCATCAACGCCCAGACGCAGGGCGGTGTCGGAAAGACTGCCCTGCACTTCGATCAGCTCGCTGCGCGGCACGGCGATCTCGCCTTCGGAACTGCCGGGATAGAAACCGACTATTTGCGCCAAGGGGTCGGAGGCGCGCAGGCTGGCAGCCACCGACTGGGCACCGGCGCCCGCGCCGAGCACCAGGATCTTGTTGGAGCCGCGGCGCGGGTTGGCGATCTGCGACGCGTAAACACGGTGCACGACGACCGCACCGACGGCAGCCATGGTGGCGATCGTGGTCAACAGATGCGACTGCAGGCCGGCGAAGGGCAGCAGGGCCACGATGGCGTAGGTGATCGGCAGCGCCAGCACCAGCGCCATCAGCGCACGGGCGCAGGTCTCGGTCAGGCTGCGGCGCGGCGCCGGCTGGTAGATGCCGGTCGCGCTGTTGATCAAGAAGACGAAACCGGCGAGCGACAGACCATGGGCGGCCGTCACCGGCAACGATGCAATCGGCAGGCTGCCGCCGGCCAGCGATGCCAACACCAGCACCGCCACGATCAGGCCGACATCAAATCCGATCTGCATCACCGTACGGCGGTGCAGGTAGTGATTGAAGATCCTCAGCATGTTCGCCCCTGTTGCTTTCCCGCCCGCGTCCTGCGCCGGATTGGCGCTTTGGACGGCATCTGAATGCTCAAACCTCGACATTGGGGCGGCATGATGCCCGGCAGGTCATGGCTTGAAAGCCCCCTACTTGGGTGCCCGCCCGTGCGTAATCCGCAGAACAGATGGCCTGGGCAGCGAGAAACGGGCGACTTCAGTGAAAAGGATTGTCGCCAGCCTTCCCTGCCCTCGCGGGACGGAAGGCCCCCGCCGCGTGGCAGGCTCACGGAAATCTGTTCGGATGCAGGCGCCAAATGAAAAGCCCGCCAATCGGCGGGCTTCGGGTATCGATGTCATGACCCGCGGCGCTGACGCCAACGGGTCGGTCCAGCGAATCAGCGCACGACAGCGAGTTCCGAGCGGGCACCCGCCTTGTAGGTGTACAGCGTCAGCGCACCATTCTTGATATCGCCCTTTGCATCAAAGGCGATGGTGCCCGTCACACCCTTGTAACCAGCAGTCTTGGCCAAGACCGGCAGGTATTTCTCGGGCTCGACGGAATTGGCCTTCACCATCGCATCGGCCATCACCATGACGGCGTCATAAACATAAGGCGCATATACCTGCACGTCGACCTTGTTGGCGGTCTTGAAACGCACCTTGAAGTCTTCCATGCTCTTCTTGGCAGCGCCCTCGACGCCACCCGCCTCGGCGCAATAGACCTGACCGTCAGCCATCGAACCCTGGGCCAGGTTCGGCAGATTGGAGGTGCAGATACCGTCGCCGCCGACAAACTTGGCGTTGATGCCGAGTTGCTTCATCTGGCGCAGCATCGGGCCGGCAACGGCGTCCATACCGCCGAAGAACACGACATCCGGGTTCTTGCCCTTCAAGGTGGTCAGGATGGCGGTGAAATCGGTCGCCTTGTCATTGGTGAACTCGCGGCCGACAACCTTGCCGCCGGCGGCCTTGACGCCCTTCTCGAACTCGTTGGCGACGCCCATGCCGTAGGCGGTACGGTCATCAATGACGGCGATCGACTTGCCCTGCAGCGTTTTCACCGAGTACTTGCCAAGCGTGCCACCGAGGTGGACGTCGTCAGCGACCACGCGGAACGTCGTCTTGAAACCTTGGCGGGTGAACTGCGGATTCGTCGCCGACGGGCTGATTTGGGGAATGCCGGCGTCGCTGTAAACCCGCGAGGCGGGAATCGAGGTACCCGAGTTCAGGTGACCAATGACGCCATGAACCTTCGAGTCCACCAGTTTCTGGGCGGCCGCGGTACCTTGCTTCGGATCACCGGCGTCGTCTTCCGGGAACAGCTTGAAGACGGCCTTCTTGCCACCGATCTTCAGACCTTTTGCATTCAGATCCTCGATGGCCATCCGAGCGCCGAGCTCGTTGTCCTTGCCAAGGTGCGCGATCGCGCCGCTGGTCGGGCCGACATGGCCGATGCGGACTTCGATGGTTTCCTGCGCCCAGCTGGCTTGCGCACCGAGTACCGCCACGGCGGCCAGCACCATCGGCTTCAGCTTGATCTGCATTTGCTTACTCCTTGAAGAAGTGAAATAAAGACGGCCACCATGGCGGCCGAGGCGGCGGGACCATAACCGGATTCCCGGCGGGGTCAGATCAGGGCAAACGTGGTGATCCCGAATCGTCGCCGAGCGTTGAGCCGGTTTGCCATTCGACGACCGACGCCAGCAGCCGGGGCATCAGGGCGTCGAGCAATTGCTGCTCGAACTGCGGCTGCAGTTCGAGCACGGCCTCGCGGACCAAGCCCGGCAGGCACTGCACCAGCCACTGCTGGACCTGGGCGTCGACCGCCGCCGGCGCCGGGTCGACAACCTCAGTCAGCACCGGCAGGCCGGCCATGGCCTGCTCGATCATGTCGCCCTCACCGCCACGGTCTGCGGCTGCCGGCCGGCCGCCACATGGGCACGGTAGCGCCCCCGGGCCGCCTCGCGCTGATCGCTGCCGACCAACTCGAACAGTCGCCGAACCGGCACATCGACGGGCAAGTCCAGGCCGATGTTCAGCAGCAAGTCCGTGGGCTCGCAAGGCGGCTCGACGCTCAACCGCAAGCGGCTGCGCTGCAGCGTGGCGGCGTCGGCGCCGGGTCCGGCATGCGCCAGGAATCCCGGTTGACTCCAGAGCAAGGCACTGAGCCGCTGCAGGATGGCCAACGGCGCACAGACCTGCAGCGCCTGATCCCCGGCCTTCAACACCAGGCGCAGGGCCACCTCGGCCGGGTCGCCCTCGCAGGTGTAGAAGCGGATCAGCTCCACTCAGCCTGCCTGAGAAAGCAGGAAATGCGTCAGCAGGCCGACCGGACGACCGGTAGCCCCCTTGGCGGCGCCGCCTTTCCAGGCAGTTCCTGCGATGTCCAGGTGAGCCCAGCGGTACTTGCTGGCGAATCGCTGGAGGAACTTGGCGGCGGTGATCGAACCACCGGCCCGCGAGCCGACGTTCGCCACATCGGCGAAATGCGTCTTCAGCCCTTCCTCGTACTCATCGTCCAGCGGCATGCGCCAGCATGGATCGAGCGCCTGCTCTCCGGCCTGGCTCAGCGCCTCGGCCAACTCGTCGTCGCTGGCGTACATGCCGCTGCGGATGCCACCCAGCGCGATCACGCAGGCACCGGTCAGGGTGGCCACGTCAATAACCACTGCCGGCTTGAAGCGCTCGGCGTAGGTCAGCGCATCACAAAGGATCAACCGGCCCTCGGCGTCGGTGTTGAGGATCTCGATGGTCTGGCCGCTCATCGAGGTGACGACATCGCCCGGCTTGACGGCGCGTCCACTGGGCATGTTCTCGCAGGCCGGGATGATGACGACCAGGTTCAGCTTGGGCTTGAGTTCGGCGATGGCACGCAGGGTGCCGAGCACGCTGGCGGCTCCGCCCATGTCGTACTTCATTTCGTCCATCTCGGCGCCCGGCTTCAGCGAAATGCCCCCGGTATCGAAGGTGATGCCCTTGCCGACCAGCACCACCGGCGCCTTGCCACGGGCAGCGCCCTCGTAGCGGGCCACGATGAAGCGCAGCGGCTCGTCCGACCCCTGGGCCACGGAGAGGAACGAACCCATGCCCAGCTTCTCCACGGCGCGTCGATCGAGCACCTCGCCCTTCAGGCCGTGGCTCTTGCCAAGCTGCTGAGCCTGCTCCGCCAGATGCGTCGGCGTGCAGTAATTGCCCGGGCGATTCGCGAGTTCCCGCGCCAACTCCACGCCAGCGCCAACCGCCTGTCCGCGTGCCAGACCTTCCTTGGCGGCCCGCAGGTCGGCCTTGTCGACCAACAGGCTGAGGCGCTCGACCCGGACGTCGTTGCTCGCGCTGGGCTTGGTCAGGCGGTACTGATAGGCGGCATCGCCGATCACCATGACCGCCTGCTCTGCCAGAGCCGACGTGAGCTCGCCGAAGCCGACGAAGGCCACGGCCACATGGCGCACGGCGCGTCCCTTGCACTGGGTCAATGCCGCCGCCGCAGCGACGCGCGCGGCCTTCAGCGTCGTCTTGCCGCTGGCCGCCAGCACCAGACGGGGTGCCTTCACGCCAGCCACGCCATGCAGCATGACGGCCTTGCCGGCCTTGAGTTCGAAGTCTCCCAGTTTGGTGGCGGCCTTCACCGCCGCGCTGAGCGCTGGGTCCAGTTGGGCCGGCAGGTGCTCACCGGCAATGACCACCAGCAGGGCATCGGCCGTCGCACCGGCCAGCTTGTCGAGCGAAAGGGTTTGGATACGGGCGTCCATAATCTCTTTGGGAAATATGAACGCCAGATGTTATTCGATCGATCCTTTCGCAAAGAGCTCGCCAAGGCGTTCGGCGTCACGCTCATCGTGCTGCTGACCATCGTGCTGACGATGGGTCTGATGAAGACGCTCAGCCTGGCCGCCGGCGGCCGGGTGGCGCCGCAGGATGTGCTGCTGATGCTGGGCTTCACCAGCATCGGCTACCTGCCGGTGATGCTGACCCTGGCCCTGTTCATCGCGGTCGTCAGCACGCTTGGCCGGCAGTACCGGGATTCCGAGATGGCGGTCTGGCAAGCCTGCGGCCAGCCGCTGCGGCGCTTCGTGCGGCCGGTGTTCGCCATGTCCTGGCCGGTGCTGGTCGCGGTCGGCGTGCTGGTGATGCTGGTCTGGCCCTGGGGCAATGCGCAATCGACGCAGTTGCGCGAGCGTTACGAGAAACGCAGCGACCTCTCACGCGTCGCCCCTGGTCAGTTCCAGAGCTCGAAGGACGGCAGCAAGGTGTTCTTCATCGACCGCGACGAGGGCAAGGCGGTCGTCGGGCGCAATGTCTTCATCCGCAGCCAGCAGGGCGAGCGCGAGTCGGTCACCACGGCTTCCGAGGGCGAGATCCTCTGGGAGGCACAGGACCGCGTGCTGGCCTTGCGTCACGGTCAGCGTACCGAGTCAGACCCTCAGCGCAAGATGGCCAGCGTGGCCCGGTTCGACGAGTACCGTGTCGTCGCGGACCGCCAGGCCACGCGCGCACTCGACGAGCTTCCGCCCAAGGCCACCGACAGCCTGACCCTGCTGCGCTCACCGGATGTGCGCCATCGCGGCGAGTTGGGCTGGCGCTTGGGGATGGCCGTCGGCGCTGCGAACTTCGTGCTGCTGGGCATCGGACTGTCCGCGAGCAATCCGCGGCGTCCGAACAGCTGGTCGCTGGTGATGGCCCTGCTGGTCTTCATCGTCTACTTCAACCTCATCAGCCTGTCGAAGTCATGGATCGAGCGAGAGCGCCTCAGCCTCGTCGGCGCGATGTTGCTGGTGCATACGCCGGTGGCACTCGCCGGGCTGGCGCTGCTGCTGTGGCGTGATGAGGCACTGCGCCTGACGAGCCGCCTGCGGCTGCGACCACGGGGAGGCGCGTGAAAACGGTTCGCCGCCTGCTGTACCGCGACGTGCTGGCGGCGGTCGGCTTCGTCACCCTGGCGTTCCTGGCCCTCTTCTTCTTCATCGACTTCGTCGAGGAACTGGAGCGCCTGCGCCGCGGCGCCCCGGCCTGGCATGCAGCACTGCTCGCCACCCTGGAGCTGCCCACGCATCTGTACGACGTGCTGCCGATCACCGTGCTGATCGGCACCGTGGTTTCGCTGGCACGGCTGGCGCAGACCAGCGAGTTCACGATCCTGCGCACCGGCGGCCTGGGCCCGGGCCGGGCGCTGTCTTTGCTGTCATTGCTCGCCGCGGCATTCGCGCTGCTCACCTTCGCCGTTGGCGAATGGCTGGTGCCGATGGCCGACCAGCAGTCGGAGCGCGCCAAGGCCAGCTGGGCCGGCGGCATCCTGCAGCGCGCAGGCGGTGCGTGGCTGAAGGACCGCCAGACCGACGCCGAGGGGCGCGAGCGTTGGTACACGGTCAGCGTGCAGGGCAATAGCCTGGATGGCCGGGTCGAAGGGGTGCGCTTGTTTGAGTTTGACGCCCAGGGTCGGCTGGTGGAGCGATGGATGGCCCCTGAGGGGCGAGTCGATTCGGCGGGACGCTGGACGCTGGAGCGCGTGGAGCGCAGCAGCTGGCCGCGCGACACCGGCGCTCAGGCCCGGGTGTCGATCGAGCATGACGTGCAACGCGTTTGGCAGAGCAACCTCACGCTGGCAGTGGTCAACGCGGCGCTGCTGAAGGCCAGCAACATGTCGACGCTGGAGCTCTATCGCTACACGCGCCATCTCGCGGATCAGGGGCAGGCCTCGGCCCGCTACGAGATCCAGTTCTGGCGCAAGGCTCTGTATCCGTTCGCCTGCCTGGTGATGACCGGTCTCGCCCTGCCCTTTGCCTATCTGCACGCCCGTGGCGGCGGCATCAGCGCTCGGGTGTTCGGCGGCATCATGCTGGGCATCAGCTTCGTGCTGCTGGACCACCTCGCAGGCCATATTGGCCTGCTGCAGGACTGGACGCCCTGGCTGGTGGCCGTGGCGCCAAGTCTGCTTTACCTGGCGTTGTCGATGAGTGCGTTCACATGGCTGGTCCGCTACCGATGAAACGAGGCGCGATCCTGCTCGCCCATGGCGCCCGGTCGCCGGCCTGGGCCGCGCCTTTTGAGGCCCTGGCGGCGGGATTGGCGCGCGCCCGCCCCGATCGCCCGATCCGGTTGGCGTTCCTGGAACTGATGAGCCCCGACCTGTCGACCGCCGTCGATCAACTGGCTGCCGAGGGTTGCGACCACATCGAGGTGCTGCCCTGTTTCTTCGGCGGCGCCGGCCATGTGCTGCGCGATGTGCCGATACAGCTTGAGCGGGTACAGCAGCGCCACCCCGGCGTTCAGATCCGGGTGCAGGCTGCGCTTGGCGAGCAGCCGGTCATGCAGGCCGCGTTGCTGCAGGTCTGCGAAACGCTGCTGGCCGGCGGCGAGACGGCGACAGGCGCATGAATCTGCAGCAGTTCCGTTTCGTGGCCGAGGCCGCTCGGCGCAATCTGAATCTCACCGAGACCGCGAAGGCGCTGCACACCTCGCAACCCGGCGTGTCCAAGGCCATCCTCGAACTGGAGGAGGAGCTTGGCGTCGACATCTTCTCCCGCCATGGAAAGCGCCTGCGCCGGATCACGGAGCCGGGCCAGGCGGTGCTGAAGGCGATCGACGTGATCCTTCGTGAGGTGGCGAACCTGCGCCGCATTGGCGAAGAGTTCTCGCGCCAGGACAGCGGCCGTTTCTCGATCGCCACCACGCACACACAGGCCCGCTATGTGCTGCCGCCGGCGCTGGCCAAGCTGCGGCAGCAGTTCCCCAAGTTGCAGCTCAGCCTGCACCAAGGCAACCCGCGCCAGGTCGCACAGATGCTGATCGACGAAATGGCCACGGTCGGTCTGGCCACGGAATCGCTGGACGAGTTCGAGGAACTGGTGTCACTGCCCTGGTACAGCTGGCAGCATGTCGCGGTGATGCCGCGCGAGCACCCGCTGGCGGACTGCAAGGCGATCAGCCTGGAGCAACTGGCGGAATGGCCGCTGGTCAGCTACGACCCCGCCTTCACGGGTCGATCACGCATCGATCGGGCATTTGCCGCCAGGCATCTGCAGCCGCAGGTGGTGCTGGAGGCGATCGACGCCGACGTCATCAAGACCTATGTGCGCATGGGCCTGGGCATCGGACTGGTGGCCGAGATGGCCGTGAGCGACGAGCCGGCGAACTCCGATCTGGTCTGGTTGCCGCTGGGCCAGCTGTTCGGCAGCAATCTCGCCCGCATCGCATTCAAGCGCGGTGTCTACCTGAGGAACCATGTACTCGCGTTCGCCGAACTGCTATCGGATCGGCTCAGCGAACCGCTGTTGCGCAAGGCGCTTGGCGTCGGTTCGGCGAACTACGAGCTCTGAGCTGAGCGCGGTCAGCGCCCCTCTTCGGGCAGACCGCTGGAGGGTCCCCAAGCCATCGAGGAGGTGGTCGGCCAGGCGCCAGCTTCGCCCAGGCGCAACTGCAGTTGCTGCGCCTCGCGTGCGGCGGTCTCGGCGAGCTTGACCAGGCCCTTGATGCGATCGAACTGCGGCTCGGTCATCGAGGTTCGCAGGTAGAGGTTGCCGCGTTGGGTCAGCATCACGAATGCCTGACCGGCCGGCACCAGATCCTGGGAAGCCAGTGCCAACGCCTCGCCCAGGCTGCCGCCGACCCAGTGCGTCGCCAGTTCCTGCGTCGCGCCACAGGCGGAGAAGCGCGAACGCGCGACCTTCGACTTCCACTGCTCCACCTTGCTGAACATCACCAGCCAGCGCATTTCCTCCGGCGTGTCAGTGTCGACCCGGGTCTGCAGGGTGTCCGTGTAAGCCTCGAACACCGCACGCTCGAGCGCATCCAGCAGCAGCTTCTCGATGACCATCATCTGCAAGTCCGGGGACAGACGCAGCTCGAAGCGCATGCGCAGCTCGCGCTCGGTGATGTAGTCGCGCTGGGGTGCGCCCCATTCGATGCGCAGACTGCCCAGCGCATGCTTGGGCTCCTCGATCAGGAAGCCCTCACCCTCTTCCGTGAGCGTGAAGCTGCCGCCACGGGCTTCAGCCCAATCAGCGATCGGCTTGCATTGCGCGGCACTGGCGCGAAGCTTCATCCAGTGCTTGACCTGTTTGATTACCATGAGCCTGGACGCCAACCCTGTTGGAGAACTCGATGCTTGAAGTCTATTCGTGGCCCACACCGAACGGCCACAAGGTGCACATCATGCTGGAGGAATGCGGTCTGCCCTACCGTGTTCACCCGGTCGACATCGGCAGCGGTGCACAGTTCGAGCCGGATTTTCTTCGCATCAGTCCGAACAACAAGATCCCGGCGCTGGTCGATCCCGAGGGGCCCGATGGCGCGCCGATCACGCTGTTCGAATCGGGCGCGATCCTGCTCTACCTGGCAGGGAAGACCGGGAAGTTCTTGCCCGCCAGCACGCGTGGAAAGTACGAAGTCCTGCAGTGGCTGATGTTCCAGATGGGCAGTGTCGGCCCCATGCTCGGTCAGGCGCACCATTTCAGGCTTTACGCGCCGGAGAAGTTGCCCTACGCGATCGAGCGCTACAGCAACGAGGCGCAACGCCTTTACGGCGTCGTCAACAAGCGACTCGCGAAGAGCCGCTACCTGGGCGGCGCGGAGTACTCGATCGCCGACATCGCCACCTGGCCATGGCTTCGCTCTTGGAAGAACCAGGGCGTGCAGCTGAACGACTACCCGCATCTGAAGGGCTGGTTCGACGAAATCGATCGCCGCCCTGCCGTGCAACGAGGCATCGCCCAGCTCGCAGACCAACGCAAGCCTTTGACCGATGACAGGTCGCGGGAAATCCTGTTCGGCCAGCGGCAGAAGAACCAGCACTGAAGGCTGGCCCGACGGGAGGGACTCGAACCCCCGACCTGCTGCTTAGAAGGCAGCTGCTCTATCCAGTTGAGCTACCGTCGGAATGCGGTCCGCCGCCGGCGGACCGCCGCCATTGTCAGGCCAGCACGACCTTCAGGATGGCATTGCCGATGCCCATCAGCGCAGCGCCGGCAATCAGACCGGCGCAGATCGGCTCAAGGCCTTCCACCCAGATGCGATTGCCCTTGGTGCCGGGCGTCTTGTGCTTGCGGCCCATCAACCAGAAGATCAGCGCGCCCACCCACATCGTCAGCGTGTACTCAGGGGGCAGAACCACGCCAAGGCCGACGGCAACGGCCGACAGACCCGACTTGCCCTTGGTCTTCATGCGCACCAGTTCGATGACGACGGCGGCAATGGCCGCCGCCACCATGCTGATGACGGCCGAGCTGGGCAGCTTGGAGAAACCGTTGGCGATCAGATCGGCGACGCCCTTCCATTGCAGCGCCGCCGGCATGGCGAAGTTGTCGGTGAAGATGGTCGCAGTGCTGCGAACACCGTTAACTTCCGGCAAGAACAGCAGGAAGAACAAAGGCACGCACACAGCGATGCCGGCGACATTGCCGATCACATGACCGATGGCCTGGTGGCGCGGCTTGCCGCCCAGCATGTAGCCGGGCTTGATGTCGGAAAGCAGGTGCGAGGTGTTCTGCGCGATCTCCGCCGTCATGGCCGCCGGCATCAGGTTGCTGACCGGGTTCGCGCGGTCGATGGCGCCCATCGTGAACTGGGTGATCTTGGACATCGCACCGGTCGGCACCCAAGAGGTCAACGCCATCGAATTGGCGCCGATCATCGACAGCACGAAAATCAGCGGCAAGGAGATCAGCGCAATCCAGAACGGCACGCCAAAGAAGACATGCGTGACCCAGGCGCCGGCCAGGCCGGTGAGCGGCACACCGACGTAGCTGATCCACAGTGGCACTTCGATGTCGCGCAACGGATCGTTCTCTGCCGACTGCTTCTGGCCGCGCTTGAACAGGCCCTTGAAGATTTCCGGCTTTGCGACCAAGCCAACCAGGGCGCCGACCACCATCATCGAAACGCCCCACCACAGCGACCACTGGTTGACGATCTCGGCGCGGTTGATTGGGATCGTCGTGCCGTCGGCGGCGACGCGCGGAACGATGTCGCCCATCTGGATCATCAGCGGCGCCAGCAGGCCGAAGTTGATGGCTGCACCAACCAGGCAACTCGTCGCCACGGCGATGCCCATCAGGCCGCCGACGCCGAGCATGGCGGCATCCAATGTCAGGCGCACGCCGAGTTGGCGAATGTCCGTCCCCATGATGCTGGGGATGAAGCCCTCGGCCTTGGCCGCCCAGTCGTAGTAGTACTGGTCGACACGCTCCTGGAAATGCCAGGGCTTGGTCACGCCGGCCCATTTGTCCAGCATCAGGATCTTGAACTGCACCAGCTTCATCCAGGCATCGCTGATCAGGGCCTGGTAGAGCGCGGCACCCGCCGCCACCCAGCCCAGCAGCCTGGCCTTGAACATGCCTTGCCCGGCATCGCCGTTGTAGAGCGAATCCAGCACCACCCCGCAAGCCCGGCCCTCAGGGAACGGGGCCTGATCGTCGTTGATGAACTTGCGCTTCATCGGGAAGGCCAGCAGCACGCCGATGAGCGAAACCACGAACAGCCAGATCATCAGCTGCCACCAAGGAATGATGGTGCCGGTAACCACCATCACCGCGGCCAAACTGGAGTACAACGGACCGACCACGTAGCCGGAGGCGGTGGCGACGGACTGCGTGCAGTTGTTCTCCAGGATCGTGAAGTCCTTGACCAGGCCGCTGTTCGAGAGCGCACGGAACAGGGCAAAGGCGAGGATCACCGAGGTCAGCCCAACGCCGACGCCGATGCCGGTCTTGGCGCCGATGTAGAGCCCGGTAGCCGACAGGATGCCACCAAGCAGGAAGCCGGTCAGTGCCGAGCGCAGCGTCAGCTGCGCCATGTCGCCGTTGTAGACGTTCTCCAGCCACCAGCGGTCTTTCTGCTCGCGGCTCCAGGTCTGGACTTGTTCGTCCGTGAGGTGCAATAGCGCCATGGTTCTCGGCTCCAGATGCGCCAAGGGGGCCTTGTGGGCCCCCATGGGTGAGATGAATTGGTTGGTCGGGGCGAGAGGATTCGAACCTCCGACCCTCTGCTCCCAAAGCAGATGCGCTACCAGACTGCGCTACACCCCGACGAAAACCGCGTATTGTAGGCGCGTGCAAGACAGGGACTTCTCCGCAACAGACAGATGCGGGCCTTGTGCAAGAATCGCGACGCCCTCACCTGCGGGGCAGATCTCATCCTGATGAGGTCCATCTCCGGCCCCCGCTTTGGCCGCTTCTTCCAGCCAGGAACCCCATGAGCAGCGAACTGATCAAACATGTGTCCGACGCCTCGTTCGACGGCGACGTGATGAAGTCCAGCACCCCCGTGTTGGTCGACTACTGGGCCGAATGGTGCGGTCCCTGCAAAATGATCGCGCCGATCCTGGACGAAGTCTCCAAGGACTACCAGGGCAAGCTGCAGATCGCCAAGATGAACGTCGACGAGAACCGTGAAGTGCCCGCGAAGTTCGGCATTCGCGGCATCCCGACGCTGATGCTGTTCAAGGACGGTCAGTTGGCCGCCACCAAGGTCGGCGCGCTGTCCAAGGCGCAGTTGCAGCAATTCATCGACGCCAACCTGTAAACTGGCGCGTCCGCTGGGAGCCCGGTTCTCGGACTCCCAGCAAGCCGCCCCGCCCTTTCTCCTGGCGGGCCCGGTCTCATCCCCTACATCTACACGGCTCCTAGGCTCGCGGCAAGCAGTTCGTCCGCAGCGCCGGCTGAACCCCTATGCACCTTTCCGAACTGAAAGATCTTCACGTCTCGGCCCTGATCAAGATGGGCGAGGAGTTGGAGATCGAAAACGTCAGCCGCATGCGAAAGCAGGAGCTGATGTTCGCCATCATGAAGAAGCGCGCCAAGGCCGGCGAGCAGGTCTTCGGCGATGGCGTGCTGGAAGTGCTGCCCGACGGCTTCGGCTTCCTGCGGTCGCCGGACACCAGCTACATGGCGAGCACCGACGACATCTACCTGTCGCCCAGCCAGGTGCGGCGCTTCAATCTTCACACCGGCGACATGGTCGAGGGCGAGGTTCGCGTGCCCAAGGACGGCGAGCGCTACTTTGCGCTGGTCAAGGTCGATCGCGTGAACGGACTGGCACCGGAGGAGAGCAAGAACAAGATCATGTTCGAGAACCTGACTCCCTTGTTTCCCAAGGAGCAGTTCAAGCTCGAGCGCGACAACTTTAAGGGCGACGAGAACATCACCGCCCGCATCATCGACCTCATTGCACCGATCGGCAAAGGCCAGCGCGCACTGCTCGTCGCCCAGCCCAAGACCGGCAAGACGATGATGATGCAGCAGCTTGCGCACGCCATCACCGCCAACCATCCGGACGTTCACCTGATCGTGCTGCTGGTCGACGAACGCCCCGAGGAAGTCACCGAGATGGTGCGCACGGTGCGAGGCGAAGTGGTCAGCTCCACTTTTGATGAGCCGGCGGCCCGTCACGTGCAGGTCGCTGAGATGGTGATCGAGCGCGCGAAGCGCCTGGTCGAACTGAAGAAGGACGTGGTCATCCTGCTGGACTCGATCACCCGCCTGGCCCGTGCCTACAACAACGTGCTGCCCTCGTCGGGCAAGGTGCTGACCGGCGGCGTCGACGCCAACGCCCTGCAGCGCCCCAAGCGCTTCTTCGGCGCGGCACGCAATGTCGAGGAAGGCGGCTCGCTGACCATCATCGGCACCGCGCTGATCGATACCGGCTCGAAGATGGACGAGGTCATCTACGAGGAGTTCAAGGGCACCGGCAACTGCGAAATCCATCTGGATCGCCGCATGGCCGAGAAGCGTGTCTACCCCTCGATCCTCATCAACCGCAGCGGCACGCGCCGCGAGGAGCTTCTGCTGAAGCCGGAGATCCTGCAGAAGAGCTGGATCCTGCGCAAGCTGCTCTATCCGATGGACGAGATCGAGGCGATGGAGTTCTTGCTGGAGAAGATGAAGGCGACGAAGAACAACTTCGACTTCTTTGACCTGATGCGAAAGGGCGGGTAACCGAAGATTGATCGGCTATACTCGCCGGCTTTTCGCCCCCAACCTGGGCAAGTGCTGCGTATCAAGATGCAGTGGCTACCCTAGCAACACCCGAGGTTCCCCATGAAAGAAGGCATTCACCCGAACTACCGCGAAGTCTGCTTCGTGGATCTGTCCAACGGCTTCAAGTTCGTCACCCGCTCGACGGTGCAGACGAAGGAAACCACCAAGATGGACGATGGCCGCGAGCTGCCGCTGGTGAAGCTGGAAACCACCAGCGAGTCGCATCCCTTCTACACGGGCACGCAGAAGAGCGTGGACAACCTCGGCGGCCGTGTCGAGAAGTTCCGCAACAAGTTTGCGCACCTCAAGAAGTAATCGTCTCCGGCCTTGCCCTGGAAAGCAGCCTGCGGGCTGCTTTTTTGTTGCCCGAAGATAGCGACCGTGAACCGCCCCAATCCAGCGATCGTTTCCCAGGCCGGCGCGCGCCCATTGGCGCGCTGGGCTCTGCTCCTGCTTTGCGCCGCCTACCTGCTGCCCGGCCAGTTCGGGCGCGATGCCTGGCGACATGCCGACCTTGCGGCCTATGGTTTCATGGCGTCGCTGGCATCGAATCCAGCGGACTGGCTGCATCCTCAGCTGGCGGGCCTACCCCCCCGGATGGCGCGCTGCTTCCTTACTGGCTGGGTGCACTCGGCATTCATTCGCTACCCTTCCTGGATGGCGCGTTGGCGGCCCGCATCCCCTTCATCGCGGTGCTCGCCATGGTACTGGCGCTGCTGTGGTACGCCGCTTTCCACCTGGCGCGAACGGAAGCAGCACAGCCCGTCAGCTTTGCCTTTGGCGGCGAAGCCACGACCCTGGATTACGCGCGAGCCCTGGCCGATGGCACCTTGTTGGCGATGTTGGCCAGTTTGGGCCTGCTGGCGCTGGGGCATGAAACCACCCCCGAGTTGCTGCAGCTGCTGGGCGTCAGCCTGTGGTTGTACGCGCTGGCCGTAGCGCCCTACAGGACTCTGCGCGCGCAAGTGCTGGTCGGCGTAGCGTTGCTGATACTGACGCTGAGTGGAGCCGCGCAATTCGCCATGCTGCTGGCGGTCGGCGGTTTGCTGGTTTGCCAGTTTTCGCGATTTGACGGCGCACGTCAGTTACGCGTTGGCCTGGCCATTGGCCTTTTGCTGAGCCTGGCGTTGGCACTGCCGCTGGGGCTGCTGCGATGGCGACTCAGCCCGCCGGAGCTCTACAGCCTGCTGCGCCAGCTGGCCTGGTTCACGTGGCCAACGGCCGCCCTGGCGGTATGGACACTTTGGCGCTGGCGTGGTTTCCTTGGCAGTCGCCACGTCAGCGTACCGATGACCTTGTCGGTCTGCTCGCTGCTGACCTGGATCGCATTGGCCGGCAGCGACCGCGCACTGCTGCTCGCGCTCCCAGGACTGGCGGTGCTCGCCAGCTTCGCGCTGCCGACCCTCAATCGCAGTCTTTCCGCGATGGTCGACTGGTTCTCCGTCCTGTTCTTCAGCGCTGCCGCACTGTTCGTCTGGGCCTACTATTTGGCGCTCCACACGAGTTGGCTGCCACGCCTGAGCAGCAACGTAGCGCGCCGTTTTTCAGGCGAGCTGCAGCCCTCGCTTGACCTGCCGGCACTGTTGCTGGCTGTCGCGGGCACGCTGGGATGGCTGGCGCTGGTGCGCTGGCGCACCAGCCGCCAGCGCAGCGCTTTGTGGCGCAGCCTGGTGCTGCCGGCGGGAGGCACCGCGACAGTCTGGTTGTTGGCGATGACACTCTGGCTGCCGGCGTTTGACCTCGCCCGCAGCAACCGAGCACTGCTCTCCACACTGCAATCCTTACTCCCTGGCGGCAACGATTGCGTCGCGATGCCGGATCAGCAGTTGTCATTGGTGTCGACGATTTCGGTGCTCGGGCGCCAGCCGGTCCGAGCCGACCAGGCACTCGCCAACACCGAGTGCCGCTGGGCGTTGAGGGCCCTACCGCTGAGCGAAGCCGGTCACGCGCCACAAGGCTGGCAGTTGAAGGCCAGCGTCATGCGCCCCGGCGAGCGCGACACCCGATACCAGCTGCTGCAACGCTTACCGATCGACTGATCAGCGCTCCCCCCGCGCCCACATCGCAGGCGCCGCTTCGTCGCCCAACACCGATTCGCCGACGGCGCCGCCACGCACCCGGAGTGCCGGCCAAACCAGGCAGAAGCTCGAGCCCATGTCGACTTCGCTGCGGATCAGCAACTGGCCGCCATGGCGCTGGCAGATGTGCTTGACGATCGACAGGCCAAGACCCGTGCCTCCGGTCTCTCGCGAGCGGCTGCCATCCACGCGATAGAAGCGCTCGGTCAACCTGGGCAAGTGCTCTGCGGCGATTCCCGGACCACTGTCATCGACTGCGATCACCAACTGCCCCGAGGCATCCAGATGCCAATGGACCCGGATACGTCCCTGATCGGGTGTGTAGCGGATCGCATTGCTGACCAGATTGGCCAAGGCACTGTGCAGTTCCGTCTCCGATCCCGCCAGCTCGAACTCGCCGAACGATGGAGGCCATTCAAGCTCGTGGCGTCCGGCCGAGAGCATCGACGCCTCGGCCTTCACACGCCCGACGACTTCAGACAGCGGCCACCACTGATCGGCAGACGGTCGCGGACTCCCTTCAAGGCGAGCCAAGGTCAACAGATCGCTGACCAGGGCCTCCATGCGTCCGGTCTGCTGGCGCATCAGCTCCAGCACCCTCGCGCGCTCCTGAACGCTGAGCGGCAGTGTGCGCAGGCTCTCCACGAAGCCACTGAGGGCGGCCAAGGGGGTACGGATCTCATGAGAGGCATTGGCCACGAAGTCCCGCCGCATCGCGTCGGCTCGCTCGCGCTCGCTGATGTCCTGGCTGAGCAGCAACACCGCGCCTTGGCCGTAGCCGCGCAACGTGATCGACAGCGTGCGGCCATCATGGAGCGGCAGGGTCAGCGGGGTCGCATAGGCACCCTCCTGCAGGTAGCTCACGAAGGCCGGGTGGCGGACAAGGTTCGTGATTCGCTGACGCAGATCGCGCTGCGGATGCAGACCAAAATGGTCGGCCGCAAGCGCATTGAGCCACGCAATGTGCTCCTGCGCGTCGAGCAGCAGGACGCCGTTCGGCGACGCCTCGATGGCGGATAGGAACTCGCGCAATCGCTGGCGTTCCGCCTCCAGTTCGCGGCGCTGCGACTCGAGCAAACGCTCGATGCGGTACGCGAGATCGCCCCACGAGCCTTCCACCAGCGGCGGCGCGCTGGCCAGCGGCGCTCGCAGCCAGTTCATCAGCCTCCTGGTCCGCCACGCCTGCGCCAGGCTGAGGCCGAGGGCCAGCACCGCCATGGCCACCAGCACAGCCAGCCACGTGTGCGATCGCACCACCGGAACGCCCAGCGCGAGGCCCAGGGCCAGCAGCACCAGCCCCACACGGAAACCGGCCCGACGTGCCGGCATTTCGGTTCAGGCGGCCTGCACAGCCGCTACCAGACGTTCGGCGCTGCGCCGGGCGAGTTCGGCATCGGCCGCCTCGACCATCACCCGCAGCAGCGGCTCGGTGCCGGAGGCCCTGATCAGCACCCGGCCGCGGTCGCCCAGCTCCAGCTGCACGCTGCGCTGCTCGGCCGCAAGGCGCTCATTGGTCTTCCAGTCCTGACCGGGCTGCAGGCGCACATTGATCAGGCTTTGCGGGAACAGCGTGACCTCTCGCAGCAGTTCCGCCATCGAGTGACCGGTCCGAACCACCGCCTGCAGCACGAGCAAGGCACTGACCAAGCCATCTCCGGTGGTGTGCTTGTCCAGCGCCAACAGGTGCCCGGAACCCTCTCCACCCAGTTGCCAGCCGCGGGCACTGAGTTCCTCAAGCACATAGCGGTCGCCCACCTTCGCACGCACGAAACCTACGCCGCGCTGCTTGAGCGCCACCTCGACGGCCATGTTCGTCATCAGGGTGCCCACCGCACCCGGAACCGCCTGACCCTGCTGCAAGCGGTCCTGCACCATCAGGTACAGCAGTTCGTCGCCGTTGTAGAGGCGCCCCTGGGCGTCGACAAACTGCAGGCGGTCGGCATCCCCGTCGAGCGCGATGCCGTAGTGCGCGCCGTGCTGACGCACCGCGGCCTGCAGCGCTTCCGGTGCGGTCGCACCGAATCCGTCGTTGATGTTGTAGCCGTCTGGGCTGCAGCCAATCGCAATGACTTCGGCACCCAACTCGTGCAGCACGTCGGGCGCAACGTGATACGCAGCGCCATGGGCTGCATCGACAACGATCTTCAATCCGCGCAGGCTGAGGTCGACACCGAAGCAGGCCTTGCAGAACTCGACGTAGCGGCCGCGGGCATCGGCGAGCTTGCGCGCCTTCCCGAGTTGGCGGCTATCGACGTAGGCAGGCGGTTCAGTCAACGCGGCCTCAACCTCGATCTCCCAGGCGTCGGGCAGCTTTTCCCCCTTGGCCGAAAAGAACTTGATGCCGTTGTCGTGGAACGGGTTGTGGCTGGCACTGATCACCACGCCCAGGTCTTGACGCAAAGCCCGCGTCAGATACGCGACCCCCGGTGTCGGCAGCGGCCCCGTCAGCATCACGTCGACGCCGACCGAGACCAGCCCAGCTTCCATCGCCGACTCAAGCATGTAGCCGGAGATGCGGGTGTCCTTGCCGATCAGCACGGACGGACGCGGCTGCGTGCGCTTGAGGACGCTCCCCACGGCCTGGCCCAGGCGCATTGCGAAGTCGGCGGTGATCGGCGCGACACCCACGGTGCCTCGAATTCCATCGGTGCCAAAGAACTGGCGGCTCATCGTTGTTGTCCTCTAGCCGGCTGTGCGGAGGCCGGCATTCTCAAGCATCGGCCGCTGTCATCGCGTTCCAGGTTCGGAGCGCCTGCACGGTCGCCCCCACATCGTGCACGCGCAGGATGCGGGCACCGCTCTGCACCGCCGCCAGCGCCGCCGCCAGACTGCCCGGCAATCGATCGGCCGTTGGGGCGCCACTGATCCAGCCCAGTGTCGATTTGCGCGACCAGCCTGCCAGGATGGGGTAGCCCAAGCCCCGCAACGCCGGCGATGCCTGCAGACAAAGGTTCTGCACGGCCGTCTTGGCAAAACCGTAACCGGGGTCGATCACAAGCCGATCGGCCGCAATGCCTGCCGCTTGCGCGCGCAGCGCTCGGTCGAGAAGGAAGTCGCGCACGTCCGCCACGATGTCGGCGTAGTCCGTCATCTGCTGCATGTGCGCCGCGGTGCCGCGCATGTGCATCAGACAGACACCCGCGCGCGGATGGCTCGCCAACAGTTCAAGCGCTCCTGGCGCCTGCAGCGCCTTGATGTCATTGATGAGATCGACCCCGAGGTCGAGCGCACGGGCCATCACCTCGGGCTTGCAGGTGTCGACCGAGACCGGGACCCCGAAACGCAGCACCGCCTTGAGCACACCCTCGAGGCGTTGCCACTCCAGGTCAGCCGGCACCTCAGGCGCACCGGGTCGACTCGACTCGGCACCCAGGTCGAGCAATTCAGCCCCTTCGCGTAGCAGGCGCTCGGCGTGGGCTACGGCAGCTGATGCAGCGGCAAAACGGCCGCCGTCGGAGAAGGAATCCGGCGTCAGGTTGACGATGCCCATCACTCGCGGCTGCGTCAGATCGACCTGAAACCGTGACGTCGTCAAGAACATCTGTGGGCGCCAAGCAAGACGGGGCCCGAAGGCCCCGTCATTGGATGCAGTGATCAGGCCGTTGCGGCGGCGTTGTCACCGGTTACCGCCGCCTGACCGCCGCCGCCATTCGAGCCGCCGCTGCTGGGCGTCTCGCGCGGCGGACGCGGTGGGCGGCCCTGCATGATGTCTTCGACCTGCTCGCCGTCAATGGTCTCCCACTCCAGCAAGGCCTTTGCCATCGCGTGCATCTTGTCGCTGTGCTCCTCGATCAACTGACGCGCGCGGGTGTACTGCTCGTCGATGATCTTGCGAACTTCGGCGTCGACCTTGCGCATGGTCTCTTCACTGATGTTCTTGGTCTGTGTGACCGAGCGCCCGAGGAACACTTCACCCTCGTTCTCTGCATAGACCATCGGACCCAGGCTGTCGGTCATGCCATAGCGCATGACCATGTCGCGGGCAATCTGCGTCGCGCGCTCGAAATCGTTGCTGGCGCCGGTGGTCATCTGGTTCATGAACACCTCTTCGGCGATACGGCCACCGAAGAGCATCGCGATCATGCTCAGCATGCGGATCTTGTCGGTGCTGTAGCGGTCCTTCTCCGGCAGGCTGACGGTCACGCCAAGCGCACGGCCGCGCGGAATGATCGTCACCTTGTGCACCGGATCCAGCTTGGGCAGCAACTTGCCGATAAGCGCGTGGCCGCTCTCGTGGTAAGCGGTGTTGCGGCGCTCCTCCTCGTCCATGACCATGGACTTGCGCTCGGCGCCCATCATGATCTTGTCCTTGGCGCGCTCAAAGTCGATCGCCTCCACCGTGCGGCCGTTGCGACGCGCAGCAAAGAGCGCGGCCTCGTTGACCAAGTTCGCGAGGTCGGCACCGGAGAAACCAGGCGTGCCCCGGGCGATGATCTCGGCCTTCACATCGGAGCCGATCGGCACCTTGCGCATGTGCACATTGAGGATCTGCTCGCGGCCTCGGATGTCCGGCAGGGTCACATAGACCTGGCGGTCGAAACGGCCGGGGCGCAGCAGCGCCGGGTCAAGGATGTCAGGACGGTTCGTCGCCGCCATTACGATGACACCGAGATTGGTCTCGAAGCCATCCATCTCGACCAGCATCTGGTTCAGGGTCTGCTCGCGCTCGTCGTTGCCGCCGCCCAGGCCGGCGCCGCGATGGCGACCGACGGCGTCGATCTCATCGATGAAGATGATGCAGGGCGCGTTCTTCTTCGCCTGCTCAAACATGTCGCGAACGCGCGCCGCGCCGACGCCGACAAACATCTCAACGAAGTCGGAACCCGAGATCGTGAAGAAGGGCACCTTGGCCTCGCCTGCAATCGCCTTGGCCAGCAGGGTCTTGCCAGTTCCCGGTGGGCCCACCAGCAGCACGCCGCGCGGGATGCGGCCGCCGAGCTTCTGGAACTTCTGGGGATCCTTCAGGAAGTCGACGAGTTCCTTGACCTCTTCTTTGGCTTCGTCGCAGCCAGCGACGTCGGCGAAAGTGGTCGAATTGTTGTTCTCGTCCAGCATGCGCGCCTTGCTCTTGCCAAAGCTGAAGGCACCGCCCTTGCCGCCGCCCTGCATCTGGCGCATGAAGTAGACCCAGACGCCGATCAGCAGCAGCATCGGGCCCCAACTGATCAGGATGCTCATCAGCACCGAGGGTTCCTCGCGCTGCTTGACGTCGAACTTGACGTTGTACTTGAGCAGGTCGCCGGTCAGGCCGCGACCGTCGGAAGACAGTGCGGTGGCGCGCACCTCACGGCCGTCGGTGGTCTTGGCGACGATCTCGGTGCTCCAGGGCGCCTCCTGGATCTTCACGCTGGCGATGCGGCCGGCGTAGACGTCAGAAAGGAACTCTGAATACCCAACGGTGTCCTGGCGAGCCGCTGCTTTATCAAACTGTTTGAAGACCGTGAACATCACGAGCAGGATGACTGCCCAAACGGCGACCTTCGAGAACCAGGGGTTGTTCACAGGGAGTCCTTCTTCATCCGGGAAATGCGACCCGGGTACTGCGCGACATGTGCGACCGATTCTAGGGAGTTCAAGCCTTGCCACCACTCTTTAGGCGTATCCCCACCAGAAAGGTCTCTGCCGATTTGTCGCGGCTGGCCTTTGGCTTGATCGGTTTGACAACCTGAAAGGCCGCCTTGAAGCGCTCGACCAACTGGCTGTAGCCGCTGCCGTGGAACACCTTGCACACCAGCGTGCCGGAGCGCTTCATGTGCGCCTGGGCGAACTCGATTGCCAGTTCAACCAGGTGATCAATGCGCGCCGCATCGGTGACTTCGATGCCCGACAAATTCGGCGCCATGTCGGAGACCACCACGTCCACGACATCGTCGCCGAGCATTTCGGCGAGCCGGTCGGCCACCGCCTGCTCGCGGAAGTCGCCCTGCAAGAACTCCACGCCCTCGATCGGCTCGAATTCAAGTAGATCCAAGGCCAGGATGCGCCCCTGCAGTTGCCCGACCGCAGCACCGCCCTGCCCGGCCACCTTCGGCGCGAACTTGCGCCTCAAGTACTGGCTCCAAGCCCCGGGCACCGCACCGAGGTCGACCACCACCTGCCCCGGCTTGATCAGACCGAGTTGCTCGTCGATCTCCTTGAGCTTGTAGGCCGCTCGCGATCGGTAGCCCTCCTTCTGCGCATCTCGCACATAGGGGTCGTTGACATGCTCGTTGAGCCAAGCCTTATTGAGCTTCTTGCTCTTGGTATCGGTCTTCATGAGGGGGAAACGATAATCCGCAAATGACTGCACTCACCATCAACAGCGCCCAGCGTCGCGATTTGCGCGCCCAGGCCCATCATCTTGCCCCTGTCGTGATGATTGGCGGCGACGGCCTCACCCCGGCCGTCAGCAAGGAAACGGACGCCGCGCTGAACGCCCACGGCCTGATCAAGGTGCGAGCCGCGATCGATGACCGCGCCGACCGCGAAGCCGCCTACGTTCAGCTCTGCGCTGAACTGGGCGCGGCACCGGTGCAGCACATCGGCAAGCTCTTCATCATCTGGCGGCCGATGCCCGAAAAGAAGGTCGAGCGCGCCGACGACGCCAAGCCGGGCCCACGCATGGTCACCCTGGTCAAAGCCTCGAAGAACAAGAACAACCGGCCCAAGGTGTCGAAGATCAAGCTATTGGGCAATCAGCGCATCACCGCCGGCGGGATCGTCAAGCGCGCGAAACCGAAACAGAAGAGTTCGAAGCCAAGCTGAGCCAGGCCAGCGCCAGGACGCAGAGCGTTTTGGCCGCAAACGCCGCCATCGAAAGCCCGTGTAGCAGGCCGAACTGCGGCGTGCCGCGGGCTTCTTGCATCATCGGACGCAGCACTTCGAAGCCGCCCACGGTGAGAAAAAGCGCAGCCAGTGGCAGCAGCAGCAAGGCTCCGAAGCGCAGCCGACCCGGTGTGACCTGGCGCTGCCGGCGCTGCTCGATCAGAACGAGCAGCAGGCCCAGGCCCAGGCTGATGCGCGCGTCGAGCTGAAACAGCCTGGCAACAAAAGCGCTGGCCTCGGGCCGCGCCAGCGTTGCAAACGCATTGGGTGCCGCCAGCAGGGCAACAGTCAGCAACTGGCCCGCCCAGAGCGCGGCTAGCAGGGCTCTCAGGCGTGCCATGGCCGGCCGCCGGGCCGCCCCAAGGCCGGCGCGCCCCCTTGGGGGGTGGCGCAGACCCGCAGGGTCGGAGACTGGGGGCTCATGGTCAGACGTACCGGACCTCGACGACCTCATAACTGCGCGCACCACCAGGAGCCTGGTAGCTGGCCACGTCGCCAGCTTCCTTGCCGATCAGTGCCCTCGCGATCGGCGAGCTGATCGAGATGCGGCCGGTCTTCAGATCGGCCTCGTCGTCACCGACGATCTGGTAGGTCACCTCGTTACCGCTGCTCTCGTCCGAAAGCACCACGGTGGCGCCGAAAACCACCTTGCCGCCGGCGTCCAGCGTCGTCGGGTCGATGACCTTGGCGGCAGCCAGCTTGCCTTCGAGCTCCTGAATACGTCCCTCGATAAAGCCTTGCTTGTCCTTGGCCGCGTCGTACTCGGCGTTCTCGCTCAGGTCGCCCTGGGCGCGCGCCTCGGCGATGGCCTGGATCACGGCATGGCGCTCCCCGGTCTTCAGGCGGTGGAGTTCTTCGCGCAGCAGCTCGGCGCCGCGCTTGGTGAGCGGGATGGTGGTCATGTCTTGTCTCTCAAAGCGAAGCCGCCGCCCCGGCGTTCAACCGGGAGCGGCGGCGATCTACTGGCGCGGATTTTAGGCGAGCTCGGCGTGCAGCTCTTTCAGGGATCGCACCAGCAGACCTTCCTGGTGCTTCATGCCCTCGACTGCGGCCTCGCAGCCAGCCATCGTGGTGTAGTAGGTGACGCGGGCAGCCAGCGCCGCTTGGCGGATGTAGCGGCTGTCGGCGATCGCGGTACGCGTTTCGTCCACCGTGGTGAAGACCAGCTGGATCTCACCGCCCTTGATCGCGTCGGCGATGTTGGGACGACCTTCCTTGATCTTGTTGATGCGCTTGACGGGCACGCCGGCCGCCTCAATCGCATCGGCCGTGCCCCGCGTCGCATACACACCAAAGCCCAGCGCGTGCAGGTCCTTGGCGCAGGCCACGGCGCGCGCCTTGTCAGCGTTCTTCACGGTGATCAGCACGTTGCCGCTGCGCGGCAATCGCGAGCCAGCACCGATCTGGCTCTTCAGCATGGCCTCGCCGAAAGTCTTGGCGGCGCCCATCACCTCGCCGGTCGACCGCATCTCGGGGCTCAGGATCGGATCCACGCCCGGAAACTTGTTGAACGGGAAGACGGCCTCCTTGACGCTGAAGTACGGCGGGATGACCTCGCGCGGCTGCAGGCCACCCAGACCCTTCTGGTCCTTCAGCTTCACACCCGCCATGCAGCGCGCGGCGATCTTGGCCAGCTGCAGGCCGGTCGCCTTGGACACGAAGGGCACGGTGCGCGAGGCACGCGGGTTCACTTCCAGCACGTAGACGGTGCAGGCGGTCAGGCCCTTGCTGACGTCGCCAGTGATCGCGAACTGCACGTTCATCAGGCCAACGACTTTCAGCGCCTTGGCCATGGCCGCGGTCTGGCGGCGGAGCTCGTCCTGCAGATCGGCCGCCAGCGTGTAAGGGGGCAGCGAGCAGGCCGAGTCGCCGGAGTGAATGCCGGCGGCCTCGATGTGCTCCATGATGCCGCCGATCAGCGTGTCCTCGCCGTCGCTGATGCAGTCGACGTCGACCTCGACCGCGTCCTCGAGGAAGCGGTCGAGCAGCACCGGTGACTTGTCGGAGACGCGGACCGCCTCGCGCATGTAGCGCGCGAGGTCCTTGTCGCCGTGGACGATCTCCATCGCGCGACCGCCCAGCACATAGCTCGGGCGCACGACCAGCGGGTAGCCGATCTCATTGGCCAGGGTGATCGCCGCGTCCTCGGTCCGCGCCGTGCGGTTGGGCGGCTGCTTCAGGCCCAGCGCGTGCAGCAGCTGCTGGAAGCGTTCGCGGTCTTCGGCGACGTCAATGCTGTCAGGCGTGGTGCCGATGATGGGCACGCCAGCACGTTCCAGGTCCAGCGCAAGCTTCAGCGGCGTCTGGCCGCCGTACTGCACGATCACGCCAACCGGCTTTTCCTTGGCGACGATCTCCAGCACGTCCTCCAACGTCACCGGCTCAAAGTAGAGGCGGTCGCTGGTGTCGTAGTCGGTCGAGACGGTCTCCGGATTGCAATTGACCATGATGGTCTCGTAGCCGTCCTCGCGCATCGCCATCGCCGCATGCACGCAGCAGTAGTCGAACTCGATGCCCTGGCCGATGCGGTTCGGACCGCCGCCCAGCACCATGATCTTCTTCTTGTCGCTCGGCTCGGCCTCGCATTCCTCGTCGTAGGTCGAGTACAGGTAGGCGGTCTCGGTGGCGAACTCGGCGGCGCAGGTATCGACGCGCTTGTAGACCGGGCGAATCGCCAGCTCGTGACGGCGCTCGCGCACGGCGTGCTGGTTGGTGCCCAGCAGGGCGGCCAGGCGCTTGTCGCTGAAGCCCATCTGCTTGTAAGCACGCAGCTCGTCCTTGCTCAAGGAGAACAGCGCCCTGCCCTGCAAGGCCTGCTCGGCTTCGATGATCTCGGCGATCTCGCGCAGGAACCAGGGATCGATCGCCGTCTCGCGCTGAATCACCTCGAAGGGAATGCCGACACGGAACGCGTCCGCCAGGAACAGGATGCGGTCGGGGCGCGCCTCGCCGATCTGCTCGAGGATCTCGTCGCGGTCGGTGCTTTTGGGCGTCAAACCGTCGATGCCGGTCTCCAGGCCGCGCAGCGCCTTCTGGAAGCTCTCCTGGAAGCTGCGACCCATGGCCATGACCTCGCCGACCGACTTCATCTGCGTCGTCAGGCGCGTGTCGGCCATCGGGAACTTCTCGAAGGCGAAGCGCGGGATCTTCGTGACCACGTAGTCGATCGAGGGCTCGAACGAGGCCGGGGTCGCACCGCCGGTGATGTCGTTCTTCAGCTCGTCGAGCGTATAGCCCACCGCCAGCTTGGCGGCGATCTTGGCGATCGGGAAGCCGGTCGCCTTGGACGCCAGGGCCGAGGACCGGCTCACGCGCGGGTTCATCTCGATCACCGTCATGCGGCCGTTGGCCGGGTTGATCGAGAACTGCACGTTGGAGCCGCCGGTGTCCACGCCGATCTCGCGCAAGATGGCGACCGACGCGTTGCGCAGCCGTTGGTACTCCTTGTCGCTCAGGGTCTGCGCGGGCGCGACGGTGATCGAGTCGCCGGTGTGGATGCCCATCGGATCCAGGTTCTCGATCGAGCAGACGATGATGCAGTTGTCCGCCTTGTCGCGGACCACTTCCATCTCGTACTCCTTCCAGCCGAGCAGCGATTCCTCGATCAGCAACTCCTTGGTCGGACTCAGGTCCAGACCGCGCTTGCAGATCTCCTCGAACTCCTCGGGGTTGTAGGCGATGCCGCCACCGGTGCCGCCCAGCGTGAAGCTGGGGCGGATGACCATCGGAAAGCCGGAGCCGCCGATCTCGCTCTGGATGCGGCGCTGCACCGACCAGGCCTCGTCCAGCGAATGCGCGATGCCCGACTTGGCCGACTCCAGGCCGATCTTGGTCATCGCGTCCTTGAACTTCTGGCGGTCCTCGGCCTTCTCGATCGCCACCTCGTTGGCACCGATCATCTCCACGCCGTACTTGGCCCGCACGCCCTCGCGGTGCAGGTCCAGCGCGCAGTTCAGCGCCGTCTGGCCGCCCATGGTCGGCAGCACCGCGTCGGGCCGCTCCTTGGCGATGATCTTCTCGACCACCTGCCAGGTGATCGGTTCGATGTAGGTCGCGTCGGCCGTCTCCGGGTCGGTCATGATGGTCGCCGGATTGCTGTTGACCAGGATGACGCGGTAGCCCTCCTCGCGCAGCGCCTTGCAGGCCTGGGCGCCGGAGTAATCAAACTCGCAGGCCTGACCGATGACGATGGGGCCAGCGCCGATGATCAGGATGGACTTGAGGTCTTGGCGCTTAGGCATTCTTCTTGTTCTCCATCAGGGTCACGAAGCGGTCGAACAGGGTGCCGATGTCATGCGGCCCCGGGCTGGCTTCCGGGTGACCCTGGAAGCTGAAGGCCGGCTTGTCGGTCAGCGCAATGCCTTGCAGGCTGCCGTCGAACAGGCTCACATGCGTGGCGCGCACATTCGCCGGCAGGGTGTCGGCATCGACCGCGAAGCCATGGTTCTGGCTGGTGATCGCGACCTGGCCGCTGTCCAGGTCCTTGACCGGGTGGTTGCCACCGTGGTGGCCGAACTTCATCTTGTAGGTCTTGGCGCCGCTGGCCAGGGCGAGGATCTGGTGGCCTAGGCAGATGCCGAAGGTCGGCAGGCCGCGGGCGATGAATTCCTTCGTCGCCGCGATCGCGTAACCGCAGGGCTCCGGGTCACCGGGGCCGTTCGAAAGGAAGACGCCGTCGGGCTGCAGTTCGAAAACGCGGCTGGCGGGAGTCTGCGCCGGCACGACGGTGACCTTGCAGCCGCGGCTGGCCAGCATGCGCAGGATGTTGCGCTTGACGCCGAAGTCGTAGGCGACGACGTGGAAGCGCTTGGCGCCGGGCCGGGTGAAGCCCTGACCCAGTTCCCACTCGCCCTCAGTCCACTCGCTCTCGCCGGTCTGGCTGACCACCTTGGCCAGATCCTGCCCGGCCATACTGGGCGCTCCCTTGGCGGCCGCCAGGGCCTGCTCCCAATGCCCCTCGGTGACCGCCTCGCCGGCGGCCAGCGCCAGCAGGCAGGCGTTCTGCGCGCCGGTGGTCCGCAGGATTCTCGTCAGGCGTCGCGTGTCGATGCCGGCGATGCCCACGCAGCCCTGGTTCGCCAGGTAGTCCTGCAGACGCTGCGTCGAACGGAAGTTGCTCGGCTGGGCGGGGACTTGCCGCACCACCAGGCCGGCAGCCTGCACCTTGCCGCTCTCCAGGTCCTCGTCGCTGATGCCATAGTTCCCGATATGCGGGTAGGTCAGGGTGACGATCTGTCGGCAATAGCTCGGGTCGGTGAGGATCTCCTGGTAGCCGGTCAGCGCGGTGTTGAACACCAATTCGCCAACGGACTGGCCGCTGGCGCCGATCGAGTGACCTAGGAATCGTGAACCGTCGGCGAGCACCAGCAGGCATGCTGGGGCGGTGGTGGTGGGCAAAGACAAATGGCGGCTCCGTCGTGAGCGCGCCCCGCCTGCCTCGGCAACCCAATATTGCGGCCTGATGCTGGGGATTCGAAGGGTGTTCGGTTCGAGGCGCGCTGGTATAGGGTAAACCTGAGGAGTATAGCCTGGGACCCAGTCCACCACCGCAGCTATCCCACTTGAAATTCGTCGGCTAGGGCCTCAGTTAACGAAGGCATTCATAGAATGCGCCCGTCTTCAACCCAAGGAGTTCCTGGATGAACCAACCGATGCACGCTCCGTACGGTGGCGTTTCCCTCGACGCCGCGCAACGCAACCGTGTGCTGCGCAACACCTACGCGCTGCTCGCGGTCTCCCTGCTGCCCACCGTAGCCGGCGCCTGGCTGGGTGTCAGCACCGGCATCGTCGCCAGCTTGGGCATGGGCATGTCCTTCATCCTCTTCATGGCCGTGTCCTTCGGCTTCATGTGGGCGATTGAGAAGAACAAGAACAGCTCGGCTGGCGTCTACCTGCTGCTGGGCTTCACCTTCTTCATGGGGCTGATGCTGTCGCGCCTGGTCGGTTCGATCTTGGGTCTGTCCAACGGCGGCAAGTTAATCGGCGTTGCCTTCGGAGGCACGGCAGCGGTGTTCTGTGCGATGGCCATGCTCGCATCGGTGATCAAACGCGACCTGTCGAGCATGGGCAAGTTCCTGACCGTTGGCGCTGTGATCCTGCTCGTCGCCGTCGTGGCCAACATCTTCCTCGCCTCCAGTGCGCTGATGTTGACGATCATCGTTGCGATGCTGGGCCTGTTCAGCGCCTTCCTGCTCTACGACCTGAAGCGCATCATGGACGGCGGTGAGACCAACTATGTGTCGGCCACGCTGGCGGTGTATTTGGATCTCTACAACATCTTCCAGAGCCTGCTGTCCCTGCTTGGCATCTTCGGCGGCGAGCGCGAGTAAGCGCTGCTGCCAATGAAAAAGGCGCCCCGCGGGGCGCCTTTTTCATGGTCGCTCGAAGACCGCGATGCTTTCGACGTGCGCGGTATGCGGGAACATGTTCACCACCCCGGCAGCGGAGCAACGGTAGCCGGCTTGGTGCACCAGCAAGCCTGCATCGCGGGCCAGGGTCGCCGGATTGCAGCTGACGTAGACGATGCGCCGGGGCGGCAGCCAGCCGAGCGCCAGGGCCGGATCCTGAACCGCATCGGCGACCGCCTTGGCCAGCGCGAACGCGCCTTCGCGTGGCGGATCAACCAGCCAGCGATCGGCCGTGCCGTAAGCGGCCAGATCGGCCGGCGCCAGCTCAAACAGATTGCGCGCCGCGAAGCTGGCGTTCGCGATGCCGTTGTGCACGGCGTTCTCGCGCGAGCGCGCCACCAGCGCCTCGCTGCCTTCGATGCCCAGCACCTCGCGCGCCTGCGTGGCCAGCGGCAGCGTGAAATTTCCCAAGCCGCAGAACCAGTCGATGACCCGCTCGTGCCGCTCGACGGCGAGCAGGCGCAGCGCCTTTTGCACCAGCAAGCGATTGATGTCGTGGTTGACCTGAGTGAAGTCGGTCGGCTTGAACGGCATCTCGACGCCGAATTCCGGCAAGCGGTAGCTGAGCGGCACCCCTCCCTCGTCGAGCAGGTGCACGGTCTCCGGCCCCTTGGGCTGCAACCACCACTGCACATCGTGCTCGGCGGCGAAGGCGCGCAGCCTTTGGGCGTCTCCAGCGCTCAAGGGCTCCAGGTTGCGCAGCACGAGCGCGCAGACCTCGTCGCCCATCGCCAGCTCAATCTGCGGCAAGCGCTCGCGCGCGTCCATCGCGCCGATCAGCTCGCGAAGCGGCAACAGCAGCTCGCTCACCTTGTTAGGCAGCACCGGACAGCGCTGCATGTCGGCCACATAGCGGCTCTTGCGCTCGTGAAAACCGATTAGCACCACCCCCTTCTTTGCCACCCAGCGCACCGACAACCGCGCACGGCGGCGATAACCCCATGGGCTACCCGCCATCGGCCGCAGCATGCGCTCGGACCTGACCTTGGACAGATGCGCAAGGTTGTCCTCGAGCACCCTTTGCTTGACCGCGACCTGGGCATCCGGGTGCAGGTGCTGCATCTTGCAGCCGCCGCAGGCGCCAGCATGCAGGCCAAAGTGTGGACACCCGGGACGCACTCGCTGCGCGCTCTCACGCTTGATCTGCGTGAGAGTGCCCTGCTCCCAGTTGTTCTTCCTGCGGTGCACATGAACACGCACCAGCTCAGTGGGCAAGGCACCGTCGATGAAGACCACCTTGCCGTCTTCGCGCCGGGCCACGCCCTGCGCCTCAAGGTCAAGCGACTCGACCTTCAACCATTCTGTCGTCATGGACGCGATTATCCGGACGTCAGCGCACCATCGACCGCCGACCGGAGCGACGCCATGCCACCGACAGAACCGTCAGCGAAAAACAAGCATCGGCCGACGCGGGGCGCGCCTCGCGCCGTGGCGCCGTAGCGAGTCAGCGGCCGGGGAGAAGCTTTGCAGGGTCGATCGGCTTGCCCTTGCGTCGAATCTCAAAGTGCAGCTTCACCTGGTCAGCGTCGCTGCTACCCATCTCGGCGATGGGCTGCCCCTTTCGCACCACCTGGTCCTCCTTGACCAACAAGGACTGGTTGTGCGCATAGGCGCTCAAGTACGTATCGTTGTGCTTGATGATGACCATGTTGCCGTAGCCACGCAGACCCGATCCCGCGTACATCACACGACCATCCGCAGCCGCCAACACGGCGTCTCCGGCCTTGCCCGCGATCGCCAGCCCTTTATTACGTTGCTCGTCAAAGCTGGACAACAACGGACCCGTGGCGGGCCAGGACCAACCAAGGTCACCGTCCGCGCCGACCGCCGCTGCCGGAACAGAAGCCGGCTGCGAGGGCTGGGCCAATGCCGGCTTCCCATCCTGCGGCTTGGTCTCGAGCGGCTTCATCTCGACCTTGGCTTGCACCACCGGCTTGGTGCTCAACGCCTCCGATGACTGCGGTGCCGCCACGCGCAACACCTGACCGACCTCGATCAAGTTGGGGTTGTCCAGACCATTCCAACGCGCCAGATCGCGCCAGCCAATGCCGTGATCCAGCGCAATTCGAATCAGCGTGTCGCCTGGCTTGACGGTGTATTGCAGACTGCGAGACGGCTCCACGGCGGGGAGCGGCTTGGTGTCCGTTGGCGCCGCTACCGGCGGCGGTTCCGCCCGCGATGGCGTGCGGTCTTCGACTGGTGCCCGATGAGGCTGCGTAACACCGCAAGCGGCAAGCATCATCACCATCAGAACTGCACAGGTCTGCCGCGCAGCTCGGTTTGCGGGCACCGGAAGGGAAGCTTTCTCCATCATGCTTTCTGCTGAGTTCGCGGCCGCGGCACACCCCGCTGCCGGGCAGCTGGCGGGCGCCGGATCAGCCCAGCCCTGATCTTAAGGGGACGAAGGCAACCGCCTCCTGCCGCTGATGGCGGAAGCTGCTCCGCCCATCGGTCTGCAGATGGTCAACGATGGTCAGGCATTGCATCCCGGATGCATCCAGGGCCACAGGGGCCACCAAGCGTCCGCCTGGCGCCAGTTGGTCCAACCAGGGCCCCGGCACGGATTTACCGCCCGCCGCCGCGACGATGCTGTCGAACGGCCCCTGCGCCGGATCACCCAGCCGACCATCATGGTGGAGCACACGCAACGGCAGGCGGGGATACGCTTCTTTGCGCCAGTCCATCAGGCGCCGACTTGATTGCTCGTACAGCGCAGCGATGCGCTCCACGGTGACCAAGGAGCGCGCCAGGCCACACAACACGGCAGCCTGGTAGCCGCAACCGGTGCCAATCTCCAACACGCGCCCAAGGTGGCCTTGGCGGCTCGCCAACTCGCCTTCCATGAGCAGCTGCAACATGCGCGCAACCACCGAAGGCTTCGAAATCGTCTGCCCAAAACCGATTGGAAGGCTCGTGTCCTCATAAGCCTGAGGTGCCAACGCCGGATCGACAAAACGGTGTCTGGGTACCTTGGCCATCGCCTGCAAAACCGATTCGCCCGCCAAGCCACCAGCCGCCAGTCGCGCCAGCAACCTGGCACGCACGGTCGGTGAATCCAGCCCCAGTCCCACGGGCTGCCGCATGCGAGCCGCGTCGCGATTCGCCTCGGCAAGCATTCGCTGCGGGTGCAGGACCCTGCTGCGACTCAACTCAGACCTCGTGCCAGCCTTGGTACCCAGCTACCCAGCGCAGCGTGATCGGTCAAATCGACCTGCAACGGTGTGATGGACACCATGCCTTGCGCCACCGCATGGAAGTCCGTGCCCTCACCGGCCTCCCTGACATCCCCCGGGGGCCCTATCCAGTAGACCAACTCGCCACGCGGACTGCGCTGGGCGTAGGAGGCCGCATTGGCATGGCGGCGACCCAGTCGCGTGATGACACGGGGCAACTCATCCGCCTTGGGGTGGTTCGGAATGTTGATGTTCAGCAGAAAGGGCTTGTCGAGGGGACCCGCAATCAAGGACTCGATCAAGGCCCGGGCGGTGCGCGCCGCCGCATCCAGTTCATGCCAATCCCTGTCCGCTTGGGAAAAGGCCACGGCCGGAATGTTGAAAAGGAATGCCTCCGTCGCCGCAGCCACGGTACCGGAGTAGATCGTGTCGTCGCCCATATTGGCGCCGTTGTTGATCCCGGAAAGCACAAGGTCAGGCCGCCAGTTCTCAAACAGCGGCGCGGTCAACGCCAAATGAACGCAGTCAGACGGGGTTCCATTCACGAAGTGAAACCCATTCACACCTTGGTGGACCGAGAGCGGTCGATGCAGTGACAAAGAATTCGACGTGCCGCTGGCGTTCTGCTCGGGGGCAATGACCTTGATATCGCCGAGCCCCTCACATGCCTTGACCAAGGCGGCAAGGCCGGGGGCAAGGTAACCGTCGTCATTGGCAATCAGGATTCGCATTGCGCCATTCTAGGAAGGCCCCCTTGCCTCAGGGGTCAGGGTTGCTGGGGACTCCGTTAGCATCCAACGTCCAGCTTCCAAAACGCCATGACAGTCAAAGTTCTGATCCTCGAAGACAACCCCGTAGCGCGCAGCTTTCTGTGCCGAGTGGTCCGCGAGAGTTTCAGCGACGCTTTGCAGATCATCGAAGCTTCCGATCTGGAGACCGCCCGTCGAGAGATTGAGCTGCATGGTCACGCCACGCAGCAGGGCTTCAAGCTGATGCTGGTCGATCTTGAACTGCCTGACGGCAACGGCATGGAATTGCTCAGCGAACTCAGTGGCAGTCCGGCGCTGAAGATCGTCACCACCCTCTACTCGGATGACGATCATCTGTTCCCTGCACTGCAGTGCGGCGCCGACGGCTACCTGCTGAAGGAAGATCGCTTCGAAGTGCTGGTCGAAGAATTGCAGCGAATCGTGCGCGGACAACCGCCGCTTTCGCCAGCGATCGCGCGCCGTTTGCTCAGCCATTTCCGCCCGGGTTCGAGCGGGGAGAGTGGGCCGATGGCGCTCAACAGTGGCTTCGGCAGTTTTTCGAGCAGCGGCTTTGCCGGCTCCCGGCCGGTACCACTGGACGCCACCGCGGGCGAGACGATCCGCCTGTCGCCGCGCGAAAACGAAGTGCTCACCTACCTGAGCAAGGGCTTCACGATCAAGGAAATCGCGAACCTGATGGGCATCAAGTGGTACACGGTGAACGACCACATCAAGTCCATCTACAAGAAGCTCAATGTGTCGAGCCGCGCCGAGGCAGCCGTGGTGGCCAGCAAGCAAGGCTTGGTCTAGCAGCAGCGACTGGGCTGGAAATGACAAAGGGCGCCGATGGCGCCCTTTTTCATTGAATCTTGGGGTGGCTGATGGGACTCGAACCCACGACGACAGGAATCACAATCCTGGACTCTACCAACTGAGCTACAGCCACCGTCGAAAGCGCAAGAGTATAGCAGCGGTTCAGGGCGCCGACGCAGCTTCGACCGGCGGCTTTGCCGCATTCAGTCGAGCCTTGTGGCTGCGCTTCAGCGCTTCCAGGTAGGCGCGACCTTCGGCCAGCGCCCATGCCTGCGCGTACTGCCGGCTGGCAAGCTCGGCAGGCAGCACCGCGGGATCACGCGCACCGACTTGCTCGATGCGCACCAACCAATAGCCCGAGCCGGCTTGGTTCACACCGATCAGCGCCGGCAGCTTGCTGGCGTCTGCGCGAAGAACCGCATCCAGAACGGGCTGGGGCATGTCGCCCGGCTGCGCGCGGGACACCCATTGCACAGGAGCAAAGCCGTCAACGGCCGCCTTGAGTCCCGCCGCGAGTCGCGCCTCGCCAGCCTTGCGCGCGAGTTCCGACGCACGCTGCAAGCTCAGCTGCTGTCGCACCAGATCCTTGACGTCGGCGAGCGCAGGAGCGGCCGCTGGCTGATGCTGAATCACTCGAGCGGCAACAAGCTGGCTGGGCGCCACCTCAACCGCATCGGTATTGCGTTTGTTGCGGACCGACTCGGCAGCGAACACAGCCTCCAGCAGCTTGGGCGAGGCCAGCGGACCCTGCTGGCCTGGCCCCGGCTGGCGCTGCACGGTTGCCGTCTGCACCTTCAAGTTGAGCTTCTGGGCCGCCGGCGCCAGCGAGTCCGCTTGTTCAAACACCATCGTGCTGAAGGTCTCGGCGAGCTCTTGGTAGCGCTGCCGGGCGAGCTGCGTACGCTGCTCTTCCTCGATCTCGGCACGCACCGACTCGAAGCTGCGACGCTCCCCGCCGCGCACGCCCTCGAGCTTGATGATGTGCCAAACGAACTCGGTGCGCACCGGAGGGCTGATCTCGCCCACCTTGAGCGCATAGGCAGCATCCTCGAACGCCTTGGTCATGGCGCCGCGCGCGAAGAAATCGAGGTCACCGCCGTTCGGCGCCGAGCCCTCATCCTGCGAATGCTGGCGCGCCAACTCGGCGAACTGCTGCGGCGCCTTGCGCAACTGAACAAGCAACTCGTCAGCCTTGGCTCGTTGCGCCTTCACGGCAGCCTCATCAGCCCCCTCCTCCAGCTTCAGAAGGATATGACTGGCGCGCCGCTCTTCAGCGGTCGCGTAGCGCGATGCGTTCTGCTCGTAGAAGGTCTTCAAGTCGGCTTCGGCGACCGTCACCCCGGCCTTCAGCGACTGCACATCAAGTACCAGGTACTCGATCTGCGCCGACTCCGGCCGCTGCCAACGCTTCTGCGTGTCAGCCTGACGGTAAAACGCATCCAGCTCGGCATCGGTGACGCTGACCTGGGCCAGGAAGGCTTGCGGCTCGAATCGCTGAACCGCCACTTCGCGGCGCTGCAGCAAGGCATCGAACGCCAAGCCCGCCGCGACGCTGACGCCCGCACCAGTCAGCTCTCCGCCCTGCACCGGGGCGATCGCCTGGCGCGCGCGCAGATCCTGACGGTAGCGCTCCACGAACACGGCCTCATTCATCCCCTGCGCCGCCAGCATCGCCTTGTTGACGCCACCGTTCGGGTTGCGCAGGAAGCTCAGCTGCGGATCGCGCTCGAAGCGCTGCTTCAGCCGCTCGTCGGACACTTCCAGGTGCTGGCCTTGAGCGACGCTGGTCAACAGCCGCTGCTGCACCAGACCCTCGAGGGTCTCGTACTTCGCCTGCGGGCTGTCGAGCAGCTTGGTATCGATCTGCGGATTCTGCTGGCGCAGTCGTTCGGCAGACTGACGATGCGCCGCATCCCACTCCGCCTGAGTGATCTTCGTGCCGTCGACCGAGGCCACGCCGGTCGAGGTGGCATCCATGAAGCCGGTGTAGCCCTGCGGGGCAATGAACGCGACCGCGGTCAGGCTGAGGATGATGACCATCAGCCAGCGCGTGTGGTTGCGAATGAACTCGAGCATCCGAACACCTTCAAAACATGCAAAAGGCGAACCGCGGTTCGCCTTGGGGGTGCGGGGCGCAGGCCCCGCGGTCCTGGTGGGTGCTGACGGGATCGAACCGCCGACCTACTCCGTGTAAGGGAGCCGCTCTGCCAGCTGAGCTAAGCACCCAGGGTCTTACTTGACGGCGTCCTTCAGGCCCTTACCGGCCTTGAACTTGACGACCTTCGCGGCCTTGATCTTCATCGCCTCGCCGGTCTTCGGGTTACGACCCGTGCGCGCCGGGCGCTTGTTCACGCTGAAGCTGCCGAAGCCCAGCAGCGAAACCGTGCCGCCCTTCTTCAGCGTGGTCTTGACGCCGGCGATCACGGCGTCGAGTGCGCGCTGCGCGTCGGCCTTGCTCAGTTCGGTCTGCTTGGCGATGTGTTCGATCAGTTCAGTCTTGTTCATGCCTGGATGTCTCCGGTGGTTGGGCCTGCTGCGACAGCGGCGCACCGCGCACGTTGCGCGGCGGCAGCCCTCGTCCTGGGGCGCAGCGGGGCGCGGATTCTAGGGTGCGCCGCTCAACGTGCCTTGGCGCGGATCTCGGGCAACGCCTTTTGAAGGTAGTACACCATCGACCAGACCGTCAGCACCACGGCGCCGCCGAGCAGCCACAGACCCCAGATGCGGGTGTCGATGAGCCCGAACAAGGGCCCGTCAAAAAGCAGGAACGGGATCGCCACCATCTGCGCCGTCGTCTTCAGCTTGCCGACCATGTGCACGGCCACGCTGCGCGCCGCACCGATCTGCGCCATCCATTCGCGCAGCGCCGAGATCGCGATCTCCCGCCCGATGATGACCAGTGCGAACAAGGCGCCGGCGGCACCCAGGCGCTGCAGGTCCAGCAGCACCAGCAACGAGGCGCAGACCAGGAATTTGTCGGCCACCGGGTCGAGAAAGGCGCCGAAGGCCGAGCTCTGGTTCAGCCGCCGCGCCAGGTACCCATCCAGCCAATCCGTCAGCGCAACCACCACGAACAGCACGGTGGCGATCAGGTTGCGCTGCTCGACCGCCAGCGGCAGCTGGAACACGCCGATGATCAGCGGGATCGCGACGATGCGCGCCCAGGTCAGCAGGGTCGGGACGGTGAGAAACATGCGTGCATTGTCATTCGAGCGAGCGGGGCTTGAAGCGACGTTGTGCATCAAACAGGAAGCTCTCCGTGATGGTCCAGGGCTGCGGCAGCGCTTGCAGGTGGCCGTAGGGCGCGGCGCGATGCACCGCGTCGATGGCCAGCTGCACGGTATCGTGGGTTGACTTCTCGTTTGGCCAGCGCAGCACATTGATGCGGCGCACCGCGCCGTCGGCGCGCAGTTCGACGAGCAGCACCGGCACCGCCAGCAGCACCGGCGGCGGCTTGCCCGTGTAAGTCTCTTCCGGGTGCATCGCAATCAGTCGCCGCGCCACCTGCTCACGCAGCTGCGCCAGGCTGCGCACAACTGGCGCCGGCGGCAATGACACGCGACGGGGCGGCCTGGCCCGCGCCGGACCGGGTGGCGCGGGCACCGCGATGGCGGCGGCCGACGCCGGCGGCTCCGGCACCGGGGGCGGGGTCGGGACTGGCGGCGCGGGCACCGGCTCGGGCTGGCGCGGCGGCGCGCAGGCCGCCAGCAGCGCCACTGCCGCTGCCGACAACCAGGAGCGCCGCGACTCAGCGCAGCGAACGGTAGATGAGTTGGGCGAGTTCACGGGACACCCCTTTGACGCTGCAGAGCTCCTCGATACTGGCATTGGCGACCCCACGCACGCCTCCGAAGCGCTGCAACAAAGCCGCGCGCTTGCGAGGACCGACGCCAGCAATGTCCTCCAGTCGCGACGACTGCACACGCGCCTTCGCACGCCGTGCCCGCATGCCGGTGATCGCGAAGCGATGCGCTTCGTCGCGAATCTCGGCGACCAGCATCAGCGCCGCTGACGTTGCCGGCAGGCTGAGCTTGGGCCGGCCATCGGCGAAAACCAGCTCCTCCAGACCCACCTTGCGGCCATCGCCCTTCTCCACACCGACCAGCCGCGAGACATCGGCGCCCAGGCTCACGAAGACATCGCGGGCCACGCCGACCTGCCCCTTGCCGCCATCGATCAGCACGATATCCGGCCAAGGTCCGCCCGCCTCGGCCAGCTTGCCGTAGCGCCGCTCCAGCACATCGCGCATCGCCGCGTAGTCGTCACCCGGCGTGATGCCGTCGATGTTGTAGCGGCGGTAGTGCGCTGCCTGCATGGCGTGCTGCCGGTAGACGACGCAGGAAGCCACCGTCGCCTCGCCTGCCGTGTGGCTGATGTCGAAGCACTCGATGCTGAGCTGCGCCAGGTCCTCGAGCTCCAAGCCCAGCACCTGCGCCAAGGCCTGCGTGCGCGCCGCCTTCGAGCCCTCCTCGGCAAGCAGACGTTGCAGCGCCAACTCGGCACCCTGCAGCGCCATGTCCAGCCAGATTCGACGGGGTCCGCGTGGCTGATCCTGCAACTGCACCCGGCGACCCGCTTGTTCGCTGAGCAACTCGGCATAGCCGGCCGGCGGCGGATGGCTGACCAGGATCAGCGAAGGCATCGGCGAATCGAGGTAGTGCTGGGCCAGGAACGCCTCCAGCACCTGTTGGTGGGGATCGACCGCCGCCTCCGTGTCGCCGTCGGCCAGCAGCAACATGTCCTGAACCTGGCTGGGGAAGATCGCGCGATCGCCAAGGTGGCGACCACCCCGCACCATGGCCAGGTTGACGCAGGCACGCCCTCCGCGCACCAGCACCGCGACGACATCGACGTCGGAGTCGACGCTGCTGGCGCTGCTGGCCTCCACGGCCTGCTGTTGCAGCACCGCGGCCAGCGCGGCGATCTGGTCGCGCACCTGCGCCGCCTGCTCGTACTCGAGTTGCTGCGCATGCTGCGCCATCCGCGCTTGCAGGTCCTTCAGCACATCGTCGGCCTGGCCGCGCAGAAAGCGCTCGGCCTGCTGCAGGTCGTCGGCATAAGCCTCGGCACTGATCAATCCGACGCAGGGTGCACTGCAGCGCCGGATCTGGTGCAGCAGGCAAGGCCGGCTGCGATGGGCGTAAACCGCGTCCTCGCAGCTGCGAAGCTGGAACACCCGCTGCAGCAACTCGATGGTCTGGCGTACCGCATAGCCATTTGGGTAGGGACCGAAGTAGCGGCCCTTGCGATCAACGCTGCCGCGGAAGTAGGCGACACGCGGAAACTGATGGTCGCTGAGCCGCAGATAGGGATAGCTCTTGTCGTCGCGAAACAGGATGTTGAAGCGCGGATTCAGCGTCTTGATCAGCGTGTTCTCGAGCAGCAGGGCCTCGACCTCCGTCCGCACCACGGTGGTCTCGAGCGACGCGATGCGCGCCACCATCAAGCCGATCCGCGTGCCGCTGTGATCCCGCTGGAAATAGCTGCTGACCCGGCGCTTCAGCAGCTTCGCCTTGCCGACGTAGAGGACCTGACCGCGAGCATCCAGGAAGCGGTAGACGCCCGGCAGCATCGGCAGCGCAGCGACCGCTGCCAACAGGCGTTCCCGCTGTGGCTGAGCCGCTTCGACCAGCCCGGCGTCGCGCGCGGCCAGCGCCGCCTCCTCCGCCTGGCGCTCGGCCTGCCAGCCGGCGATCGCCGTGTCAGCCAAAACCAGGGAGGACTGGGGTGGATCGCTCGCCGTCGTCATGGAGCCATTGTCATGGCGCTCCGCCGCTGGCGTCGTCAAGGCCCCTCGGGGGGACCATGCAGCCCTTCGGCGCCGGCCAGTCCGGGCTGCTGATGCCAATAGCGCCGCCGCTGTTGCCGCCAGCAGCCCGCCGGGTCCGGCGGCAGCTCGCTCCACCAGTCGAAGGCGCCGCAGCCAGCGCTAGTCAGCAACGGCACGCCACGTTCGCGCAGGCGGTTCTGGACAGCGAGTGCCGGATGGCCATGGCGGCTGCGATAGCCGCTCTGCGCGAAGGCCAGCTGCGGCGCCACCGCGTCCAGCAAGGCCGGGCTCGACGAGCTGGCGCTGCCATGGTGGGGCAGCAGCAGCAGACCACTGCGCAGCGATGCCCCTCGCGCCAGCAGTTGCGCCTCCTCGGGCGCCTCGATGTCACCGGTCAGCAGCAGGCTGCGGCCACTGGCGGCCTGCACGCGCAGCACACAGCTGCCGGCGTTCGCCGACCGGGGCGGCACGCCGTCCGGCGGATGCAGCAGCTCGAAGCCCACGCCATCCCAGCGCCATGCCTGCCCGGCCCGGCAGCGGTCGGCGGCGGCGGCTCTCAGGCGCTCGTCGGGCGAGACCTGCGACCGCAGCACCGGCAATCCGGCGCGCACGCTGGCCGCACCCCCGGCATGATCGGCATCGCCATGGCTGAGCAGCAACAGGTCGAGCCGCCGCACCCCGGCCGCCCGCAGGCTCGGCAACAGCACGCGCGCGGCGGCGTCCTGACCGCTGTCGGGCCCCCAGCGCGGACCCGTGTCATAGAGCAGGTCATGCGTTGCCGTCTGCACCCAGATCGCGCTGCCCTGGCCGACATCGAAGATGCGCACGCGAAACTCGCCACTCACCGGGCGTGGCGCCTGGTGCAGGAACAAGGGCAGCACGGCGAGCACGCCCGCCCCTCGCAACCAGCGCGGTAGACGCAACGCCGCCAGCAGCAGACCGAGCAGGGACAGAAGCTGGAGCTCGACCGGCGACTGCGGCAGGCTCCAGACCGCGCCCGGCCAGGATGCCAGCACGCCAAGCCAGGCCCAGAGCCAGTCCACCCCCACACCGGCGATCAGCCAGAGCACGGGCAGCAGCACCCCGAGCAGGGCCAGCGGCGTCAGCAGCAGCGTCACGGCCGGCACCGCCGCCAGGTTGGCCACCACCCCGACGAGCGACAACTGCCCGAAGAACAGCACCGCCAGCGGTGCCAGCCCGAGCGTGGTGACCACCTGGGTGTGCAGCAGCTCGCGCAGGCCGCGTTGCCAGCCCTGCCCTTCGCGCGGTCCTCCCTGTTGCATCAGCAGCGCGACGGCGACGAAGCTGAGCCAGAAGCCGGGCTGCACCAGCGCCCACGGGTCGGCCAGCGCGATCGGCAACGCCGCGAACAACAGCGCCAGCGGCCAGGGCCAGAGCCGGCCGCTGCTTTGCAGCAGGACGACCGCCGTCAGCAGCGCCACCGTGCGCTGCGCCGGTACGCCCCAGCCGGCCAGCAGCGCGTAGCCAAGCGCCAGCAACAGGCCGCCCCAGCGCGCCGCCAATGGTGCCGGACAGCGTGCGCACCAAGCCGGCTGGCTCCGCCATAGCGCCGCCAAGAGCAGTGCCGCCAGCCACGCGAAGCCGGTGATGTGCAGGCCACTGATCGAGAACAGGTGCACGACACCGGTGTCGCGCAGCAACGCCCAGTCGCTGCCTGCCAGTGCCGCCTGGTCGCCGAGCAGCAGGCCGGCGAGCACCGCCCGCTGCCTGGGCTCGGCCACCGCCGTCTGCAGCCGATCGCGCAGCGCCTGCCGCAACGCCTGCAGGCTCCAGGCCGGCGCCGCCGCCAGACGCTGACCCCAGCGCACGCTGCCTTGCGCGCCGATGCCCCGCTCAAGCAACCAGAGCTCGGCGTCCGGCAGCCCCGGGTTCTGCAGCGCGTGCACCCGCTTCAATCGCACGCCCAGGCGCCAGCGCTCACCGGCGGTCGGCACCGGTCCGTCCTCCGCCTCGAACCAGAGCGACAGCGCCGCCGGAAGCGTCACTTGGTCCCGCGACGGAGGTTTCGCATCGCGCGCCGGACCCAGCGGTCGCAGCGTCAGGCGCCACAGCGGCCGGTCACCCGGCCCCTGCAGGGCCTGTGGCAGTGCGGTGACCTCGGCATTCAGCTCAAGGTCACGCCCTTCCCAGGCCTGCGGCAGCTGCGCCTCCAGACGCCAGGCGGCGCGTGCGCCGGCCCAGGCGACCGCCAGCGCCCCGAGCGACAGGATCAGTGCAAGGTTCGCCGCTCGGCGCCGCCGGCGCCAAAGCAGGCCCGACAGCAGCAGGCCGAGCAGCCCGCCCAGCAGCCAAGGCATCAGTGGCGGCAGGCGCTCCAGCGTCTGCACCGCAGCCATGCCCGCCAGCACGGCGACGGCGGCCGTGCCCAGCGTCCAGGGGCCGGGCGAGGGTTGCGACATGGCGCCCCATCATCGCCGCTACGATGCCGACCCTTTGAGATTCCAAGGCCCGTCATGAGCGCTTCCGCCATCCACGACCGCCTCGCCGCGCTCGACATCCAGTTGCCGGCGCTGGCCGTCCCCGCCGCCGCCTATTTGCCTTACGTGCAGACGGGTTCGCTGGTGTTCGTCTCCGGGCACATCGCCAAGCGTGACGGCCAGCCCTGGGTGGGCCAGCTCGGCAAGGATGTCGACACCGCCACCGGCCAGGCCGCGGCCCGTGCCATCGCCATCGACCTGCTGGGCACCTTGAACGCGGCGGTCGGCGGCGACCTCGGCCGCGTGCGCCGCATCGTCAAGCTGATGAGCCTGGTGAACTCGACGCCAACCTTCACCGAGCAGCACCTGGTCACCAACGGCGCCTCACAACTCTTCATCGAGGTCTTCGGCGCCGAGGTCGGTTCGCATGCTCGCAGCGCCTTCGGCGTGGCGCAGATCCCGCTCGGTGCCTGCGTCGAGATCGAGCTGATTGCCGAGGTCATCTGATGGCGGAGAGTCTGATGCGTCATGCGCCGCGCCTGCTGGTCTGGCTCGGGTTGCTGGCGCTGGCCTCGCTGGCCGTGGCGCTGATCGCGCAGCATGGCTTTGGCGTCCGGCCCTGCCCCTGGTGCGTGCTGCAACGCGGCATCGTGCTGTTGCTCGCGGCGGTCGCGCTGGTCGGCGGCGCACTGGCCTGGTGGCTCAAGCACCGCTCGCACCTGCACCGCGCCCACCTGGCCGCGCGCGTGACGGCGATTCCGGTGGTGCTGCTGGCCCTGGCCGGACTCGTCGCCGCGACCTATCAGCACGAGGTGGCGGCACAGAACGAGAGTTGCGCCATGACCGCCGCTGACCGCATCCTGACCGCGCTCGAGCTCGAGGCGCGCTGGCCGGCCGTGTTCATGATCACGGCCAATTGCCAGGAAGCCCACGCCTACCGCCTGCTTGGGCTGCCCTACGAGATCTGGAGCGGCCTGCTGTTCGCGCTGGCCCTCGCCGCCGGCTTGGTGGCGCTGCTACGCGGCGCCAAGGTCTAACTCGACTACTTCAAGCCGCCGGACAGAAAGGCCTTCAGGCGATCGCTCTGTGGGTTGACGAGGATGGTCTTCGGGTGGCCCTCCTCGATCACCTTGCCCTGGTGCAGGAACAGCGTGTGGTTGCTGACCTCGCGGGCAAAGCCCATCTCGTGGGTGACGACGATCATCGTGCGGCCCTCGGCGGCAAGGTCCTGCATCACCTTCAGCACCTCGCCGACCAACTCGGGGTCGAGTGCCGAGGTCGGCTCGTCGAACAGCATCAGTTCGGGCTCGACCGCCAGCGCGCGGGCGATCGCCACGCGCTGCTGCTCGCCGCCACTGAGTTGGGCCGGGTAGACGTCCTTGCGGTGCGACACACCGACTCTTGCCAGCAGCGCCTCGGCTTTCTCCACCGCCTGCGCCCGCGGCACGCCCAGCACCTGCACCGGCGCCTCGATGACGTTCTGCAGAACCGTCAGATGGGCCCAGAGGTTGAAGTTCTGGAACACCATCGCCAGGCGCGCACGCCAGCGCTGCAACTGCTGCGGCGACGCCGCCTTCAGGCTGCCGTCCCGGTCCGGCACCAGCTTGAGTTCCTCGTCGCCCAGCAGCAGCCGACCCTGGTGCGGTTGCTCGAGCAGGTTCAGGCAACGCAGGAAGGTGCTCTTGCCCGATCCGCTGGAGCCGATCAAGGTGATCACATCGCCCGGCTTGGCGGCCAGCGACACGCCTTTGAGCACTTCGCGCTCGCCGTACTTCTTGTGCAGGTTCTCGACAGTGAGGCTTTGCATGGATGGTTTCAGGCCGAAAGGAGCTTGCCGCTGCGCAGCGCCTGATGCCCGGCGACCTTGGCCACGGATTGGCCGGCCTGGGCCCAGCGCTGCAACTCGCGGGCGAACTGCAGACCGGCAACCGGACTGCACAAGGGGGACGATTCTCCGCTGAGCGGATCGACGATCTCGCCGATGCGTTGCCCGGCCTCCACCGCGGCACCGACCGGCAGCTCGTAGACCACCACGCCCGCCCGCGGCGCCGTCACAGGCATGCAACCCGCCAGGGGCCGCAATGCGCAGTCGAATGCGGGCGGCGGTCCGAGCTCCTCGCCCGGCTCGATGAAGCCCTGCTGCGCCAGGAAACGCAGCAGGCCTTCGGCGTCCTGCGCCGCCAACCCATGCGAAACATCGGTCTCGCCACGGTGCTCCACGGTGGCCGAAAAACAGGCCAGTGGCACCGGGTGACGACCGGCGAGCGCCGCCTGCAGCTTCATCCAGACCGTCGAGCAGGCCTCGTCGAAGGGGGAGTCGCCGCTCTCCTCGGCCAGCAACGCGAGCGGCGCCTGCAGGCAGGCACCGAGCTGGCGGGTGCTCTCGGCATGCTGCGGCGTCGCGTACAGGTGCATCACCGCCTCGTTGTCGCAGTGGAGGTCCAGCACGACGTCGGCGTCGATCGCCAGGCTCAGCAGCAGCTGGCGCAGCGACTGCAACTCCGAGACCGGCGCCTGCGCCGACAGGGCAGCCAGCGCCTCGTGCATGGCCCGCCGCAGCTGGCGGACGTTGTGGGCTGCGTCATCACCCAGGTCGCGCACGCGAGCCAGCGTCTCCTGTGCCAGTTCCGGGTAATGACGGTTGAAGTTCTGCCCGGAGGCGAGCTCGAACCGGCCCTGCAAGCGCCCCCAGACCTGCTGTGCCAGACCGATCGTGTTGCAGGCCGGCAGCAACACGATCTCGCCGCGCAGCCGCCCCTGCTGCTCCAGGTCGGCAAGCCGGCGGCGCAGGTGCTGCGCCACCAGCATCGGCGGGATCTCTTCGGCGTGCAGGCTGGCCTGCAGCAACGCCCGACGGCCGCGGCCGAAGTGCAGGCTGCTGACCTCGCGCTGCGAGCCGCAGCCAGCGCCCTGCAGACGGTGGAGTTGACTGATCATCGAAATCCTCGGAAGGGCTCAGGGGCCCTGGAAGCGGGTCGCGATGATCGCAAACAAGAAGGCCCGCCAGGCAGTGCGTGGCGGGCCTTGTCGTCAGCGCGAGCGGATCACTGACCTTGCGGACGGCTTTCCATCGTGCCGCGCATCTGATCGGCGGCGGCGCGCCCGTCGACGGTCTTCACGCCTTGGGCGGTCTTGGTGCGCAGTCGCGAGCCCGTGACGACCTCGCCGGCGGTGGCGCGGTTGACCGCATTCGGATCAGGGGGCGGCACGGCGCAGGCCGACAGCAGGCTCAGCGCGCCAAGAGCAATCACGAATCGCATGGAACAGGACTCCCACTGGAATAAAAAAGCCCACCTTTGGTGGGACGACCCGATTGTGGGCGCGATGCCCCAGGGGTGCCATCCGTCACCCCCGGAGATCGGGTCCACCCGATTGGGGAGCGACTGCCGGCGTCCGTGAGGCTCTAGTCCAGTCCGCAGTGCTGCATCAGGCGAGCCAGCTGCGACTTCAGCGCATCGACCTCGGCGCGCAACTGCTGCAGCTCGCCCTCCCCGGCCCGCTGCGGCTCCGGCGGCGTCGCCACGTCGGCGGGGCCGGTGAGCTGCTGGGCCCAGCGGGGCTCGCGCGCACCCGGCGCCCGCGGCAACCGGGCGACCAGTTCGCGCTCGAGCAGTTCATCGAGGAAGCCCTCGACGGACGACAGATCCGCGAAGCGATGCAGGCGTTCGCTGTTCAGCCGCAGCTCCGCGGTGGTCTGCGGACCGCGCAGCAGCAGCACCGTGAGCAGGGCCTCGGCAGCGCCCGGCACCTGATAGACGCGACGCAGGTTGTGCTCGAAACGCGTGACGCGGTTGCCGCTGACCTCGAACACCAGGCTGCGGTCCTTGAGCTGGTTCAGCGCGGCCAGCACCTCGGCCTCGGACAGCTCCATCACCGGGTCGCGGGCGGTCTTCTGGTTGCAGCCGTTGGTCAGCGCGTTCAGGCTCAGCGGGTAGCTGTCGGGAACGGTGTGCTGCTTCTCGACCAGGACGGCCAGCACACGGCCCTCGGTGGGCGTGAGCTCAAACGCCAAAGCCATCGTCCGCCTGCACGATCGCACCGTTGATGAAGTGACTCTCCTTCGCGCACAGCATCAGCAGCGTGGTGTCGAGGTCCTCCTGCTTGCCGACGCGCTTGCGCGGCAGCATGTTGATCAGCTGCTTGCCATGCTCGGTCGACCAATGGTGGTGGTTGATCTCGGTGTCGATGTAGCCGGGGCAGATGGCGTTGACGTTGATACCGTACTTGCCGAACTCCAGCGCCATCGCCCGCGTCATGTGCACGACGCCGGCCTTGCTCATCGCGTAGATGCCGATCTGCGACAGCACCCGCAGCCCGGCCATCGACGCGATGTTGACGATGCGTCCGCCGGTGAAGGTTCCCGGCGCCGCCCCCTTGGCACGCGCCAGCATGCGCTTGGCGACCTCCTGGGCGACGAAGAAGGCGCCGCGCAGATTCGTGTTCATGACGAAATCCCAGTCGTCGGCGGTGACGTCGACGATGCGCTGGCTGGTGCTCACGCCACTGTTGTTGATCAGGATGTCCAGGGTGCCGACCTCGGTCTCGGCATGGGCGATCGCCGCGCGGATCGAGCTCAGGTCCAGCACATCGAGCTTGACGACATGGGCGTCGCCCCCCTCCGCCTCGATCTCGGCACGCAGGCTCTTCAGCCGCTCCTCGCGGCGGCCGGCCAACACGACGGCGGCGCCGGCCTTGGCCAGCGTGCGCGCGAACTGCGCGCCCAGGCCGCTGGAGGCACCGGTGACCAGGGCGACGCGCCCGGAAAGATCGATCGAATAGCTCATGGTGGTGGGTGTTCTCGCTGCGTGATGGCGTTCACGTTAGCAGAGCGGCCGCACGGGTAGACCCGCAGTGAAGTTGGAGCGCCGTCTCTACAAAAAAGCACGATCGTTCGTTTTATTCCCTAGCTCCCTAGAATCCGCGCCCAACCAAGGTCCAGCCCCAGGCGAAATCCTCATGACGAACGAAGAAATCCTTGCCCAGTTCGGTCCGCGCGAAGCGATGGAGTACGACGTCGTCATCGTCGGCGGCGGTCCGGCCGGCCTGGCGACCGCGATCCGCCTGAAGCAGCTCAATGCCGACATCAATGTCGTGTTGCTGGAGAAGGGCTCGGAAGCCGGCGCCCACATCCTCTCGGGCGCGGTGATGGACCCGCGTGCGCTGAGCGAGCTGTTCCCGAACTGGAAGGAGATGGGTGCGCCGCTGAACCAGCCGGTCAGTGGCGACGACATCCTGTTCCTCAGCGAGACCGGCAGCACGCGCACCCCCGACTGGCTGGTGCCGCGCAACTTCCACAACGACGGCTGCTACGTCATCTCGTTGAGCAACCTCGTGAAGTGGCTGGCCCAGCAGGCGGAGAGCCTGGGCGTCGAGGTCTTCGCCGGCTTTGCCGCCGCCGAGGTCATCTACGACGACCAGGGTCGCGTGAAGGGCGTGGCCACCGGCAACATGGGCGTCAAGAAGGACGGTGAGCCGGGCGACGACTTCCAGCTCGGCATGGAGCTGCACGGCAAGTACACGGTCTTCGCCGAGGGCGCTCGCGGTCACCTGGGCAAGCAATTGCTCGCCAAGTACCAGCTCACCGAGGGCCGTGACCAGCAGACCTTCGCGATCGGCATCAAGGAGCTTTGGGAGATCCCCGCCGACAAGGCGCGCCCCGGTCTGGTCGTGCACACCGCCGGCTGGCCGATGCAGGACGAGACCTTCGGCGGCGGTTTCCTCTACCACCTCGAGAACAACCAGGTCACCCTGGGCTTCGTGATCGGCCTGGACTACCAGAACCCGTATCTGTCGCCCTTCGAGGAAATGCAGCGCTGGAAGACCCACCCGGCGATCCGGGCTCATCTGGACGGCGGCAAACGCATCGGCTACGGAGCGCGCGCGATCAACAACGGCACGCCGCAGGCCCTGCCCAAGCTGGTGTTTCCGGGCGGCGCGCTGGTCGGCTGCGACGCCGGCTTTCTGAACGCGGCGCGTATCAAGGGCAGCCATGCGGCGATCAAGAGCGGCATGCTGGTGGCAGAAAGCATCGTCCCGGCGCTGGCCGCCGGGCGCGCGCAGGACGAGCTGACGAGCTACCCCGAGGCCTTCGAGACCAGCTGGCTGAACGAGGAGTTGCAGCAGACGCGCAACTTCAAGCTCTGGTTCAAGAAGGGTGGCAAGACCGTCGGCCAGCTGATGACCGGCATCGAGCAGTGGCTGCTGCCCAAACTCGGCGTGCAGTCGCCGCCCTGGACCCTGCACAACCACAAGGCCGACCACGAGGCGCTGCGCCCGGCATCCAGCTATCAGGCGATCGCCTACCCGAAGCCCGACGGCAAGATCTCGTTCGATCGCCTGTCCTCGGTCTTCATCTCGAACACCAACCATGCCGAGGACCAGCCGGCGCACCTGACGCTGAAGAACATGGCGGTGCCGGTGGCGACCAATCTGGCGACCTACGCCGGCCCCGAGAGCCGCTACTGCCCGGCCGGCGTCTACGAGTTCGTGAAGACCGATGGCGGCGAGGATCGACTGCAGATCAACGCGCAGAACTGCGTGCACTGCAAGACCTGCGACATCAAGGACCCGACACAGAACATCGTCTGGGTCACGCCGGAGGGCGGCGGCGGCCCCAACTACGTCGGCATGTAAGCCAGTCCCCCGGCGGGCCGCGCTAGGACTTGCACCAAGCGCGTTTGCACGGGCTGCCGACGCCTGTGACGCTTTCCACAATCCGCAGCTTCAATGATCAACACGCAGGAGCGTGCATGAAAAGCAAGCGGATGCTGGTGGCCCTGACGGCCGCCCTGGGTCTGGTCGGTGCCGCGCAGGCGGCACCACGCAGCTGCGTCGACGTACGCCTGAGCAGCGAGCAGCCGGTGCTGCACGGCGACGTCGACGTCGTCGTGCAGGTGGCCGTCACCAACACCTGTCGCCAGCCGGTGCAGGTGCTGGCCTGGCAGCTGCCCTCCGACGACGTCGAGGGCTCGCTGTTCAGCATCCTGCGCGATGGCCAGCTGGTCGGCTACACCGGTCCGGTCTACAAGCGCGCCAAGCCCGAGGCCAACGACCATGTGCGCCTCGATCCGGGCGCGACCCGGCAGTACAGCGTCGAGCTGACCGGCAGCTATGCGCTGACGAAGAACGGTCGCTACACCATCAGCTACGCTGCCAAGGGCCATGGCAACGGCATGGAGCGCCTGCAGTCGGCACAGCCGCTCTACCTGTGGCTGGAAGGTCGCAGCGAGAAGGCGGTCAGCAGCGACGCACCGAGCCTGATCAGCCCGCTGGCGGCCAGCCTCAGCTACACCGGCCGCTGCTCGGCGTCGCAGATCAGCACGCTGCAATCGGCGGTGACGGCAGCGACGAATTACTCGTCCAGCTCGGCCAGCTACCTGCAGGGCAGCGGTTCGGCGACGCAGCGCTACGTGAAGTGGTTCGGCTCCTACACCAACACGCGCTGGGCGACCGCGCGCACGCACTTCGAGAAGGCCCGCGACGCGTTCCAGACCCAGGCGCTGACGCTGGACTGCAGCTGCAAGAAGAAGGGCACCTACGCCTACGTCTACCCGAACCAGCCCTACAAGATCTACGTGTGCGGCGCGTTCTGGAGCGCTCCGATGACCGGCACCGATTCCAAGGCCGGCACCCTGGTGCACGAGATGATGCACTTCACGTTGATCGCCGGCACCGACGACTGGGCGTACGGCCAAAGCGCTGCGGCGGCCCTGGCGATCAGCGACCCGGACAAGGCGCTGAACAACTCGGACAACCACGAGTACTTCGCCGAGAACACGCCGCCGCTGCCCTGAGTCCTTGCGCGTACTCCTGACCGCGATGGCGGCGCTGATGCTGTGCGGCAGCGCCAGCGCTGCCCCTGGGCTGCAATGCCGGATGCGCTGGCTGCAGCCCGGGCAGCAGCTGCAGTTCGAACTGCACAACCCTGGCCCGCAAGCCCTGGCGCTGTTGCGCTGGGGCAGTCCGTTCGAGGGCGGCTGGTGGTCGCCCTTCATCCGCGTCTGGCATGAGGAACAGGCACTGCCCTACCTCGGCGCCCAGGCCAAACGCGGCGAGCCCGAGGCGGCCGACTACCTGGTGATCGGTCCCGGACAGCGACGCCGCGCTCGCGTTCGACTGACCGATGCCTATGAGCTCGGGGCACCGGGCGCCTACCGCCTCGAGGCCGGATGGACCTGGCACGACCAGGGCGCGCCGGCGCTGATGCCGCGCCCCCGGCAGGCGCATCAGGCGCAGTCCATGGCCTGCGGCGCGTTGCGCTGGAAGCGCTAGCGATCTAGCGATCGCGGTCGCGGAACACCCACCAGGCGAGCAAGGCGGTCAGCCCGACCACCAGGCTGACGACGATCGCAAAACCGTGCGGCGCTTCGCCAAAGGGCACGCCACCGACATTCATGCCGAACAGGCCGGCGATCATGTTGATCGGCAAGGCAAGCACCGTCACCGTGGTCAGCACGAACAGCGTCCGGTTGTTGCTCTCGGCCACCTGGGCGGCGATCTCTTCCTGCAGCAGCTTGATGCGTTCCTGCAGCGAGCCGATGTCACGCAAGGCGACCGAGAACTCCTCGCTGCTCTGGCGCAGTTCCTGGATGTCGTCGTCGCCCACCCAGGCCGGCGGGTGCTGCAGCAGGCGGAACAGCGCACCGGGCTCGGGCGCCAGCAGGCGCTGCAGGCGCACCAGCAGGCGGCGCAACTGACCGAGGCGCACCCGCTTGGCCTGCAGGCGGCCGGCGAGCAATTGATCCTCAACCTCGTCGACGCGCAGCGACGCCTTGCGCACGATGTCGATCAGCACATCGGCCTGGTCGCGCAGCAGGTGCGCCAGCAGGTCGACGCTGGAGCGGAACGGCTCGCCGGCCTTGACCACGCCGCGCAGCTGGTCGACCGACCGCAGCGGTTGCCGTCGGCAGGTGACGAGCAAGCGGCGCTCGGCCAGCACCCAGAGCGTCGCGGTGTCCGTGGGCTCGAAGCTGAAGTCGAAGCTGACGTCGTTGACGACGCCGATCAGCGCCTCGTCATCGCGCTCGATGCGCGTCGAGCGCGTCGGGCTGACCAGGGCCTCGTCAAACGCATCGGGAAGCTCGATGCCGGTCTTCAGCCAGGGCAAGGCGGCGTTGTTCGCCAGGTTCAGGTGCAGCCAGAGAAAGCCCTCGGACTGCGGGTTCTGCAACCAGGCCTGGGCGGCGGCCGGTGCCAGCTCGCTGGCCGGCTCGCCAGGGAACAGCTGGTAGGCCCATAGCACGCCCAGGTCTTCGCGCTGGAACCCCCCAAGCTCGGCCATGCTCAGATCACGCCCGGTTCGGGTTCGAGGCGGATGCCGAAGCGTGCGAACACCGAGGCCTGGATCGCCTGGGCCAGGGTCAGCACCTCGCCGCCCCGCGCCTCGCCGTTCTTGTTGACCAACACCAGCGCCTGCTTCTCGTGCACCGCGGCGCCGCCGACCGATTTGCCCTTCCAGCCGCAGGCGTCGATCAGCCAGCCGGCGGCAAGCTTGAAGCGGCCGTCCTCCATCGGGTAATGCACCAGGTGCGGATCGCGGGCGATCACCTCGCGGCAGACCGCCTCGGACACGCTCGGGTTCTTGAAGAAGCTGCCGGCATTGCCGATCTGCGCCGGATCGGGCAGCTTGGCGCGGCGAATCGCGATCACCCAGTCGGCGATCTGCTGCGGCGTGGGTTGCTTGATGCCGGCCGCTTCCTGGGCGCGTTGCAGGTCCAGGTAGCCAAGCTCCGGCACCCAGCGCTTGGGCACCCGCAGGCGAACGCGCAGGATCACGCTGCGCCCGGCCAGGTGCTGCTTGAACACCGAGTCGCGGTAGCCGAAATGGCAGGCGTCCTTGCCGAGCTGCACCAGGCGGCCGCTCATCAGGTCCAGGGTATCGAGGCTGTCGAAGCGATCCTTCAGCTCCAGCCCATAGGCGCCGATGTTCTGCACCGGGGACGCACCCACGGTGCCGGGAATCAAGGCCAGGTTCTCCAGGCCGGGGGCGCCCTGCTCCAGGCTCCACATCACCAGCTCGTGCCAGCGTTCACCGGCGCCGGCCTCGATGATCCAGTCGTCGCCGGCGTCGAGCAGGCGGCGCCCCGGCACCTCGACCTTCAGCACCAGCGGCTTGAGGTCCTGGGTCAGCACCAGGTTGGAGCCGCCACCGAGGATGAACTTGCTCGCCCGGCCCCAGTCGGGGTGGTTGACGACCCAGCGCAGGTCGGCTTCGCTGCGAATGCGCACCAGCCGGCGCGCCCGGGCCGGCAGGCCAAAGCTGTTGTAGGCGCGAAGATCGACGTCCTGCTCGATCGGTGGTGCGGATTGGGCGGCTTCCATCGCGGAGAATTGTCCCCGGACTTTCTGACCCCCAACGCCATGCCCTCCTTTGACGCCGTCCTCGAACCCAATCTCGTTGAAATCCGCAACGGCGTTGACAACGCCGCCAAAGAAGTCGGCACCCGCTTCGACTTCAAGGGCACCGGCGCCAAGGTTGAGCTCAAGGGCAAGGAGAAGGACAGCACGATCGAAATGACCGGCGATTCCGATTTCCAGCTCGAGCAGCTCGAGGCGGTGTTGCTCGACAAGATGACCAAGCGCAAGGTCGAGATCACCTATTTCGACCGCGAGGCCAAGGTCGAGAAGCTCGGCGGCGACAAGGTGAAGAAGGTCTGGACGGTGCGCAACGGCATCCCCAGCGACCAGGCCAAGAAGATCGTCGCCAAGATCAAGGACAGCAAGCTCAAGGTGCAGGCCAGCATCCAGGGCGACGCGGTGCGTGTGACGGGCAAGGACAAGGACCTGCTGCAGGCAACGATCGCGCTGCTGCGCAAGGAAATGGCCGACACGCCGCTGACCTTCAACAACTTCCGCGACTGAGACCGATGCGCGCACTGCTGATCTGCGTCCTCGCCCTGCTGGGCGCCGGTGCGTCTGCCGCGCCGCAGGTCAGCCTGAACGGCAGCCTGGGCCAGTCGGCGGCGCTGCTGGTGATTGACGGCCAGGTGCGCACCGTGCGGGTCGGGCAAGAAGTCGCCGGGGTGCGCCTGCTGGAGGTCAGCGATGGCCGCGCTGCGGTTCAGGTCGATGGCCGACGGCTCGAGCTGCGGCTCGGCGCGGCGCCGGTGGCGCAGGGCGGCGGCAACGCGGCCGGGGCCAGTGGCGGCAAGATCGTGCTGCAGGCCGACGGCGGTGGTCATTTCATGACCCTGGGCTCGATCAACGGCGGCACGGTGCGCTTTCTGGTCGATACCGGCGCGACGGCCGTCAGCCTCAGCCGATCCGAGGCCGACCGCCTGGGCCTGAAGTACCGCAACGGCCGCCCGATCAGCATCCAGACCGCCAACGGCACCATCGCCGGCTACCTGATGACGCTGGACCGCGTGCGCATCGGCGACGTCGAACTCGGCGGCGTCCAGGCCACCGTGGCCGAGCGTGAGATGCCCTTCGTGCTGCTGGGCAACAGCTTCCTGTCGCGCTTCCAGATGAAGCGCGAGAACGACACCCTGACCCTGGAGCGCCGCTTCTGATCATGACCTCAAACCTGCTGCGCCGCGCCGGGCTTGCGGCGCTGTGCTGGGCTCTGCTGGGTCCGGCCTTCGCGCAGTCCGGCGGTGCCGGCCGCTTTTACGAAGATGCGCTGCGTCGCTACGAGGCCAAGGACTTCGACGGCAGCATCGTGCAGCTGAAGAACGCGCTGCAGGCCGACCGCAGCCTGCTGCCAGCGCATCTGCTGCTGGGCCGGGCAGCGCTGGACAGCGGCGACCCGGTCACCGCCGAGGTGGCGTTCGGCGAGGCGCTCCGGCTGGGCGGCAGTCGCGCCGAGGTGGCCCCCTTGCTGGCCCAGGCCTTGCTGCAACTCGGCCGCCATGGCGCGCTGCTCGCCGACGCGCGGCTGCAGCCGGCCGGCCTGACCGGCACGCCCTTGTTCCGGCTGCTGCTGGTGCGCAGCGCCGCCCAGGGCGATGCCGGCGACCTCAATGCGGCGATGGCCAGCATCGAACTGGCCCGATCGGTCGATGCGAAATCGCCCGACTCGTGGCTGGCCGAGGTCAGCCTGCGCATCCGACAGCGTCAGCTCGACCTGGCGCGCAAGGCCATGGACCGCGCCCTGGCGCTGGCGCCCGACAACCCCGAGGTGCACAACCAGAACGGCGGTCTGGCCCATGTCAACGGTCAGGCCAGCGTAGCCCGCTCGCATTACGACCGCGCGCTGAAGCTCGACCCGCTCCACCGCGACGCCCGGCTGGCCCGCGCCGCGCTGTCGCTCGACCTCAACGACTTGCCGACCCTGCGCAGCGACCTGAAGGAGTTGCAGGCGCGGCATGCGAGCAATCCGCGCGTCGCCTACCTGCGCGCGCAGCTGGCCGATCGCGAGGGCGACCGTGCGGCTGCACAGGCGGCGTTGCGCGAAGTGACCGGGATGATCGATCCGATCCCGATCGACGTGATCCGTTTTCGCCCGCAGTTGCTGACCCTGGCCGGGCTCGCCCACCATGCGCTGAACGAGCAGGAGAAGGCCAAGCCCTTCCTCGAGATGGTCTCCCGCCAGCAACCTGGCAATCCGATCGCCAAGCTGCTGGCCCAGGTGCTGTTCGATGAAGGCCAGGTGGAGAACGGCATTCAGACCCTGGAAACCTACCTGCGCTACCAGCCCAGAGATGGTCAGGCGCTGGCCCTGCTGGCCTCCGGTCACACCACGCAGGGTCGCCACGCGAAGGCGACGGCCATCATGCAGGAGGCGCTGCGCGGCCAGGACAACGCCGACCTGCGCGGCGTACTGGGGCTGTCGCTGCTTCGCTCCGGGCAGTACGCCAGCGCGCAGAACGAGCTTGAGGCGGTGGTCCGTCGCAATCCCAAGCTCGAGCAGCCGAGTTTCTCGCTGGCCATGCTGTACCTGCGCACCGGCCAGGCCGCCAAGGCCGTGCCGCTGGCGCAGGCGCTGGCCAAGCAACGGCCGGGCAATGCCAGCTTCTTGCATCTGCTCGGCCTGGCGCAGAGCAGTGCCGGCCAGGCCGCGGCCGCCCGCCAGTCGTATGAGCTGGCGCTGCGCGCCGACCCCGAGCTGCTCAGCGCCAAGCTCAGCCTGGCCCGACTGGACGCCCAGCAGGGCCAGTGGGCCCAGGCCGAGAAGCGACTGATCGATCTCAACAAGGAGAAGCCGGGCGCAGTCGACGTGCTGCTGGAACTGGCGGCACTGACTCAGCAACGTGGCCGCCTGGAGGACGCCGAGCGCTGGCTTCAGAACGCGGTCAGCGCGGCGTCGCCCCGGGAACTGCGCCCCGACATCGCGCTCGTCGGGCTGCGGCTGCGCCAGGGCAAGCCGGCGGCGGCGGTCGAGGCGGGTCGGCAGCTGCTGGCCAAGGCCCCCGAGGAGATCCCTGCGCTGGTCGCGATGGCGCAGGCGCAGATCGCCGCCGGCGAGAGCAGCGGCGCCCGCAACAACCTCGCGGCCGCGTCGCGGCGTGCCGGCTATGAGGGCAGCCAGCTGATCGAGATCGCCGTGCTGCAGTTGCAGGTCGGCGACCTGGCGAACGCCAGGCATACCCTGGAGAAGGCCCAACAGGCCGGCGCTCCCGACGCGAAGCTGCTTGGCCTGATGGCGACGGTCAGTCTGCGCCAGGGGCAGCTGGCCGAGGCGCAGAGCCTGGCCGACAAACTGCTGAAGCTGCAGCCACGCGCCGCGACCAGCCACCTGCTGCTGGCTGACCTGGCGAATGCCCGGCAGCAGACCGCCCAGGCGACGCAGCATCTGCGCAAGGCGCATGAGCTCGAGCCCAGCACGGCGACACTGATGCGCCAGTTCCTCCACCTTCAGCGGACCAAGGCCACGAAGGAGGCGCTGCAACTGGCGGAGGCCTGGCTGCGCAGGCAGCCCAACGACATCACGGTGCTGCGCGCGCAAGCCGAACTGCAGGGAGCGCTTGGCCAGTGGAGCGGATCGCGACAGGCCTACGAAAGGCTGCGCGTGCTGCAGCCCAACGATGCGGTGGTGCTGAACAACCTGGCGAACGTGCTGCTGCAACTCGGCGACACCCGCCAGGCCGTGCAGATTGCCGAACAGGCCGTCAAGGCCAGCCCGGGCCAGGTGGTCAGCATCGACACCCTGGCCTGGGCATTGCACAAGGCGGGGCAGAACGAGCGGGCGCTGATCCTGCTGCGCGACGCCATCAGTCGCGCGCCGGACATTTCCGAGCTTCGCTACCACCTGGCGGCCGTGCTGACCGCATTGGGCCGCAAGGTCGAGGCCAAGGCGGAACTGCAGGCCGCGCTGTCACAACCGCAGACCCTGGCCAGCGTGAACGAAGCCCGCGCCTTGGCCGCGACCCTCAACTGAGGGGGACGAGTCTGTGGCGCCAGAGCTTACAGTTCGTTCCAAAGCCCCTCCAAAGGTTTTCCGGTTCGATCGCAAACCTCGGTTAGTGAACAGATTCAGCGATTTGGCACACTTCCTGCATGAGAGCTAGAAACCTCGTCGAAAGCATTTCCATGATCCAAGCGCCTCGCTTCAACACCCTCGCCGCCGCCGGCATGCTGTCGGCTGGCCTGCTTCTCAGCAGCGGCGCCCAGGCCCTTGCAACCTGGTCGGCGTCGGGCTGCAAGACGGACGACACCACCACCGGTGCCGTCGACTTCAACTACAACAACCTGAACGGGGGCCGCTCAGCTGCTCCGGTGAGCGGTTTCACGACCAAGGTCACCGCCTCCGGCGCCAGCGGCACCAGCACGGTGTACGCCGGCAACGCCTGCACGCTGAGCAGCGCCACCGACGGCAACCTGACCGTGTCGGCCTGGTCGAACACGCAGGGTGGCACCGTCGGCGCTGGCAACGTGTCGACGAACGGCAAGTTCGAATCCGCGCAGCTGATGGGTTACGACGGCGGCTTTGGCGTCAAGAACCGCGGCGCCGCCGACAACCGCGACCTCAACGAGAGCGGGACGCCGGAGCACGCGGTCGACAACAACGGCTTCACCGATGGCGTGATGCTGAGCTTCACCCAGAGCACCATCCTGCGCAGCGTCAGCGTCGGTTACTACGACACCGACTCCGATCTGTCGGTGCTGGCCTACATGGGCGCAGGCGCACCGGTGATGACCGGCAAGAGCGTCAGCGACCTGCTCGCCAACGGCTGGGTGCTGGTCAGCAACCTGACCGACGTCACCGGCACCCGCAGCTTCAACTCGGGCGCCGTCGGTGTGGCTACGCAATCGAGCTACTGGTTCGTCTCCGCCTACAACCAAGGCTTCGGCGGCGGCTTCACGAACAGCAACGACCACTTCAAGCTGTCGGCCTTCAGCGGCGAAACGGGCGGTGGCGGCGACCACCAGGTTTCGGAGCCTGCCGGCTTGGCGCTGGCCGGTCTGGCGCTGCTTGGTGTCTGGGGCGGCCGTCGCCGTCGCAGCTGAGCGAAGCTTGCCTCACCCAGAAACGCCCGGTTCAGCCGGGCGTTTTGCTTTCTCAGCCGCAGCGCGCTCCGTCGTCGCGAAAGATCGCGACCTCCGGTTCGCCCAGGCCGATGCGCCCCCGGTACATGCCTGGCGTGTTGAACGCCCAGACCGGCTCGCCGTCGACGCCAATGGCGATCAGCCCGCCTTCGCCGCCGATCGCGGCCAAGTCCTCGGAGATCGTCGCGTCGGCCGCCGCGGCGACGCTCTGGCCGCCCCAGCGCATCCGGGCGCTGACCGCATGGGCCGCTGCGCACCGGATGAACGCCTCGCCGCTGCCGGTGCAGGACACGGCAACCCGGCTGTCGGCATACGTCCCCGCGCCGATCAGTGGACTGTCACCCACCCGCCCCGGCGCCTTGCCGGTCATGCCGCCGGTCGACGTCGCGGCGGCCAGGCAGCCCGCGGTGTCGCGCACGACGGCACCGACGGTGCCCATGCGCCCGTCGTGATCAAGGCGAGGGGCGGTACCCCGCTCGTCGAGCCAACGCTGCCATTGCGCACGACGCAGCGGCGTCTCGAAGTAGTCGGCATTCACTGGCTCCATGTGCTGGGCAGCCAGGCGATCGGCGGCAGCTCCGGCCAGCAGCAGAGGCTGTCCGCCACGATCCAGCAACAGGCGCGCGGCGCGGATCGGGTTGCGCGTGCTGCGCAAGCCCGCCACCGCCCCCGCCGCCAGCTGCCGCCCGTCCATGATGGCCGCGTCCAGCTCGAACTCCCCGTTCGCGTTCAGCACCGCGCCGTGGCCGGCATTGAACCAAGGGCAGTCTTCCAGCAGCACCACCATGGCCTCGGCAATGTCCAGCGCCGACAAGCCGGTGCGCAGCATCTCCCGACCTTGGAGAAGAATCTCCCGCAGCGCCTCGCGTTGCGGCTGCTGATCACCCTGGCGCGCGACGACACCCGCACCACCGTGGATTGCCAATACCGGCCCGTTCATCGAATGCTCCTTGGACAGGCCACCATAATCGCCGCCCATGCATGTGTTCCGCGGGCTGAATCACCGCCAGTTGGCCGACTGTTGCGCGCTGACCATTGGCAATTTCGACGGCGTTCATCGCGGCCATCAGGCGATGCTGGCCTTGCTTCGCTCGGAAGCACAGCATCGAGGCATTGCCTCGGCCGTGCTGACCTTCGAGCCCCACCCACGCGACCACTTTGCCCGCCTGGCGGGGACGCCTGAGCGAGCGCCAGCGCGCATCGCCACGCTGCGCGACAAGCTCACGGAACTGGACCGCTGCGGCATTGATCAGGTGGTCGTGTTGCCCTTCGACTCCCGCCTGGCGGCGCTGACGCCCCGACAGTTCGTCGACCAGGTGCTCGTTCACGGCCTGGGGTCTCGCTATGTGCTGGTTGGCGACGATTTCCGCTTCGGGGCCAAGCGGCAGGGCGATTACGCCAGCCTCGACGCCATGGGCGCGCAGCTCGGATTCGATGTGGCCCGCATGATGAGCTACGAGGTTCATGGCCTGCGCGTCAGTTCCAGCGCGGTGCGAGAAGCCCTGGCCGCGGGTGAAATGGCGCGCGCCGAGGCCCTGCTCGGTCGCCCCTACAGCGTGTCGGGTCGCGTCCAGCATGGCCAGAAACTCGGCCGCCGGCTTGGCAGCGGCTTTCGCACGCTGAACCTGCGCTTCCCCCACCCGCACCCCGCCGCGCAGGGCATCTTCGTGGTCCGCACCCACGGCCTCGGCCCCCTCCCCGTGGACGGCGTCGCCAGCCTCGGCGCCCGACCGACCGTCGACGACAGCGGTCGCATGCTGCTGGAAGTGCACTGCCTGAGCTGGCCGGAGTCCCTGGGCATCGAGGGGGGCTACGGTAGACTCGTGCGCGTGGAATTGCTGCACAAACTGCGCGACGAAGCCCGTTACGACGGGCTGGAGGCCTTGAGTGCCGCGATAGCAGCCGATGTCGCCGCTACCCGCGCCTGGTTCGCCACCCATGCGGCAGAACGCCGCCAGACCCCGCGCGACCGAATTTGAGGGCAAGCCGCGCCTGCGGCCGCTCCGATCGCCCTCCCCTTTTTCCGCTGACTGCGCCGCCCCGCAGCGAGACCCCCATGAGCTCGACCCCTGACTACCGTGCCACGCTGAACCTGCCCGACACGCCATTCCCGATGCGTGGCGACCTGCCGAAGCGGGAGCCGGGCTGGATTGCCGCCTGGCAGCAGCAGGGGCGCTACGAACAGCTTCGCGCCGCGCGCCAGGGAGCACCGAAATTCGTGCTGCACGACGGGCCGCCCTATGCCAACGGCGCCATCCACATCGGCCACGCGGTCAACAAGGTGCTCAAGGACATGGTCGTGAAGTCGCGCCAGCTGGCCGGCTTCGACGCCGCCTATGTGCCGGGGTGGGACTGCCATGGCCTGCCGATCGAGAACGCCATCGAGAAGCAGTTTGGCCGTTCGCTGAGCCGCGACGAGATGCAGGCCAAGAGCCGCGCGTATGCGACCGAGCAGATCGCGTTGCAGCGCGAGGGCTTCGAGCGCCTGGGCGTGCTGGGCGACTGGAATCACCGCTACGCGACCATGGACCCGAAGAACGAGGCCGGCCAGATCCGCGCCTTCAAGCGCGTGATGGAGCGCGGCTTCGTCTACCGCGGCTTGAAGCCGGTCTACTGGTGCTTCGACTGCGGCTCCTCGCTGGCCGAGTTCGAGATCGAGTACGCCGACAAGCAGAGCGACACGCTGGACGTCGCGTTCCGCTGCGCCGAGCCGACGAAGCTCGCCGCCGCCTTCGGCATGGGCTCCCTGGACTTCGACGCCCATGCGGTGATCTGGACGACCACCGCCTGGACCCTGCCAGCCAACCAGGCGCTGAACCTGAATGCCGCGCTGAGCTATGCCCTGGTGAAGACCCCGCGGGGCGGCTTCATCGTCGCCCAGGCCCGCGTCGACGACTGCCTGAAGCGATGGGGGATCGAAGGCGAGGTCGTCGCCACCTGTCTGGGCAAGGCGCTGGAAGGCCTGCGCTTCGAGCATCCGCTGCACGACGCGCACGAGGGCTATCGCCGCACCGCGCCGGGCTACCTCGCCGACTACGCCACCGACGCCGACGGCACCGGCATCGTGCACAGCGCGCCTGCCTATGGCCTGGACGACTTCTTCTCCTGTGTCAGCCATGGCATGCGCCATGACGAGATCCTCAACCCGGTGCAGGGCAACGGCGTCTATGCGGCGGACCTGCCGCTGTTCGGCGGCCTGCACATCTGGAAGGCGGTGCCGGTCATCCTCGACGCGCTGAAGGGCGCGGACCGCCTGCTGGCAACCAGCCGCATCACGCACAGCTACCCGCATTGCTGGCGCCACAAGACGCCGGTGATCTACCGCGCCGCGTCGCAGTGGTTCGTGCGCATGGACAAGGCTGACGCCGGCACGCAGGGCGTGTTCGCCGTCGACGCGCCGGTCGAGAGCCTGCGCGAGCTGGCCCTGAAGGCCATCGAGGCGACCGCCTTCTATCCCGAGAACGGCCGCAGCCGGCTGCGCGACATGATCGCCAACCGCCCCGACTGGTGCACCAGCCGTCAGCGCGCCTGGGGCGTGCCGCTGCCGCTGTTCCTGCACAAGGAGACGGGCGAGCTGCACCCGGACACGCCGGCCATCCTCGACAAGGCGGCGGCCATCGTCGAAGCCGGCGGCGTCGAGGCCTGGAGCCGCCTCAGCAGCGAGGACGTGCTGGGCGCCGACGGTTCGAACTACACGAAGAGCACCGACATCCTCGAGGTCTGGTTCGACTCCGGCTCGACCTTCGAGCATGTGCTCAAGGGCAGCCATGCCGGACTGGCCCACGCGAGCGGGCCCGAGGCCGACATCTACCTCGAAGGCCATGACCAGCACCGCGGCTGGTTCCACTCGGCGCTGCTGCTCGGTTGCGCGCTGCACGGTCGCGCGCCCTACAAGGCGTTGCTGACGCACGGCTTCACCGTCGACGGTCAGGGCAAGAAGATGAGCAAGTCGGTCGGCAACACGCTGGCCCCGCAGCTGGTCGCCGACAAGATGGGCGCCGAGATCATCCGCCTCTGGGTCGCCGCCACCGACTACTCCGGCGACCTGGCGATCGACGACAAGATCCTCGCCCGCGTCGTCGACGGCTACCGGCGCATCCGCAACACGCTGCGCTTCCTGCTGGCCAACATCAGCGACTTCGATCCGACCCGGGACGCGGTGAGCGACGCCGAGCTGTTCGAGATCGACCGCTACGCACTGGCGCGCGCCGCGCAGCTGCAAGCGGAGATCCTGGCGCATTACGAGGTCTACGAGTTCCATCCGGTGGTCGCCAAGCTGCAGAACTACTGCTCGGAGGATCTCGGCGCCTTCTATCTCGACGTGCTCAAGGACCGGCTGTACACGACAGCACCGAAGTCGCTGGCGCGGCGTTCGGCGCAGACGGCGCTGTGGCGTATCACGAATGCGATGCTGCGCTGGATGGCGCCCTTCCTGTCGTTCACCGCGGAGGAGGCCTGGCCGCTGCTGGCGCCGGATGCCGGCAGCGTGTTCGCCAGCACCTACGGCCCGATCGCCGCGGTCGACGACGCGCTGATCTCGAAGTGGACGCGCATCCTGGCGGTGCGCGCCGAGGTCAACAAGGCGCTCGAGGCGCTGCGCTCGCAAGGTCAGATCGGCGCCTCGCTGCAGGCGAACATCGTGCTCGGCGCCGCCACCGAGGACCACGCGGCGCTCGCGTCGCTCGGCGATGACCTGAAGTTCGTGCTGATCGTCTCCAAGGTCGAGCTTCGCGCCGCCGATCAGCTCAGCATCGAGGTGCTGCCCAGCAGCGCGGCGAAGTGCGAACGCTGCTGGCATTACCGCGATGACGTCGGACGCAACCCCGCTCACCCGGCGATCTGCGGCCGCTGCGACGACAACCTGCACGGCGCCGGCGAAGCCAGGTCGGTGGCCTGAGATGGGCGCTCCGGTTCCCGGCTGGTCGCGCTGGCTGCTGGTCGCGGCTGTCGTCATCACGCTCGATCAGCTCAGCAAGTTCGCGATCGTGCAGCAGCTGCAACTGCACGACGGTCACGTCGTGACCAGCTTCTTCAACATCGTGCGCGCGCACAACAGCGGCGCCGCCTTCAGCTTCCTGGCCGGCGCGGGCGGCTGGCAGCGCTGGTTCTTCACGCTGCTGGCGGCGGCGGCGACGGTCTTCATCGTCGTGATGTTGCGCCGCCATGGCCAGGAGCGCCTGATGTCGCTGGCACTGTCGCTGATCCTCGGCGGAGCGATCGGCAACGCCATCGACCGCCTGCTCCATGGTCATGTCGTCGACTTCCTGCAGTTCCACTGGGGCGGCTGGGCGTTCCCCTCGTTCAACATCGCCGACAGCGCGATCACCCTGTCGCCCTGCTGCTGATCGTCGACGAACTGCGGCGCATGCGTCGGACGCGCGGCTGACGGCGACGCGTGCTACAAAGCCTGCGCCCGCCCCCACGCCTCGCGCATGCAGCCTGACGACAACCCGCCCCAGCCGCCGGAGTTCGCGCAGCTGGCCGCTCAGCTCGGTCATGAGATCCGGACGCCGCTGGCCGGCGTGATCAGCCTGACCGAGCTGGTGCTGGGCAGCGAGCTCGGGGAGCGGCAGCGCAAGCTGCTGGGCATGGCGCTGCAGTCGGCGCGCCAGCTGCTGGAGCTGGTCAATCAGCAGCTCGACCTTGCCAAGCTCGATGCCGGTGCGATGGAACTGGCGCCGCGCGCCTTCGCGCTGCACGACTGCCTGCGCGACGCGTTGCAGCCGCTGCTGCCAGCCGCCCACGCCAAGGGCGTGGCGCTGCAGGCGCGGGTTCAGCCGGGCGTGCCACACCGGCTGGTGGCCGACGAGTTGCGGCTGCGCCAGGTGCTGAGCAATCTGGTGGGCAACGCGCTCAAGTTCACCGATCACGGCCAGGTGCGCGTCGACGTGCACCGTTTGCCCGGACCGCAGGCCGGCTCGCTGCGATTGCTGCTGGCCGTCACCGACACCGGCATCGGCATGACGCCGGATCAGCGCCAACGGCTGTTCCAGCCGTTTGTGCAGGCCGAGGCCGACACCAGCCAGCGCTTTGGCGGCACCGGCCTGGGCCTGGTGATCTCGCAACGCCTCGTCCGCCTGATGGGCGGTCGGACCATCGAGGTCGAGAGCGAGCCGGGTGTCGGCTCCTGCTTCCGCTTCGAGATCGATTGCCTGCGCGAGGCGCAGGCGGCTTGAACGCGGCGCCGGTGATCCGGCTCAGCGCCTTCGGCCGCGCCGGGCCATCAGGCCGCTGAGGCCGCCGTTCACGCCGCAGGCAGCTTGAGCAGCTTGAACGGCCCACGGCCGCTGCCGGCGGTGATCAATCCGAGCACGCGGCCCGGCTCGCTGCCCACCATGTCCCAGCTGAAGCGCCAGGTCCAGTTGCTGCCGCCGAGCGTGCCCGGCGTGTTCATGCGGTGCTCGCTGCCCAGACCCAGCACGTCCTGCATCGGGAACACCGCCATGTTGGCCACCGAGTTGCTGGCGGCGCGGATCATGGCCCAGTGCACGTCGTGGTCGCCGCAGGCGAGATACGCGCCGGCGAACGCGCGCTCGCGCGGCTTGGCGTTGTCCCACCAGCCGCGTGCGGTGTCGTTGTCGTGCGTGCCGGTGTAGACGACGAAGGGGCGACCGTAGTTGTGCGGCAGGAACTCATGGTCGCCTTCGGCGCCGAAGCCGAACTGCAGGATCTTCATGCCGGGGTAGCCGCAGCCGTCGCGCAGCTCGATGACGTCAGGCGTGATCAGGCCCAGGTCCTCGGCGACGATGGGCAGCTCGCCGAGTTCCTTGGCGATGGCGTCGAACAGCGCCTTGCCCGGGCCGGTCTTCCACTCGCCTTCCATCGCCGTCGGGCAGGAAGCCGGGATCTCGTAGTAGCCGGCGAAGCCGCGGAAGTGATCGATGCGGAACACATCGGCCTGGGTCAGCGCGCGGCGCACGCGCTCGACCCACCAGGCGTAGCCGGTCTTCTTCATCTTGTCCCAGCGGTAGAGCGGATTGCCCCAACGCTGGCCCTGCGGGCCGAGGTCATCGGGGGGCACGCCGGCCACCACCGTGGGTTGGTACTGCTCGTCCAGGTAGTACAGCTCGGGGTGGGCCCAGCAGTCGGCGCTGTGGTGGGCGATGAAGATCGGCAGATCGCCCATGATGTGCACGCCCTTGGCGTTGGCGTACTGCTTGACCGCGGCCAGCTGGGTGTCGAACTGCCACTGCACGAAGAGCCAGAAGCTGATCTCCGCGGCCAGCTCCTTGCGCGCCTTGGCCAGGGCCGGCTTCTTGCGCGCGCGCAGCTCCGGCGCCCAGTCCCACCAGCAGCTGCCGTTGTGCGCCGACTCCAGCGCCATGAACAGGCTGTAGTCGTCAGCCCAGCTGGCTTCCTGCTCGCTCCAGGCGGCGAAGGCCGCGCGGTCGGCTGCCGTCGCGTTCGCCTCAAAGCCGGCGTAGGCCTTGCGCAGCTGCTCCAGGCGCCAGGGCACGACCTTGCCGAACTCGACCGCCTTGTCGTTAAAGGCGGGCAGCGTGGGCTGGCTCAGCCAGCCGCGCTCGATCAACGGCTCCAGCGCCACCATCAGTGGCGAGCCGGCGAACGCCGACACCGACTGGTAAGGCGAGTCGCCGGGGCCGATCGGCGTCGTCGGCAGCAGCTGCCAGATCGCCTGGCCGGCGGATTCCAGCCAGTCGACGAAATGGAACGCCGCCGGGCCAAGGTCGCCGATGCCATGCGGACCGGGCAGCGAGCTGATGTGCAGCAGCACGCCACTGCTTCGTTTCGTCAAATCCATCTCAGGTCTCCGATGCGCCCAGCAGCAGCACCAGGCTGTGGGCCGACAGGTTCAGGGGAATGCCGGGTGAGACAGGCCCTTCCGGCAGCTCGCCGCTGGAGTCCAGCAGCAGGCGCCAGGGCCCGTTCACCAGCGTGAAGGGCAGGCTCTCGGCCTCGGGGTTGAACAACAGGGCCAGCCGCTGGCCACCTCCCTGCAGCACGGCCGCGAAGGCGCGCTGACTGCCGCTGTGCCAGTCGTGGCCTTGCATCGCGTGGCCGGCCGGGGTCAGCCAGCTGACCTGCGCGTCGCTGGCCTTGTGCGCCTCGCCGACCAGCCAGCGCGGGTGGCGCAACAGCGCGTGCTCGCGGCGCAGGCGGAAGCAGCGGGCGACGAAGTCGTTCAGCGCCTGGTCGGCATGGGCCCAGTCCAGCCAGCCGGTCGGGTTGTCCTGGCAGTAGGCGTTGTTGTTGCCACCCTGCGAGTTGGCGATCTCGTCGCCGGCGTTCCACATCGGCGTGCCCTGCGCGAAGGCCAGCGTGGCGATCAGCGCGCGGCGCACGCGCTCGCGCGTCGCGCGGATCGCCGGCTCGTCGGTGGGTCCCTCGACACCGAAGCTCGCGCACAGCTCGTTGTCGCGGCCGTCGCGGTTGTCCTCGCCGTTGGCGTGGTTGTGCTTCTTCGAATAGCTCGTCAGGTCGGCCAGCGTGAAGCCGTCGTGGCAGGCGATGAAGTTCACGCTGGCCAGCGGGCTGCGCTGACCGTGGTGGAACACGTCGGAGCTGGCGGTGAAGCGGCGCGCGAACTCGCCGCGGCTCACGCCCGTACCCAGCCAATAGGAGCGCGCCGCGTCGCGGAACTTGTCGTTCCACTCCAGGAAGGCGCCGGGGAAATGGCCGAGCTGGTAGCCGTCGTAGGCGGCGTCCCAGGGCTCGGCGATCAGGTGCACGCCGGCAAGCACCGGGTCCTGGCGCATCGCGGTGAACAGCGCCGCCTGCGTGCCGAAGCCGCGCTCGCCGCGGCCCAGCACCGGCGCGAGGTCGAAGCGGAAGCCATCGACCCCCATCTCCTGCACCCAGTAGCGCAGCGAGTCGAGCACGAACTGCGTGACCCGCGGGTGCGCGCAGTGCAAGGTGTTGCCGCAGCCGGTGAGGTTTTCGTTGCGGCTCTTGTCGTCGCCCTGCAGCCGGTACCAGGCGGCGTTGTCCAGGCCGCGGAAGCTGAGCGTGGGGCCGAACTCATTGCCCTCGGGCGTGTGGTTGTAGACGACGTCGAGGATCACCTCGATGCCGGCGGCGTGCAGCGCGCGCACCATGGCGCGGAACTCCTCGCGCACCGCGGTCGGCTCGGTGGCCTGCGCCCAGCGCGGATCGGGGCAGAAGAAGCCCAGCGAGTTGTAGCCCCAGTAATTGCGCAGGCCCTTGTCCGCCAGGTGCGGTTCGTCGATCGCGTAATGCACCGGCAGCAGCTCGATCGCGTTGACGCCGAGCTGCTGCAGATGCTTGATCGCCGCCGGGTGCGCCAGGCCGGCATAGGTGCCGCGAAGCGCCTCGGGAACACCGGACATCAGCCTCGTGAAGCCCTTGGTGTGGGCCTCGTAGATGACGAGCTGGTCCAGCGGCAGGTGCGGCGCGTTGGCGCGCGGGCTGTCGCCGGCCAACGGCGCGGCCACGCGGGCCTTCAGCGCGTGCAGCGCGTTGTCCCGCGTGTCCATGCCGGCCAGACCTTGCGGACCGTCGGGGTGGCCGAGCGTGTAGCCGTGGTGCTCGGCACGCCAACCGAAGTGGCCGACGATCTCCTTCGCGTAGGGATCGAGCAGCAGCTTGTGCGCGTTGAAGCGATGGCCGTGCGCCGGCTGGTACGGGCCGTGGGCACGCAGGCCGTAGACCAGGCCGGCGCCGACCCCCGGCAGGAAGCCGTGCCAGATGCCGTCGCTCGGACCCTGCAGCGCGTAGCGGCGCAGCTCGCGCTGGCCGTCGCCGTCGAACACGCAGACCTCGACGCGCGTCGCGTGTTCGGAGAACACCGCGAAGTTCACGCCGCCGTCGCGGGGCGTGGAGCCCAGCGGCGTGACGCGGCCGGGCTGCAGGCTGTCGGTGAGCTTCATCTCAGTGGCGCCCGGCCGCACTAAGGCACTCAGCGCCCCCTCGGGGGGTGGCGAGCGACAGCGAGACTGGGGGCTGTTTCATGCGGGGGTCAGAAAGAGGGTGGCCAGCGGCGGCAGGGTCAGCGCCACCGAATGGTCGCGGCCATGCGCGGGTACTGCATCAACAGCCACGGCGTTCGGCCCGTTGCCGACATTGCTGCCGCCGTAATGCTCGCTGTCGCTGTTGAGCAGCTCGCGCCAGGCGCCACCGGCCGGGCAGCCGATGCGGTAGCCCTGGCGCGGCACCGGGGTCAGGTTGCAGACCACCATCAGCGCCCTGCCCTGGCTGTCCTTGCGCAGCCAGGCCAGCACCGAGTTCTCCTCGTCGTGCGACGCCAACCATTCGAAGCCGGCGCTCTCGCAGTCCAGCTGGTGCAGGGCTGCCTGCTCGCGATACAGATGGTTCAGGTCGGCGACCAGCCGGCGCACGCCGGCGTGCAGCGGCTGCTGCGCCTGATCCCAGGGCAGGCCCTGGTGCTCCTGCCACTCGCCGCGCTGCCCCCATTCCTGGCCCATGAAGAGCAGCTTCTTGCCCGGGTGACCCCACTGGAAGCCCAGGTAGGCGCGCAAGTTGGCGAACTGCTGCCATTCGTCGCCCGGCATCTTGTCCAGCAGCGAGCCTTTGCCATGCACCACCTCGTCGTGGCTGATCGGCAGCATGAAGTTCTCGCTGAACGCGTAGACGAGCCCGAAGGTCATCTTGTGGTGATGCCAGCGCCGGTGCACCGGGTCCTCGTGGATGTAGCGCAGGGTGTCGTTCATCCAGCCCATGTTCCACTTGAAGTGGAAGCCCAGGCCGCCGGCATAGGTCGGCTGGCTGACACCCGGAAACGAGGTCGACTCCTCGGCCACGGTGATGCCGCCCGCGCTGCTGACCTGCTCGTTGACATGCTTGAGCAGCGAGATGGCCTCGAAGTTCTCGCGGCCGCCCTGGTGGTTGGGAATCCACTCACCATCCGGGCGCGAGTAGTCGCGGTACAGCATCGAGGCCACCGCGTCGACGCGCAGGCCGTCCACGCCCCAGCGCTCGACCCAGTAGACGGCGCTGCTGGCGAGAAAGCTACGCACCTCGGACCGCCCGAAGTTGTAGATCAGCGTGTTCCAGTCGCGGTGGAAGCCCTCGCGCGGGTCGGCATACTCGTAGAGCGCGCTGCCGTCGAACTGCGCCATGCCGAAGGCGTCCGTCGGGAAATGCGCCGGCACCCAGTCGAGCAGCAAGCCCAGGCCATGATCGTGACAGGCCTGGACGAAGAGGCCGAAGTCCTTGGGGTCGCCGAAGCGCCGGCTCGGCGCGAACAGGCCTAGGGTCTGATAGCCCCAGCTGCCGTCGAACGGGTGCTCGGAGATCGGCAGCAGCTCGATGTGCGTGAAGCCCAGGCCTGCCGCGTAGGCCGGCAGGCTGTTGGCCAGTTCCTCCCAGCTCGGGAAGCCGCCGTCCTTGCCCTCTTTGGTGAACCTTCTCCAGCTTTGCGCGTGCACCTCGTAGACCGAGATCGGCGCGTCGCGGCGGTTCCTGGCCGCACGCTCCTCGGGCAGGCGGCGCTTCGGGACCAGGCCCGCCACCACCGACGCGGCATCGGGCCGCAGCTCGGCGGCGAAGGCGTAGGGATCGGCCTTCAGCGGCAGCAGCGTGCCGGCGGCATCGAGCAGCTCGTACTTGTAGAGGTCATCGCAGGCCGCATGCGGCACGAACATCTCCCAGACCCCAGCGTCGTGGCGCAGGCGCATGACATGGCGCCGACCATCCCAGGCGTTGAAGCTGCCAACCACCGAGACCCGGCTCGCGTTCGGCGCCCAGACCGCAAAGCGCACGCCGGCGACGCCGTCCACGGTGCGCGGATGCGCGCCGAGGATCTCGTGCACCCGCACCTCGTTGCCATCGCGCAGGCGGCGCATCTCATCGATGCTCAGCTGCGGCCCGAAGGCATAGGCGTCCGCGTAGTCGCCCTCGCCGCCGGCCGCCCAGCGCACGCGCAGCCGGTAGTCAAAGCGCGGGCCGGGCCCTTCGGCCTCGAACAGATCGCTGTCCGGCAGGCGCTGCAACTCGACGACGGGCAGCCCGTCGCGCAGCAGGGTCACGCTGTCCGCGCCCGGCAACATCACGCGCAGCCGCCAGCCGCCCGCCCGCTCGTGCAGGCCGAGCAGGGCAAACGGGTCGCCGTGGCGACCCTGTTGCAGGGCGACCAGCGCTGCTGTCATGCGCGTCCTTATTTCAGGCTGTCAGCCGACCAGACCCGCTCGACGTACTCGGCGATCGTGCGGTCCGAGGAGAACCAGCCCATGCCCGCCACGTTGCGGATCGCCTGGGCGGCCCAGGCCGCATCATCCCGGAACAGCGCATCGACGCGCAGCTGGGTGGCCACGTAGTCGGCGAAGTCGGCCATCAGCAGGTAGCCGTCGCGGTGCAGCAGGTTGTCGACGATGGGGCGGTAGCGCTCGGTGTCGCCACCGGCGAAGCTGCCATCGGCGATGGCGCCCATCACCGCACGCAGCTGGCGGTTCTCGTCGACGTAGAGCTTGGGGTCGTAGCCGAGCTGCTTCATCTTCTGCACGCCCTCGGCACGCAGACCGAAGACGAACATGTTCTCCACGCCCATGGCCTGGGCCATCTCGATGTTCGCGCCGTCCCAGGTGCCGATGGTGATCGCGCCGTTCATCGCGAACTTCATGTTGCCGGTGCCGCTGGCCTCGGTGCCGGCGGTGCTGATCTGTTCCGACAGATCGGCCGCCGGGATGATGGTCTCGGCCAGGGACACGCCGTAGTTCGGCAGGAACACGAGCTTGAGCTTGTCGTTGCAGCGCGGGTCGCTGTTGACGACGCGGGCGACGTCATGCGCCAGCTGGATGATCAGCTTGGCCATGTGATAGGCCGACGCCGCCTTGCCGGCAATGATCACCGTGCGCGGCACCCAGGGCAGGCCGTCCGGGCCCTGAGTGGGGCTGGCGACGATGGCCTGGTAGCGCGTGATCACGTGCAGCACGTTGAGCAGCTGGCGCTTGTACTCGTGGATGCGCTTGATCTGGATGTCGAACAGGCTGGCCGGGTTGACGACCGGGCCCAGCTGCTTGCGGATCAGGGCAGCCAGCTTTTCCTTGTTGCCCCGCTTGACCGCCAGGAACGCCTGCTGCAGCTCGGCGTCGCCGGCCTTCTTGCTCAGCTTGTTCAGCTCGGCGAGGTTCTTGCGCCAGCCCTTGCCGATCTGCTGGTCGAGCAGGCTCGACAGGCCCGGGTTGGCCTGCTGCAGCCAGCGGCGCGGCGTCACGCCGTTGGTGACGTTGTGGAAGCGATCCGGGAACAGGCGCGCGTAGTCGGCAAAGATGGTCTGCACGCAAAGATCGCTGTGCAGCTTGGCCACGCCGTTGACGCGGTGGGACGCGACGATGGACAGCGCCGCCATGCGCACGCGGCGCTCGTAGCCGGTGTGCGGACCGCCCTCGTCGATGATGGAGACACGGCGCAGCAGCTCGGTGTCGCCGGGCGCGCGCGCCTTCACGTCTTCCAGGAAGTGATGGTTGATCTCGTAAATGATCTCGAGGTGGCGCGGCAGCAGCTGCTCGAACATGCGCACCGGCCAGGTCTCCAGCGCCTCGGGCATCAGCGTGTGGTTGGTGTAGCTGATGGCCTCACGGGTGATCGCCCAGGCCTGGTTCCACGCCATCGCCTGCTCGTCGACGAGGATGCGCATCAGCTCGGCCGGCGCCAGCGCTGGGTGGGTGTCGTTCAGGTGGATGGCATTGAGCTTGCCGAGGTTCGCCAGGCTGCCGAACTCGCGCAGATGGCGGGCGACGAGGTCCTGCAGGCTGGCGCTGACCAGGAATGCCTCCTGCTTGAGGCGCAGCTCGCGGCCCGCATCGGTGCTGTCGTCCGGGTAGAGCACCCAGTTCAGCGCGTCGGCCATCACGCGGTGACGCGCCGCCTCCAGGTAGTCGCCGCGGCAGAAGGCCTGGAAGTCGATCGGGCTGCTCGCCTCGGCATGCCATTGGCGCAGCGTGCTGACGCGCTCGCTGTGGTGGGCCGGCACGATGAAGTCGTAGGCCTGGGCCATCACCAACTCGCCACCGATCCAGCGCCGACCACCGACCTGGCCACCGGTGGAGTTGTCGGACACCACGCGGCCGCCGAAGCGCACCGGGTAGCGGCGCTCGCGGCGGATGGTCTCCCAGGGCGCGCCCAGCTTCATCCAGTCGTCCGGGCTCTCGATCTGCCGGCCGCCCTCGATGCCCTGGGCAAACATGCCGTACTGGTAGCGCAGGCCATAGCCGAAGCTGGGCAGGCCGAGCTCGGCGAACGAATCCAGGAAACAGGCGGCCAGCCGAGCCAGACCGCCGTTGCCCAGGGCCGCGTCGGCCTCGCGCTCGAGCACATCCGACAGTTGTAGGCCCAGCGGCGTCAGCTGCTCCTGCAGCAGCTTGTCCAGGCCGAGCGCGGCCAGCGCGTTCCCGAGGGCGCGGCCCATCAGGAACTCCATGCTCAGGTAGTGCACGCGGCGCACCGGGGCGCCATCGCCACGCTGGTTGTCCTCGGCCTGGGTTTGCACCCAGCGCTCGGCGAGCAGTTCGCGGCAGGCATGCGCAGCGGCGCGAAGCACCGCTTCCTTGCTGGGCTGCACGCCCGGGGGCTGACCCAGTTCCCGGGTCATGGCCGCCTTGAAGGCGGCCTTCAGGCTGGCGGGGCTGGTCTTGGCGGAAGCGGCGGCGGCACTCATGGGCAGGCCCTTCTTGATGGCGGCGGGGGTACTCGTCATAGGGATCACGGCTATGCGGGTGAACCGCGATGGCCCCGCGAGGGGCGATCGCAAGAATGCCGCGAAGCGCGCCGCCCGTGGTCGGGCCGGCAGGCGCACGGCGCTTGGCTGAAGTATGTCGCAGGGACTCGTCGCAGTGTAGTTTGACTACACAGGGATAACCCGCGTACTGCCGCAAACCATTGATTTGCTTGCATCATTTTCGAAGTCTGCTCAGGGCAAGTTCTGTTGTGAAACTACATTGACAGCCGTATATTGGCTCGCATCCGAGGGCGACCCCTGAGAGTCGGCCCCGCTCCCCAGCTCTGGAGTTCCCCCGATGGCAAACGTGCAGTTCAAGGGTGTGCAGAAGGCGTACGGCGACGTGCGCATCCTGCATGGCATCGACCTCGAGATCCGCGACGGCGAGTTCATGGTCTTCGTCGGCCCCTCGGGCTGCGGCAAGTCGACGCTGTTGCGCACCATCGCCGGCCTGGAGGACATCACCGCCGGCGAGCTGCGCATCGGCGGCCGCCTGGTCAACGATGTGCCCCCCAGCGAGCGCGGCATTGCCATGGTCTTCCAGTCGTATGCGCTGTACCCGCATATGAATCTGTACGACAACATGGCCTTCGGCCTGAAGCTGGCCAAGATGCCCAAGGACGCGATCGACCGCCTGGTGATGCAGGCGGCGAAGATCCTGCACATCGAGCACCTGCTGCAGCGCAAGCCCAAGGACCTCAGCGGCGGCCAGCGCCAGCGCGTCGCCATCGGCCGCGCGATCGTGCGCAAGCCCGAGGTCTTCCTGTTCGACGAGCCGCTGTCCAACCTGGACGCCGCGTTGCGCGTGCGCATGCGCTACGAGTTCGCCAAGCTGCACGAGGACCTGAAGACGACCATGGTCTACGTGACCCACGACCAGGTCGAGGCCATGACCCTGGCCGACCGCATCGTCGTGCTGTCCGCCGGCAAGATCGAGCAGGTCGGCTCGCCGCTGGAGCTGTACGAGCACCCGGACAACCTGTTCGTGGCCGGCTTCATCGGCAGCCCGAAGATGAACTTCGTCGACGCCGAGGTGGTGTCCGCGACCGAACGCGTGGCCCTGGTCAAGCTGGCCAACGGCGCCCTCATCGAGGTCCAGGTCGACGCCAGCCGCGCCCGCCATGGCGACAAGGTCCAGCTTGGCGTGCGGCCCGAGCATTTCGAGCTCGGTGGTGAGAGCAACACGCTGCAGGCCACCGTCACCTTCGTTGAGTCGCTCGGCGGCGCCACCTTCGCCTACTGCGCGTTCCCCGGCGTCGAGGACGCGCTGACCTGCGAGTTCGACGGCCGCGCCCGCGTGCGGAGCGGCGACGCATTGAGTCTGCGCATCCCGCCCGAGGCAGGCTATCTGTTCGACGCCGAGGGGCGGGCGTTCCGCCGCCTCGGAGCCAGCCCGACGCGGGTGCAGGGAGAAGCGGCTTGAAGCTCGCAGCGATGACGGCGGCAGTCCTGGCCGCCTGCCTGAGCCTGCCTGCCCAGGCCCAGGGCCAGCTCAAGCTGCTGGTCTGGATCAACGGCGACAAGGGCTATACCGGTCTGCAGCGTGTCGGCGACGCGTTCGAGAAGATCAGTGGCGTCAAGGTCGAGGTGCAGCACCCGGAGGGCGCACCGGAGAAGTTCCAGCAGGCGGCCGGCGCCGGCAAGGGCCCGGACATCTTCTGCTGGCCGCATGACCGCGTCGGCGAATGGGCCAAGGCCGGCCTGCTGACCCCCATCCGACCGGGCAAGAAGGTCGTCGCCGAGATCGAGGAGTCGGCCTGGGACGCGTTCCGCTACCAGGGCAAGCTCTGGGGCTATCCGATCGCCATCGAGGCCAATGGCCTGATCGTCAACAAGGACCTGGTGCCGACGCCGCCGGCGACCTGGGACGAGGTGATCCGGCTGGACGCGCAGCTCGCCAAGCAAGGCAAGAAGGCCATCCTCTGGGACTTCAACAAGAGCTTTTTCACCTGGCCGATGCTGGCCGGTGCCGGCGGCTATGTGTTCGGCAAGGACAAGCGTGGCGACTACGACCCGCAGGATGTCGGCGTGAACAGCGCCGGTGCCGTCAAGGCCGGCGAGATGCTCAAGCGCCTGATCGACGAAAAGATCATCCCCAAGGGCGCGCGCTACGCCGACATGGAGGCCGGCTTCGCCGCCGGCCAGGTGGCGATGATGATCTCCGGCCCCTGGGCCTGGGACAACGCGAAGAAGGCCAGGATCAACTTCGGCGTCGCGCCGATACCGGCCGTCGTGCCCGGCCAGCCCAGCCAGTCCTTCGTCGGCGTGCTCGGCTGCCTGATCGCGAGTCCGAGCAAACTCAAGGACGTGGCGCGCGAGTTCCTTGAACACCACCTCCTGAAGCCCGAGCAGCTCAAGGTCATCAACGCCGATGTGCCGCTGGGCGTGCCGGCCAACAAGGCCTTCTATGCCGAGCTCAGCGCCGACGCCGCGATCCGCGCCACCATGGAGAACGCGCGTCTGGGTCGCCCGGTGCCCAACATCCCCGAGGTCGGGCGCTTCTGGACGGCGATGGACGCGGCCATCGAGGCGATCACCAACGGACTGCAGTCACCTCAGGAAGCGCTAGACGGCGCCGCCGTGCGCATGAAGGTGACGAAATGAGCCCCCAGGCTGCGCTGCTTCGCGTACTCGCCCCCCCCCGAGGGGGCTGCCTCCCGCTCGGGAACGGCCCTGCGCTGGAGACCCTATGAACCCCGCCTTCATCAAATGGC